>ENA-OQJB01000192-OQJB01000192.1-human-gut-metagenome-genome-assembly--contig:-NODE-192-length-35977-cov-4.359916_pt1 | contig 35977 bp, 35 predicted proteins | sample MGYA00242599_ERZ504765 | MGnify/ENA primary metagenome ERZ504765 (study PRJEB26092, sample SAMD00036354) | human gut metagenome | host: Homo sapiens | study: EMG produced TPA metagenomics assembly of...
AATGCCACCTCTCCCATGGTGAGAGGCCTTGGCATTCCATGCAGCGTTCATCATTTTGCCAAAGGCTCTCCCTTTGGGAGAGCTGGACGCGAAGCGGCCTGAGAGGGCAAGCCAGCTAATAAACGATCGATTCCTTTGCCAGTTCACTGCCATCCGGCACGCCAAGGCGCATCCGGGGCAGCTTTGCCTTCTGCCAGTCGGCGTAGCCTTTTCCCTCGGGCCATTCTCCCGTACTGCCAAACAGGCACTCGGCAAAGGTGGGCGTATACACCCTGCCGGTGTACTCCGCCGCCATCACCGCGTACCAGCGGCCCGCCGCCTGCACCGGGCGGTCGGCTGCAAAGGAGAAGCCATGCTCCCACAACCAGCGGCGCAGCGCGTCGTGGCGGGTGGCCGGGATCATGATGATCCGCGGCCCTCCCACGGTGAACACCCACGGGGCTTTCTCTAAAATTTCCCAAGTGGTCTGGGCGGAAACGCCAGCCAGCACGATGCTGCCTACTTCGTTCTCCGTAAGCACAGAAAGACCGTCGCCAAGCCGAAGCTCAGCGCGGTCTTTACAGCCTGCATGTTCCAGCGTCTGCTCTGCCTTTGCCAGCGGGCCGGGCCGCAGGTCGGCACCGATCACCTTCGGGTATTTTCCCGAAGCCGCCAGCACCGCCGTCAGCTTGCCGTGGTCGCAGCCGATGTCTGCCACCGGCTCTCCCGGCCGCACAAGCTCTGCGGCGGCAGCCAGACGCGCATCCAGTGTGGGCAGCAATTTATGCCTTCTTTGCGGCCAGATGCTCGTTCAGCTTCTCGATCAGCTCATCGCAGTCCACGCCGTGGACAGCACAGGCCTCCTGATGCTCTCGCCGCGGGATGCAGGGCAGCCCAGGCAGTGCATGCCGATCTCCATGAAGTAGGGAGCGGTGGTCTGGTCCATATCCAGGATATCGCCGATGATGGTCTCGCGGGTCACCTGCTTTGCGTCCTTGTGTTCTTCCTTTTTGAGCATATTGAAAATATCAAACATGATGGTTTTCCTTTCCTGTTGGGTAAAATCACGGCATAACCTACCGTTCTTCTATACTATACCCTAAACCGGTACTGTTTTTCAAGTATCTGCTGGGATTTTCAGCGTTTACTGGTAATTCTTATCCAGCGAGAAGCCGCGCCCGCTCACCTCGGTCACATGGCTCACGATCATAAAGCAGGTGGGGTCGATGGCATGGGCCAGCTTTTCCAGCTTCGGCAGCTGGCGGTTGCTCACGATGCTCAGCAGCACCTGCTCCGGCTCGTGGCTGTAGCCTCCCTCGCCATGCAGCACGGTCACACCGCGGTCCAGCTGGGTGAAGATGGCCTCGCGGATATCATCGGCGTGCTGGCTGATGATCTTTACCTCGGTGCGGGTAGTGCCGAAGAGGAGCACCTTGTCCAGCACCACCGTATACACGATCACCATCACGATGCCGTACAGACACTGCTGCAGCGGGCTGAACGCCGCCTGCAGGCAGAGGATGAGCATATCGAACACCAGCATACTGGCCGACACCGGAATGTGGAAATATTTGTTCAGCACCAGCGGAGGGATGTCCATGCCGCCGGTGGATGCGCCTGCCCGGATGGTGATGCCCAGCGAAATGCCTACGCCGAGGCCTGCAAAAATGGTGTTGAGCACCAGATCATCGGTGAGCACAAAGCCTGTGAACACCCGCTCCCACAAAGCCAGAAACAGGGGGCTGAGCACGGTGCTGGCAATGGTGGTGATGGCAAAGCGCCGCCCCAGCAGCACCCAGCCCACCGTAAGCATGGTCATGTTGATGACGAACAGCACACCGGACACCGGCAGTCCCAATGCACGGTTGATGCCCAGTGCGATGCCGGTGGCCCCGCCGGTGATCAGGCCTGACGGCACAAGAAACAGCACCACCGTGAGCGCATACAGTGCATTGCCCACGATGATGGACAGCGAATTGAATGCGATCTGCTGCTCATATGAAAGCTTTATCATCTTTTGTCCCTCATTCTTGAATTTCTTTCTTCTATGATAACGAAAAAATCCGCATTTATCAAGCGTTTCGCCCATAAATGCGGAATAATCCCGAAATAAATTACATTTTGTTGTTTACTGCGCAGAGGTCTCCTGCACCGGTTCTTCCTCCTCCAGCAGACGCAGACCGGCGGTATCCGTCACCGGCAGCGAGAACACGATCGCACCCGCCTTTGGCCCGGCTCCGTCCATGATGGCTTTCATAATGCGGTTCTTTTCCGGCGTGCGGGCCACGATGAGCACCAGCTCCTTTTCGTTCACCAGCTCCACACCAAGGAACTGGGCTGCGCCTTCCATGCCGGTACCCTTGGCGTGGATCACCGTGCCACCGCCGGCACCTGCGGCGCGGGCGGCATCCATAATGGTGCCGGTGTGGCCCTGATTGGCGATTACCAGCAGCAGTTCGTAACGGGTATCCTTCAAGGTGCTCTCCTCCTTCAATGTCAGCGGCTGGTGCTGGGTGAGGAACATCAGCGCCCTTCTGCCGCCGATGCTGCTCAGCGGCACCGTGAATGCAATGCCGGTGCCCGGCACGTCGATGCGCATTTTGCGGCGCAGGTCTGTCCGGACGGCCTTCCATGTATCCTCTGTCACCACCGCCAGCAGCACGGCCTTCTCGGTCTTTTCCAGACCCAGCGTGGCCAGCATCTCCCGCACCGCTGTGCCGCTGCCCACCGTGCGCAGGTTCACATCCACGCCGCGCTGCTGGTACAGCTGCAAAAAGGCATCGGTGGAGCGGCGGTCGGTGATGGTCACCATCAAAAACAACGAACTCATGCCGCGCCCTCCTTACAGTTCAATGATATCATCGTCCGGCAGTCCGGCAAAGGCCGCACCCATGGCCGCAGGCTGCAGCCGCCGGGCCTTGCGGGTGCGCAGCTGTGCCACAAGGCCCATCAGCTGCACCGTAATGAGCGGGGTCATGGCCACCATGGCCACCACGCCGAAAGCGTCGGTGACGATATTGCCGCCCACGGCCACGCAGGCGCCCTGTGCCAGCGGCAGCAGGAAGGTGGCTGTCATGGGGCCGGATGCCACGCCGCCCGCGTCAAATGCAATGGCGGTGAACAGCTTTGGCACCACAAAGGAGATGCCGATGGCAAACACATAGCCCGGCACGAGGAACCACAGGATGGAAACGCCGGTGAGCACCCGCACCATGGCAAGGCCCACCGAGATGGAAACACCTGCCGAGAGGGCTGTGCCCATGGCCTTGGCCGAAATGGCACCGTCGGTCACCTCTTCCACCTGCTTGTTCAGCACATAGACGGCCGGCTCGGCCTTGACGATGAAGTAACCGATGAGCATTCCAATGGGAATGATGATCCAGCGGAAGCTCTGCCCGGCCAGCACCTGACCCAGATAATTACCGGCGGGCATAAAGCCCACATTTGCGCCGGTGAGGAACAGCACAAGGCCCACGTAGGTATACGCAAGACCCACGCAATGCGGCCCAGCGACCGGCAGTCCATGTGCAGAGCCACAAATTGAAAAATGCCGAACATCACGATGATGGGCAGCAGCGAGACAGCGATCTCTTCCAGATACGTAGGCAGGCTGACATGGAACAGCTGCCACAGCTCCACCGAGTCGCTCACCTCCGGCAGCACCGGCGGGATATAGGTGCTGTCCGAGGCGCGGAACACGATGCCCAGAATGAGCACCGCCAGAATGGGGCCGATGGAGCACATGGCCACCAGACCAAAGCTGTCGTCCGCCGCGTGGCGGTCGCCGCGGATAGCTGACACACCCACGCCCAGTGCCATGATGAAGGGCACCGTCATGGGGCCGGTGGTCACGCCGCCGGAATCAAAGGCCACAGCAAGAAATTCCTTGGGCACAAACGCCGCCAGAAGAAAGATCATGCCGTAGAACAGCACCAGCAGCTTTGGCAGCGAGATGCCAATGAGCATACGCAGGAAGGCAAACACCAGAAACAGGCCCACGCCCGCCGCCACCGATAAAATAAGGGTGCGGTTCGGGATGGAGGGCACCTGATTTGCCAGCACCTGCAGGTCCGGCTCCGAAATGGTGATGAGGAAGCCCAGCAGAAAGCCGATGCCCAAGATCACCGGCAGCTTCCGGCTTTTGGTGATCACCGCACCCACGCGCTCGCCCATGGGGGTCATGCTCATCTCCGCGCCCAGTGTGAAGAACATGATGCCCACCACGATCATGGCGGCCCCCAGCAAAAAGCACAGCAGGATGCTGGGCGACACCGGCGCAATGGTAAAGCAGAGCACCAGCACGATGGCTGCAATGGGCAGCACTGCCTGCAGCGCTTCCAATAGTTTTTCCCGCAGTTTCGGGAGGGATGCTTTCAGGATAGCGTCCACCGCCTTTCACCGTTTTATATCCAGTTTGTACAAATCATAAACAAGTATATGAATAGTATACAAGGCAAAAGCCGCCCCGTCAACAAACGGAGCGGCAAAGATCGGCAAAGACGCAAAAGCTTTACAGTTTCTTCCAAGTCTGTCTTTATTTCGTCAGATCTCCTGCTTTGCCAGCACGTCCGAGGTGGGGGTCTGGAACACCGGGATATTGGCATAGGGGGTCAGCCACTTCTTCTGCAGGCAGGCTCTTCATGTAGGCATCCATGCTCTCGGCCACCTTCTTGGCCACAGCCACCGCCTCCACCACGGTGCGTGCGCCCATCACGGCATCGCCGCCGGCGAACACGCCCTCACGGGTGGTGCTGCCGTCCTCGCTGACGGTGAGCAGACCCTTCTGGTTGGTCTCGATGCCGGTGGTGGTCTTGACAAGGTTGCTCTCGGAACCCTGACTGACCGAGACGATGACGCCGGTGTGGGGGTAGAAAATCTCACTGCCCTCCACCTGAGTGAACCTGCCATCTTCACCCTTGACGGTATCGCGGCAGATCAGGCCGTTCTCGCGGATCTCCACCGGTGCTTTGCAGAAGCGGAAGCCCACGCCCTCCAGCTTTGCATAGCTCACCTCGTACTCGGAGGCGCTGATGCAGCTCTCGTCGCGGCGGGCATAGCAGGTGACGTGGCGGGCACCGTTGCGGATGGCGGTGCGGGCGCAGTCCATGGCAGAGTTGCCCACGCCGATCACGGCAATATCATCGCCCAGACGGAACGCCTTGGAGTTTGCCAGATAATCGATGCCAAAGGCTACATTTCCCAGCGTCTCACCCTTGATATGCATGGCGTTGGCCTTCCACAGACCGGCACCGATGAACACGCTCTTGTAGCCGTCGCGGAACAGATCATCGATGGTGATGGTCTTGCCGATGGTGGTGTTGGGCCGCACCTTGATGCCCTTCAGCTCCAGATGGCGGTACTGGAAATCGTCCAGCACGCTGTCCGGCAGGCGATAGTTGGGGATGCCGTAGCGCATGACGCCGCCAATCTTATCCCGGGCATCAAAGATGGTCACATCGTAGCCCCAGCGTGCCAGCAGCACCGCAATGGTCAGGCCCGCCGGGCCGGAGCCAACGACTGCCGCCTTCATGCCGTTTTTGGGGGCAGGGCCGGCGGTCATTTTGTTGGCGTAGGTCGTGGAAATGTAGTCTTCAATAATTGAGAAGTGCACCGGGTCGTGGCTTGGCATCCGGTTGCGCACGCAGTGGCCCTCGCACTGGTTCTCGTGGTTGCACACCAACGCACAAACGGTGGTCAGCGGGTTATTCTCAAACAGCATTCTGCCAGCTTCGTCCATCTGGTTTGCCTTGAGCAGCCGAATGACCTCCGGGATGTTGGTGTGGATGGGGCAGCCCTGCTGGCACAGCGGCTTTTTGCAGCCCAGACAGCGGTTGGCTTCGTCCAGAACGTGAAGTGCCATGAAGTTTCCTCCTTATTGCGTGCGGTTTTCTGATTCCGTTCTCATTTGTTGTATCCAACATTGTATTGCTTTAATCATACACCACAAACCGTCCGGGCACAAGTGTTTCTGCATAAAATTTCTTCGATTATTTTTTGTCAATTCGTCAAAAAGATAATTTTTTGACGATATACTCCCCCCATCGGCCCGGGCTCCCGGCGGCACAGTGCGCCAAAATCGCTGGCTCCTGCCTGTGCCGCCGCCATACGGGCGCAGGCATCGTTTTCTTTTTCCAGCTTTGCCAGCGAGTGGCTCAGCGGCAGGGATGCATGCTTCAGCAGCGGAAGTGTTTCCCGCCTTGCCCCCAGCAAATGCAGATAGGGCGGCAGGGCAGGCACGGTATCTGCCGTATAGCCCAGTGCTGCATCCATGGCAAGGCGGCGCATCCGGGCCCGGGGGTAGCGCACAGTGGTCAGCGCGTCCAGCAGCTGGGGCAGGCCGGTGCAGCTGCGCACGGCGTTTTCCAGCCGGTGGTCCAACCCCTCGGAAACGCCCCGCACTGCGGCAAAAGGTTCCGGTCGTGCACAGGCCGCCCGCAGCAGAGCCAGCTCACACCGGCCCGCAGCGGCATGATCCGTATACATTCCGTCGATTTCCGCTTTTTTGTACAACTCCAGTGCTTTTTCCGGCACATAAGGAGTCAGTGCATCCGCGCCCTGCTCTGCCCAGAGGGCGCGCAGCGCGCTGGCACTAGCAAACTGTGCGTGGCCGCTTTCGGCAAGGGCCTGCCCGTGGCCCGCCCCCACGCGGGGCAGCGGCACTGGGGTCATGGGTGCCTCCTGTTCCAGAATGGCCTTGCAGTATTCCACTGCCAGATTGTTGTTGGGCTTATCCAACAGCGCGGCCAGTGCCGTGCCCGGGCAGAGCGTTTCCACCGCTGCCTGCCGCGCAGCGGCAAAGCTGCGGGCACCGGCTGCAAGCTGGCGCTTCAGCTCGGTGCGGTAGGCCTCGCTGTTCAGTACCCGGGCAGCTTCCATCAGCAGGGCTGCGTCCGGCGTCTCTGCCCCGAACACCAGCGCATCGCACCCGGCGGCGGCAAGGATGCGCACCCCCGCCCGGGCAAAAGCCTCTGCCCCCGCACAGGCACAGGGCGCAGGCAGCGCAAATATCAGATCTGCCCCGCACTGCAGGGCGGCCTGCACCCGCGCCGCTTCCGGCAGAAGCGGCAGTGCGCCGCGCTGGGTCAGCCCGCAGCTCATGGCCACCGCCACATGCTGTGCTCCCAGCGCTTTTGCCTGCGCCAACTGCCATGCATGGCCGTTGTGAAAGGGGTCGTACTCTGCAATGATACCGGCAAATTTCATAGATAAGCTCCTCTGCAGGGCTGCTGCGCCCTCGGAAAGATTGTTAAATTTATATCGTATATACAGAAAACTGCAGTGGTTTTGCGCATTTGTGGGCAGGATGTACAAAAACCTTGTACACAAGCTTTACCGCTTTGCCCGGGTTGCGGCTTGAAAAGCCGCCCACCCTATTATATAATAAACACAGGAATCTGTAAAATTCTGTCCTCAGGTTTAAAAAGAGGACAGACCAAAAACATACAGGAGGCAACACAGATGAAAGTTCTGGTTATTAACTGCGGCTCTTCTTCTCTGAAGTATCAGCTGATCGATATGGACGGCGAGAAGGTGCTGTGCAAGGGCCTGTGCGAGCGCATTGGCATGGAAAGCAGCATGATCACCCATGAGGCAAACGGCCACAAGGCCACCACGCCCGCCATCTTCCCCACCCACACCGAGGCATTTGCCGAGGTCGTGAAGAAGATGACCACCGGCGAAGGCAAGTGCATCAACGACGTCAGCGAGATCGATGCCATCGGTCACCGTGTCGTGCACGGCGGCGAGAAGTTCAAGGAGAGCTGCCTGATCACCGACGAGGTCATCGAGACCATCCGCGAGCTGAGCCCTCTGGCTCCCCTGCACAACCCCGCCGGCATTCTGGGCATCGAGGCCGCACGCAAGGTGTTCGGCAACATCCCCATGGTGGCCGTGTTCGATACCGCTTTCCACAGCACCATGCCTCCGAAGGCTTATATGTACGCCATTCCGTATGAGTACTATGAGAAGTACGGCGTGCGCCGCTACGGCTTCCACGGCACCAGCCACAAGTACGTTGCTCACAAGGCTGCCGAGTATCTGGAAGAGCCCATTGAGCGCCTGAAGCTGATCACCTGCCATCTGGGCAACGGTTCCTCCATTGCCGCTGTGGATCAGGGCAAGGTCGTGGACACCTCCATGGGCATGACCCCGCTGGCCGGCCTGATGATGGGCACCCGCTGCGGCGACCTGGACCCCTCTGTGGTCAACTACCTGAAGTACACCCTGAACATCACCGGCCACGAGCTGGACGAGATCCTGAACAAGAAGTCCGGCCTGCTGGGCATCTCCGGTGTTTCCAGCGACAAGCGTGACGTGGAAGAGGCAGCTGCTGCCGGCAACAAGCGCGCACAGCTGGCTTCCGACATGCTGAACTATCAGATCAAGAAGACCGTTGGCGCTTACATCGCTGCAATGGGCGGCGTGGATGCCATCGTCTTCACCGGCGGCATCGGCGAGCACGACGCAATTGCCCGTGCAAAGGTCTGCCACCACATGGATTGGCTGGGCATCCGCATCGATACCGAGAAGAACAAGCACCCCGTGGGCGATGTGTGCGAGATCACTGCCTGGGGCGCAAAGGTGCGCACTCTGGTCATTGCTACCGACGAGGAGCTGATGATCGCCCGCGACACCAAGGAAGTCCTCGAGAAGTAATCGTTTTCCAAAGGGCTTTGCAGGGGGCTGCTGCACGGAATGTGCGGCAGCCCCTTTTTCATCTTCCGGCAGTTATTTTACCCAAATCAGCCCTGTCGGATTGTGCTATCTATACAAATAACAAGGCGAATGGTTGTTTTTTGGTTGACAAATTTCAAAAAGAACGGTACAATAGAAAAGTCCTCAATTGGAGGACGTCCATTCATTCAAGCCCCTGGTAAGCTTACTGATCAGCGCGATGGTCCCAAAACCAAAGGTATGGTTACAATCCTTCCGTGGGCAAGAACTAACTAAAGAGGAGATACTACTATGTTTGAAGACAAGACTCTGGTCTGCAAGGACTGCGGTAAGGAATTTGTTTGGACTGCTGGTGAGCAGGAGTTCTACGCATCTCGCGGCTTCGAGAATCAGCCCCAGCGCTGCAAGCCCTGCCGTGACGCCCGCAAGAACGGCGGCGCACGCAGCAACAGCGGTGAGCGTCAGATGTTCGATGCTGTCTGCGCAGCTTGCGGCAAGGCTTGCAAGGTTCCCTTCCAGCCCCGTGAGGACCGTCCGGTCTACTGCTCTGACTGCTTCGCTCGCATGAAGCAGAACTAAGCGCTGATTTTTATTTAAATCGGTAACAAAAGGCCCGCTGTCGAAAGGCAGCGGGCCTTTTTGTATTAAGAGCTTCTCCTGTCTGCTTACGCAGCCATGACGGAAGGAGTCTTTCACACCAGCGGCGCAATAAACTTGAGCAGGATGCCCGCCAGATGCAGCAGCTTTTTGCCCTGCCAGATGCTTTCTTTCGTCTGCTCCACCCTGCGGCACCGGGTGAGCGTATCCTGAAAATCCGCTTCCATGTTGGCAATGCAGTCGGTGCCGCGCATCCAGACCGCGTTTTCAAAGTGATGGTACAGGCTGCGGTAGTCCAGATTGATGGTGCCCGCCACAGCTTCCACGCCGTCGGCGATCACGATCTTCGCATGGGTAAAGCCGGGCTGCCACTCGCTGATCTTCACACCCGAAGAAATCAGCGCCTTGTAGTGGGTCTTGGCCAGTGCATAAACGAACCACTTATCCGGCTTGCCGGGCAGGATCAGGTGCACATCCACACCGCGCTCTGCCGCAAAGCGCAGGGCCGTTTCCAGCTCGCCGTCTAAAATCAGATACGGCGTGATGATGTGCACATACTTCCGGGCGCGGTTGAGCATATCCATGTACACCATTTCGCCCACCCGCTCACCGTCCAGCGGGCAGTCCCCGTAGGGCACCACAAAACCCTTGGCGTTTGCTGCCGCCGGGATGGGATCGGACAGGAACTGCTCAAACTCCGGCTGACGCAGGATGCACCACATCTGCAGGAACAGCGCCGTCATGGAGCGCACGCCTTCGCCTTCCAGCATCAGGGCCGAGTCCTTCCAGCGGCCATACTTTTCTATGTGGTTGATGTACTCATCTGCCAGATTCACGCCGCCGGTAAAGCCCACCTGGCCATCAATGACCAGAATTTTGCGGTGGTCGCGGTAGTTGTAGTGGGTGGAAACGAAGGGCGTGACCGGCGAGAACACCTTGCACTGGATGCCCAGCGCTTCCAGCCGGCTGGGGTAATCCCGCGGCAGGGTGGAGAACTCACAGGTGCCGTCATACATTACCCGCACATCCACCCCCTGCGCCGCCTTGCGGGCCAGCACTTCCAGAATGCGGCCCCACATCAGGCCTTCATCCACGATGAAATATTCCAGAAAGATGTATTTTTTTGCCGTTTCCAGCTGGCGCAGCATTTCATCGAACATAGCTTCGCCGCCGTTGAAGTAGGTAGCCACCGTGTCGGCATAGACCGGAAATCCGCCTCCCTTGCCCCGCAGATACCGTGCCAGCGGCATCGCTTCGGGTGCCTGCTCCTGCAAAAGCTCCACGGTCTGCTCATTCTGCGGCAGCTGGGCGCGGGTCTGGCCCTCCAGATCCAGCAGGCGGCGCTTCAGGGCATTGTGGCCCACATCACTTTTGGTGTACCAGAACAGCGGCACGCCCAGCACCGGCATCAGCGCTGTGACCACCAGCCATGTGATGCGCACGCTGTTGTCCATGTCCTGATTGAGCAGATAGACCATCATTGCCGCTGTTACCAGCAGGGTGCCGCCAAAATAATGCGGCAGCAGCTCGCCGAACCACTGCAGCAGGCTGAACAGCGCGAACGCCTGTAAAAGCAGCAGAACCAGCACTAGGCCAAAACGGCTGAAAATAGCGTGTACCACGCCCTTCTGTCCCCGTTTGAGCAGGCGGATGCCGCCATCCTCAAACACCCGGACCTTGTCCTTCATATTTTGCTGAAATTGTTTTTTCTGCATGGCATTTTTCCTTATCTCACACATTTGCAGCCCTGGGGCTGTAAAAATGTGCCGGTTTGTGTTATGATGTACAGGAACAAACCCGCCCGGCGCTGTGTCCCGGACAGGCAGCTTTGCACCTATTATAATCCATTCCTGCCCTTTTTTCCACCCAAAGCGGCAGGATGATGCAGGAGGGACCCCTATGAATAATCTGATCATTGGCATTGCAGGCGGCTCCGGCAGCGGCAAGACCACCCTTGCTCTGCGGCTGAAGGAGCGTTTTGGCGAGGATGAAGTGCGCCTGATCTCCCACGACAGCTATTACAAGCGCCACGACGAGCTGCCCTTTGAGGAGCGCTGCAAGCTGAACTACGACCACCCGGATGCTTTTGACAACGCTTTACTGATCTACCATCTGCAGGAGCTGAAGGCAGGCCGCGCCATCGACTGCCCGGTGTACGACTACTCCAACCACAACCGCAGCGACAAGGTACAGCACATTGAGCCCGCACCGGTTCTGATCGTGGAAGGCATCCTGCCCTTTGTGGAGCCGGAGCTGTGCGCCCTATTCGACTACAAGATCTATGTGGACACCGATGCCGACGAGCGCATCCTGCGCCGTCTGGTACGCGACGTAAAGGAGCGCGGCCGCAGTCTGGACAGCGTGATCGAGCAGTACCTGACTACCGTCAAGCCTATGCACGAAGCCTTTGTGGAACCCAGCAAGCGCAACGCAGACATCATTGTACCCAACGGCGGCGAGAACACCGCTGCGGTGGAGATGCTGGCCCATCACATCCGCAACCTGATCGAGAAGGCAAATATGATGTAACGTCTTTACGATTTAAATGCCCTCCGCATTCGCTCTGGGCATGTTCAGCGGAAATCTTATTTTTAATTTCATCATGCACGCAAAAGGAGCCACCGCACAGGTTGTGCAATGGCTCCTTTTTTCTTATCTCAGTGGATAGAGGTACGCACCAGTGCGCGCTTGAGACGCGCCTGAGCCAGCTCGTAGTCCCGCTTGTCGAGGTTCTTCTGCGCAAGGATCTCCTCCGCGCGCTTCTTGGAAGCCTCGGCGCGGGCCTGATCGATCTCCTCGGCCCACTCCCATGTGGTGGCAACCAGACGCACTTCGCCATCCAGCACGCTCAGCAGCCCGCCCATGCAGGCGGCGCGGCGGCGCTGGCCCTCGGCATCCACGATATGGGCTTCGCCCATGCCCAGCGCGGTGCAGTAATCCCCGTGTTTGGCAAGGATGGCCAGATCGCCGTCAATGGCGCGGCAGACGATGCGCTCGGCCTGCCCGTCAAAGGCGCAGCCGTCCGGCGTGACCACCGTCAGATGAAAGGTCGTCATGGTTTACCCTTTCTTCGCTTTTGCGAACACGTCATCGATGGTGCCCGCGAACAGGAATGCGCTCTCGGGCAGCTCGTCGCACTCGCCGTTCAGGATCATCTTGAAGCCGCGCAGGGTCTCCTTGAGCGGCACATACTGGCCGGGCATACCGGTGAACTGCTCTGCCACGTGGAAGCTCTGGCTCAGGAAGCGCTGCACCTTGCGGGCGCGGCTGACCGTGCGCTTGTCTTCCTCGCTCAGCTCGTCCATGCCCATGATGGCAATGATGTCCTGCAGCTCCTTGTAGCGCTGCAGCACCTTCTGGACGGCGCGGGCGATCTCGTAGTGCTCCTGACCCACGACCTCCGGGCTGAGGATGCGGCTGGTGGAATCCAGCGGGTCCACAGCGGGGTAGATGCCCTGCGAAGCAATGTCACGGCTCAGGACCGTGGTGGCATCCAGATGGGTAAAGGTGGTGGCAGGGGCCGGGTCGGTCAGGTCATCGGCGGGCACGTAGACGGCCTGCACCGAGGTGATAGAACCCTTGCGGGTGGAGGTGATGCGCTCCTGCAGAGCACCCATCTCGGTGGCCAGCGTGGGCTGGTAGCCGACGGCAGAGGGCATACGGCCCAGCAGTGCGGACACCTCAGAGCCTGCCTGCGTGAAGCGGAAGATGTTATCGATGAAGAGCAGCACATCCTGATTCTTCACATCGCGGAAATACTCCGCCATGGTCAGGCCGGACAGTGCCACGCGCATACGGGCTCCTGGGGGTTCGTTCATCTGGCCATAGACCAGCGCAGTCTTGTTGATAACGCCGCTCTCGGTCATTTCACCATACAGGTCGTTGCCCTCACGGGTGCGCTCGCCAACGCCGGTGAACACCGAGTAGCCGTTGTGCTCGGTGGCGATGTTATAGATCAGCTCCTGGATCAGGACCGTCTTGCCGACGCCTGCACCGCCGAACAGACCGATCTTGCCGCCCTTTGCGTAGGGGCAGATCAAATCCACGACCTTGATGCCGGTCTCCAGGATCTCGGTGGTGGACTGCTGCTCCTCGTAGCTGGGAGCAGGGCGGTGGATGGGCCAGTAGGCCTCCGGGGCCGGGGCGGGCTTGTTGTCCACGGGCTCGCCCAGCAGGTTGAACACGCGGCCCAGACACTGGTCGCCCACGGGCACTTTGATGGGTTCGCCGGTATCCACGGCTTCGGTGCCGCGCACCAGACCATCGGTGCTGTTCATTGCAATGCAGCGCACCACGTTATCGCCGGTGTGCTGTGCCACCTCGACCACCAGCTTTTCGCCGTGGTTGTCGATCTCGATGGCGTTGAGCAGCTCCGGCAGCTGGCCATCCTCAAACTGGATGTCCAGCACCGGGCCGATGACCTGGAGCACCTTGCCGATATGTTTTTCGGACATAGGCTACAACTCCTTCTTGATAGGTTGTTAAATCTCCGCGCCGGCCACGATCTCGGTGATCTCCTGCGTGATGGCAGCCTGACGGGCACGGTTATAATACAGGTTCAAATGGTCGATCATCTCACCGGCGTTCTTGGTGGCGGCATCCATGGCGGTGCGGCGGGCGGCAAGCTCACTTGCCACGCTCTCGCACACGGCACCGTAGACGATGCCGGCCACATACTCCGGGATGATCGCGCTGAATACTTCCTCGCTGCTGGGCTTGTACAGGATCTGGCTGCGGCGGGCATCCGCCTTCTGCTGCTCGGTAGGTTCGATGGACAGCGGCAGCACCTCCATGGTGGCTGCGGTCTGGGTCATCATGGAATCGAACCGGGTGTAGCAGATCTTTACCGCATCGTACTCGCCCTTGAGATATCCTTCCGTGATCTGACGGGACAGCTGGAAGCACTCGCCCACCGAGACATCTGCCGCCAGCAGCACCTCCTGCGTGAACAGGGGCACCTCGTGATGGACGAAATACTCTGCCGAGCGCTTGCCGATGGGCAGCACCAGCACCTCGCCCTCTTCGGCCCCGGCCTGCTTGAGCACGTTGGAATTGTATCCACCGGCAAGGCCGCGGTCGCCTGCAATGACGATGAGCAGGGTGCGCTTCACTTCGTCACGGCGCAGGTAGGGGTTGCGGGCGCGGGGGTCAGCCGCGGCGATCTTGGTCAAAGTCTCATGCAGCGTTTCAAAGTAGGGGCGGCTGTGCTCCACCCGTTCCTTGGCGCGGCGCATTTTGGAGGAAGCCACCAGTTCCATTGCCTTGGTGATCTGCATGGTGCTCTCTACGCTTTTGATGCGCAGCTTGATGTCCTTCATGGAACCAGCCATGCGTTACGCCTCCTTCCTTAGTGCGCTTTGACGAAGCTGTCGGTATAGGCTGTGAGCACGCTCTTAAGCTGCTCCTCAGTGTCCTTATCCAGATTGCCGGTGGTGCGGATGGTCTCCATGACGGCGGCACCCGCAGCATTGTTGTCCAGATATTCGTACAGGCCCTTCTCATACTCGGCCACGTCCGGCACCTTGACCTTCACAAGGTGATCGTGAATGGTCGCATACAGGATGGCCACCTGCTTTTCTACAGGCACGGGAGCGGAGCGGTTCTGCTTGAGCACTTCCACGATGCGCTCGCCTTGTGCAAGGCGGGCCTTGGTGTCAGCATCCAGATCGGAACCGAACTGTGCAAAGCTCTGCAGCTCACGGTACTGGGAGTAGATCAGCTTCAGGGTGCCGGCGACCTTCTTCATGGCCTTGATCTGGGCATTGCCGCCCACGCGGGACACCGAGATGCCGGGGTTGACTGCCGGCATGACACCGGAGTGAAACAGCTCCGTCTCCAGGAAGATCTGACCATCGGTGATGGAAATGACATTCGTGGGGATGTAGGCGGAAACATCGCCCGCCTGCGTCTCGATGATGGGCAGAGCCGTCAGGCTGCCGCCGCCCAGCTCATTGGAGAGCTTGGCCGCGCGTTCCAGCAGACGGGAGTGCAGGTAGAACACGTCGCCGGGGTAAGCCTCACGTCCCGGGGGACGGCGGATCAGCAGCGACAGTGCACGGTAGGCCACGGCGTGCTTGGACAGATCGTCGTAGATGATGAGGACGTGCTTGCCCTGATGCATGAAATATTCGCCCATGGCACAGCCGGAGTAGGGTGCGATATACTGCAGGGGCGAAAGCTCGGATGCCGTTGCGGACACCACGATGGTGTAGCCCATAGCACCGGCCTCGGTCAGGCTCTGCACAAGGTTTGCCACGGTAGAGCGCTTCTGACCGATGGCAACGTAAATGCAGATGACGTCCTTTCCCTTCTGGTTGATGATGGTATCGGAGGCGATGGTGGTCTTGCCGGTCTGGCGGTCGCCGATGATCAGCTCGCGCTGGCCGCGGCCAATGGGGATCATGGAGTCGATGGCCTTGATGCCGGTCTGCAGCGGCTCCTTGACCGGCTGACGGTCGATGATGCCGGGAGCGCGGCTTTCAATGGCGCGGAACTCGGTGGTCTCGATGGGGCCTGCACCGTCGATGGGCTGGCCCAGCGCGTTGACCACGCGGCCGATCATGGCTTCGCCCACCGGCACGGACACCACCTTGCCGGTGCGCTTGACAGTGCTGCCTTCCTTGATACCGACGTCGGAGCCCAGCAGAACGATGGAGACGGTGTTCTCCTCCAGATTCTGGGCCATGCCGTATTCGCCGTTATCAAACTGAAGCAGCTCACCTGCCATGCACTTTTCCAGACCACTGGCGCGGGCGATGCCGTCGCCCACCATAATGACCGTGCCGGTCTCGCTCTGCTCAATGGCATTTTCGTAATGCTTGATCTGCGCACGGATGATCTTGGAGATCTCTTCAGGTTTCAGTTGCATCTTTGTTTGTTCACCACTCAATTCTTAAAAATCTTTCGGGTGGAAATTCGATCACAGTGTCACGGAAGCAATATCCCTGCGCAGGGCGGACAGACGGTTCTGCACCGTGCCGTCCAGCTCGGTGCCTTCGATATCCAGCCGGATGCCGCCCAACACTGCCGGATCGACCTTTGTTTTCAGGTCGATGGTCTTGCCGGTGAGCTTTTCCAGCTTTTCGTGCAGGCTCTTTGCCTGCTGCTCCGTCATTGCCACTGCAGTGGTCGCCGTTGCTTCCAGAATGCCGTGTGCCTGATTGTAGCGCACACGGTAAGCCCGTGCGCAGCCGGACAGCTCCCGCAGGGTGCCCTTCTCGCACAGGATCTTCAAAAAGTTCAGCACATAGAGGTGGACCTGATCCCGCAGTGCTTCATCCAGCAGGCCGCAGCGCTCTCTTTTCGGGATGCTGGGGGTGCTGAGCAGATGCAGGTAGTCCGGGTTTGCCTTAAAAAGCGCCACGGCTTCGTCCAGCTCACCCAGAATGCGGGCCTCCAGCCCTTCCTCCGCCGCCAGATCGTACAGGCTTCCGCCGTACATCCTTGCAGTCTCGGTCATGATGCTTCACCCACATTTTTGATAAATTCGTCGATCAGATCCTTGTGGTCCTTCTCGCTGATCTCACGCTCCACCACCTTGGAGGCGATCTCCATGGCGATGCCGCCGATCTCGTCCTTGACCTCGTTCACGGCCTTCTTGCGCTCCTGCGCAATGTCGGCTTCGGCCTTCTGCTTGAGGGCAGCAGCCTGTGCGCGGGCCTCGCCCACGATCTCTTCGCCGCGGGCGGTGGCCGTCTTCTGCGCATTGGCAACGATCTCGTTGGCCTCGGTGCGGGCATTCTGCAGGTTCTGCTCGTACTCTGCCTTCATGGCTTCGGCTTCGGTGCGCAGCTTGGTGGCATCGGCGATCTGGCTGTCTGCCTTCGCCTTGCGCTCTGCGATCACGTTTTTGACCGGATTCAGCAGGAACTTTTTGAAGATGAACAGCTGGATCATCAGGTTGCAGATCTGGGCCAGAAAGGTCCAGCCGTCCAGCGTGATCAACGCCTGGTACAGTTCCATAAGCGTCTCCTTTCGTTATTTTGTAAAAGGTTCCGCTTATGCCAGGAACTTCATGAACATACCGGGTGCCAGGAAGATCAGCAGCAGGCCGGTGACGAAGCCGTAAATACCGGTGGTCTCGGAAAGTGCAACGCCCAGGATCAGGGTGCTGGTAACGTCGCTCTTGCACTCGGGCTGACGGCCCACAGCTTCACAGGCAGCAGCTGCTGCGTTGCCTTCGCCAATACCGGGGCCGATACCTGCGATCAGTGCGCAGCCTGCGCCGATGCCGCAGCCTGCCAGAGCGATACCACGAGCGAGGTACTGAAAGTCAGTCATAAGATTTGTCCTCCAAAAAAGTTTTTTGTTTTGGGAGATGCCGTTGTGAGGGCTTAGTCCTCACCGGCAGCACGTTTGATGAAAATTGCGGTCAGGGTACAGAAGATGAACGCCTGAATGCAGCCGCCGAACCAGTCGAAATACAGGCCCGTAAAGGCCGGAATGCCGATCTGGAACAGCTGGATCTGGCTCAAGGCACCCGGCAGCCAGCCGAAAATGACGTGGCTCAGGCTTGCCAGCGCCCAGTACAGCAGTGTGGAAATGACCGTACCGGACAAGATGTTGCCAAAGTGACGGAACGCCATACTGACGGGGGTGGAAACCTCCGACAGCACATTGATGGGTGCCATGATGAAGATGGGGTCCAAAAGACCTTTCAGGTAGGAAAGGATGCCGTTGGTCTTGATCTTGTAGTACATGATCAGCACGAACACCACGATGGCCCACGCCGCCTCGGTGTTCAGGTCGGCTGTGGGGCTCCACAGGCCGATGACACTGATGAGGTTGCAGCCGATGCTCAGAGCGAAGATCGCGCCGATGAGCGGGATATACTTATCAAAGTGATAGCCCATGTTGTCGTGCACGAACTGGTCCAGCCGTTCTACGATGAACTCAGCTGCGGCCTGCCGCTTTGAGACATTTTCCAGCTTGAGGTTTCTGCCCAGCCAGATGGCAAAACCCGAAAGCAGCGCCATGACGATCCAGGTACTGACCAGGGTCTGGGTGATCTTGAAATCACCCAGCAGGGGGATGTCCGTATGGATGGTATACAGGATCTTTGCGCCGTTCAGTTCCATTTGTTACGTTTCACCCCCTTCGTCACGGGGTTCAGCTTCCGGCTCCGGTGCGGGTTCGGGGTCATCCTCCACAGAGACGTCCACCGAAGGTCCGGCCGGTGCAAGAGGCTTGTACTTTCCGGTTATTTGCAGGTAGTAGATCGTAACGCGCGGGAAAAGCAGCGGCAGAACACCGGCAAACGGCTGGAACACCGGTGCCCCGATGGCAACGATGATCCACACCGCCTGCAGAAGCATCCGGACATTGTAGGAAGCCTGCAATGTCGCTTTGCGCCGTTTCTCATCCTGCTCGTCGATGACCTTCTGGCATACGAGGCAGATGCCCGCAAAGTTGCCGATGGCCACCGCCGCGCCGATGAGACTGCCCAGAACAACAGTGTAATCAAATTTCACCCAGCCAACCAGGTGCAGAGCTGCAAAGATCACCCACATGACGGCGGTACAGATGGCCGTGCCGCAGGCAATGCGGGTCAGCTCCTTTTTGGATTCCGGCTGCAGTTTCATAAAGGGAAACCTCCTGTTAAGTTTACTGATGCGAGTTGAACCCCACCCGCTTTGGTTTTCCTTTTTGGTGCGGTCCATGTGTTCCTTTGCAAAATACCAGAAGTTCTGTGCCCCGGCAGCAAGCCCCAGCAGGATGGCCGGCAGGAACACCCATTCCGGCCAGCTCCAGTTGTTCACCGCCCACCATGCACCGCCCAGACACATGACCAGCGGCAGCAGCATATTCAGGCCCAGCTGGGTCAGCCAGACAAGATCCTCCAGTGCCTTATACCAGCCCTTCAACCTGCGTTTCCTCCCTGTGTGATGTGCCTTTGCAAAAGCCAGATTCTGGATTCTTTGCCAAGGATTTGCAGTCAGCAAAAAATCTTATTAACGATAGTATAATTCTAAACCGGCCGTTTTTTCAATCAATTTTCCACTGTTTTCTAGTAAAATTTCATAGTTTGTTTACACTAATGCCGTAACTGTACGCCCTGTATGGAGTTTGTGCGTCTGCGGGCACATCAATACCAAAAGTTTGATGGATCTGTTGTGCAGAATGCAAAAAACGGGCGAACCCTCTCAGGCGCTGACGCGCCAGCTCTCCCGAAGGGCGAGCTTTTATGCATCTTTCGGGCAGCACAAATAAAGCTCCCCCTTTCGGGGGAGCTGCTGAGCGAAGCGAAGCTGAGAGGGTCACACAAAAAAGCCGCCCGGCTCTTTGGGAACCGGGCGGCAGCCGTTATGCAGTTTTCAGGACATTACCAGAGGTTTGCGGTCTCGTTGTACAGGCCCTCGTAGCTCTTGGCGGAGACATCCCAGCTGAAATCGCACTCCATGCAGTGATGCACGAGGTTCTTCCAGTTCTCCTTGTCATAGTAAGCATTCTGTGCATTGCAGCAAGCCACATACAGCTCGTGGGCATTGTAGCCCGCAAAGGTGAAGCCGTTGCCCTCACCCATGGTGCTGTCGTGGATGGAGTCGCGCAGACCGCCGGTCTCGCGGACGATGGGAGGCGTGCCGTAGCGGCAGGCCACCATCTGTGCCAGACCGCAGGGCTCGCTCTTGGAAGGCATGATGAAGGCATCTGCACCTGCGTAGATCTCCTGCGACAGGGCCGGCTCGAAGCCGATGTAGGTGCCAACGCGGCCCGGATGGCGTGCGCACAGGTCGGAGAAGAAGTTCTCGTACTGGCTCTCGCCGCTGCCCAGAACGACCAGCTCGATGCCGCGGTCCACCAGACCATCGGCGATGCTCTGCACCAGATCAAAGCCCTTCATGCCGACCATGCGGCTGACCATGGCAAAGACGGGGCTGCCATCCTTGTTCAGGCCGAACTTATCCTGCAGGGCTTCCTTGCACTTTGCCTTGCCCTCTTCAAAGTTGGTGATGTCGTAGTTGAAGGGGATGTTCTTATCCGTAGCGGGATCGTTGGAATCGGTATCGATGCCGTTCAGGATGCCGCACAGCTTGTACTGCTTCTCGCGCAGCAGAGCATCCAGACCGTAGCTGAACCACGGGTCGAGGATCTCCATGGCATAGGTGGGGCTGACAGTGGTGATCTTATCGGCAGTCTCGAAAGCACCTTTCATGAAGTTTGCGCAGCCATCGTACTCCACGATGTGCTGGTCGCGGCGGCCGATGCCGCAGGTGTCCTCCAGAATGTCGGTGCCGTACTTGCCCTGATAAGCGATATTATGGATGGTGAAGATGGTCTTGATGCGGTTGAACTTATCCAGATGGCGATAGTACAGGTTCAGGTACACCGGCACCAGAGCGGTCTGCCAGTCGTTGCAGTTGATGATATCGGGGGTGAAATCGATGTAGAACAGGGTCTCTAAAACGGCGCGGGAGAAGAAAGCGAAACGCTCGCCGTCATCGTAGAAGCCGTACAGGCCGCGGCGCTTGAAGTAATACTCGTTGTCCAGGAAGTAGTAGGTCACGCCGTTCCGCTCGGTCTTGAACAGGCCGCAGTACTGGCTGCGCCAGCCCACGGGGACGGAATAATTGGTCACGTACTCCAGCGTATCACGGAACTTCAAATCGCCGTACAGGGGCATAATGACGCGGGCATCCACGCCGTCCTTGACCAGAGCCTTGGGCAGGGCACCCGCAACGTCGGCCAGACCGCCGGACTTTGCAAAAGGGGCAGCTTCCGAAGCAGCATACAGGATTCTCATAGGATCGCTCCTTCCATATAGTGGGATATTTTCGTTCTCCCCCACCGCCCTTGCAGGCAGCACGAACCATTTTTACAAAAGAGCAGGCGGGGGCACACAGATGCCCCCGCCCCTCTCAAGAGGGGCTACCGGGGAGGAAGCCGCCCCTATGGATAACTCAGTAAAATCAGACGGTGTGCTTCTTCTGCACGTACACCGGGAAGCTCTCGGTGCCGGACAGCTTCTTGCCGGCAGTGATCTTCACGTTCTTATCGGTAACAACGCAGTCCAGCTCGGCATTGGCTTCCACAACGGTGTCCTGCATGAGCACGCAGTTCTTGACGACGGCACCCTTCTTGACCTTGACACCGCGGAACAGCACACAGTTCTCCACCGTGCCCTCGATGACGCAGCCGTCGGCCAGAATGGAGTCGGTCACCTTGCAGCCCGGCACATAGCGGGTGGGGTTGTCGTCGCGGATCTTGGTGTAGACCGGACTCTTCTTGGGGAACAGCTTTTCCAGATTTTCGTCATCGGTCAGCTTGAGGTTCTCGTCAAAGTAGCTCTTCATGTCACAGACATGTGCCACATAGCCGGTGTACTCCAGAGCGTGGATGTTCAGGATGTTGACATTGTGGGCCAGAATATCGCGCTCGAAGTAGATCAGGCCGCGGGAGGTCGCATCCCGGACCAGCTTGAGCAGGGTCTCGCGCTCCAGAACATAGATGTTCAGGTCAAGGTTCTGCACGCCGGGGCGGTAATCGTTGAACAGCAGCTCGGTCACACGGCCGTCGGCATCAACGGTCAGGGTGTAGTTGTCATTCTTGCGGCCCTCGGGGATCTCGGTCTTCTGGTAAGCAACGGTCACATCGGCACCGCTTGCCTGATGAGCAGCCAGCAGAGCGTTGAAGTCGTAGTTCAGGGCAACATTGGCGTCGCTCATGACCACGTACTTTTCCTTCTGGTTCTCCAGGAAGTTCATGATGGAGCCCAGAGCTTCCACACGGCCGGAATAGATGCGCACGCCCTTCTCAGCGAAAGGCGGCACGATGTTCAGGCCGCCGTGACGGCGGGCCATATCCCACTCACGGCCGGTGCCCAGATGATCCATCAGGGAGTGGTAGTTCTTGCGCACCACGATGGAGACATTGGAGATACCGCAGTTTGCCATGCTGGACAGAACAAAGTCCACCATACGGTAGCGGCCCGCGAAGGGGATCGAAGCCATTGCGCGCTCGGTCACCAGCTCGGGGACGGTATTATCATAACTGTTGGGGAAAATAATACCCAACGCATTGGTGTTCTGGCTCAGCATACTTCCATACCCTCCTTGACGGATTCAAAGACTTTGGCACCTTCCTTGACGGTTGCGCCTGCGCCGACGGTCAGGCCGGTGCCCACATGGGCAATGGGGCCATCGCCGCCCACTCGTGCACCTGCACCGACCACAACATCCTCCGCCAGGATGCAGCGCTTGACAACAGCACCAGCCTTGACCACAACGCCGTCCATCCAGGACTGCGTCCTCAACGGTAGCGCCCTCTTCCACAACAACGCCTGCGCTCAGCACAGAGTGATGCACATTGCCGTAGATCTTGCAGCCCTCCGTGACGAGGGAATCCTGCACCACAGCGCGGGGGCCGATCTTCTGCGGAGGCAGGACCGGGTTGCGGCTGTAGATCTTCCACTTCTCGTCGAAGATATCGATGCCGGAGTTTTCGGGATCCAGCACTTCCATGTTGGCTTCCCACAGGCTGTCGATCGTGCCCACGTCACGCCAGTAGCCGGCAAAGCGGTAGGCGTACATCTTGCGGCCGTCGCGCAGCAGGGCGGGGATGATGTTCATGCCAAAGTCGTTCTTGGAGTTGGGGTCTGCTTCGTCCTCTTCCAGATACTTCTTCAGCACATCCCAGTTGAAGATGTAAATGCCCATGGAAGCCAGATTGGACTTGGGTACCGGGGGCTTCTCCTGGAACTCGGTGATGCGGTCGTTCTCGTCAGCCACCATCAGGCCGAAGCGGGAGGCTTCCTTCCAGTCCACTTCCATAACAGCCACAGAGAACTCTGCGCCCTTTTCCTTGTGGAAGCGCAGGAAGTCGGCGTAGTCCTGCTTGCAGATCTGGTCGCCGGACAGGATGATCACATACTCGGGATCGTAGCTGTCGATGAAGCCGATGTTCTGGTAGATGGCGTTTGCAGTGCCCTTGTACCAGTCGGTGCCCTTTGCCTGCTCGTAGGGCGGCAGGGTGTGCACGCCGCCGTGCAGACGATCCAGATCCCAGGGCTGGCCGTTGCCGATGTACTCGTTCAGCTTCTGGGGCTGATACTGGGTCGCGATGCCAACGGTGTCGATGTTGGAGTTCACGCAGTTGGACAGCGGGAAGTCCACGATGCGGTACTTACCGCCGAAGGACACTGCGGGTTTTGCCGTTTTCTGTGTCAGCGCGTACAAGCGCGAGCCACGTCCACCGGCAAGGATCATTGCCACAATTTCTTTTGCCATAGCTTTATTCTCCCCTTTAACATTAACATTTCCGTTGTTCGGAAATGATCGTCAACATGTGCGGTATGGGTCGGCCGAAGAGCCGGGTCATTCCTTGGGCTCCTTCGGTTTGCGGGTGCGTTTTGCGGGTGCTTTTTCCGCCTTGGGTTCTGCCTCTGCCTTGGGCTTGCGTCCGCGCTTTTTGGGTGCTTCCTCGGCCTTTTCCGGCTCAACCTTTGCCTTGCGGGCGGTCTTTTTCACCGGCTTTTCCTCTGCAGCGGCAGCTTCTGCCTTGGGCTTGCGGCCCGGCTTCTTTACTACCTTTGCTGCAGCTTCCTCCGCAGCGGTCTTTGCCTTTTTGGCTGCGGTCTTTTTTCCCGCCTTATCGGTCTTGTCCGCTGCGGCCTTGCGGGTGCGCTTGGTGGGCACTTCAAAATACAGGGTGCTCATGGGCGGCAGGGTGATGGTGATGCTCTGCTCAAACCCGTGCATCGGCTTTTTGTGGGTGCGCACGGCCTTGTTGTGGACTGCGCCGGAACCGCCGAACTCTGCATCGTCGCTGTTCAGGATCTCCTTGTAGGAGCCTGCCACCGGTGCGCCCAGCGTGTAGCCCTCGCGCAGGACGGGGTTGAAGTTGCACACCACAAGGATCTGCTTGCCGGAAGTGTCCTTGCGCAGGAAAGCGACGACGCTCTGCTGCGAGTCATCCGGCACGATCCACTGGAAGCCCTCCCAGCTGTAATCCACCTGCCAGAAGGCGGGATGCTCCTTGTAGAAGGCGTTCAGGGTCTTGACGTAGGTCTGCAGCTCGGTGTGCTTATCGTAGCCCAGCAGCATCCAGTCCAGCGGCTTTGTCTCGTTCCACTCAGCGAACTGGCCGAACTCCTGACCCATGAACAGCAGCTTCTTGCCCGGGTGGGCCATCATGTAGCCAAAGAAGGTGCGCAGGTTTGCAAACTTGGCGTCGTACTCGCCGGGCATCTTGTTGATCAGGCTGCCCTTGCCGTGCACCACCTCATCGTGGCTGATGGGCAGCACAAAGTTCTCGCTGAAGGCGTAGAAGAAGCTGAAGGTGACCTTGTTGTGGTTGCCGGAACGGAAGAGCGGGTCAGTCTTCATGTAGCTGAGCATATCGTTCATCCAGCCCATGTTCCACTTGAAGTTGAAGCCAAGGCCGCCGTCCGAAGCAGGCTTTGTGACCATGGGCCATGCAGTGGACTCTTCCGCGATCATGTACTTGTGGGGGTGACGGCCCAGCACGGTGTCGTTCAGCTTGCGCAGGAAAGCAACAGCCTCCAGATTTTCCTTGCCGCCGTCCTTGTTCGGCTCCCACTCGCCCTGCTTGCGGTTATAGTCCAGATACAGCATGGATGCCACCGCGTCCACGCGCAGACCGTCGATATGGTACTGCTCCAGCCAATACAGTGCGCTGGAGATCAGGAAGCTCTGCACCTCGCTGCGACCGAAGTCGAACACCATGGTGCCCCACTCCTTATGTTCGCCGCGCTTCGGATTCGGGTCCTCGTAGCAGGCTTCGCCATCAAAGTTGTACAGGCCGAACTGATCCTTCGGGAAGTGAGCAGGCACCCAGTCCATGATCACACCGATGCCGGCGGCATGGAGCTTATCCACAAAAGCCATCAGGTCCTTGGGGGTGCCGTAGCGGCTGGTGGGTGCAAAATAGCCGGTGACCTGATAGCCCCAGCTGCCGTCAAACGGATATTCCATGACCGGCAGCAGTTCCACATGGGTATAGCCCATCTCTGTGATATACGGGATCAGCTCGTCTGCCAGCTCGGAATAATTGTAGGGCTTACCGCCCTCCTTCATCTTCCAGCTGCCGGCGTGCATCTCGTAAATATTCATCGGGCTGTTGATCACATCAGCCTTTTTCTGTGCTGCCTGCCATGCATCATCGTGCCACGCAAAACCACTGATATCGTAGACCTTGCTGCCGTTGGACGGGCGGGTCTCGGCGTGGAACGCATAGGGATCGGCCTTATAGACCAGATCACCTGCGCGGGTGGTCACGCAGTATTTATAAACATCATATTCCTTCATGCCCGGGATGAACAATTCCCATACGGAATCGCCATCCACCTTGCGCATCGGGTGGCTGCCCGGCTTCCAGCTGTTAAAGTCGCCCACCACGCTGATGGCTACAGCATGGGGTGCCCACACGCGGAACACCACACCTGCTTCACCGGCACGCGTTTCCATGTGTGCGCCAAAGTAGCGGTATGCTTCACAGTTATTGCCCTGTTTGAACAAATACACCGGCAGGTCCGATGCATTGCTCTGGATCTTCTCCTCGGTCGGTTTCATAGACTGCTCCTCCCCGTACAGATGCACAAAGCGCACCTGTAGCTTTTTACCCTTTTATATTAAAGAATTTCGGTCTGTTTTTCAAGAGTTTCGCCGCATTTTACTGTAAAATTTACCATAATCTTTTCGTTGATATTTTTTCCTTATATACATACCCGCCAAATTTTTACAAATTTTATGGTGAATCCTGCCAATCTGACAATAAAAAGAGCCTCTGCGCACCCTCCCAAAGGGAAGGTGTACAGAAGCTCTCTGTTTCTGTTGAAAATTTTCAGTTCCGGTTTCCCCGGTTCTTTTCGGCCTGCTCAGTCCACCACGTAGACGTTCACCTGAATGGCTCCATTGATCACGCTCTCGGCGTAGGTCTCGTAGAACAGGTCCACAAGGATCTGGCCCTTCTGCACGGCAATGCCGGTATCGGTAGCCACCGCATAGCCGTACACGAACTTGCCGTCGGTGGAGGTGATATACAGCTTGGTGCCGTAGGGGATCACATCCGGGTCCACAGCCACAGTGCCGTAGCCCAGACCCAGACCGGAAGAACCCTTGCCGGTCTTGGAATAGTAGCCGGTGGCCTTTCCGGTGAGCACCTTGCTGTAAGAGGCGGGTGCATTGGTGGTGCCGTCCGGGCCGGTCAGCGGGGAGACCGGCGCGCCTGCGCCATAGGTCTTTACGATGTGGTTGGTCGGCTCCACAGTGGTGGTGGAATCCACCACGATGCTGTTTTCCAGTTCGCCGTCCACATAGCGGTCGCGGGTGGTGATCGTCTGCTGGCCTTCCGCACCATGGCGCACCGTGGTGGCGCGGCCGGTGTTGCGGAAATACAGGCTGGTGTAGACGTACTCGGTATCGTAGGGGATGGCCTGCGTCTCCACACGGTCGGTGTAGTCCACGCGGTGCACCGTGATGGTGGAACCTGCGCTCACCAGCTGGTCCAGAGCAGGCTCGGTGTAGTCGTCACCCTCCAGGGTGATACCGGCACGCTTCAGGGCATCCGCCACGGTGCCGAACACCATTTTGACGGGGTACTCCTGACCGTCGGCAGTGATGCTGACGGAGAATGCGCGCTCAATGTTCAGGGCGGCAAGATTGCCGCTGTAGGCCGTGTAATAGACCTGATCGCCCTCTTCGGACTGGATGCCGGAAAGGTTCATAACCTGTGCAGGGTCGGTCTCGGAGGTGAGGATCACCTGCCGGGCACCATTGGAGTCTGTGACGTAGGTCAGCCGCAGATTCGCAGCGGTCACACTGAGTGTAGCCACAAGGCACACGACCATGACACAAAACGCCAGCACACGGGGAGAGACTGCATGCTTGCAGTCAGACAATGCTTTCTTCAATTTTACGGAAGCGATACGAGACAACTCCTCTCTTTTCAAAATTGGCTGCGGCTGCGGACATGTTTTCATGCCCCGGCCGCCCGGACTGCAGGGCGGGCAGAAGCCATCTGGCCCCACAATCAAATACGATGCCCTCTTTTGGTAAAATCGAGCATCGTATACAATTTGGACTCCGCTGCGGAGGGTGCAGTTACCCTCCCGGCCCGGACCCCATCTGCCCGCGCCGCGCCGTATATAAGACGGCTTTTTACTTCATCCAGATAAATTTTAAACGCTGCAACGTCTGTTGGTTCCGTTGAGCGGCTCTTATTTTACCAGTCCAATGGCCATTTGTCAAATCACCTTCTCATACTTTGTTAGTTTTTTGACGTTATTTTTTGTGCAACTTTAACATTGTTTTCTCCAAAATATTGTTTTTTCGGTTATTTCCTTCCGATTTTCGACCTGTTTTCTGGGGTGTTTTGTTCACGAATTTTTAACATTTATTTTGGACTTTTTGCACCGGAAACTGCACTTTTGGGTTCGTTTTCCCATGCGGCAAGCGGCCAAAAATCGCTGGTTTTCCGTACAAAGCCACCTCTTTTTCATCCCATTTTTCACCCACAAAGAACTGTGCGAATTACTCATGAAAAGCGCCTCCCGGCAAAATGCCGAAGCACAGAAATTTGTGCAGCAAAAGACCACACTGGCAGCTGCCGGGCAGCGGCTGTACAATCAAACAAAAAGCAGAAAGGAAGGTTTTCAAGTGAACATCAAGATCATTCAAAGGCAGTGCGGCGGCACTGAATTTCTGTCCCAGCCGCACCGCCTGCACCTCGGTGCACAGAACGCTGCCGGTGTGGACGAGCTGTGCTTCACGCTGCCGGAAGCATGGGCCGGGTGCACCGTTGCGCTCTACCTGCGCCGCAGCGACGGCACCCTGCTGGCACCGGTCTCACTGGACACGCAGCACTGCGTCACCGTGGACCGCCGCCTGACCGGAAGCACCGGCGGACAGTGGATGCTGGCAGCCATCGATGCCAGCGGCTACGCCGCCTATACCCGGCCCGGCAGCTACGACACCTACGCCATCCTGCCCACCGACGGCGGCGTGGAAGAGCTGCCGCCCTCGCAGTATGAGCAGTTCGTGGCGCGTGTGCTGGAAAGTGCCAGTACCGCTTCCACCGCCGCGCAGCGTGCCGCAGCCAGTGCTGCAAGCACGGCATCCAATGCGGCACAGGCCCAGACCGCGGCACAGCGCACCAGCGCCGACAGTGCCGCTGCATCCCGCTGTGCAGCCCGTGCCGAGGCTGCTGCCGCACGGGCAGAGGAGCTGGTGCCTACCGACGGTCAGGTAGTGAGCGTGAACGGCAAAAGCGGCATCGTAAAACTGACGGCACAGGATGTGGGGGCGCTTCCCTGCCCGGCAGTTCCGGTCTCCGGCCAGCTGCTTCGGGTGCTGAGCGTGGACCCCAACACCGGGGCCGTGTTGACCGATACTGCCGCCATGCCGGATCTGTCGCCCTATCTGCGCAGCAGCACGGTGCCCACGGCTTCGGCCCCCGGCGCAGTGCGGGTGGACCCCGCCTGCGGCATCAACGTGCGCAGCGACGGAACCCTGATCATCGCACCAGCTGCCCGCGAACAGCTGGACAGCATGACGGATGCACTTCTGCCGCTGACCGCAGCCCTGCTGCCTTATGGCGTGAAGAAGGCTCTGACCACCGCCGCAGCCGCCGGGGAATGGACCGCTGCCGAAAAGGCAAACGCCCTGCGCACCTTCGGTGCCGATTTTTCTTCCTATTATACAAAGGAAGATGTCGATGCTCTGCTGGCCGCACCCAGCTCCGCTGCCTACCCGGTGGGCAGCATCTACCAGAGCACCGACCCCACCAGCCCTGCCGCCCTGTTTGGCGGCACATGGGAGCAGATCGCATCGGAGCGCGTGCTGATGGGTGCCAGCAGTAGCCACGCAGCGGGCACCACAGTAAAGGCCGGACTGCCGAACATCACAGGCTCTTTTGTCGCGGATGTAAAAAAGGGTGAACATAAGGTATCCGGCGCATTCACTGCCGGCAACGTGATCGCATCTACGGGCGAATACAATTCCTTTTCTGATGTATATAAGTTCAGTCTGGATGCGTCCAAGTCTAATGCCATCTACGGCCGCAGCGCCACCGTGCAGCCTGCCGCCTACTATGTGCACATCTGGCGGCGCGTGGCCTGAGAAAGGAGGTTTTGAACCATGAAGATCATTGACGAGAACGGTGCAGCCATTGAAAACCCTGACCTGACGCTTGGGTATCTGGTGGACGACACCGAGCCAGTGGAGCACCCCGCCGTGGAAGGCGTGGAGGAAGTGAGCCACTACGAGACCGTAACGGAGTATCCCGGCGGCGGCAGGGATGTGCGGAAGGTCATCGATGTGCCGGGCGTGCCTGCGCAGGCCGCATGGACCGAACAGGTGCCGGTGCAGAGATACATCCGCTATACGGAAGAAGAATTGGCCGCGCGGGAAAAAGAGCGCCAGCAGGCCGAGGAAGCAGCCCGTCTGCCCGAGACGATTGCCAGCCTGACCTGCCAGCTGACCGACCTGCAGCTGGCCCTGTGTGAACTGTACGAAGGAGGTGGTGTGTAATGGCAAGGATCTATGCGGCCCTGATCCGCAAGGGCATCAAAACGCTGGAGGATGTGCCCGCCCGGCTGAGGGATGCCGTGGCAGCGCTGCTGCAGGAGGACGGCCATGCTTAACGTTTACTCCCGCACAAGGGATGGCGAAACGCTGCTGAGCCGCAGCTTCCGCGCAAAGGAATTTGCCTGCAAAGACGGCACCGACCCTTTGTTTGTGGACAGCGAACTGGTGCAGGTGCTGCAGGCCATCCGTGACCATTTTGGCGCACCAGTGGTCATTACCAGCGGCTACCGCACCGCTGCACACAACAGGGCTGTGGGCGGGGCGGTTTACAGCCAGCATCAGTATGGCCGTGCCGCGGATATCCGGGTGTCCGGTGTGCCGGTGGAGCAGCTTGCCGCCTACGCCGAGACCCTGCTGCCCGGCACCGGCGGCATCGGCCGCTACCCCGCAAAAGGCTTTGTCCATGTGGATGTGCGCAAAGCAAAAAGCCGGTGGGTCGGGTAAAGGCGGTGAACGGAATGGAAACGATCTTATCCGCTGTCATTGCCGGGGCCGTGACCCTGATCGGCGTGCTGATCGCCAACAGCCGCAGTCAGGCCGTGACCGACACCAAGCTCGAAGAGCTGACCCGCGAGGTGCGCGAGCATAACAATTTTGCCCGCCGCGTACCGATTTTAGAAGAACAGATGAAGGTGGCCAACCACCGCATCGCTGACCTTGAACAAAATGAGAAAGTGAGGAATTGATATGAACTTTGGTAAAATTTCTGCCGCCACCATCGCCCGCACCGCTGTGCTGCTGCTTGCCCTGACCAATCAGGTGCTGAGCGCTCTGGGCAAACCTATGCTGCCCATTGAGAGCCAGACTGTGGAACAGCTGGTGACCGCCGGCATCACCACCGTGGCCGCGCTGATCAGCTGGTGGAACAACAACAGCTTCACCTCTGCAGCCATTCAGGCCGATGCCGAATACGCCCGCCTGAAGCAGAAAAGTGAGTGAGAAAGCCCTTGAAGCAGTGTATCAGTAGTACTTTTTGACTGAAAAGTATTACTGATGCAGTCATCTTTCACAGCAGCCCCGGAAGGCAGCCAGACAGCCTTTCCGGGGCTTTTTTGCTGCCCAGATGATTCGTTCACGCAGATTCAAGAACGTTTCGCGCAGGTTTCGATGACTTTCGCACTGAAATCATGTATAATCCGGGCAGAAGCAAATCGGAAAAGAGCAGTCAAGAGACTGTAAGCGGCCCCCTAACGCCCCAACGTAAAGGGACTGTTGCAAAATAGTCCCAACAACAAAAAATGAGATAGGTTTCCCCGAAAGGGGGTGCCTATCTCATTTTTGTTGTAAACTGAGGTTGTGAAAAAACAGATAGAACCCGCGCGCTGGGTGCATTGCAGCATACCAGAGCGCGGGTTCTCTTTGATCTATAAAGTTTAATCGTCATCGCTGTCCAGCTTGAGCACAGCGGTAAAGGCTTCACTGGGCAGGGAAACGCTGCCCAGCTGACGCATCTTCTTTTTGCCTTCCTTCTGCTTTTCCAGCAGCTTCTTTTTGCGGGAGATGTCGCCGCCGTAGCACTTGGCAAGCACGTCCTTGCGCATGGCCTTGACCGTTTCACGGGCAATGATCTTGCCGCCGATGGCAGCCTGTACCGGGATCTCGAACAGGTTGCGGGGGATGTTATCCCGCAGCTTTTCGCAGATGCGGCGGCCCTTGGCATAGGCGTTATCGCGGAACACGATCATGGACAGCGCGTCCACAGGGTCGCCATTGAGCAGGAAGTCCAGCTTGACAAGGTCGCTCTCGCGGTACTCCTTAAACTCGTAATCGTAGCTGGCGTAGCCCCGGCTGCGGCTCTTGATGGCATCAAAGAAGTCGTACACGATCTCGCCCAGCGGCAGAGCATAGTGCAGATCAACGCGCACATCGTCCAGATACTTCATGTCGATCAGCACGCCGCGCTTGTTCTGGCACAGATCCATCAGGCCGCCCACATAGTCGTTGGGGGTGTACAGGTGAACATCCACAAAAGGCTCTTCCTGCTTGACGATGTTGGAGGGGTCGGGGTAGCTGGAAGGATTGTCGATCATCTCCACAGTGCCGTCGGTCAGGGTAAGGCGGTAGCGCACGCTGGGGGTGGTGGTGATGATATCCAGATCAAATTCCCGTTCCAGACGCTCGGTGATGATCTCCATGTGCAGCAGGCCGAGGAAGCCGCAGCGGAAGCCGAAGCCCAGCGCAGCGCTGGTCTCCAGCTCAAAGGTGAGGGAGGCATCGTTCAGCTGCAGTTTTTCCAGTGCATCCTTCAGATCCGGGTACTTGGCACCGTCGGCGGGGTAGATGCCGCAGAACACCATGGGCTTGACCTGACGGTAGCCGGGCAGTGCTTCGGCGGTGGGATTATTGGCCAGCGTGACGGTATCGCCCACGCGGGTGTCCTGCACGGTCTTGATGCTGGCGGTCAGATAGCCGACCTCACCAGCCTGCAGCTGGGCACAGGGAGAAAGGTTGGTAGCACCCATGTGGCCCACTTCTACCAGCGTGAACTCCGCGCCGGTGGCCATCATGCGGATGGTATCGCCGGGCTTCACGGTGCCCTCAAACACACGGATATAGACGATAACGCCCTTGTAGCTGTCGTAGATGCTGTCGAAGATCAGCGCCTTCAGCGGGGCATCCGGGTCGCCGGTGGGAGCAGGAATGTCGGTGACGACACGCTCCAGCACCTGATCCACATTCAGGCCGGTCTTGGCAGAGACGCGGGGCGCATCCAGACAGGGCAGGCCGATCACGTCCTCCACCTCCTGCGCCACCTCGTCCGGGTGGGCGCTGGGCAGGTCGATCTTATTCAGGATGGGCACCAGTTCCAGATCATGCTCCAGCGCCATGTAGGTGTTGGCCAGCGTCTGAGCTTCCACGCCCTGGGTGGCATCCACCACAAGGATGGCGCCCTCGCAGGCGGCCAGACTGCGGCTGACCTCGTAGGCAAAGTCCACGTGGCCCGGGGTATCGATGAGGTTGAACTCGTAGGTCTTGCCGTCCTTGGCGGTATAGTTCATGGTGACAGCGCGGGCCTTGATGGTGATGCCGCGCTCGCGCTCAATGTCCATGTTGTCCAAAATCTGGTCTTCCATGGTGCGCTCGTCCACACTCTTGGTCAGCTCCAGAATACGGTCCGACAGGGTGGATTTGCCGTGGTCAATGTGTGCAATGATGCAGAAATTGCGGATATTGTCTCTTGCCATGTAGTTCCTCCGGGAGAAATTTAAGCTTCCAGTATCCAATCCTCGACATCCACGATCTTTCCGTGCTCGAGGTAGACGCGGGGCACGCGGCGGGACACGCCGCACAGCACCTCGTAGGAAATGGTGTCGGTCTTGCGGGCGATGGTCTCGGCAGTATCACTGACGCTGCCGCCCCACAGGATGGCTTCGTCGCCCTCGTGGATGTCCGGGATACCGGTCACATCCACCATCATCTGGTCCATGCACACGCGGCCCAGCACCGGGCAGGCCTTGCCGTGGATCTCCACGATGCCCTTGCCGCAGCTCAGCTGGCGGGGATAACCGTCCGCATAACCGGTGCACAGGGTGGCCACCAGCGTGGGCTTTTCGGCGGTGAAGCGGCGGCCATAGCTGGCGCTCTGACCGGGCTGCATTTCCTTGATCATGCTCACCACGGTCTTGAGGGTCATCACCGGCCGGAACTGCCCAAAGCGCACCTCGTCGCTGGGGTCGTAGCCGTAGAGGATGATGCCGGGCCGCGCCATGCAGCGCTCCCGGGCCAATCCCTCGGGCCAGTCCGGGTGCAGCATCACGCCCGCAGAGTTGTCACAGTGGACGGTCTGCGGCTCGCGGCCTGCCGCCTTGAGCGCATGGAACGCTCTGACGAACAGTGCGTGCTGCTCCGCGGTATAGACAACGTTCTCTTCGGCGGTGTCGTCGGCCACCGAGAAGTGCTGGAACAGGCCGGTCATCTCAAGGCCCGGCAGCTCACACACAGCCAGCATTTCGCGGATGGCGGCATCAAAATCGGTGCGCAGGGCAAAGCCGATGCGGCCCATGCCGGTATCTGCCTTGAGGTGGATCTTTACTCTGCCGCCTGCCTTTACGGCAGCAGCGGAAAGGTTCTGCGCCTGTTCGGTGGAGTAGCACGCTACGGTGATATCCTCGTGGATGAGGGTCTGGGCGTACTCCGGCTGAACATGGCCCAAAATAAAGATGGGCAGAGTCTGCCCGTCCTGACGCAGCTGCACGGCCTCGGTCAGGCAGCTCACTGCCAGCCATGCTGCACCCTCCTGCGCAAAAACGCGGGCACACTGCACAGCGCCGTGGCCATAGCTGTCGGCCTTGACCACCGCGCACAGCGGCAGGTCGCCGGCCCGGGCTTTGACGGCCCGGAAGTTATGCCGCAGGGCATCGAGGTCGATCTCGGCCCAGACGTGTTTTTCAAAAGGTTGAGTCTTCATGATTCATTCTTCCTCGTTTGTAATTGCAAAGCTGCCGCGCCCGGTGTGGACGGGCCGCCAGCCATCGATGCCGCTCTCCTGCAGTGCGTGCAGGGTTTTCTGGCGGAAAGCGTGGTCGGTGCGGCAGCGCTCCTTGACGAACTCCTTGGTCTGTTCGCGCACGGTCACGCCGTCAGCAGGGCAGACGCTCTTGACGATGGGCAGCCCCTCGGCGTTCACTGCGGAAATGACCTCCTGCTCGGTGGCCAGCAGCATGGGCCGGATGAGGGTGAGGTCCCGGCGCGAAAGATAAGTGACCGGCGAGAAGCAGCCGATGCGGCCCTCCCGCCAGAGATTCATGTAAAAGGTCTCCACGGCATCGTCCAGATGGTGGCCCAGCGCCACCTTGTTGCAGCCCAGTTCCTGCGCTGCCGTGTGCAGTGCACCGCGCCGCAGCTTGGCGCACAGGGCGCAGGGGTTCTTCTCCTTGCGGTAGTCGAACACCACAGGGCCGATCTCGGTGCGGCGGATCTCATAGGGGATATCGTACTGGGCAAACAGCTCCTGCAATACGGTATAATCCATGGGCCTGCCGCCGAACTGCGGGTCCAGCGTGACGGCCTGCACCGTAAAATCAAAGCCGATGTACTTGCGCAGCTCCGCGAGGCCAATGGTCAGCGCTACGCTGTCCTTGCCGCCGGAAACGCCCACCATCACTTTATCGCCGGGGACGATCATTTCATAGTCCTGCACAGCCTTGCGCATCAGGCCGCACAGACGCTGCATTGCACGGGAACTGCTCATAACAGGGTCACACTTTCCACAAGGTTCACAATGTCGTTGATGGAGGCAAGCTTTGTCAGGCCAGAAACATACACCACGTCACCGCTGGGGTAGGTAATGGTGGCCAGCACCGCATAATACGCCTGAATGTCGCAGCGCACGGCCTCCACCTCGGCACCGTCCACGGTCAGGTTCACCTTGCGGGGCTTGATGACGCCATAGGCCTGCTTGAGGTCCTTCTCGGACGCATCGATAAAGTCCGCGTAGCTGTCGGCAGTGCCGCGCTGCAGCAGCACAGCTTCGTAGTCCTCACCGTCGGCGCTGTCTGCCGTGGCGAGTTCCAGCACGGTGCCAAGGGTGCTGTCCTCGGTCATCTGGCATACCTTCCAGACGGAACTGTCATAGTAGACGGAAACGCCGTTTGTGCCGGTGTAGTGGGTGTCCGGGTTTGCGGGCACGCTGCGGTTGACCAGCAGCGTTAAAATAATGTAAGCAATGATGCCCAGAGCAACAAAGATGCCCATAGCGGCCAGAAGCTTGGAGGTGCGGCGCTGGGCAGAGGCGTTGCGGTCGATGTCGTTTGGCATGTAAAAAATTCTCCTTGTATCAGTGCGCAGCAAAAGCTGCCATATCCTTTATAGTATACCACACCCGCAGACAAAATTGTAGCGGGCAGCGGCAGAAAATGTGCGGCCGTGGGCAGAAAATTTTGCAGAAAATGCGTTTTCAGAAATAACGAGGATTCAAGAGAAAACGTGAGATTTTGCGAGATTGAAAAAATTACAATGAAAAAATCAAAAAATGCTGTTGACAGGCACCTTTTTATGATGTATACTGACACTCGCGCCCCAGAAAGGCGCCTGAAACGTACAAAAAGCTTATCAGGAGGAAATAGATATGAGCACTACTCTCGTAAAGCCCGCTGAAGTCGAGCGCAAGTGGTACCTGCTCGACGCTGCCGGCAAGAGCCTGGGCCACGTCGCTGCTGAGGCCGCTGTTCTGCTGCGCGGCAAGCAGA
>ENA-OQJB01000194-OQJB01000194.1-human-gut-metagenome-genome-assembly--contig:-NODE-194-length-35765-cov-4.002806_pt1 | contig 35765 bp, 40 predicted proteins | sample MGYA00242599_ERZ504765 | MGnify/ENA primary metagenome ERZ504765 (study PRJEB26092, sample SAMD00036354) | human gut metagenome | host: Homo sapiens | study: EMG produced TPA metagenomics assembly of...
TGGGAGAGTTATGCGACCGAATCGCAAGTATGGAAAGTTTGCTGACCGAAAAACTTTCCAAGCAGAACGAAGTCAAGGAGAACACGCACGTCCCCATGACCGTGCAGGAGGCTTGCGCCTATCTCAAAATGCCGCTATCGACCTTTTATTACAAGGTTAAAAAGGACGATATTCCGGTTATAAAACAAGGCAAGCACCTCTACATCTATCGTGATGAGCTGGATAAATGGCTGGAGTCGTCCCGTAAGACCGCCGTTCTGCAAAGTTTCGAGGAAGAGAATGATGCGTTGCTCGCTTCCCATCGCCGTAAACCAAACTCTAAAAACTGGTAGGCTATGGAGAAGACGAACAATAACATCCCATCTGCTGAGGAACTGGCTATTTACATAAAGGAGGCTACCGTGAGCGTAAATACCAAATACGAACAGTCGCCTGTGGTGCTTATGGTGGATGACTCCATTATCGGAACATTGGGCAACTTCAGTGCATCCATCGGTAAAGCCAAGAGCAAGAAGACTTTCAATGTATCAGCCATTGCCGCTTCCGCATTGGCCAATGGCACTGTACTCCATTACCGTTCATCGTTCCCGGAAAATAAACGGACGATATTGTATATCGACACCGAACAAGGAGAGCCTCATTGCCAAAAGGTGCTACAACGCATTCTATGTTTGGCAGGACTACCAAAGGATGCCGATTCTGACAATCTGATTATGTTAGGTCTGCGGAAATATTCTCCCGAAATGAGACTTGCAATAGTCGAACAGGCCATTGGCACAATTCCGAATTTGGGATTGGTCATTATAGATGGCATCAGGGATTTTATGTATGACATCAATTCTCCGAATGAAGCCACCAATATAATCTCCAAATTCATGCAGTGGACTGACGACCGTCAGATTCATATCCACACCATCCTGCATCAGAACAAGAATGACGAACATGCCCGTGGTCACATTGGCACGGAACTCAACAACAAGGCGGAAACCATCATGCAGGTGGAAGTGGATAAAGATGATAAAGCAGTCAGCTGTGTTGAAGCCATTCATATCCGAGACCGGGAATTTGAACCTTTCGCTTTCCGCATAAACGAATGTGCCTTGCCTGAACTAGTGGAATCCTATATATCCAAAGAAAAGAAACTCGGACGACCGACCAAAGAACCTTTTGAGCCATATAAGGAAATCCCGGAGAGCGTACATCGTGCTGCGTTGGATGCCACTTTTGCCGATGGCAATATTACCGGTTACGACAACTATCTGGAGCGACTGAAAAACGGCTACGGATTACAGGGCGTAAAACTCGGTCATAACAAAGCGGTCAAAGTAGCTACCTTTCTCGGCAATAAACGGATGGTGATAAAAGAAGGGAAAGAATACCAATTCAATCCTGACTACCATTATTAATCTTGATGCAATTATTATATACCGGAAACTTTACTTTAGTGTCGGGGCGTACATATAGGAATAAAGCAAAGTGGTCAAGGATTGCAGTATGCAGTATTCATTCTCTACCCTTTTATAGTAGGATATGTCAAATTCTGATTCCAATCCGTCTGCCGATTCTGTGCGTACATCCTATACGGCTTGCCGTGAAGCATCAACAGGTAACTGTTGCGAGATATGCCAAGGTATAACCTCACTGCGTTACGGTTGTACATTGGCGTCCTTGCCTGCTCAGAGACTTCGCCGGTGCGGTACTCGCAAGCTCGCACCTATTCACTATTATAACAACGATTTATATGGAACAAAATATTGAAGAACAAACACAATCTCCAGAGGAGAAAAAGAGACAAGATCCGTCTTTATCGGAGCAAAAGTAACTCCCGGTCAGAAGGAGTATATAAAATCACAGGCCAATCAATGCGGTATGACGGTAAGCGATTACTTGCTTGCCTGTGCATACAACTACCGCCCCAGACCGAGGCTCACAAAAGAAGAAACAGACCTGTTGCAGAATCTGGACAACTGTCGGTCAGACCTTGTAAAATACACTTCTGCACTTCGTGGAATGTCCACAAAGCAACGAATGATATTGTTCAATCAGGTGCCGTTCATGGTAGGCTGGCTCAAAGAACTTGGCAATATTGCTGAAAGCGTCTGCCAATTTCTCAACGCCGTAAAAGAGAGAAATAAGATTCCATCTAACGAAAAATCCGAAGAAGTATGATAGCAAAAGCTAAAGCAATATCGCATGGCATAAACGCCATCCGTTATATTACCGGCGAATCTCTGAAGAAAAAACATCCGGAGAAAATCTATCGGGTATTGGACAATCTGATGCCGTCGCAACCGGACACTATGGGGATATGGAACTCCATGCAACTGACCTTATCACGCTTCAAACCCATCAAAAACTCGGTCATCAGAATCGAACTAAGCCCCTCTGCCGAACACACCCGTTTCTTCGACATCGAAGACTGGCAAAAGCTCTGGCAGGATTTCGCTGCGGAGTTTGACAAGCAAGTGTTTACCGGTAAGGACGGAAAAGTCCGCTCCTGCCAGACCAATCTGGCTAACAGCAAATACACTGTTTGGCTACATAAGGAATCCGATGGCGAAGTTCCCCACCTTCATGCTGCTGTCTGCCGTTTGGATGAAGACGGTAAGATCAACAACGACCACAATATTCATCTTCGTGCGCAACGTGCTGCCGAACGAGTAGCAAAGAAACGGGGCTGGACTACTGCTGTACAAATCCGACACACCAATATCCACCAGGTGAATCGTGATTGCATGGATGCGCTGAGATCAATGTCTGAATGGTCTTGGGAAGAATATAAAAATGCCCTCACCAGAAAAGGCTACTCTGTACACGAAAGAAAGGATGCGCAACACGTTATCAGGGGCTACGCACTTGTAAACGGTAATACCAAATACAAGGCTTCCGAATTGGGAGTTGCCCGGAATCTGATGATTTCAAAACTTCCTAAAACATGGGACAAGCTGCATCATAAGCCGCAAGTCACCGCTGTTAGCAATCAGCCTAAGGAAGCTCAAACAGAGCAGAATTTCAAACCGTCAACATCCGCAGAGCATACCAGATATAGCACTTATCATCCCGATACTATTTCCTATACGCTTAATCATGACGATAAGGAACATCGGTTCTATATTCCGGAAAAAGTACTTGAATGTTTCAACGATGAGTTTGACTACAGAGATACAGAGAACAGTCAGGAACTTACCGATATGGCTGTAGCTATTTTTGTAGGACTGCTTGAAACGCCAAATGTTGCCACCGGAAGTGGTGGTGGAGGTTCACAAAGCGATTTGCCTTGGCGAGATAAGGACGATGATGATTTACAATGGGCACGTAGATGTGCTCGTGCTGCCGGTCGCCTGCTCGGAAAGAAACCAAAATCAGGAATTAAAACGATAACCACATGAAACCGAACATGAAAATCTTTGATATATTTTCACCCAAGTGAAATATCAAACGATTTTCATCGTGAGAGAGAACGATAGTGAACGGCTATCAGACTCTCATAAAATTTTATAAACCATAATTTTTTTGATAGTATGAAAAGAAATTCGACTTTTCCGCAGAAATGGCAGAAGCGGAAGCCATAAAGTCCAATCCGAATAATGAGTCTTTGGAGGAAGAAAACCACCTACTCGATATCAATGCACAAGAACTTGCCAAACTGAACGACAACGTGTTCAAGTTGAGAACGGAAGTTGAAAATCTGTCCGGCTCTATACGAGAGTGTAAGCCTATCATTTCTTCAGAAATGCAGAAGTTGGCAGTGGAATTTGGGGCAAGGCTTCTATGCGATTTTCTCAGTCAGATTGAGAGTAAATGCAAAGAAACCGAGCGAAGAATGAAGAAATCCGGCAATGCCATCCATATTCCGGCTACCGCATTTTACATCACTGTTATAATACTGGTAGCCCTATCTTCTTTTTTCGTCAGCATGATAGTGGCAAACGTTGAGATATTGCATTCAAACCTGATTTGGAAAGCTGTTGCCATCTGTGCCCTTATTGCAATTTCGGGGACTGTCATGGCTATAATCGTACCGAAGATTTTGGATAAATGGACATAATTGAAAGTTACCGAATCTTTAGAAATCAATTATCATTGGCATTTGTTTGGTCATATCAGAGGCTATAACAATCCTGTAACCGCCGTAACAGTTACGGTGGTTACGGAATTGTTGTATAGTTCTGCGATTTGACATTTGAACTAAAAGTGCATACAAGCCATACTTCAATCAACATAGCTATTTTCTTTGAACTTGTCGGGTACATGTCGGATACTTGTCGGGCATCTTTTACGTTTTATTTAACAATGACTGAGCTTAGTGCATTTTCACTTAGACTTGCTAACTTAGACCGTTTTTCTCCAAATGATCGCACAGAAGTTACATACCAGTAAAATGCTATTTGCCAAGCGACTTGAACATCTTGGCGATACAACGTTTCTTTTGTTCCATATTTGGATGGACATAAAGATTGAGCGTGGTACTGATATTTGAGTGTCCCAGCAATACACTGACTGTTTTATAGTCACAATTGCTTTCTATACAGCGAGTCGCAAAGCTATGCCTAAGCCCATGAAATTTCAATTTTGGGATACCAAGGTGCTCCATCAACCGTTTGTAATAATTGCGATATGTTCGTGGTTCTGTGGGCAATGGTTCATTGGTGAGTATGTAGTAATCCGCATTTACCACTTTTTTCAGTGGTTTCACCAAAGCAAGCAACTCCTTGCTCATAGGAATTTCACGGCAGGAGTTCTTTGTTTTAGGCGTATTGATAACCAGCTCAGTATGTTTCATTTCACCTTCGATAATATAAATACGCTCTATGGTACGCTGAACGCTGATAGTTCCGCTATCCACATCAATGTCACTCCAGCGTAAAGCACAAACTTCACCAATACGAAGTCCGGTGCTTAGGCTTATATAGATGCCTAAATTACGGAATGTGAAATTTTGACGAATGTAGTCCAATATTTTCTTGTGATGGGCTACAGTCAACACCTCCAGCTCCTTGTTCTTTTCTGTTGTAGGATATTTTATGTCCCATTCTGAATAATTCATCCATTCGTGTTTTACTCCGAACTTCATCACCATTTTGAGCACAATAAGAATGTCTTTTACCGATTTTACACTCATACCACCATTGAGTTTTTGTAGTACAAAATCTTGTACCGCTTTCTCGCTTAACACATCACTTTCACCAAAATATGGTAAAAGATGGTTTTCCAGAATCAACATATAAGCTGCAAATGTTGATTGCTTCACATACGGACGCTTGTCTTCTCGCCAAGCCATCGCAATTTCTCTAATTGATTTCTTTGTCATAATTGCTTTTTTAGGGGTTTCCTATAATTAGAGAAATATAATGGGCAATGTTCCAAATCTGAGATTCCCGGAGTTTAGTGGGGAGTGGGAAAAAACACGTTTGGGGGATAATTGTAACATTCAGATGTGTAAACGAATCATGGCTGTACAAACAAATACTGATGGAGGAGTACCTTTTTATAAAATTGGTACTATCGGAGGTAAAGCGGATGCTTATATCTCCAAAGATTTGTTTGATGAGTATAAAGCAAAGTATTCTTTTCCACATAAGGGAGAGGTGATGATTACTTGTGCCGGAACAGTAGGTAAATGTATCATTTATAATGGAGAAGATTCTTACTATCAAGATTCAAATATTGTATGGATAGATAATCCTAAGGAAATTATATCAAATGATTTTTTGTATCATTTACTCTCCAAAATAAACTGGTCACATTTGAACTCTACGACTATCGTTAGAATTTACAATGATGACCTTCGGAATTTGAAACTATACTATCCTATACATGATGAGCAAAAGAAAATAACTAATTTCCTTTCTCTGATAAATAAGCGTATCGCTACCCAAAACAAAAATCATTGAGGATTTGAAAAACTAAAGTCCGCAATAACAGATTTACTCCTTCATTCAATAGCAGATGCCCATACCATACGTTTAGGCGAAATTGCACATATTACGAATGGTGTTGGTGACGTGCAAGATGCTAATACAGAACATCAAGAAGATTGGTATCCTTTCTTTGACCGTTCAGAAGAATTAAAATGGTTTCCAACTTATTCGTTTGACAAAGAAGCTGTTATTTATGCTGGCGAAGGACAAAGTTTTTATCCTCGATATTATAATGGAAAATTTGCTTTACACCAAAGGTGTTACGCCATAACGGATTTCGCTTCATGTATTATACCAAAGTATTGTTACCATTTTATGAATACATTAAATTCTTATTTTGTTAGAAATTCAGTTGGTTCTACTGTACCATCTTTGAGAATGGATATATTTCAAAAGGTAGAAATTAGACTACCTCCTATACCAAAGCAACAGTATATATGTAAAATTATTGATGCTTTTTATACTAAACTTGAAGTCGAACAAAGGGGCATTTCTACTTTACAAGAATTGAAGCAATTTCTGCTCTCGCAGATATTCATATAAACATTTGCGAGAGCAGGTATCTTCGTTGCTGCTGATATTTAGAAAATATGCTATCCACTAATGAAAGATTGTTTTCGATTTTTGAAATGTACTTACTGATATTCTTTTGTTGCTCAATACTTGGCAAATGAATTTCTATATTGCACAACTCCTCAAAAGTAAGACATAAGCGAACACTGCCTTCCAGGCGTTTATACATTTCATGTTTGAATGTTTGTGATGCAAAATAGTACTTTAGATAACTGGGTAATAATTCTGATTTTGTAGTAAAGCAAACATACATAGGACTAACAATACCATTACCGTCCATTTCGTACAATGCTATTGAGCCAACATTTATACGAGCAGGATTGTATGCAAACATACCTTTCTTCACAACCTTATAATTTGAGGTATCATCGCTTGCTACTTCTCTGTCCTCAAATTGGTCTGATTGAGCTATAAATCCGTATTTGTTACTAACCGAAAGAACTTGCAAATCAGAGCCACTGCGATTTCTATCAGAACATTGTTTGAGTAATTCGGACAGTGGAATCATATTTGTTTGTGAAGAATAGCACCGATGAATAATTGCGGACATTACTGTACTGCAATCCTTAATTAAAGGGATTATAGATGATATAATAACTCTGAAATGTGGGCAGTTAGTGGCATTTGAAACATTATATAGTAAAGCAGGTGAGGGTGGAACACCCACTACGTCAAATACAGAATTTTATGATAACGGCAGCATTCCCTTCATAAAAATAGACGATTTGAGCAATAAATATTTATCGGCTAACAAAGACTATATTACAGAGTTAGGACTCAAAAAATCTTCAGCATGGCTGATTCCTACGCACTCCATTATATACTCTAATGGAGCAACAATCGGTGCTATTTCTATAAACAAATATCCAGTCTGTACCAAACAAGGAATTTTAGGCATTGTCCCTAATACAAATATTGATGTTGAATTTCTTTATTACTTTATGCAATCTTCATATTTTCAAAAAGAAGTTGAACGTGTTGTAACTGAAGGTACGATGAAAACAGCCTACCTAAAGGATATAAATCACATAAAATGCCCAATACCAGATTTAGATAGGCAAAAAGAAATTAGTCATCTTCTTTCAGTGTTATCGCTTAAAGAGGATGTTGAAAGGCAACTATTACAGAAATATCAAATACAGAAACAATATCTATTAAGGAAGATGTTCATATAAACATCTTCCCCAACAAATACAGTTTTTGTTGATTGAATGACGCAAGAAGTTCTTGCTCAACAAAAAGTTTGCTCTCCAATTTGTCAAGCACGTTTGCGACACGCTTTTGTTCAGCAAGTGAAGGACAATATATTTTCGCTTTACCATAATCTTTGAAGTAGATATGTGGTATCGCCATACCAGTTTTGTACGGTTGAAAGTTGAACACTGACAACGCAAAGTACAGATACCGCAAATCATTGTTGCCTATGACAGTAAGATAGTTGAGTGTGCCAATTACCGAAAATTTGCCCTGTGCATAGAAAACTGTACCAACACCCGAACCATCCTTGATTACCAGTATCGCATCACCGTTCATTTGTGGCACATCTTTATAACCAACCAATCCATTTGCACCAAACACTTTGCATAGTCCACTAGACAAAACCACGCTCTCTTGAAGTGTTGAGCTATGACACTCTAAACACTGAGAAATTGCAATGTTAGCCTTTTTTTTGGTCGTTAGCGCAACTGCAAGCCCTTTAATTAAGGATTGCAGTTTCTCAATGATTTTGTTTTGGGTAGCGATGCGAGCATCCACACATTGCAAGAGTTTTCCAATCTTTTCTTGCTCTGACAATCTTGGTATATCAAGAGATACCTTACTTAAGTCCATCTTGTCCAATATTGAAATGCTGTGCTCCTGCTCCTTTCACAATGATTCTTTTCCGTACAGTAGGTGAAGCCAAAAGGTAGCGAAAGAATAAAGGATTATAGTTGCCCTTACTCTTTCCACGGATTACGAAGCCACCAAATATTGCAGGCTTGCTATCCAAATAAACATTTGCCCGACCAACATCCTCCAAAGTTTCTGAACTGCGTTGAAAAAGGATGTCGCCATAATCAACTCCATATGTTTCAATATCTCCATCTTGAAGTTCTACAGATGCACGAATATTATCATAGCAAATATATTGGTTATTAAGAATATCCATAACAGATATGAACTTCGTTCCACGTCCGAAACGCTTAGCGTCAGGATTCAAACCATTTTTGAAATTCATAAAATCGGTGAGCGGTTGACTGCTCCACTCCCCACTAAACTCCGGGAATCTCAGATTTGGAACATTGAGGATTTTATTTTCGTTATTATTTGCCATAATCATTATTCTTTATCTGGGTTAATATCAAACGGCAACAATTTGTCGCCATTATAAAACCGGTCGAAATCAGAGATAAAAGAACGGTCTTGAATCACTTTATATTTCTCGTACTCACCATACGCCTTCTCTCGTGCTGCTTCTTGTGAAACTTTACCGGCAGTATCTTGTGCCTTATAATCCATCGTGCCAAGAAACTGTTCAAGACGTTGTTTCCAGTCTTCCATTGTTGTTATGATGTGGCGTTGAGCACGAAGTTCTGCAAATTCAAGGAATGCGTTAGTTACGCCGTTAAGTTCCGAAATCTCTTTGTCTGACAAATAGTTCTTTGCCACAATCGTATCGGACTTCTGGACTCTACCATCGGGGGCTTTCTTCCATGTGGTCAATCCCATGTGGGGCATTTCAGAGTCGGCACGTTCATACACTATTTCAGCAGCGGTACGATGAGTTACAGCCAAGTGCATCATATTTTGCACCATTTTGAAGAACAATTTAGTACAATCCGATTTCGGGTCGTAATCAGCACTGCATTCCGCATAGATGTCTGTTATCTTCTGGTAGTATCTGCGTTCCGATGTGCGTATCTCACGAATACGCTCCAGCAAGTCATCAAAATAATCTTTGCCAAAATGCTTTCCCTGTTTTAGTCTTTCATCATCAAGAGCATACCCTTTAATGACAAATTCCTTCAAAACAGACGTAGCCCAAATACGAAACTGAGTGGCTTGATAACTATTGACACGATAACCTACCGCTATGATGGCATCCAAATTATAGAACAACGGTGTACGCTCCACATCTCGTTCTCCCTCTGATTGAACTATCCCAATTTTTCGGATAGTTGCCTCTTTGGTAAGTTCACCGGATTCATAAATCTGTCCAAGATGATAGTTGATGGTTCGTACATCCACCCCAAACAAGTCCGCCATGCGCTTTTGCGACATCCAAAATGTTTCGCTATTGAATATAACCTCTACTCGAACTTCTCCTTGTGCGGTTTTATATAGTAACAAATTGGAACTATATGAGTTGAGCACTAATTCGTTGGTAGATATGGTTTGAGAAAAGTAATCTCTTGCCTGTTGTACCAATACTTTTTTAGCATCTGCATTTTCAGCAATAATCATACATGCCATACGTGACAAGCGGAAGATACTGACTTTACGGAACGAGCCACTGCCTATCTTCACCATATCAACCGCTTGGTTGAAATGCTCGTCGATATTCATTCCTTTTATGCCGGCTACTTTGATTGCTTTATCTATGACTTTTTGGAATTTCCAATAAGCCGAGTAACCCATGGCAGCGCATAGGTCACGTGAACTCCAATATTCATTTTCGTTCTCATCGTGACGACGGATATTGTCGAATGAAGGACGCATTTCCGGGATGTTATCTATCTCTGCCATAACACTATTATTCAACCAGTCCCAATTCTTTAAGATACACTTTAATCTCCTTATCGAGTTCGGCACGCTTGGCTTCCAACTCCTTGATTTCAGCCATTACAGCTTTAATGTCGATAGGTTCTTCCTCTTCAAAAGTATCGACATAGCGAGGGATATTCAGATTATAGTCGTTATCGGCGACTTCCTGTAAGGTGGCAAGATGGCTGTACTTTTCTATCTCAGTGCGGTTGCGGTAGGTATCTACAATCTTGTCGATATGCTCTTTACGCAGTTTGTTTTGTGTCTTGACTTTCTCAAACTCCTTACTTGCATCTATGAACAGAATATTGTCATCTTCCTTACGGCATTTCTTCATCACAAGGATACAGGTCGGAATACTTGTACCATAGAATATATTAGCCGGCAAACCGATAATGGCATCGATATAGTTTTTCTTTTCTATCAGGAAACGGCGTATTACCCCTTCTGCATTACCACGGAACAAAACACCGTGTGGAGCGACACAAGCCATCGTACCACCTTCGTTCAAGTGATAAATCATGTGTAGGATAAAAGCATAATCTGCTGTCTTCTTTGGTGCAAGTCGCCCTGCTTTGCTGAAACGGTCATCGGTATTGAATTTGTCGGCAGCACTCCATTCGGCAGAGAATGGAGGATTTGCGACTACTGCATCAAACTGAGTGTCGCCAAAGGCATCCCATTCAAGCGTATCGCCGTTTTCAATCTTAAAATTGCTGAATCTGATACCGTGAAGCAACATATTCATTCTGGCGAGATTGTAGGTCGTCGGATTCTTTTCCTGTCCGTAAATATCTACAGCATTTCCGATACTTGCAGCACGAAGAAGCAACGAACCACTACCGCAGGTAGGGTCATAGACATTGCGCAAACGCTGGTGTCCGATGGAAACAATCTCTGCCAAGATACGGCTGACTTCCTGCGGAGTATAGAACTCTCCGGCCTTCTTTCCGGCTCCTGCTGCAAACTGCGAAATCATATATTCGTAAGCATCGCCTAAAATGTCAATCTCCTGTGATGCCTCTAATCCAAAATCTATGTCGTCCAATGCAAGAAGCACATTGCTGACAAGTGTATTCTTATCATCGGCTGTTTTACCCAATTTAGGTGAAGCCAAATCAATATCTGAAAACAATCCTCCGAAATCGTCTTCGCTGTCCTGTCCGAGCGTACTATCTTCGATACGCTTCAATGAACGTTCCAGTATAGGTAAAATGTTTTCTTTTCGTTTGACAGCCTCAATTACGGACGAAAACAAAAATTTCGGTTCTATAAAATAGCCTATATTCTCTAGGCATTGATTCTTTGCTTCCTCTTGTAATTCAACAGCATCGGCATCGTCCATTTCCCACAATCCCTTAAAGGTTATTTCATCATCCACCAAGGCATTGTTGGCATACTTCTCAATTTTCTCTGATAAGTATTTATAGAAAATAAAACCCAATGTGAAATACATAAAGTCGCTTGCCGACATATTGCCACGCAAACGGTTTGCGACCTCCCAAAGCTGGTCACGGAGTTTCTGTTGCAGTTCTTCGCTCATATTTATTTTAATATTTCGTTTACAAGTTGCTTAATTTTTTACACACATTTTCACTAGAGCCAAGCACATCCACTATTCCAATTGTCTCTATCAGTCATATCACCCATAGGATGAAGGACAAGGAAACGACTAGCTTTTTTATTATCGTCTAATCGCCATTCAATCTCATTCGGGTCTGTCTATTCCTAATATTTTGGTAACAAGTTCTCCATTAGACTTGAACCTTGGTAATAATTGCTTTATCTTCGTTAACGTATAATCCTGCTGACAGTACAATGTTTTTAGTATTTAATGTCATACAGAGATGATAAGCAGACGATCCCATACCAAGGTCATACCAATGTTGAGCCTGTGGTTTCCGTAACTTGAACTCCTTCATAAAATCAGAATATTTGGGAGCTTCATTATTGAATTTTTCCCAAAATGCCAATTTCAAGTTTTCTGTTTCTGAAAGTGCAGCTGTCTTTTTCATTGCTTTTGCCCAATTATTAGGCCGCTCTACAATGTTGAACTTAGGGGCTGGCTCCGAATCATTGATTTTCCACAATTCTATTTCTATCAGGAAGAACTCAAACTTATCATCTGTGTGCTGATTCAACCACTCTATTGCCTGCTTATGTTCGTCACGTGCTTTCTTAACAATCCAAATTATTACCTCTGCATCTTTACCTGAAGCATAAGTTATGATTTTACCAAGATGGTCATGGTTTGTTTCTTCCAACTGATTTTCAATTATTATTCGTCGTCCAGTACCCTCCTCCGTAGCAAATAAGTCAACGCTAAAATCGCCAACATTGGATTCTTGTTCTTCAACGACTATATCTATACCAACAGCCTCACTTAGGATCTCCATATTTTCTTCTTTTGCAAGCCAAGGAGTAAAGTCTTTGGCTTCATGTTTCCATATGGAACGGAGGTCTGTAACCTGTTCTAATTTTCCCAATTTCATATAGTAATGTATTTACTCCCAATTAAACGTTCTTATTATATTGCGCAGTCTTTCCATTATCCTTGTCAATGCCTTTCGAGTCTTAATAAGACCAAGATGCTTTTCTTTCAGTGCCTTCTGTATGATTTCCGGTTGTTCCTTTTGCAAATAGTCATACTCTTTTATGTACAGATTCAGCACTTCGGCAGGAATTTGTTCATCATCCGACAAATCTTTTACAGCCTTATTGCGTTCAGATACAATATATTGATTCAAACGCTCTTCCAATTCATTTGTACCATCAGCCTTACTACGTCCGCTCATGAAGTTTTCCTTATCTTCATCAACATTTTTCCGAATAAAGCCATCAATGAGTTTGGCTTTGCCTCGCATCCCGGCATCCTTAATCATTGTGTCAATGATATGTTGCCGTTTCTCTGAATAATCATTGCTATATGGGTCAAGTTCCGCTATGAGTTCAAGAATGTAAGCCACATTTATAATGTCGCTATGTAGAAGTTCAAGACAGAAATCAATATCTTCCAATCCTTGACTGTTTCCATACGGAACAGGGTCTTCTGCAACTACAGATGGAATTACAGGCGGTTCAATAAACCCGACCGTAATGTCAAGATACTTACTCTTATAGTCGTTGAATTGCTGCTCGGTCATACCAAGGTCTTCCGCATCCTCGCTATAATCTTCGTATATCTGGATTTCCGCATGTTTACGGATAATATCACGAAATGCAAGAACAAAATTTTTCTTGTCATTTTCGCTTTGCAGAAAATCTATACTGCCGGGTGTAGGATATTTTTTCAGGAACTCTGTTGCCAAGCATTTATATTCCTTTTTTACATCCTCAAACGGAGGGCGTACTATGTCTTCTGGATTATCAGAGTTGCTGAACAATTTAATAGACGTATCAACATTGTTTTTCAAGTCACGGAAGCAAACGATTTTACCGAAACGTTTCTTTTCGTTCAATACTCGGTTGGTACGACTGAATGCTTGCAGCAAACCGTGATATTCCATATTCTTATCCACATAGAGTGTATTCAGTTTTTTACTGTCGAAACCAGTAAGGAACATCCCCACGACAAGACAAAGGTCAAGCGGTTTCATATCCGCTTTCTTCTTTTTCATGCGCAGATTGATGTCATCATAGTAGGCACGGAAATTTTCTGTAGTAAAGGCAGTGCCGAACATATTGTTATAATCGTCCATAATGGCTTGCAGTTCATCCGCCTCGCCCACGCTCTCTTTTGCATACTGCCCTGTGCCCATGCCAGTCTGTTCATCATCCTGACTATTGTTAGCAGCGTAAGTAAACACAGCGCCAATACGGATTTTCGAATTCAACGATTTGAATATCTTGTAATAGCGTATGAGCATCGGCACAGATTGCACGGCAAACAAGGCATCAAACTCTCCGTCGAATGTGGATTTGTTGAAATTGTTAAGGATAAACTTGGCGATTTCCTCCATACGAGCTTGATTGTCGTTGTCAACAACTTCGTTGCCGTGATAATACTCCACAAGGAACCCAAGTACGTTTTCATCGGCTATAGCATCCTTAATAAGATATTTATGAAGACAATTTCCGAATATCTCTTTAGTGGTATGCCCATCTACCGCATTTTCAGTAAAGATAGGTGTTCCCGTGAAGCCAAAGATTTGAGCATTGTCAAAGAACTTCATAATCTTCTTATGACTATCCCCAAAGTGGCTGCGGTGGCACTCGTCAAATATCATCACGATACGTGAGTGGCGAATAGTTTCAATCTTGTTGCTATACCACGTCTTGCTGACTGCAGCATTGAGTTTCTGAATGGTAGTGATGATAATCTTGGAATTGCTTTGAAGCCGTTTCACAAGTTCATCCGTATTATCAGTACTATCCACAGCTCCCGACTCAAACGCTTCATATTCCGATTGAGTCTGGGTATCAAGGTCATGTCGGTCAACAACAAACATAACCTTATCCACATCATCCAACTCTGACACAAGTTGGGCAGCCTTGAACGAAGTCAATGTCTTTCCGGCTCCTGTTGTATGCCATATATAGCCGTTATCGTTGGAGTTCTGCACACGATCTAGAATTTTTTCACGGCATAGAACTGATAAGGACGAAGCACCATCAAGCACTTGTCGCCCTCGTGCAACACGATATATTTCCCTATGATTTTGCCAAGCGTACATTTTTCCAAGAAGAATACGGCAAACTTATCCAATTCATTAAACGGATGATTGGCAGCATCTGTCCAATTGAATGTAAACTTGTAACCGCTATTAGGATTGTTGGCAAAATAACGGGTATTTACACCATTTGAGATAACAAACAATTGGATATAGTCAAACAATCCATGAAACGAGGTCTTGTGATAGCGTTGTATCTGATTGTATGCCTGTTTGAGTTCTACCCCTCTACGCTTTAATTCTATCTGAACTAATGGCAAACCATTGATAAGTATAGTCACATCATAGCGGCATTTTTTCCGTCCTTCAACAGTAATCTGATTCGAGACCTGAAACTCATTCTGACACCATTGGGTACGATTGAGAAATTCCACCCAAATCCGTTGTCCGTTTACCGTATCAAGCGGATAGAGGTCACGAAGTTTCTTGGCCTTTTCAAAGCGTGTCCCACCTTCGAGATAAATCAATATCTTCTCAAATTCTTCATCCGTAAATGAAGTACGACCAACTTCTGCCAGTTGTTTCTTGTTATGAATCTCCAACTGACGTTTGAAATTAACATAAAGATTATCTTCCTCGACAATCTGGACATACTCATAGTCCATTTGTCGGAGTGTGGCTATCAGTCCGGCTTCCAACGCCGCTTCGCTTTGTGTTGACATATTCTTATCCTGCTATGGTGTTACTGCTTATTTATTCTAGCTTGCAATATCTTGATGCCTAATGCATTTTCTATTTTGCATAAGGTTTCCAACGACAAATTTTCACGACCTTTCAACACTTTAGAAACATACTGCTGGGTACAATTCATTTTCTCAGCCAAAGCTCGTTGTGTCATACCAAGTTCCTCCATCCGGTTCGACATAGTTGCAGCTATAGCCTGTGAATGGCAAACCCAATCCTCTCTCTTGTTTTCCATTATATTCTTTCTTTCTCCTAAAGCGTTGTCTATCTTGTCTTCAGCCATTGTATGCATCAAAAATACCTTTGCCTTATTTTGTAGGCAAAGGTACTATAAATAATCGAGATTACACAACTTTCAGGTTGTTGTTTGATACCAAAACTTAAGAATTATTTCTTGTACAATAGAACTACAATACCTTATAGCTTTATGTACAACATCTTATTATTAGGGCATCGTCTCTCTAGTTCAAATCCGTAACTTCCGTTTGATACGGATTGAAATTTTTCATCTCCATCCTTAATAGTTAATATTCTTAATTTCTTCCACCTACCATCTTCCTCGTAAAAGAAAAAATCTCCAACATTAATTTTTATATTGTCAATTTTCAGGCAAACTATAGTATGTTGTCCATAATACTTATGCGGCACGGCTACTTTGCTTACTTTTGGTCTAAAATCTATTAAGCCATTATTAAATAACATACTTTGAGCCTCCTGTTTGGTTATAATCCCATCTTCTATCTCAAAATACAGATTAAACAATTGCCACGTATAGCACAATCCTCTTTTTTCATTTACCGCATCCTTAATCTGTTGATGATTAAATGGAGGGATTGTTCTGGAGAGAGGTTCTACACCTCTCTCATTATTAACAACATACAAGCCAAAGACATCAAATCTTCGTTGTTCTTCCCTTCTGCGAAAAACATTCTTAAAGATTTGACTACATTGTGCATCTGTTGAGGTTCCATTAATACCTTTTATTTCCACAAGGAGCAATCCTTTGTCTTCTGTATTAATTTGAATATCCTCCTCATTGAATTCCTTATCAAGTTCCTTGTCTTTGTCAATCACATCTTTAAATCCTAACCACTTAAAATATTCAAGACAAGCTTCGACTAGCTCATCCCCTGTTGCAGTAAGAAGTTTATGCAAAAATGAGTACTTGTTTTTATTCTTTTCTATTCTTTCATCCAAAGCAATCAGACTTTTATTGTATTTTGCAATTAGCTCCTCTTTTTCTTTGAGCAATTCTTCTTGACCTGGCAAAAAATAAGTTGACTGATTTAACCATAACGATTCTTCCACATCCGGGAAATATTCAGAATAATATTTATACAAAAACTCCTGCATTACTGTTTGCAGCAGTTCTCGTTTCTTTTTTGTTTGAGGTAATACTAAAATTATATCGTTTTCACTTACATATAAATAAGAAACTATACTTCCGGACTTACTTATCAACAGAGGCAAAAATTGGTTATCACTTACTCTTTCTCTATTTTCACCCCATATTGTTGGATGCTGAAACACCTGGTAATAGGAAATATCATCAAGAAAAGATTCAAACAACGCTCTTGATAATTTGTTATCACACAGCTTTACTTCAGAGCCGAACATATAAGAGGAGCAGTACTCTCCCAAATGTTCATAATTGTTATGCTCAAGTTTCTTGACCGAATAACTATCGGTTATGTCTTGAATAACATATTCTATTGATTTATAAGGAGCCTGAAATGCAATCCTTATAGCAGGCTTATGCCTGTTTTGATGAATGCGCTCATTCAATATTGAACTACCAAATGGACATGGATCAAATATCGTCTGAGGGTCATAACTCATGAAATAATAAGCTTTTGACCCTAGAATTTCCGTTCGAGTATTCTCCTCTTTATCATATGGGATTATGTCAGGCTCTGTCATATCCTCAATAAAAATATCGTATTCATGGATATTTTGCGGTAGTTCATAATTGAGTAATAAATTCAAACCACAATGATTTTTCCTATACACATCGATAGGTTTTCCCAAACTTCCATCATAAACATCAAATCTGTCTTTTAGCAAGTTCAAACAATCCTTATCTAAATCCAAACAACAAATTTTAGTCTTTTTGCGCTTAGTTTCTGAAGCCATATTTACTGTATTATTAAAATTTCATTCTAAATCTTTCATCCAACACTCCACCAAACATATCCATTTCTCTCTTGGAAATCCCTAATCGTACTGCCAACTCTCGCCACCCTTTCACCGCTTCAGTAACCTCTGAAATAATCTGTTCGACTATTTTTCTGTTAAGCATATAATCCCCACAAGCATCAAGCAAAACACAGAGGTCTGCCTTGTTGGAGGTTGCCGAAATAAGCAGACTTTGATATTCGTTCAGAGTGGGATTCATATCGTATGCAGGTGAGAGCGTCCAGCCTTTTGCTGTCAAAAGAAAACCATGATTACGGAAATGGTCATCGCTGTTACCAATGCAGATATTGAAAGCCACACGGCGATAGAGTTCCTGCAAATTGTATTCGACATCCGTACAGTTCTGAATAATGAAATCAACTATATCCAGATAGCCGTGCTCTGTAGTAGCATTATCTCCGTCATTTAGTCCCAACAGAGTCATTGCGGAAGCAAAATGAATCCGTTTTCCATCTTTGGTTCTGTCAAAACGCTCTGAAAGCAAGGTGTGATATTTTTCGCCTGTGGCAATAACTTTTGTTTTCGCTGCATTTATACCAGCTTTTGCTGCAAGCAAATGGCTGAAATGTTCCCAAAGTCCGGCATCGTAATCATCCTTACGAGAAGGGAACTTGGCGACATAAAGCGTTTTATCCGTGTCTATCACACTGGCTTTCGGCCTTGCTCCACCCAATGAAGAACCCGGTTGCACAAGTTGTACAATCCACTTTCGATCAGGCAGCACGTTATCTTCTTCGCTTCTCTCAATCTCCGTACTGGCTGCAATCAATTCCCTAATATTCGTCAAAGGTGGGATTTTCAACGATTCACTCACATTTATAAAATCGCCATCCGGATTTTCCTTGAAGCAGAAAGCACCCATTCGGGAGAAGTCATCAATACCAGTTAGGAAATCGAATGAAGACAATCTTCGTACTGGCCGCTTTTCTTCTATTGCTGCAAGCTGCTCACGCCGCAACAATAGAGTTCGTCCCCAACGGTCTGGCAATGCATCCGAAAAACATCCGAATATATCTTTTCCTGGCTGCGTATATTGTTGCCCCGGATAATTATTCAAGTCATCACTCAAAAACAAATCTCCATGCTTTTTCAACCAATCATCGCTGAATGTAAAGCAATAACTGTCAGAGCCACGAAGTGATTCGTAGCCCAACTCGCCAATGAGTTCTATCTCATTCAGCCAGTCAAAATCGGCATATACATACAGTTTCTTCATCCCTATTCTTTTTTAGATGCACGTTCCCTTGTCTTCAAACTCAAATCCTGTAAGGCTTTCCCCAATTTATCTTCTTTGGCCAGCCACAGAATATCATCGTCAAGCTGCAAAGCATACAGCACACGCAAATAAATGCCGATTGCCACAGTCGGTGCACCTTTCTCAATTCGGGATACGGTCAGCGGAGAACAGGTAGCACGTTCAGCCACCTGAGCAACACTCAGATTCCTTCGTAGGCGAGCCAATTTAATCTGCTCCCCCACTATTTGCATCTTTTGCTCCAATTTTCGGGGCAACTTAGTACCCATTGTATTCTTTGTCATAATCAACTCATCATATAATATGAAGACATTGTCTTATACCGTTCATTCCACAAAGCATAGGATTTAAAAGCATACTTGCAATCTTTTTACTCCCAATTCTATAATTGGACTTGTTACACTGCCAAGCTTATTAACAATATTCTCGTAGTTAGTAATTAACTGCACCGCTTCGGCCAAATGCAACCTTTCTATAATATCTATCTGCACACTTACTTCCACATCCCTATGAGCATCTACCCCCTTTCTAACACGAGTTAATTCAGCTGTATTTTCCTCTCTAAACTTGGTAAACTCTTTTCTTACAGCAATAAATGCTTCATTGTCATAACTTGAAAAGCAATGCTTGATAAATTTGATAATATCGCCAGTAGTATCGACCAACTTTTTTGAAGTTTCATATATAGCTGTATATGCCGATTTAATAACAGCTCGTTGCTCCCATTCGTCAACATCTTCAATAGACAAGCGCTTCAAATATTCCTTCATTTCAATACTTGTCATTTGAATATGCCCCATCGTATTCCATATTGTTAGATTATCTTTGAATGCTAATTTCTTAGCTTCATAGATAGATAAAGACGCTATACTACATTTCTTAATTTGTTCTTCACAAGCAGCAATATTACTTTTACAATGATTTATGCTTAGACATATTTGCTCTAGACAATCTTGCTCCATTTGCAATGTTTCATTAAAAATATTCTTTAGCTCTTTTGCATTGTCACTTATCCGTTGTTGTAAGAAACAATCTAATGGACTTTTTTGTATTTCATATTTATCTGTCTTTTTCGTTATTTCGTTACTCTTTACTTGGTCACTGGTCGGTACGCCTTGCTCTATCCGGGATACGGTCAATGGAGAACAGGTAGCACGTTCCGCAACCTGAGCCACACTCAGATTCCTTCGTAGGCGAGCCAACTTAATCTGCTCCCCTACTATTTGTATTTTCCGGGCAACTTAGCACCCACCATTGTATTTTTGTCATAATCAACCCATCATATAATATGCAAAGGTAATGCTTTTTATTTATTTAATGATGTATTACACATGGAAAAATACACATCATTGCATAATTAACCGTACATACAACCCATTTTGAGTAGGAAATCTCAAAAAACAAGTGCTATTATATTGTTTGTTGTCGCTATATATGCCTATAACGAACAAAATATTGTTTGTTATATAGATGCAATCTGTTCCTCGTTCACGCATCATATCAAAGAACCATTTTGCCGGCCAAAAGAAAAAGGAGTAACCACATTTCCAACTTGACTTTAATGACTGCTATATACCAAATAAAGTATTTCCAATGGGTTGGGTTCAAACACCCCATTGGAATGGACTATAGCATATTCAAACACACAGCAAAGGGAGTCGTCCCAAACGAACCCATTAAGCAAAAATTACAAATACACTCCAGTCTGCCATTACGCTTTTTCAAGGGAATAAATACGACTTCATTACACTTTTTTCAGTGAATCAGAGCCTCTTTAAACAGTTTTCTTAAAATCATCAACTTTACTTTATCCTCGTATTCATATATACGTCCATTAAAGTAAAGTCAAAAAGAGGGAGAAATAAAAACATTCGGCAAACAAACGATTTTTTCTTTTGGTCAGCACCATTATAATACACTACATCATCTTCAACCTTGGAGAAACAACCAGCGAAATAACAGCGAACATCACCACCGACAAAATACCATACAACACATTCCACATATCCCAAAATACACCTCAAATCAGTACCTCAAAAATGATTTTGCACAAAGTTTTTCACTTGCTTTCATAATCCGAAAAAATGCACTAATTTTGTACTCGTTCAGCGAAGAAAAAGAAGTGCAAAACGGACTTTTCTACCATTCTATTTATAAAATATTGGTAGTCAATTGGTCTAATATGCTGCATCGGAAAAAAATGGAATTTCTCGGGCAGAGCCCTTTCCCAAGAAAAGAGAAAAGACCATGCGAAATGAAATGAATATAAAAAATATGTGACAGAAAAACGGATATATATTATGTCTATACAGGAACAAACTGCAAGGTTATATGGCAGATACGGATGTGCACCGGATTTCAGGTCTTGAAAGACACGGAGAAATCCGGAAAGGCACTGGCATTGCCATTTTGTAAGAGATTCCTTCGGAAGCTATCGGCAAGTGGCCGGTGGACAAACCGGAAGACAATACGGCAGACTTTATCAAACCGATTCTGAAAATCAAGAAAAGTACAACACCTGTTTCTGCATAATCTTCCCGAAAAAAGAAAATGAACAATACCTGACAGTATTCTTTCATTAAGCGGATACCGCCAGTAATGATCAGATTGCCGATAGAAATGCGCATGAACATTCCTGTCCATGAACGAATAAAAATATTGGTAATCTGAAAATGATGGCGGAGAACCGGACATGCCTGGTAGCGTCAAGAAGGAACAAAAAGAAGCGGGCAGGATTATTTTGAATGGTCCTCTTTTTCCACGAATCCGATAGGTATACATTCTAAATTGCCGTGTCACTTTAAAAAAAAATAGCCATTCAATATATCCATCCAATACTTAATGTCAATACATTAAAGTGTTTTAATATTAAAACATTAAAATATCAAAATGTTGAAATATTAAAACTTTAGTCATAAATACCTGTACATGAAGTCATGCAGGTGTTGTTTTATGATATTTATTTACCCATACATGTTATATTATCATTAAAAATATCAGACACCTAATTCTGTAACCCACACTTGATCTTATGTGGAAAATCAATGGATATTCTTTTTTTCAAAAGAATGCTGACGGTTCAATTTAAAAACATTTTAATATTAGAATATTTTAATTTTAAAATATCAAACAATTTTAAAATTAAAATATTAATACGGACAGGTATGGAGTTGTAATCCGTATCTTTGCCCCATGTCCTTTTAGAAAAAGGAAATATGCCATCATGCCTCCTAAAAATGTCTATATTTGCGTTTCAATAATATAAATGATATGAACAGAACTAAGGACGCATACAGACACCAATCAAACAACAGAGTCATCATGTGGTACAAAATAAGAGAATTATATTTAAAAGGATTTAACAAAAGTCAGATTGCGTTCCAGCTTGGTCTGCATAGAAGTACGGTGCGCCGGTACTTGAAAATGGATGAGGACACATTGACTGCAAAATTGCAGCATCGCAGGCGATATCCCCGCATACTTGACAAATACGAAAGTTATGTCTGTGACGTTCTTTCCCGGTACAGGTTCCTGTCCGCTCCCAGATTCATGACTGGATGAAGGAACAGTATCCTGATCTTCCTGTTGTCTTCGGGAAAACCGTATACAATTTTGTGGAAACTGTACGTCGTAAGTATAATCTGAACAAGGAGGGCCTTTCCAAACGTGTTTATGAGAAAATGCCGGATACCCCTTACGGGGAATATGCCCAGATGGATTTCGGAGAAAGCCGCATGCCCACATACAGGGACGACTTTGTCAAAGTTATTTTTTTGTCATGGTGATGAGCCGTTCCAAACAGAAGTTCGTGTATTTTTCCTGTACGCCTTTCACATCAGCCCTAGCCGTATATGCCCATGAACTGGCTTTCGCATATTTCGGAGGGAAGCCGAGAAGGATAATCTATGACCAGGACAAAGTCCTGCTGGTCAGAGAAAACCTGGGTGACCTCATATTGACAAGAACGTTCCGTGCCTTTGTCAACGAGCAGCATTTCCAGCCCGTATTCTGCCGTCCTGCTGACCCGGAAAGCAAGGGAAAAGTGGAAAATGTGGTCAAATATGTCAAGCGTAACTTTCTTGCCGGACGGACATTTAACAGTCTGGAAGTCCTTAACACCGAGGTCCTGCAATGGTTGGAAAAAACAGGAAACGGCAAGATACATGGAACCACACGCCTAGTTCCGGCTGAGGAATTTGAGATTGAACGGAAATATCTGTTGCCATACTATGGAGAACCGGTGCCCCCCCCCAAAGACGAGCCGAAAGAGTATCATGTCCGCAAGGACAATACGGTACGGTACCGGACCAACTACTACAGTGTACCCTCCAGCACCTATAGAAACCGGAACACCGTTGTGTGGCTTCTTGAGAATAACGGATATATCGAACTGTACGACAAAGAGAGCGGCAAACTCATATGCAGGCATGAGTTGTGTCCCGGAAAAGGGAAAAATGTATGTGACAAAAGACATCATAAGGACAAGACATGGAGTGTGAATGACTTGCAGGTCCGGATCCGAAAGCGGACGGAAGATGACCCCACCGTTATTCTGTGGCTCCGGAATCTGGAAAGGGAAAAGCCGCGCTATTACAGGGACAATATGAAACTGCTGCTTCATGTGATATCCGAATACGGCAAAGAAACAGTGATAGCAGCCCTGCGGACCTGTCTGGAAAAGAACATATACAACAGCCTTTCCGTGCAGGAAATATCCGGCTCAATCCACAGAAGCAAGGACAATATGGACGGGATGACTATCCAAGCTCCGACATCCATTCCGGAAACAGCGGACTGTCATCCTGAAAAAACAGATATAAACCAATATAACAAGTTTTTTGAATGATACAAAGTGAAAAATTGAAAGAACACGCCAGACGTCTGCGGCTTTATAACATTGCAAACCGCATGGACAGCATTCTGCATCATGCACAGGAAGAAAAACCGACCTACTCGGAATTCCTGTCCCTGGTATTAGGTACCGAAGTTGAAATGAAAGAGAGGAAAGACTACGAGAGACGACTTGTTGCGGTACGTCTGCCCCGGAAACATGATCTTGACGAATATGACTACAATTTTTATGAGGGCATAGACCGCCGGCAGATGAAGGAGCTTCGTGAACTGGTATGGTTCCGTGAAACTTATAACTTGATCCTGATAGGACCATCAGGAACCGGAAAGACATTTCTGGCAGCCGGTCTTGTCTTTGATGCGGTCAAGGCCGGTTACAAGGCATACCTGATGACAATGGAGGATATCGTAAATTGTCTCAGGCTTAAAGATATCTCAACTCCGGCCATGATGACTTATAACAAGATTCTGCGCGCACAGCTGCTGGCAATAAATGATATCATGCTGTTTCCTGTGAAAAGAAAGGAAGCTACAGCTTTTTTCAATCTTATAAACACACTGCATGAGAAGACATCCATCATCATTACAACCAACAAGGCACCTACAGAATGTGTAGAAACATTAATGATGAAATCCTTGCCAATGCTCTGCTTGACCGATTGCTTTATCGATGTAAAGTCATCAAGTTTTACCGACAGTAGCTACCGGTTAGAAAACAGGCAGACTATTTTAAGACTACAACAGGAACGAGAAACGAACTTGTAAAGCCTTAGTTACTGGTGTATTCAGTGGCATATTTAACTTTTCTAAAAAAAGACACAAGAAAATTTGCAAATTACAGTTGTAGCATCCCTCGACACGGTAGATCTCGTTTACAATGAAATGGAACACCCCCCAGTCTTCCATTCCAAATTTATTTTTTAGTCTTTTTACTTTCGTATCATAGAAATGATCGGTCTCGAACCTAAAATAGGTGAAAACCTTTTTAGTTGTTTTTGGCATAAGCTTTATATTTAAAGTGGATAATACATCAGCTGGCCGAAAGTTCGGACTCCTTGGGGATACCAGGATACCGGGAGAGCATGCCACAGGACCTGACATGGTCCATATAGTTCGCTGTATGTCGGCGGAAGTCAGGCCCCAGTGCTTCCTGAAAAGCTCGTCATTGAACAGGCCGACCTGTATGCAGCCGTTGACAATTCTTGTGACATCTTCCAAAGAGGCATTCCAGTACTGTGCCGTTTCCTCGCACCACAGCAGGAGGTAACTCCCGTTGTGGAGTGTCTCGTTCACGAGATACCGATAGATGCTGTAACCGAAAAAACCGTATTGGCGGGTGAGTCTTCTGACTTTCATGTCAGAAAATTGGGAAGTGCTGAGCTCATAGCAAAGATGTGTCCCGCATTCCAGTCGCCGTACAGCCCGTGACAGGCGGCTTGTTCCGTTTGTAAAGCTTTGGGTATTCATATATAATTAATGTATAATGTTTGCTGTTAAGGGTTATGTATATGACGGACTGGGCTCCCACTCCTTGGGGGAGTGGTGCCGATAATTATCTGGCCGGAGGAATGTGGTGCTTCTTCCGGATGAACTGGACATAATTGTGGACGGTCTTCTCGCAGACGTGCGGAAAGTCCGGATAATGTTCCCGCAAGTAGTCGCCAATACGACTGCTGGAAATGGAGGGGAGACTGATAAGAAGGGATGCGACGGCCTGCTCGTAGGCATGGAGCTTGTAATGCCGTTCTTTTTGCTGAAGGACTTCCTCGGAGCTTAGGGATTGGAGATGTCGTACCGTATTACGGGACACACCAAGACGACGGGCTGTCCGCGCAATGTTGATTTCCCATGAACGAAGATCAAGGAATATGTATTTTTCTGATAAATTTACCGCATCCATAATCTTTTAGACCGTAACTGGGACATTCCAGATTACGAATCTTTGATGCAGCTAAATTACCGCCCCCACTAATAGCTGGAACCCATACATAAAGAATTTTAAGACAATCTATACAGATGCCAACTGTTATGAAAGCCTGATGCATTTTCCAACTGATGTAAAATTGCTTCGGGAACGTATTGAATAAACGTACAGCATGATGTGCAGCATCAACGCTTCCCTTAGAAAGCATCGCATGAGGACGAAGTACAATAATATTGCAAAAGCAAATCTTACTTACAGGACTTTCTTCATCCACCAGCTTATACAGTATCTATCGGGGGGGGTAGGTCTGGTGTTTTACTGCCTCTTTCTTTATAGATAGGGAAACGCAAGCAAAATGTATTTCCCACAATAGGCATCCCATTATATCCTATATAACTTTTGTTTACTTTATTGTTTCTAAAATATCGGGCAGATATGCCTGACTTACGGATTTTCCGTTGTTTACAGAGTCTCTGATTTGTATATTCAATCAATAAACAAAAACAAACTTAATCATACATTAAATCTTTTTCAAGAGTCTGTAATCCGAAGTTGCCAAAAGGCTACAGCAGCTGCAGTAGCCACATTGAGCGAATCCACTCCATGCGCCATAGGGATACGGACTACATAATCAGCTTCAGCGATTGTTTTGTAAGAAAGCCCCTCCCCCTCTGTTCCCATCACAATAGCCAACCGAGGTTCAGCCGCCAATATGGGATGATCTATAGAGATAGAATCATCAGTCAACGCCATGGCAGCAGTACGGAAACCCAACTTGTTCAAATCGCCAATCGTACCATCCAACCATGTCCATGGAACCAAGAACACCGAACCCATAGACACCCTTACCGCACGGCGATTCAACGGATCGCAAGAATTGCGTGTCAACAAAACAGCATCTATCCCAAGAGCAGCTGCCGAACGGAATATCGCCCCGATATTGGTAGTGTCTACCACACCGTCAATGACTACAATCCGCCGGGTATCCCGGCAGATCTCTTCCATAGAGGGCAACACCGGACGACGCATAGCACATAATACACCACGTGTCAGAACATAGCCAGTCAACGTAGCCAACAACTCTCTATCACCCGTATAAACGGGCACATCACCACAACGCTTGATAATGTGAGCAGCACTGCCAGAGATATGCTTACGCTCACACATAAGAGCAAGAGGTTCATATCCTGCATCCAAAGCCCTACTAATGACATTGGGGCTTTCGGCTATAAACACCCCTTTCCCAAGTTCTATACGCTGGCGTAACTGAGCTTCCGTCAACATGCAGAAAACATCCACTCCGGGATGTGTCAATGATGATATTTCAATAATAGGCATACACTCTTATATTATACTATTTCATTGCTTTTAATTTACATTCCAGCCTCCATTGCCACAGCTACTTTTATCACTCCATCCTGTCGGTTCTCAAAAATCTGGTAAGCCGTTTCTATCTGATCTAGCGGGAAACGATGTGTAATTAGTGGAGTGGTATCTATTTTTCCCATCTCTATCAAGCGGAGTATCTCAGCACAATCGCAACCATCTACGCCACCAGTTTTGAAGATCAGATTCTTTCCATACATATCCGGCAAAGGAAGAATCTGAGGACGGTCATAAAGAGCCACCAAAATAACGACAGCATTAGGGCGCGCACATTCCCATGCCAAGCGAAATGTATCCTCCCCTCCTGCCACTTCAAAAACTACATCCGCACCACCGTGTGGACTACTTTGCAATACAAATTCCTTACATTCTTCTGGAGTGACAACTTCTACCTGCGGATAATGTTCCCTAACAAACCGAATTCTTTCAGAAGATTGTTCACAAACAACAATGCGCTGCGGCTTTCTCAGCATCACGCAAAGCAAAGTACAGATTCCCGTAGATCCCGCACCAATGACAAGCACCGTGTCTTCTTCGGTAATCTCCGAAATGCGAGCAGCCCAAAACCCTGTAGCAAGGATATCTCCTACAAACAAAGCTTGCTCATCACTCACGGAATCGGGAATGAGATTCAAGCCTTGATCAGCATAAGGTACGCGAACATACTCCGTCTGCCCCCCATCAATCCGACATCCCAAGGCCCATCCCCCCATTAGGATCAGCACAATTATTCACATATCCATGCCGGCAGAAAAAACATTCTCCACAAAAGGTTTCCACATTGACGGTAACTCGATCGCCCGGTTTGACTAATTTAACATCACGTCCTGTCTGCTCCACAATACCCACCATTTCATGCCCCACTGTTATTCCGGGAACAGCACGTGGCACACCACCATGTTTAATATGTAAGTCACTGGTACAAATACTCCCGAGAGTGACGCGCACAATAGCATCACGCGAGCCTCTCAACTCAGGCTTCGGTTTCTCTATCAATTCAAATTTTCCCTGTTTAATATAAGTATATGCCAACATGATTTCCTTTTCTTCTTTAATGGTTATCTTTATAAAACGATGCAAAGATAATATACAGACATAAATAATAGCTGCCATTTGCTGACAAAATGGCTTTCTTTATCACTTTGCCTTGCTTCTCAACTGCAAACAAATTTTACAAAGGTTTAAACACATCTCGATATTCATTAAAATTATCTTCACAGATTTAAATTCATTTCATTTCCGGCTGACATTTTGCCATCAGGCATATACTTTGCAAGAACATCAGTGTATTGCCAAAAACGACAAGATAAAAAGATTCAAAAACAGTCTAGTAACAATTTAAAATATAGGAGATTACAATTATGATGCCGACTAGAAAGTATAACAATCAGAATTGGTTACCAAGTATTTTCAACGATTTCTTTGATAATGAATGGTTGACAAGAGCAAACGCTACCGCTCCTGCAATTAATGTCATTGAAAGTGACAAAGATTATAAAGTAGAGGTTGCTGCTCCGGGTATGACTAAAGAAGATTTCAATATCCACATCAGCGAAAGCAACGAACTAGTGATCTCAATGGAGAAAAAGAATGAAACAAAAGAGGACGACCATCACAACAGAAGATATTTACGTCGTGAATTTTCTTACTCTAAGTTCGAACAAGCTTTGATTCTTCCTGAAGATGTGGTTAAGGAAAAAATCAGCGCCAATGCCAGCAACGGTGTTCTGACCATTGATTTGCCTAAACGCACTCCTGAAGAAAAAGCCAAAGTGAACAGAATCATCGAAATTCATTAATCACAGATTTTGAATATTTACAATCGGACAGTTTATAAGGTACATCTATAACATGCTATTATTTTGCATGATATAAAAGTGTGCCTTATATATTGTCCGATTGTCATAAAATCAACATATTTGCATCAACACTTTCTCCGGATTTCCACCATGCTTTTCAACATTTCTTCCCATCTTCCCTAAAAAAGTCCACCTCTATTACAATTGAACTTCAAATTCAGAACAAAACTGAAAAAAGCCAGTTTAAATTTTCTTTGAAAAAATACTGAACAACATTAAAACAGAAACTAAGAGAAGTAGGCTTCTTTTTTATTATACAAGCATTAAAATCACATATTTTTAGTAATTTTGCACCCAAATTCACCATATAAAACAAACCAATAAAAAGAGGATGAAAGCATCAGTACGTTTAGTTCGTTTTGCTACAATAGGAACCTTAAATTATCTTATTACCATGTTAGTGATATGGATTGTGATGAGTTACTTCTCATTCAAAGGAAAATATATAGTAGCAAATATTATGGCATATCTCATCGCTCAAACCCATAATTTTATATGGAGCAAATATTGGATTTTTCCTTCCAGCAATCCCCAAAACAGTCTTTGGCAACAAATAATGCTCTTTTGTACCGCTTTCGGTATTGCCTATGGCATACAACTTCTTTTTGTGATACTGATGATAGAAGCAATAGGGATCAAAGAATTTACAGCACAATTTATTGGAATAATAATATATGGAGCTGTTAATTTTATGGTAAACAATAGAATAACATTCCGATAAATATATTTCAAAACTTATGGCAGACAATTATATAGAAAGACAATACGAACAATATGAAGCCCGAAAGGCTGCATGGGAAAAAACGTAAACAAGGAAAGAAGAAAACGATTTCCGTCAAGCTTCAACCAAAGGACCTGACAGACAATACGATCAAACTTCCTAGAAAAGCATTCATCACAGGAGGTGCCGATGGCATAGGGAAAAACATTGTGAAAGCTTTCTGCAACTCACAATACCAAGTCGCCTTTTGTGACAAAAATAAGGATTTAGGAATACAGACAGCCAAAGAGACCGGAGCAATTTTCTACCATACCGATGTAAGAGATAAAGAATCCCTTGAGAACTGTATGCACGAACTTTTTAAAAAGTGGGGGATATGGACATCATTATCAACAATGCCGGAATAAGCGAATTTTCTCCCATCACAGAAACCAGCGTGGAAGATTTTGATAAAATTTTGTCCATCAATCTGCGACCTGTATTTATCACCTCACGCACATTAGCTTTACATCGCAAATCCCAAGCAGAAAATCACCCGTATGGCAGAATTATCAATATCTGTTCCACCCGTTATTTAATGAGCGAACCGGGAAGCGAAAGCTATGCGGCTTCCAAAGGAGGAATCTATTCACTGACCCATGCACTTGCTTTATCCCTTGCCGACTTTCATATCACCGTAAACTGTATTTCGCCGGGATGGATTCAGACCAATGATTACGAACGGCTACGCCCAGAAGATCATGCCCAACATCCATCAAGACGAGTAGGCAAACCGGAAGACATAGCACGTATGTGTTTATTTTTATGTCAAGAAGAGAATGACTTCATCAATGGACAAAATATCATCATCGATGGTGGAATGACCAAAAAGATGATTTATTTGGAATAAAAACGAACTAAAGAAAATATCTATAATGAATAAATAATCACTCATGAAAATACATCATATCGCCATTTGGACATTTCATCTGGAAAAATTAAGGGAATTTTACACTCGTTACTTTAACGGAACAAGTAATGAAAAATACATTAATTCCCAAAAAGGTTTTGAATCTTACTTCATTTCATTTGAAAGTGGTGCTACATTAGAGTTGATGAGTAGGATTGACGTGCAAAATGTTCCGATAGAAGAAAACAGATTGGGATTGACTCATCTAGCTTTTTCTTTTGAAAGCCAAGAAGCTATCTTATCACTAACGGAACAGCTACGTACTAAAGGATACCATATCGTAGGTGAACCTCGCATTTCAGGAGATGGCTATTTTGAAAGTGTGGTACTAGATCCAGATGGAAACCGGATAGAGTGTGTTTACAAAAAAAGCAGGAATACCCTCCTGTGAGAAATCATGTAATAGAAACTGAGCGACTTATTTTACGTCCTTTTACAGAGAATGATACAGAAGCTGTTTTTAACTGTTGCCAGAATCCCAACCTAGGAAATAATGCTGGTTGGAAGCCTCATGACACGCTGGAAGAATCTCTGAAAATTCTTCAAACAATATTTATACCACAAAAAAACACATGGGCCATCACTAGAAAGGAAGACCAGCTTCTGATAGGAGCTATAGGAATTCTACCAGACCCTAAGAGAGAGAATTCAAATACCGGAATGATAGGTTATTGGCTAGACGAAGCCCAATGGGAAAAAGGATATATATTTGAAGCCGCCTCTGCTGTCTTGGACTATGGCTTCAACAAACTAGGATTAACTTTGATCAGTGCAAATTGTTATCCTCAAAACAAACGTTCACAACGTGTTTTGGAGAAAATGGGGTTTGCATACGAAGGCATTCTCCATCAAGCCGAAGTGAGCTATGATGGCAAAATATATGATCATTTGTGTTATTATTTAGAGAAAAACAACCTAAAATAAGTTTTTCATTTTATAGATGATCATTAAATACCTATTCTGCTTCATTATTAATTTTGTTAATCCTTAACTTCTCCAAAAGGATATATACGCGTCTAAAAAAATCAAAACAAAGCAATCGTTCTTGGGTAAAAACATTTATCCAAGAACGATAAAAATACACCTAACTCTCCTTCAGACATTATTTGAAAAAATCAATTGAAATAATACAGGAAAATAGCGATGCCTTCAAGTGCTTTCTTCGATTGGTCTTTTATCTCAATTGTAAATTTAATTTCAGCCTTGGCTACGCCACGCAGATTCTGTAAAGAATGAAGACTTGCTACCATACGAATACTCTGACCTGCTAGAACAGCCTGTCCAAATTTCATCTTGTCCATACCATAGTTGATCATCATTTTCAGATTATTCACTTCTATAATCTGGTTCCACATATGTGGAAGCAACGAAAGAGTCAGGTAACCATGTACAATAGTGCTATGATAAGGACTTTCCACTTTAGCACGTTCTGTATCTACATGAATCCACTGATGATCCAAGGTAGCATCTGCAAAAAGATTAATTCGGTCTTGCGACACTTCCACATAGTCGGAAATACCAATCTGCCGTCCTAGCAGCTTCTCAAAATCCTCGTACGAATTAACAACAACTTTATCCATTATTTCTTTGTTTTAAAGGTTATACACTAATTGAATACAAAAATAAGAAAAAATAGTCCTATATTTGCACCTTATTCACACAAAAACTTCATTACAGATGAGAATTATTGAAAGAGAACAACGTACCGCAGAACAAATGATCCGAATTTATTGTCGGTACAAGGAAGGCAATAAAGAGCTTTGCCCAACCTGTCAGCAGTTATTGCATTATGCACATAACAGATTAGAGCATTGTACATTCGGTGAACAAAAAAGACTTGCCGCAACTGTCCCATACATTGTTATAAACCAGAAATGAAGAAACGAATGCGAGAAGTAATGCGATATGCTGGTCCGCGAATGTATTTTTTTTCATCCCATAACAACTATCAAGCATTTCATTCATAAATAAACAGAATGGACAGAGCACAATTTTATAAAGAAGTATATAGCATTATAAAAGAAATCCCCTACGGCAATGTTTCTACTTACGGAAAAATAGCACAGCTTATAGGCAAGCCCCAATGTTCACGAATGGTAGGACAAGCTTTATCTCATGCACCAGAAGAACAACATCTTCCTTGCCATCGGGTAGTAAACAGCCAAGGAAGACTAGTTCCCGGCTGGCAGAAACAAAAAGAATTATTGGAAAAAGAAGGGATCACCTTCAAGCCCAATGGATGCGTCAATATGCCCAAACATCTATGGGACACTACTGGTTCACTCACATCGACAATAGGTATTAGCCCCACAAGTACAACGTGGCAATAATTGCTCACTCAGTTCATCCCGATAAAACTCATATAATTCACAATACATCGTTTCATAAAGTTCGGAAATACGATATTCCAATCGGTTTCATCCCCATAACATGCTGAAACGGGTCATCGAAGAAAAATGCTTCAGTTTTTCACTTCCTTATTAAAATCACCCTCCACTTCCTTCGCTTCTTCACAGAGAGTAATCACATAATCCCATGGCTGATGACAATATATATCCACATCACTAGCTTTCTTACGAGAACAGTCGTATCCATTCTGTTCCATCACCCCTACCACTGAAGATGGTATCACTCTTCCCGGCAGAACTCCAGATGTAAATATCCTTATACCATGTCCAAAAGAAGATAATATCTTCTGTGCCATACGACTACGACACATGTCATTATTACTCACTAATAAAATATTCATCGCTATTTCTATATTTAGATTCAATGATTATTTTCATTCATCCCTACTAACATAAAAATACTCTCTTTATCTATCTGTCAAAAAAAGATCTCTCAAGGTATAAACTAATATCCGATATCCAGCTCCATTCAGGTGCAAATCATCAATGGTCAAATCAGGATTCAATTTATCATTCAATAACAATTTGTCGAACACATCTAAATATACAACATTAGTTTCTTCCTTTATCTTCTCTCTAATTTTTCCATTTAACAAAGCTATAAAACAGTTCACTGCTGTGCCATCCATAAAATCATTACGCGGAAAGATACAGAATAAATAAGTACCACGAGAAGAAATAGCACCAACCGCCTTCACATACCTCTCCACATAAACATCCATATTTTCTGTATTCAGATTATAAATATCATTAGTCCCCAATTGAACAACCACATAACTATCCGAAACATCCTTATGAAACATCTCCACATAATCCAGCCCTTTCCCCGGAACACCATAATTGTAACATTCCCATTTGGGAAAATAAGACTCAAACGGCCAATAAGCAATGTGACTATCACCAATAAATGAAATTTTAAGTTTTCCTTCCATACCTACCTCCTCACCAGTCTTTTTGGAGAGCCACTCCACGAACACCCCAAACAATAGACAATAGTTAAATCAAACCCTTCCATATTCTCTTCCAAATTTCTCGGTACCACTTCTCCTTCATCCGATACATAAACTAACAACCTTTCTTTCCTCTCATTTTTAACGTATAACCCTGCAATTTTGCATTGCGGACACAACAATTTTCTCATGCCTACTTTCTTTTTTTATCCAAAATAACAAACCAACACCCAATTTTTCTTATAAATCATCGACAAAAATAGAAAAAAAATCAGTTGTATAGCATCCATAGTGAATTTGCACAACATAAAAAGATTATTGGCAAGAAAATACCTATCTTTGCCCAAGAATATAAAACCGCAAAATAAAAGTGTAGCTATGGAAATAAAATTAGACAGAAAAAAAGATTATATTACAAAATCTGATCACAAAGAACAAATAATGAAATATCTATCATGGAAAATCAAACCTTTTGCCCTCTACCATGAAATCCGTGAAATAAGCCGAATATTCAATTTCTCTCCGGAAGAAATAGAAAGTATTTTGAAAGAACTAGAAGATGAAAACAAAATATTCCCTTTAACAGCAGAAGGGCCACGAGACATACACTATATGTTGAAGGCTGACATCCAGCTGCAACTTCTTATAGATATGAAGAAAAGTCCTCAAAAACCAGCTTTCCTCATCTCTTCCCGGCTTTCTCCCTCAAATAACTGGAGAAAAGAAGAGTGGGTTATCATCATTCAGGATTATGTACTAGGAAAAATTTAAAAAGTCAACTCCCTTCTTACGCTGATTTCGAACCGTTACGCTACATATTAATGCATATGCCAACCTTTCCCGAATGGATGCCTTTTTTTCAAAATATTCCCATATACATCATCGACACTCTTTTTCACGAATACAAATATATATGGGCATCAGGGTTGCTTCATCCCAACATAACCTGTATGATAAACGGATACTTTGAAAATGAAAAAATAGAACCGACAATCCGAGAAAAATATAAATTGGAATTTGCATTTTACCAATATATCCTACCCGGACACATCAACGAAATTCCCCAAAAAATTTCTACTGATATGCCCGAAGGTATGTATTACCATGCTATTTATCACCAATATAGAGGCGATCTCAGCAAAGCTCTTGATCTCTATTCTCAATCATTGAAAGGAATGAATACTAAAACCTTTGACAACGCATTGCTCAATCTCTTCTATACCATTGCCTTACTAAACGACTCCACCATCGAGTCAAAAAAACATTGCGAAACTTATTTATGAGAGATTATCTTCCATCAGAAATGATGCCTGCCCAACTACTTGCCCTTTATGCTTTAAATGAAAAAATGGAATCAGCCATAGAACATATTCTCTATAATTACGACAAATTTTCACCATTAGTCAAAGTTCTGATTATGCTTATAACACATCATTATCAACTTCAGAAAAAATAAACTAAACATAAGTAATGATGAAATACAGCAGTTCATTGACGCCGATCATCTTAAGTTATTACAATTGGAATGCTCTCTAGATTTCTCTCCTTACATTGGCAAAGCAGACTGTCTGATTCAAGAAATAGGCTTTCCCCCTTTACTCCCTCCCTTTCAAAAAATGAATGAATGGGAAAGAGTTCTTGCATTACTCTTAGATAAATCCAAAGAACTCTCAC
>ENA-OQJB01000198-OQJB01000198.1-human-gut-metagenome-genome-assembly--contig:-NODE-198-length-35056-cov-3.811131_pt1 | contig 35056 bp, 36 predicted proteins | sample MGYA00242599_ERZ504765 | MGnify/ENA primary metagenome ERZ504765 (study PRJEB26092, sample SAMD00036354) | human gut metagenome | host: Homo sapiens | study: EMG produced TPA metagenomics assembly of...
AAGAGAATCTGCTCCCAGGTCGTTAGTGAAGCTTGCTTCGGTTGTAACTTCTGATTCTTCTACGCCTAATTTATCAACGATAATCGCTTTTACTCTTGATGCAATTTCAGACATAACTTTAAGTTTTAATTAATAATTAGTTTTATTTCTTTAAATTTGCGGTGCAAAGGAATGAATATTTATCATTCCTCGCAAATATTTGATGAATTAAATGCACCTTTTTGCACATTTTTCACGGTTTTGTGCAGTAATTGGAGGGATTATGGGAAAAAATATCGCAGTTTTAGCGTCGGGAAGTGGTACGAATGCCGAGAATATCATCCGTTATTTCCGGGAAAAAGGTTCGGCACGTGTGGCTCTGGTTTTGACTAACCGGCAGAATGCGTTGTTTTAGAGCGTGCCAAGGGGCTGGGAGTGCCTTGTGTCTGGTTTGCCAAGAGCGATTGGGAAAGTGGAGAGCTTGTTTTGTCGACGCTTCGAGAGCATGATATTGATTTTGTGGTATTGGCAGGATTCCTGGCACGTGTGCCGGACAATATTCTGCATGCTTATCCCAATAAAATGATAAATATACATCCTTCGTTGCTGCCCAAGTTCGGTGGAAAGGGAATGTACGGCGACCGTGTGCACGAGGCAGTGATTGCTTCCGGCGAAAAGGAAAGCGGTATTACCATCCATTATACGAATGAGCATTATGACGAAGGCGGCATTATCTGCCAGCAGAAATGCCCCGTATTGCCGGGCGATACGCCGGAGGAGCTGGCGCAACGCATCCACCGGCTGGAGTATGAATACTATCCGAAGGTGATAGAGGAGTTGGTGGAAGGTCTCTCTCCCAGTTATTTATAGAATCGGTTAAGGGAGAGGATGGCCTCGTTCAGCTTACGGTTGTCTATCTTGTAATTTTCCAGGGGATTCAATGCACTGTCGCTGATCTCTATATATCCGGAAGGGTGTTTTTCCAGAATAGTATGATTTTCTACGATAAAGGCATAATTGAGATTGTCGCCCACGATATGCCAGTTCCGTGGACAAGTATCGGTTATTAAATGCCCCATACTGTAATCGGAAGGCGGATTGGTTACACCCAGCACTTTATTCATTAGGGTTGGTGCAAAATCATAGTGCGTGGTACGGTGATGGTAGGTATGTGGCTGTTCTCCCGGTTCATATAATAGGAAGGGGATATGTGTTTGTACCGGTGAATAATTACTGCCGTGTCCCCAATAATTTTTATGATTCTCATTGAATTCTTGTCCATGGTCTCCGGTAATGATGACCAGGGTATTGTCTAGCAGTTTCTTTTCCTCAAGTTTGTGGAGGACGCATCCCACCAGTGAGTCGGCTTCCGCCACGCAGTTGTAGTAGAGGTTCAGGAAAGGAGTAGGGTCTATGTCGTTGTTCAGTTTCATATAGTCGGCGAACTCCCAGGACGGTTGGAAACGATAAAGCTTGTCCTTCGGTACTTCATATCCGTGTGCCAAATCATAGAAGAGAAAGGAAAGAAAGGTTTTGTACCGCTGCCCAGCGTATCGAGTGCTTGCAGATAATCTGCTGTAATACGGCAGTCGCGGTCATAAACGGTTTTTCCTTCGGTATGGGTACGCAAGTCGGGTACCTTTGAGAAAAGTATTTTGGCAAATGGCGGGTTGACGATTGTAGCACTGGGATAAATACCTATCTGATAATTCTGCTTCAATAGTTCTTCTATGAGCAGGGGCTGTATGCCCGATACCTCAAAATCAGTCCAGTAGATGGATGAGAGACTGAAGAAAAGCCCGAAGATACTTCCACGTGTGCCATTGCTGCTGCTTAGATGGGAGGTGAATCTGCTGCAACTGTCGGCAAAGTGGCTGATATGAGGTGTAATGTCCTGGTTAAAGGCGCGGTAGTTCCATGAGTCTATGGCTATCAGCACTACATTCTTGGGGTTGGAATGGACTTCGTATTTCAAAGAATCTATCGGATAGTTGAGGTCAGCAGACTGCTTTTTGTTGTTGAAGTTCATTTTAATGACATCCTTGGATGAGACCACTCCTAACTTCATCATCAGGCGGGTTGCCGTAAGCGGGAAGTAATAGGGCAGGCAGGGGGCGCTGCGAATCACTGAAGTCTTTTGCACTACGGCGGCATAGGCATGATAAAAGTTAGAGAATAGTGCAAACAAAATCAGAGTGGCAAGTACAGGACGGAAGCCACAGCGGTGAAAGCGGGTATAACAATGGCCTGCAAGTATTCTTAGCAAAGTATTGGCGGCAAATATACCCACTAATACTCCTGCAATCTTCAGATAAAGCCAGAAGCTGAATGTGAAAATCTCACTGTTGCCCTCTCCAACCAGGAGATTCAGTACAAAACCATTGATATGGAACTTGTAAAGACTGTACACACTGCCGTCTATGTAAGCAAGTATATTGAGTAATGATACAAGAATAATGTGTGTGATGGCGGCGGCTTGATGGCGCCGGACGGTAATGGCTACGATTAAGGATATGATGTAAGGAATAAGTGCCCACAAGGCGGCATGTGAGCAAGCGGCCGTTATATAAAACATCCAGCCTCCCACGTCCATCATGGCGAGCCGGGGACTGTGAATCAGATAAAACAGAAATTGTATGGCAATCGTCAGAGTTGAAATTGCATAAAAAATAAATCCTTCACTGAGTGATTTCTCTAACTGTATTTTTGCATTGATATTGTAATGTTTTGCCTATAGTTTCCTCTGATTCGGCATTGATAGTAAAGGCGTGAGGAGCTTATATAGTGACGTCTTTTGTATTATCGGGCTGTATCTCTAAATGTATGTGCTACTTTGGGATATAAATGTAAGCATCTTTTTCTCTTCGTAGCGGGTAGTCTCCCCGCAATTTTTCAAATTGTTCGGGATGTGTTTTCAGTGCTTCGCTGTCCCTTCTCGGGTCATACATTTGCAGATATGCTTCTGCCAGGCTGTCGGCGGTAATAATCGGGTTCCGGGGTTGGGGGGAGCGATGCGGTAGTCGGCTTTGATGTGAAAGAAACGGCAAAGGGCATCCAGGGACATACGGGTGGCATTGGCTTTTCCGTCGGCTGAATAACCGGCTATATGGGGAGTTCCAAGGAACACTCTATTTAATAAGGTAAGATTGATATCAGGCTCATTCTCCCATACATCAATGATGGCATCGGAAATCAGTCCGTCTTCTAAGGCATTCAGGAGCGCATTGGTTTCAATCACCTCTCCACGTGAGGTATTGATAATGACGGGACAGCGTTTTAATGACCGGAAGAAAGTATGGTCTGCCAAATGGAATGTTTTGTATGGCCCTTCCTTATATAAAGGTACGTGGAAGGTGAGGATATCACATTCTGCTGCGAGTGCTTGCAAGGAACTGAAATCGCTCTCTCCTTCCTTGTCTTGCCGGGGCAGGTCATTCTTCAGGACACGCATGCCTAGTTCTTGCCCTACTTGGGCTATTTTGCTACCCACATTGCCTACGCCGATGATGCCTAATGTCAATTCGGACAGTTGTACTCCTTTGAGTTGTTGCAATAATAGTAAGGCTGATTGCACGTATTGAGCTACGGATGCTGAATTGCATCCGGGGGCATTGGTCCAAGCGATGCCTGCTTCACGGCAATATTCCGTATCTATATGGTCGAAGCCTATGGTGGCGGTAGCAATGAAGCGGACTTTACTGCCTTCCAGCAATTCCTTGTTGCAGCGGGTGCGGGTACGTATAATCAGTGCATCGGCATCTTTTACCAACTCCGGAGTGAAGTCTCTGCCGGGAGTATAAATCACGCTGTCGGCTATTTTTTCGATGGCTTCCTTAATAAAAGGTATCTTGTTGTCAACAATGACTCTCATAATGCTGCTGTTCTTTTCGACGATTCTCCATCGTGCGAAGATACGACTAATCCGTCAAAGTGGCTAAGTAATGCCCGGAAAATAATTCGGCTTTTTCCGTTTTAAGTTTGCATTTCTGCCCTCACCGCTCTCACTCTTTTCTTCAACTTCCCTATTCATCGGCATTGCAGGGGTGGGTGAGAGCAATCGAAAAGGGTGAGGGTAAATTTTGCTCTCACCCGTGTTTTCTTCCGTTCCGCATCCTTCTTTCTTCTGTTGCATCCTTTTCATTCTTTCGTTTTACTTTTGGATTCTTCAGCAGCCCACGTTAGTGAGCCGTGATGTTCACTTGAGTGAACTAAACAGCTCACTAGTGTGGTTGAATTGGTTCATAACAGTGGGCCGATGATGAATAAAGTAGTTTTCGGGAAGGAGATAAGGTGTTTGAAGGATAAAACAATGAGCTAGTACGGATTGGGCAATGGGGATGTGCCCGATTCCGTACTTGGTTTTTGTAACAGACAGCAAGTGATTGCTCATCTTTATTTTATGTTTTATAGGTGAATTTGTGTTTTTGTCAAAAAGGAAAGCGAAATAGACTGCTATATGAGGATTATCTTGTACATTTGCAGCTGAAACTTTTTAGAGATGAGAATAGGATACGACGGAAAACGGGCTGTGCAGAATTTTACGGGATTGGGCAATTACAGCCGGTATGTGGTGCAGTCATTGTCAGCCTTTGCTCCGGAAAACGAGTATTGGTTGTATGCTCCGGTACACCGTGAAAATCAGCAACTCTCGTCGATGGTGGCTGAAAGCCGGGGAACGGTATCGGTACATTATCCATCTTATTGGCTCTGGAGAGGAATGACTTCGTTGTGGCGCGTGGGAGGTATACGCAGGACTTTGAAACGGGACAACATACGGCTGTTCCACGGATTGAGTAACGAACTTCCCCTGACCATCCATCGGGTACGGGAAGTAAAGAGTGTGGTGACTGTTCACGACCTTATTTTCCTGAGACTTTCACATTGTTTTTCGTTGGTCGACCGCTTGATTTATAACTACAAATGCCGCTATGCATGCAAGCATGCAGACCACATCATTGCCGTGAGTGAGTGTACCAAGCGTGACATCATACATTATTATGGAATTCCTGCGGATAAAATTTCCGTTATTTACCAAGGGTGTAGTTCTCTGTATGCCTGTCGTGTCGGTAAGGATAAGCGCAAGGAGGTGATGCGGAGTTATCGGTTGCCCGAACGCTATATCTTGTCGGTGGGCACCATTGAGGAGCGTAAAAATGCGCTGGCCATTGTGAAGGCTTTGGAGTATCTGCCCGATGAACTGCATTTTGTTCTGGTAGGGAGACCCACAGCCTATATCCATCAGCTGAAAGAGTTTATGACAAAAGCCGGATTGCAAGACAGAGTACATTTTCTGCATGGTATCCCTTCGGACGATTTACCTGCCATTTATCAGTCGGCCGAGACTTTTGTATACCCATCCGTTTACGAAGGTTTTGGCATCCCTATTCTTGAGGCTTTGCATTCCGGCATTCCGGTGGTAGCAGCAACCGGCTCTTGTCTTGAAGAAGCGGGGGGGGAGCATTCATTGTATGTGCGTCCCCATGATGTGGAGGGATTGGCGGCAGCGATTGCCCGTACACAAGAGCCTTCTTTGCGTGCCACCATGATTGAGGAGGGGCTGAAGTGGGCACAGCGTTTCACGGAGGAGCAGATGGCGCGTGAGACGATGGAGTGTTATCGGAAAGTACTAACAAAAGAAACCTAAGATATGAATTATTTGGACCGCAATGAGTTTAACTACGCACCTTCGCAAGAGGTGGTGGAGGCTCTAAAGAATTTTGATATAAACAAACTCTGTTTCTATACCCGTATCTACGACGAAGGCAAGAAGAGCATTCTGTCCGTTTATCTGTCCGAGACTTACGGAATCGATGAGCCGCAGGTGCTGTTGGGTTATGGTGGAGAAGATATATTGAAACAAGCAGTCCACTATTTCCTGACCCAAGAGGATGGGAACAAGACGATGCTCATTCCTAAATTCTCGTGGTGGTACTATAAATCCATTGCTGATGAAGTGGACGGGCATACGTTGCAGTATCCATTGTATGAGGATGGCAATACCTTTAAATATGATTTCGCTGCCATGAAAGAGATGGTACAGCGTGAGAATCCCAAGGTCTTATTAATCGCTTCGCCCAATAATCCCACCGGTAACGGTCTGACCCCCGCAGAATTGGACGCTTTGTTGGCTGAGTTGCCCGTAACAACCATCGTTTTGGTGGACGAAGCCTATGCCTCTTTCGTATCTACTGATACGGACTATATTAAAATGCTGGTTGATAAATATCCCAACCTGATTATTTCACGCACGCTTTCCAAGTTCTACGGATTGCCCGGATTGCGCATGGGGTTTGGGTTTATGAGTAAGGAGTTGGCCAGCTTTGGCAAATACAGCAACAAATATCTGGGTTATAACCGTATCTCTGAGGATATTGCTATTGCCGCACTGAAATCGGATGCGCATTACCGGAATATAGCACGGCTGATGAATGAGAGTCGTGCCTGCTTTGAAGCGGAGATAGGGACGTTGCCTGGTTTCAAGGTATATGAGTCGGTGGCGAACTTTGTCCTTATAAAATATCCGATTGTCTTGAAAGAACGCTTACAGAAAGCTTTTGCCGACGAGGATTATAAGGTGAAGTTCATGAATGAACCAGACATCAATACCCATTTGCGTATTACCTTGGGGCGTCCTGAACAGAACCGTATTGTCATTGACACCATTAAAAAAATTAGCATTACAATGAAAGCGGTTATATTGGCTGCAGGGATAGCTTCGCGTTTGCGTCCGTTGACTGATACCACTCCAAAATGTCTGTTGAAAGTTGGAGAGCGTTGTTTGCTGCAAAGAGCCTTTGATGCATTGCTGCAGAATGGCTTTCGGGAGTTTGTCATTGTCACCGGTTATAGACAGCAGCAGATTGTGAACTTTCTGGAAGCTCATTATCCGGCATTGGAGGTTACGTTTATCTATAATGAAAAATATGCTTCTACCAATAATATCTACTCTTTATGGCTTACACGGCCTTATGTAGATAAAGAGGACATTCTGTTGCTGGACAGCGATATCCTTTTTGACCCGCAGATTGTAGCCAAGTTGCTTGGATATGGTCAAGCGGATGCGTTGGCTCTGAACCATCATACATTGGGGGAAGAGGAAATCAAGGTAATAGCGGACAATGATGGCAAGGTGTTGGAAATCAGTAAGACGTGCTCCATATCCCGAGCTATTGGCGAGTCTATTGGCATCGAGAAGATGTCTGCCGCTTATACAGAAGCGCTTTTCCGGGAATTGGAGGTTATGATTACCAAAGAAGGTTTGGATAATATCTTCTATGAACGTGCTTTTGAGCGTCTCATACCACAAGGACACTCTTTCTATGCGCTTGACACTACCGAATATTTTTCTGTGGAGCTTGATACGGTGAATGACTTTGAACAAGCACAGCGGTTGATTCCTTCACAACTTTATTAATTAATGGGCTGATTTTTATGGCAGATTATGATATACGTCCTTTGCAGCTTCGTATTTTGAAGATATTGCTTGCTGTGGATAAAGTTTGTAAAGAACATGGTTTGCGCTATTATATAATGGCCGGTACTATGCTTGGTGCAGTCCGTCATAAGGGATTTATCCCTTGGGACGATGATTTGGATATCGGTATGCCGAGGGCTGATTATGATTTGTTGATGTCTCATTCCAAGGAGTGGCTTCCCCAGCCTTATGAGGCTGTCTGCGCAGAAAATGATCCGAATTATCCATTACCTTTTGCCAAGATACAAGATGCGGATACGACTCTTATCGAGCGTATGCATTTGAAATACTTGGGAGGTATCTACTTGGACGTGTTTCCATTGGACGGTGTACCGCAAAGCAACCTGAAACAGAGGATTCATTTTGCCCGGTATGAATTTTACAAGCGGGTGCTCTATTTTATCTACCGCGACCCTTATAAGCATGGGAAAGGTCTCGGCTCATGGTTGCCGCTGCTGTGCCGGAGACTTTTTACTACTGCCGGCGTACAGAGGAGTATCAGAAATGTGATGACCACCTATGACTTTGACAAGTCTTCTTTAGTTTGTGATTATGATGACGGTATGCGCGGCATCATGCCCAAGGCAGAGCTGGGAACTCCGACTCCCGTTTCGTTTGAGGACGAAACTGTGTGGGGAGTACAAGATTATGATACCTATCTGACCAGAAAATATGGAGACTACATGGTTATACCGAAACAAAGACGGGCAGAGACAGCATAATTTCCACTATCTGGATTTAGATAAGCCCTACAGAGAATATGGAGCTTGATTACCGGTGTAACTGAAAGTCAATGATGTAATAATGCTATCAATGATTAGAGTTGTTCGGTCATCTTGAAGTACTTTTCCAATACAAGAAGGGATATCAATTGTTCCCGTTTTTTATTCTTGAATTGCTCTATATACTCATGTGCATGTTCGATTATTGCTTGAGCTTCATCAGTATGAGCCATGTAATATTGCAGTCTTTCTTCCAAATCAGAGAAGTCCGGTTTGATTTCAATGTAGTGATAGTTAGGAATTAATGTGCCTTCCATGAACCAAGTTTCACAAGTAGGACGGGGCATTACGGCAATAGAGTTGGAAGACATTACCCATTTTAGATTGCTGGCAACATCATAGCCTTCTATGGCTAGAATAAATTTGTATTCCAATTGTTCTTTAATGGTCAATTTTCCAATGCACCACGTAGGATTGATAGTATCCCGGCTGATATCTCCCAAATCGCACATGGGATGGCCAAAATACATTTTCATGAATTTGATTCGCTGCTCTTTGTCTGTTACTTTTCCGCGAAAGACAGCCATATCTTTTTTCTCTGTAAATTTTTTCTTGTCACGGACAAAAATAAAATGCCTTATCTTGTTGAGTTTCATAATAACCCCGTTTCCGTTGTTTTCAGTTATAAGACGGCTTTTTGAAATGGATGGGATTGGTGGGACGAAATCCACATCACCGGCACATAGGTTCAACCGTAGTTGTTGGGAAAACCAGCGGGTATAGCAGCGGGTATCATAGATATAGACTTTGTGCCCTTTTAGTTTATGTTCTGCGAGTGCAGGTACCGATTCGGGCAATATTGCACCCGGTAAAAGTTTGTTATAGTAGTTTACCCGGTATAAAATGTAGTCTTTATCTTTTCTGTCGGATAAAGATGCCAACTTATGACGAAGCTGCATCTGAAAGAATATATTGGGTATCAGCATACCGAGCATATTCTTTATATAATAGATAAGTTTTGATGTTCTTCCCGCTTCTTAGGGCATACAATAGTTTGTACTCCATTGATTTCGTTTTTTATTCAGTAGGTGCATTGTATGAAATATGATGCAAACTTATATAAATAAATGAGAACTTCCAATTGAATTTATCCTTTAATTATCATATTCTTTTTGTAATAAAGAGTTGCTCTGTTTTCAGATTTTGAGTAGTCTGGTTTGTTTTTCGTTGTTAACGCTTACTTTTGTGCCGAATCAGCAATTCTAATAAATTTGTTATGACCAAATTCTTAATTATCCGTTTCAGTTCGATAGGGGATATTATCCAGTGTATGGGAATTATCGGTGGAATACGTGAACGGTTTGCAGATGTGGAAATTCATTGGATTACCCGGAAAGATATGGTGGGGACCTTGTCGATGGATGGCAGGATTGATAAAATCTGGGCGTTTGACAAGGAGACCGGACTTGCCGGATTGTTGAAGATGGCGGCTGATTTGAGAAAAGAGCATTTCGACTACATTTATGACGCTCATAGTAATATCCGTTCCAACATATTGAAGCTGATAGTGTCTCCATTGCCTTTTGTGAAACCTTACGTTGCTTTGCGGAGCAAAGAGAGAGGCAAACGCTTTTTGTTGTTTAAACTGGGAATCAATCATTTCGACAAGCCTTTTAGGGGGATGGTGTCTTTTCAGAAACCATTGAAGAAATGGGGAATTACGCATTTTCCGGACAACTATCACGACTGGCATTTCCCGGATGAAATACGTAGCAAGTATGAGAACTTTGTAACCAAAGATATGATTACGCTGGTGCCGTCTGCCAACTGGGAAATGAAACGCTGGCCCGTTTCCTATTGGAAAGAATTGGTTGCCCTTCTTCCTGAGTATAAATTTGTTATTCTGGCTGGTCCGAAGGATACTTTCTGTGAGGAAATCAGAAGTGCTGCACCGGAACGGGTAGTTAACCTTGCGGGACAAACCTCATTGATGGAGTCTTCTTACATAGTGTTGCGTTCCAATCTGGTAATCAGCGCTGATACGGGTTTTATGCATGCCGCTGATTTGTTCCGTGTTCCTGCTTTTGCCTTGATGGGACCTACGGCCTTCGGTTTCCCTACGGGACCTACGGTGGAAATACTCGAAACAGCCCTGCCTTGCCGTCCGTGCACCAAAGACGGACGGGGTAAATGCAAGCTGGCTGTTTATCAGAAGTGTATGGTGGATATTACCCCCCAACAAGTCGCTGAAAAGATTATTGCTTCTCTTGGTTGATGGCGCCTATCGTCTTTGTAGTGGAATAACCGTCTACGAAAGGGATAGTTACTGTTTCTTGGGCGTACTCCCTGCCTACAATGTTTTCTATGGCATAGTCGCCACCTTTTACCAACACGTCCGGTGCAACTGTCTTGATGAGATTCAGAGGGGTGTCTTCCGTAAAAATCACTACGTAGTCCACTGCTTCCAAGGCTGCCAGGACTGTGGAGCGGGCGTTTTCATCATTGATGGGGCGCGATTCCCCTTTCAGACGTTTTACTGAGCTGTCCGAATTCAATCCTACGATAAGTACGTCCCCCAGTCTTTTGGCCTTTTCCAGATAGCACACGTGTCCTTTGTGCAGAATGTCGAAGCAGCCGTTTGTGAATACGATTTTGCGCTCCTGTGCACGCAGTTGTTTTATAGTATCTGCAAGTTGGGGAATAGGAATAAGTTTGCTGGCCGGTTTCCCGATTTGTAGCTCGTCCTGCAACTCTTTGAACAGAATGGGGCTGGTGCCTATTTTCCCGACTACAATGCCGGCCGCTTTATTGGCAAGATAAATGGCATCTGCAATAGGGATACCGGCTGCCAGCGCAGCTGCTAAAGTTGCCACGACAGTATCGCCTGCACCTGAAACGTCATATACTTCCCTTGCTTCGGTAGGAATGTCTTGTGAGGCTTCCGGAGCTATATATGACATACCTTTTTCGGAACGTGTCACTAATAGAGAAGTAAGGTTATACTCCTTCAGTATCCGGTCTGCCGCGTTATGTATTTCTTTATCCTCATTTCTCACATCCATTCCCGAAACGGCTGAAAGTTCTTTCAGATTGGGGGTGATGATGGTTGCGGAACGGTATTTCTCCCAGTTTGTCCCTTTGGGGTCTATGATTACCTTTTTCCTTGTCCGGCAGAGGCGGATATAACCTGCTGGCATACTGTATCATTGCATACTCCCTTGCCATAATCCGAAATCACGACAATGTCCACTTCGGGGAGTGCACGCTTCACGGCATCCAGCAGTTTCTGTTCTGTCTCTTCGTTCAGGCATTCATTTTCTGTTTCAAAGTCCAGCCGTACTACTTGCTGGCTATTGCCTATTACGCGGGTTTTGGTGATGGTTGGGTGTTCTGTATAAAACAGTTCGTTTCTGATACCCAAATCAGCGAACATCTCCTGCATTGTGTTTCCGTTGTGGTCGTTGCCAAGCAGGCTGACGACATACGGCGAGCAACCCAGTCCCAACAGATTTCTTGCAACATTGGCCGCTCCTCCCAATACATTGTAGGTACGGGTGACACGGACCACTGGTACGGGGGCTTCGGGAGAAATCCTTTTCACGTCCCCTATATGGTAAGTATCCAGCATCACGTCTCCGATAACGAGTACCTTCTTTCCCTTTATACTGTTCAATTCTGTATTCATAATAGGTTGTTTTTTAATTGGTTGGCCCAATATAGAAGTGAATGCTCAGAGGTGACCCGGAAGGACTTGACACCACTTCTTTCGCCGCATTCCGTATCCGATTTCTTATCTCCGAACATATAGGATTGGGATGGGTCGATTTCATATTTCTTCATCGCTTCCGTCACCATGAAAGGAGAAGGCTTACGGCATTCGCAATGTTCTTCCGGAGCGTGAGGGCAAGTATAGAAATCGTTCAGTATAACTCCATGTTTTTCCAGCTCTTGGGCGAGTGCCCGGTTGAACTGTTCGGCGTCCTCCAGTGTAAAGTAGCCACGTCCAATACCGGATTGGTTCGTGATGACAATCAGCAGATAACCCAATTCCTGAAAAATGCGGAGTGCTTCGGCTACACCGGGCAATAATTCAAGCTCTTGGGTCTTGTAAACGTAGCCGAAATCAACATTGATGGTACCGTCCCGATCAAGGAAAATCGCTTTATTCATGGGAGAACAGTTTATTGTCAACGATGCCGCACAAGATATGTCCGATGGTAATGTGCACTTCTTGAATCCTGGCAGATTCGGCGTGCTGTATAATCAACGGGTAATTGCAAAGTTCCTTGCACCTTCCTCCATCCCTTCCCAGGAGCCCTATGGTGGTGATGCCCATAGATTGTGCCTTCTGCAAGGCATGCTCTACGTTGGGAGAGTTGCCGCTGGTAGAAAGGCCTATCAGAATATCACCTTTCGTTCCCAAGGCTGCTGTCTGCCGTTCGAAGACGCGGTCGAAGCCATAATCATTGCTGACTGCGGTCAGGATGGAAGTGTCGGTTGTCATGGCGATGGCGGGCAGGCCTTCCCGTTCGGTCACGAAACGTCCGACGAGTTCGGCAGCGATATGCTGGGCATCGGCTGCACTGCCGCCGTTACCGCAAAGCAAGACTTTGTGCCCTTGTCGAAGGGCTTGTACTATCAGATTGCCGACGGTTTCGATGTCGGTAAGCATTTGCCGGTTGTTCAGGATATTTTCTTTGAGCCTGATACCTTCTTGGATGGACTGGGTGATATAATCTTGCATAATTTTCTAATCTCGTTGATACAAAGATACGACATTTCAGAAATGAAGCTTGCTTTTGACGAAATTTTTAAATTGTCTTTGCTTTCTCCATTTCAGTCTGCTGAAGAGAGTGAAGAATATGCATTCTTCAATATCGAATCCTCTTTGCTCGGCATATAGAGGTATTATTTTCATGAAGTCATCGGCGGGAATACCCAGTTGGCTGAAGGCATTCATGGACATTCTGATACCGGGCACTTTACCGAGCTTCAGGCGGTTGATGTCAATGAGGGCGAAGTGATATTTGCCGTTTGTCTTCCGGTAAAATATATTCTTGGGATTATAGTCCAGTGGCAAGACCTTGTTCAGATGTAATTGGAGAGTGAAGTCTACGAGGTCATGTCTTAGCCGTTTTTTCTCTTCTTCCTCCATTTCCGTACCGAACATATCCGTAACAAGCGGGTAGGGGAGGTATTCGGAAATAAAGTATCCGGTGTGGAAGAAACCATTCTTTTTGATTTCTATATAAGCTACCGGAGGGGCGGTCTCTATTCCCCGTTGCAGAAAAAGTTCTGCATATTCAAAGGCGCGCTGCGCTTTGCTTTTGCGGAACCAAGTGTAAATGAGGCAGTTTATGAGGGCAGGTCTTTTGTATTTCTTGATTACGAAGTCCTTGTCTCCGAACCGCACTCTTTCGACTGTGTTCCTTCGGTTACAATAAACCTCTTCCCGTTCATATTCTTCCGATGGGATGGCTCGGATATAACTCTCGTAGGCGGCATAGTGCGGATGAATATGTACCTTCATTGCTTTTATTTACATTTTACTTCTTTTGAACGGTGCAAAGATAGTGCAAACCGAAAGCAGAACAAAATGAACTTGTTCATTTTTATTTTGAGGTGCCGCCTATCTTCGCTTTTGAGCAAAGATAATCAAAATGTATCATCTGGTCGGAAATATCGTATGCTTTTTTAGCGAACTCGGCTTCTGCCGGGGTGGGCTCTTCACCTACCACCTCCATTTGGGGGCTGATGGCGAATCCTTTCTTGCATGGGTCGAGGATGCTTTGGCCCAATCCGCTCCAGTAGTAATCATCCAGTTGGAGCAGGTTCAGCAGGGTGGGGTACATATCGATTTGTCCCATCACTTTGTCATAACGCATGCCTACCGGAGAGTTTACTATGATGAAAGGGGTGAATGTCTTGTCGGATACGATACCCTTGCCACCGGGGGCGTTACACAATTCTTCACGGTAGGTAGCCAGTCCTTCGTGGTCACCGGTGATGACGATAAGGGTCTCGTCGTATTGTGGGAGTGTTTTCAAGTACTCCACGAATTTTCCTATCGCCTTGTCCGTATAGCGTGCGGTGGTCATATAGTCATTCATTTTCTGTGGAATGGCCGGAGAGAAATGAATCTCTTTCAATTCTTCAGGCAATTTGAAGGGAGCATGGCCGGAGTAGGTCACCAGCTGCATGTAAACATTCTCCCCCTTCTTCCAGATTTCCCCCTTCTCTATTTTTTGGCGGCATTGCGCCAGGAAGGAGCCGTCTCCGGTACGTTTGTGCGTGCCAAAGGCTTCTGTCAGTTCAAAGTCATGATAAGCAATGATGGTGTCGGTCCCGAAACTGTAGGCTATGACGCCTTGGTTCCAGGTCGATACTTTATCGATGGTCAGGAGGTAGTTGCGCGAGTTCTTCTGCTGATGCATGGCTTTTTGCAGGGTTCCGTAGGTGTGGTCTGGATATTGGCTGCTGTATGTGCCGCTGTTGATAGGTAGCATACCGGCGCAAAGCAACAGCTGTGCATCAATGGAGCGCCCTCCTTTCACTTGCGTCAGTACGTGGGGGGCGTATAGGGTGGTGGAGTCTTGCAGCAGTTTGTTGAGATATGGAGTAATCTCTTGCCCTTCCACTTCCCTTTCGAGTACCCAGCTTTCCAAAGATTCTGCCAGGATGACGATGCAGTTGTTGCGGATTCCGATACGTCCGGTCAAAGGGTGATGTCCGGGTTTCTGGCTCAGCCACTCCTTTATCTCTTGCTGTATCTGTGGGGTGGCCTCCTGCTTCTGGTTGATGAGGTCATAGTATAGGCTTCCGAAGACAGTATACATGGAAGTGGTGCTTGCACACAGATAGGCTTTCTGGCGGACGGTGTTGTATGCTTCCTTGAATCCTCCTTTGGCCAGGGTGGTGATGGCAAACAGCAGGATACCGATTCCCAAAGCTCCTCCGTAATACTTGTATGATGTTCTTCCGGCGGTATTTCTTTTGTAATGCCAATAAAGGGGGATACTGGCAATGGTAGATAGAGGGAAGAAGATGTCGTACCAGCGGAAAGAGTCGTAAACGCTTCCGGTGAAATCGGCGAGGTTTCCAGAAAGTCCATAGCTGTTAAGTGGAATGGCAGTATAGTAGGTGCGGAAATACATCAGGTTGACAATCAGTAGTATATCCAGTAAAAGCATGATGACTATCTCTGTTTTCCAGAGCCGGAAGAACTTATAGGGGACGAGAAGTACGAGGGTGGCTATTATTTTGGTCGCATAGAACTCGATGGTAGAGAATGAAGCGAATGTGGTGGGTATGCTCCAGATGAAATCGAATAGCAGGAATTTGAAAAAAATGGTGATTCCGAACAAAAGAGTCACTTTATCTGTTGCCCCTTGTTGGCTGTCGGAGCAATGAAAAAGATTTCTTCTCATAAAATAGTATTTTTAAAATATTGGGGTGCAAAGATAGATATTTTAGAGAAGAAAAAGCTTCATAAACAGCAACTTTTGGAAAAAAGTTGATAAAAGTCATTTTTTTTTCTGGATTGATGCAGTATATGCAGAATTCTTGTATTTACTTTGCAGACGTTTAAAGCAAAGAAAGCAAAACTGTTACAAACTAAGGGCTGGATTTTATTGTTCTATTGGTAATTTGAGGTGACGATTGTGTCGTTGCCGTGATATTTTGAGTGTATGAAGAAGCATTATTTATTTTTCGTTTCGGTAGCCTATTCCTATCCTATACTTCGCCCGCTTCAGGACGAAATCAGGCGTAGAGGGGATGAGGTCGCATGGTTTATCGAGCCAGACTGCCCGGTTCTGTTGAATCAGGATGAGAGGTGGCTTCAATCTGTTCAGGAAGTGATGGATTATCAGCCTATTGCTGTTTTTGCACCGGGTAATTATATTTATGATTTCTTCCCGGGAGTGAAGGTTTCCCTTTTTCATGGCTACCCCATCAATAAGCGTGGCGATGAAAAGGACGACCATTTTTCTGTTCGCGGATGGTTCGATGTCTATTGCACGCAAGGAGAAACGAGCACTCTTCCTTTCAAGGAACTTGAGAGGAAATACGGCTTCTTCAAGGTATACGAAACGGGCTGGTGCAAGGCGGATACTTTCGTGAAAGAACGTGCGCACACTCCTCATAATGCACGTCCGGTAGTCTTGTACTCTTCTACATTTACAAAGAATATAACTTCCGCTCCTCATCTGTTTGATACCATCAAGAGACTGGTGCGCGAGAAGAACTGGGATTGGATTATTTCGTTCCATCCGAAATTCTCGGATATGGAAGTCCTCAAGAAATACAAGGAACTGGCTGCTTCCTGCCCCAATATTACTTTCCACGAGAGTGGACTTGTTGATGCCAAACTGCTGAACAGTGCGGATGTGTTGTTGTCTGATGCTTCGTCTGTGATTGTTGAGGCGATGATGTTGGACAAACCGGTGGTGACTTATTGCAACACCATGCCAGGAGCTCATTTGCTGAATGTCACTGAGACGGATGCTGTAGAAGGAGCGATAGAAAAGGCCATTTCCCGTCCGGCAGAACTGATGGAGCAGATGCGTGCCTACGTGCACAAGCATGAAGCCCATCTGGACGGTGAGTCCTCTTCACGGGTACTGGATGCCGTAAACAACTACATCTGGTATTTTCAAGGTAAGACCAGAACCAAGCCCTGGAATCTGGTACGTAAGTTTAAATTGCGATGGCGGGTGGGTTATCCGTTGATGGCCACTTTGCGGTTATGGTAATTGTCATAGCTTATGGAGAACACTGAGACACTACCTCTGATAAGTATTATTGTACCGGTCTATAATGTAAAGAATTACTTGGAGAAATGCCTGCAATCCATTTGCGGGCAGACTTATAAGAATCTGGAAATAATATTGATTGACGACGGCTCTTCCGATGGTTCGGGAGAGCTTTGTGATTTATTTGCCCAAAGGGATGGACGGATAAGAGTTTTTCATCAGGCAAATGCAGGTCAGAGCGCAGCCAGGAATAGAGGTTTGGCGGTAGCTCAAGGTGAATTCCTTGGTTTCGTGGATAGCGACGACTGGATTGAGTCGGATATGTACGAATTCTTGTATCGCCTGTTGAAAGAGAATGGAGCGGATATATCCATTTGTTCGCATTATAGGGACAAAGGGTGGGAAGAGTGTGGCGAAGTATGCTTCGGGAGAGCAGTTTGTGTTTACTCGTGATGAGGGTATTCGCGCTCTGGCAGTAGACAAACATGTCAGAAACTATATGGTGGATAAATTGTTCAAACGCAGCCTGTTTGCAGGTATTGTCTTTCCGGTTAATCGTGTTTTTGAGGATTTGGCCATTTGCTATCGGGTATTTTATGGAGCAGAGAAGGTTGTGATGCAGGATACTCCTAAATACCATTATATGATACGGGAGGGGAGCACGATGCAGAGCAGGTATAATCCCCAGAAAGAATATAACCTTTTTCAGAGCGTCTACGAGCAAGTGAAGTTCATACTTGAAAAAGGTATATGGGATAAAGCTGGAGTTTATGTCATGCGTCGTGGAATACGCTTACTGGATCATACAATGATGGTAGAAGCCTCTATTTCCACTGATGAAGTCATTCGTGATGTGATTACCAAAATGCATGAATTTGACTATGTCGGTTATGGGCAATTGGGCTTTTCTCTTTCTTTGAAACGTTATCTTATTTATAATCATAAGGACTTCTATCGGAAAGCTTATCGGTTGATAAGGTCAATCTTCAAATCGAAACGTCATAAGTATTAAAACTGATTGAGTATGGCTGAAATAAAGATGTCTATTATAGTTCCGGCATATAATGCAGAGAAATATCTGGAGCGTTGCCTTGATTCATTGGTAAATCAAGATTTGTCGACCAAGGAATATGAGGTTATCGTAATTAATGATGGTTCAACAGATAGAACCGGAGCTATTTTACATGAATATTCCAATCGTTATTCTTATTTTCATTGCATAACAGTAGAAAATAGCGGTGTCAGTGAGGCACGAAATTATGGTTGTCGGAAAGCTAAAGGAAAATATTTTTATTGTTGATGCGGATGACTGGATTCAAAGTAATGTCTTACAATATGTTTATGACTCTCTTGAAAAGGATGAATTAGACATTTTGGTAATGGATTTTCAGTATTGGGATGAAAAAGGAAAACTTCCCAAAGAGTTTAATCGAGTGTCTGATGAAAAGGTCTTGTCGGCTCAAGTTTGGTCTGGAACGGATTTTATGCAACAGTTTTTGCCACAAGTGGTCTGGTGCAATGCTTATAGAGCCTCTTTCTGGCAAGAACATAAATTGAAGTTCTTGCCTATTCGTCATGAAGATGAAGAAATTATTCCCAGAATCTTCTTTTATGCAAGGCGTGTAAAATATTCATCTATAATTTTCTATCATTATTATAAGAATTCAGATTCGTTTATGATGAATTATGATGAACACGCTTCTCTTTATATGCTTCAGGCTATGGAGAGCTTGGAAGCATTTAGACAAAAGAATGTGAAAACGGAAAAAATGAATAGTTTTTTAAAAATTTGATTGCAAGAAGGCTATTGACTACTTTTCGTATAGGAATAAGAAAAGGGATACCGGCAAGATTCCAGCATGAGATGATTGTGCAAATGAAAGCAAAGGGACTATCACCGTTACCTAAAGGAAAGGGAATTATGCATATCTTTTTATATAAGTATGCCCCTTCTTTATTTATTGCATATTATCGTAGTAAAGAGAAACGAAAAAGAAAATAACTTTTGGACTAAATGATAGCTTTTTATGATGTAGGGAAAGTGATTTGTATTAGAGTCTGAGTTGAAACTAATTATGAAGCGAATTTATTTTTTCATGAAGTGTTTCCTTGTGGAGGAGCAGAAAGGGTTACAATTGATATAGCTAATTATCTATCTGGCTATGGTTATGAAAGCTTTGTGGCTTTATGCCATAAAACGTATGATGTAGCTGGTATAGAAGTCATAGAACTTCCTAATAAGGACATTAATTCGTTGGAGAATGCAAATGCTTTTATTGAAATTATAAATTCACTCTTTATTGATGTTTTTGTATTGCCTATACATCTTTTGAAACATCTGGATTACATCATGGACGGTGTTCATTGCAAGCTGGTATTTGCGCCGCATAGTATTCCTTTATGGGAGGCTGTGGCAAAAGTGGCAGATAAAGGAAAACGCGCCGAAGGTTCGTGGTTGAAAATGTTGAAATGGCGTTTTATAACTTGTCCAAGGGAAAAATGGTTTCCGAAATATGATAAGCCGTTTATTGAACAACATAAAAATTTGTATGGACGGGCTGATGCATATGTTGTATTATGCGAAGATTATAAATATAAGCTGATAAAGAAACTTGGTGTACCTTTTGAGAACAATAAATTTCACGTGATACCCAACTCTGAAAGGCAAATTCTTTCGGTCAACCATCATAAGAAGAAACAAATATTATTTGTAGGGCGCTTTACTTATGTTGATAAACGTGTGGATAGGTTGATTGATGTTTGGAAGCGGATTTATAAACAAGTGCCGGATTGGGAGCTGCTTCTGATTGGTGATGGTGTTGAAAGGCAGAATCTTCAGCAGAAAGCTACTGCCTACAATTTGCAAAGGATTCGTTTCTTGGGCTATCAGGAAGATGTGTCCGGTTTTTATAGGGAGGCATCGGTGGTGTGTCTGACATCTACTTTTGAGGGGTGGGGGCTTTGCTTGACAGAAGCGCAGGCGAATGGAGTAGTGCCCGTGGCTTATGATTGTGGCGCCGGAGTGCGGGAGATAATTTCACCGTCAGGAGTGAATGGATTTCTTGTATCGCCTTTTAATCAATCTAAATATGCGCGAACACTGTTGAAGCTATTGAAGAACCCCGATATGTTGAAACAAATGCGGCAGAATGTTGTCGTGAAAGCGCAAGAGTACTCTCCGCAGATTGTGGGAAAGAAATGGAAAGAGTTGTTTGAATCTTTGTGATAGACTAAAAGCTTTGATGTATGAATAGTGATGCTTTGCCGTTGGTTTCTGTTATCATACCTGTTTTTAATACAGAGAAATATATTGAGGATTGCATTTTTAGTGTGATAAATCAGAACTATAGCCGATTGGAAATTATAATAGTGAATGATGGGAGTACTGATGGCAGCCGTTCAATAATCCAGAAATATATGGAAGTTGACAGGCGTATTGTTTGTATAGACAAGAAAAATGAAGGGCTGCCTCTCGCCAGGAAAACCGGGATATTGAAGGCAAACGGAAAATATATCCAGCATCTTGACAGTGATGACACGTTGATTGATGGAGCTATTGAAAAGTTAGTATGTAGGGCAGAAGAAACTGATGCTGATATTGTTGCATCTTCTTTCCTTTTTTGTTATCCGGACAAGGGGCCTGTTCTTTCAGAGCCTTATACATTCGGTGAGATTTCAGGAATCAGTTATTTTAGGCAGAAATTGAATTTGCAGGCTTATTGGAGTGTGTGGTCTCATTTTCAAAAACGTTCATTGTTTCTTAACAACAAGATTGAAACTGTCGCCGATATATCGATAGGTGAGGATGCCATCATGATGACACAATTGATTCTGGCGGCTGATAGGATTGTTTCTTTGAATATTCCTACTGTTAATTATTATAGAAATTCGTCCTCGATGTCTTGTCTGCCGAATGAGGAAAAGTATAAGGATTTCAGGGCTTATCAACGATGGATTGAGAAATATGTGTCTGCCAAAGGTTTGTCGGAACAATTGGGAAAGGAGATTGCCTATATGCATCTTCAGACTGCATATACGAGTCTTTACTGGAAACAATACGGGGATGTTGTAGATGACATGAGACGGTTGGTTGCTGATGTGAAGCGATACCCGGATTTGGTTGAAAATCTGTCCAGGCGGGAACGTAAGCTGTTGAAGGCTTACAAGCTTTCAACCTTTTGGGGGAATTTGAGGGTAAAATATTATATCTTAAAAAACAAACTATAGAATGAATATATTGCACAAGATAAAATGTAAAATATATCGTTTTCTTCTGAAAAATCGAATGTTGGCTCCTAAGGTGGTACTTTTGATGGATGGTGGGGTCTGCTCACAGATGCATCAGTATTTGCTGGGACATCTTTTTGGACAAAAAGGATATAGGGTGGAATATGACTTGACCTTCTTTAAAGAGTGGGGGAGCGATATGGATTATCATTTTGTCAGAAACTTTGATTTGCAGAAAGCATTTCCCTATTTATCTGTAAAGAAGGCTTCGAAAGTAGCTGTTGACGTGTATAAGAGGAAATATTATAATTTGGGGAACAATACGTTGAGTCGGGAAAATGACTTTTCATTTCTACAAAAGAAGCCTCCGGTCTATTTAGGTGGTTATTATCATGTTCCGGCTGATATTTGGCTTCCTGCATTCCGGTCGCTTTTTAGAGTAATGCCCGAGGTGCTGGATGCACAGAATAAATTGCTGTATTCAGAGATTGGTTCACGTCCTTGTTCCGTAGCTGTTCACGTAAGGCGTGGGGACTTGAAAGTGGAAATTCCGGCTTACGGCAAACCTGCTTCATTGGAGTATTTCAAGTCGGCAGTGGCTTATATGCAGGATAGGGATATGTCTTCTTTCTTCTATTTCTTTTCGGATGAGCCGGACTGGGTGAGGGATGAACTTATTCCGCAACTTTATCTTACGGAAGGTAATTGTAAGGTTGTCGATATAAACGGTTCGGATAAAGGATATATGGACTTGTTTTTGATAGCCTGTTGTCGGCATCAGATTACCAGTAAAGGGACTTTGGGCAAATACGGTGCTCTCTTAGAGGATAATCCGGAAAAGACAGTAGTCCTTTGTGATGATGAAGTGGAATATCCGTGGAAGGAACTGTTTCTGAATCCGGTGTTTTTATAGAGCCACTTCGTTATTGTTCTCAATGAATGAATAATATGGCGTATATTTACAAATTATAGAAATCTACATTTATCGATATGAGACCTAAACTAAGCATTATAACTGTAAACTTTAATAACAACAGTGGTCTAAGCAAAACGTTGGAAAGCGTCAGACACCAGTCTTTTTCCTCTTACGAGCATATCATTATTGATGCCGGTTCCAAGGATGGTAGTCTGGAAACAATCAAGCAGTATGCGGAAGGAAACCCGCATGTGACATTCTGGGTGTCAGAACCGGACAAAGGGATATACGACGGAATGAATAAGGGAATGGAACATGCTGGTGGAGAATACTTGCAATTCCTTAATTCCGGTGATTTTCTGGTGGGAGATGTTTTAGGTCAGGTGGATTTTGATGGGACGAAATACATTTATGGCGATGTAAGGGTTGCTGTTTCGGCAGATAAGAAGATAGATATACAATCTCCTTTTCCTCTCGACCTTGTCTTCATTTTACTGAAAGATACCATTTGTCATCAAGTGTGTTTCATTCATCACTCCCTTTTCAATAATCAACGATACAGAACGGACTATATCCTGGCTTCCGATTGGATTCATATTGTAGAGAATATTATCCTGAAAGGATGCAGCTATAAACGTGTGCCGGTATGCATTGCCGAATACGACGGAAATGGAATCAGTGCGTCCAGCGGGTCTTTAGGGGTAGACGAGCGGATGCGTTGGATAAAGGATAACATACCGGCAGCATTTTATGATAGCTTGTTGGAACTCGATAGAACCCGGATGGAACTTAATGAATATAAGAATTCCGAGTTAGGTAAAATAATCCCCATAGTGAGCCATACAAGGAGGTTCTCCAAACGTGCCCGGAAACTCGTTCTGTTCTTGTATAGAATAAATTCCATCTTCTCGTCTTCGTCAAAGCGGAATAAGAATCAGATAAAAAAGAAGTAGTGGCATGGATGTCGTGATATGTGTTTCTTCCAAAGACTGCTTGATTGTCAAGAAGACTGTTTTTTATATTCATCGGAATATAGAAAGCGATAATATCTATCTTATAACAGACAAGCATAGTTTCGGTTTCTTCTCAAAAAGGTTTCGGAGCAGATATAATATCAGCCTGATTGATGAGGAAGAGATTGTTGCGGACCGTCGGCAGCTGGAGGCAATAGCCGGGCGGCACTTCACATGTGAGTATAGATTCGGATGGTATTACCAGCAGTTCCTCAAGATGGAATTTGCGCGTAGCCGATACGCCAAAGATTATTATCTGATATGGGATAGTGACACCATACCTCTTAACCCGGTGTCCTTTCTTACTCCCGAAAAATGGTGTTTACTCCGAAAACAGAATACCATGAGCCTTACTTCAGAACGATGCAGGCACTTATCGGTTATGGCAAGGGCACGGACTATTCATTTATAGCCGAACACATGCTTGTCTCTGTTCCTATTATGAAAGAACTGATTCGGAAGATAGAATCTTCTGCTATTCCGGGCGGTTCATGGTTTGAGAAGGTTATCAATGCAACTCCTGTGGATGAGCCAAATGGATTTTCTGAATTCGAAACTTATGGAACCTATTGCCATGCTAATTATCCGGATTGTTTCATCTTGAAGGAACTCCGTACGTTCAGAGAAGCAGGAAGCATTTATAGTCGTAGCATCTCTAAAAGAAAGCTCCGGAAATTATCCAGGAAATACGATACTATTTCGCTGGAGAGCTGGAGCACTCCCCATAAGTTCGTTAGAAGATTTTGCAACGATATGGAGGAACATGTGTTCTATCCATTGATGAAACTGATTTCAAAATTACGGTAAAACTGAAGGTGTGAAGCTGAATACTTTGGGGGAGGTTAGGCAGAAATAACCTGAAACCCTTTTCCATTCCCCCGTTTTCTTGTATCTTTGCGACCTCATAATTCACTTAACTACAAGCAATGAAGGAATTTCTGCAGCTGATGCGACGCTTTGTGTCGCCTTACAAGAGATATATCGGTTGGGCAATCGTGCTCAATGTACTGTCTGCCATATTCAACGTATTTTCATTCACATTGTTGATTCCTATTCTCAATATCCTCTTCAAAACGGGGGAGAATACCAAAGTGTACGAGTACATGGAGTGGGGGAGCGAAAGGCATCAAGGAAGTGGCGGTGAATAATTTCTATTACTACGTCACCCAGATGATTGAGACACACGGGCCACAGATGACATTGCTGTTCATGGGGCTTTCCTTGCTTTCATGACCATGCTGAAGACTTCCTGCTATTTCGGTTCTTCCGCCATTATGATTCCCCTTCGTACGGGAGTGGTACGCGATATCCGCGTGATGGTCTATTCCAAAGTGATGCACTTGCCGCTCGGCTTTTTCTCTGAAGAAAGGAAAGGGGACATCATTGCACGTATGAGCGGTGACGTAGGCGAAATTGAAAACTCCATTACCAGCTCACTGGATATGCTGCTCAAGAATCCTATCCTGATTCTGCTTTATTTCTCCACTCTGATTGTAACCAGCTGGCAGCTGACTCTGTTTACTGTCCTGGTATTGCCGGGTATGGGCTGGCTGATGGGAAAAGTCGGCAAGAAACTGAAGCGTAAGTCGTTGGAAGCCCAAGGAAAATGGAGTGATACCATGTCGCAATTGGAAGAGACGCTTGGCGGACTGCGTATAATCAAGGCTTTTATAGCAGAAGACAAGATGGTGGACCGTTTTAAGCAATGCAGCGACGAGCTGCGTGATGCCACCAACAAGGTAGCTATCCGTCAGTCGTTGGCACATCCGATGAGTGAATTCCTCGGTACGCTGCTCATTGTATTGGTACTCTGGTTCGGTGGTCTGCTTATTCTGGGCGACGGCACTTCCATGGAAGCATCAACGTTCATCTTCTATATGGTGATTCTGTACAGTATCATCAATCCGTTGAAAGACTTTGCAAAGGCAGGATACAACATTCCAAAGGGTCTGGCATCCATGGAACGTGTGGACAAAATACTGAAAGCCGAGAACCCCATTAAGGAACCGGTAAACCCGTTGCCGCTGCACGGGATGAATGACCGGATTGAATTTAAGGACCTCTCCTTCAGTTACGACGGCAAGCGCGAAGTGTTGAAGCACGTCAATCTGATGGTGCCCAAAGGACAGACCATTGCACTTGTCGGCCAGTCCGGCTCCGGCAAATCTACATTGGTGGATTTGCTGCCGCGCTATCACGATGTGCAGTTAGGTGAGATTACAATTGACGGTGTGAATATTAAGAATTTTCGCATCCACGACCTGCGTGCGTTGATAGGAAACGTGAACCAAGAGGCCATTCTGTTCAATGACACCTTCTTCAACAACATTGCCTTCGGTGTGGAAAATGCAACTATGGAGCAGGTGGTCGAAGCGGCAAAGATTGCCAATGCCCACGACTTCATCATGGAGACCGAACTCGGTTATCAGACCAACATTGGCGACCGTGGCGGCAAGCTTTCCGGCGGACAGCGCCAGCGTATCAGTATTGCCCGTGCCATCTTGAAGAATCCGCCTATCCTGATACTCGATGAGGCCACTTCAGCACTCGATACCGAAAGCGAACGACTGGTGCAGGAGGCTCTGGAACGGCTAATGAAGACCCGTACCACGATTGCCATCGCCCACCGCCTTTCCACCATCAAGAATGCGGATGAGATTTGTGTACTCTATGAAGGTGAAATCGTGGAACGTGGTAAGCACGAGGAACTTCTCGAGAAGAACGGCTATTATAAGAGACTGAATGATATGCAGTCTCTCTCATAGAAATAAAATTCTGCGTACTTTGCTTCCACCCGCTTGTGCTAGGCTGTTATGACTAAATAGGAAGTTAATTTCCTGCAAACAGCCTATTAATTCTTCTTTCTCTTCTATATTTCTTACGCAGAATCTATGATGCAGGTGGGTGTTGACGGCTGCCGGCAGAGTGTTTCACGGCTGTTAGGCGATGATGAATAAAGGGTGTTCTTTTACCTTTTACGCTTTTTAACATCCGCTTGCTTCCATTCTATCGCTAATTATCCTATTTTTGCAAAGAACACATACATAAACATTGCAAATGCCATGAAAAAATTATATCCAACGTTTACGACGACAGCTACTATGACTATCAGTCCAAGTACTCTTAATCATGTAATTCAATCGACCCCGATAATACTATAACTGTAAATATTTAATATTCGCCTACCATGAAAATAAAAGTTGGTTTGATAGGGTTCGGCAGAATGGGGCAAATGTATTGGGAGGAAATGCAGAAAAGCGGTCGATGGGACATCGCATATATCTGCGATACCGATCCGGCCTCCCGAGAATTGGCAAGAAACCTTTCCCCTTCATCCAGAATCATATCCGATGAACAAGAAATCTTTGATGACCAGAGTGTAGAAGCTGTTGGTCTTTTTGCATTGGCAAATTCCAGAAAAGAACAAATAGAGAAAGCTGTCCGGAGCAATAAGCATATCCTGACGGAGAAACCAATTGCCGATACCATTGATAAGGAATGGGAAATTGTGGACCTGATTGAAAAGTATGATCGCATTGCCGCTGTCAACCTTTATCTGCGGAACTCCTGGTATCACCAGGCTATGAAGCAGTTTATCGATGAAGGCGAGATTGGCGAACTGGCTATCTTGCGCATCTGCCACATGACTCCGGGATTGGCGCCGGGCGAGGGACACGAATATGAGGGTCCCGCCTACCACGACTGCGGCATGCACTACATAGACATTGCCCGTTGGTATGCCGACAGTGAATACAAGACCTGGCATGCTCAAGGCATGCGGATGTGGGACTACAAGGACCCTTGGTGGGTACAGTGCCACGGTACGTTCGAGAACGGCATCGCCTTCGATGTCACACAAGGCTTCGTCTACGGACAACTCTCCAGAAACCAGACTCATAATGCATATACGGACATTATCGGTACAAAAGGTATCGTGCGCATGACGCATGATTTCCGGACTGCCGTAGTGGAGCTTCATGGCGTGAACCGTACGCTTCGCCTGGAGAAGCCGTTTGGCGGGAAGAACCTGGATAAGCTATGCAATATTATGGCCGACTCCATCGAGAGCGGGAAACGCGATCCGAGATTGCCGCAGATGCGAGACTCGGCCATTGCTTCCCAATACGGATGGACCTTCCTGGAGGATGCGCGCCGCCACGACCTGCCCGGCATAGGCGACTTGCAGACGCTGGAGGAAATCAGGGAGCGCCGGAGGCATATGAAAGAAGGTTACGGACTGCTCCGTCCGAAGAAGACGGTAGTCTGATGCCTACTGTAATTAAGGATTGTTTTAAAACTCATTATATTAACCGATTTTAAAATCTAAAGAACCATGTCGAAATTTACAAGAAGAGAATTTCTTAAGACCGGAGGTTTAGCTTTGGCGGGTCTTACCATTGCTCCAAGCAGCATTTTGGGTAAGAGCCACGGACACGTGCCTCCCAGTGACCGTTTGAACATTGCTGCCGTAGGTATCGGCGGTATGGGACACACCAACATCAACCATGTGAAGGCTACGGAAAATATCGTGGCGCTTTGTGACGTAGACTGGCGCTACGCGAAAGGTGTGTTCGATGAGCTTCCCAATGCGAAGAAGTATTGGGACTATCGTAAGATGTACGATGAGATGGGTAAGGACATCGATGCCGTTATCATCGCTACTGCCGACCATACACATGCCATCATTACTGCTGATGCCATGACGATGGGCAAACATGTATATTGCCAGAAACCGTTGACGCACTCCGTATATGAGTCCCGTCTGCTTACCCGCCTGGCCGCTTCTACGGGAGTAGTTACCCAGATGGGTAACCAGGGTTCTTCGGACGAGGGTACCGACTTGGTATGCGAGTGGATATGGAACGGCGAAATCGGTGACGTGACGAAGGTGGAATGTGCTACCGACCGTCCCATCTGGCCGCAAGGATTGAATGTTCCCGAAAAGGAAGACCGCATTCCAAAACCCTGAACTGGGATTTGTTACCGGTCCTGCCAAGATGAATCCATATAACGAAATCTATCATCCCTGGAACTGGCGCGGATGGTGGGATTATGGTACGGGTGCTTTGGGCGATATGGCTTGCCACATCCTGCATCAGCCGTTCAGAGCTTTGAAGTTGCTGTATCCTACCAAGGTAGAAGGTTCATCTACATTGTTGCTCAATGCCTGCGCTCCGCAAGCACAGCATGTGAAGCTGACTTTCCCCGCACGTGAGAATATGCCGAAGGTGGCTATGCCCGAAGTGGAAGTTCACTGGTATGATGGTGGCATGATGCCCGACCGTCCGAAAGGCTTCCCCGAAGGAAAGCAACTGATGCAGAGCGGTGGCGGTCTGACTATCTTCCACGGAACGAAGGATACGCTGATTTGCGGTTGCTACGGACAGAACCCGTGGTTACTTTCTGGCCGCGTGCCCAATGCACCGAAGGTTTGCCGCCGTGTGCCGAAGGCTATGAATGGCGGTCATGAGATGGACTGGGTACGTGCTTGTAAGGAAAGTCCTTCCAGTCGCGTAATGCCTAAGTCTGATTTCTCCGAAGCAGGACCGATGAATGAAATGGTGGCAATGGGTGTATTGGCCATCCGTCTGCAGGGCCTGAACAAGACACTGGAATGGGACGGAGCCAACATGCGCTTCACCAATATCGGCGACGACGAGACATTGCGTACAGTCATCAAGGACGGCTTCAAGATACACAACGGCCATCCGAGCTTCGACAAGACATGGACAGATCCGGTAAATGCCAAGGCTTTTGCAGAAGAGCTCATCAAGCATAACTACCGTGAAGGCTGGAAGTTGCCCGATATGCCCAGATAAACATTAAAAAGAGCACCGGAACCTGGTTTCCGGTGCTCATAAACGAATACTAATTATTTAATTTTTCAGATTATGAAGAAAATATATTATCCTTTGGCTTGCTGCCTTATTGGCGGTATACTCGCTTCTTGTGGCGGCGGTGCAAAAAAATCGAACGCTACGGAGGAAGCAGCGGCTCCTACTACTACTGCGGTGTCTTATTCCAAGTCTCTGAAAGCGCCTGAAACGGACAGCTTGAACCTGCCGATTGATGCGGACGGTTATATCACTATCTTTGATGGAAAGAGCTTGGACGGATGGCGTGGATACGGTAAGGACAAAGTGCCTTCCAGATGGATTATTGAGGATGGTTGCCTCAAATTCTGTGGAACCGGTACCGGCGAAGGACAGACCGGTGAGGGCGGTGACTTGATTTTCGCTCATAAGTTCAAGAACTTTGAGCTGGAACTGGAATGGAAGATTTCCAAAGGTGGTAACTCCGGTGTCTTCTATCTGGCTCAGGAAGTTACTTCAAAGGACAAGGACGGCAACGAAGTGTTGGAACCCATCTATATCTCTGCTCCCGAGTTCCAGGTGCTGGATAACGCCAATCATCCGGATGCCAAACTGGGTAAGGACAACAACCGTCAGGCTGCTTCCTTGTACGACATGATACCGGCTGTTCCGCAGAACGCCAAACCTTTCGGCGAATGGAACAAGGCAAAGATTATGGTATACAAAGGTACTGTAGTTCACGGACAGAACGATGAAAACGTACTGGAATATCACTTGTGGACTAAGCAATGGACTGAAATGTTGCAGGCAAGCAAGTTCAGCGAAGAGAAGTGGCCCTTGGCTTTCGAACTGTTGAACAACTGTGGCGGCGAAAACCACGAAGGCTTTATCGGTGTGCAGGATCATGGCGACGATGTTTGGTACCGCAACATCCGTGTAAAGGTTCTCGACTAATTCCTTCTAAAAAGATAGTACTATGAGAATCAAACATATGATGATTTTGTCAGCACTGTGCTTATCCATGATGGCCACAAGCTGCAGCAGCCACAGCACGGAAACGGCGCCGGAAACGACGAAAAAGGAAGTAGCCATCCAGCTCTATTCTGTAAGAGACTTGGTGAAGGACGGCAGTAACCTCGACCAGATTCTGAAGGATTTGGCTGATATGGGCTATACCAGTGTGGAGGCCGCCAACTACAATGACGGTAAGTTCTACGGCAAGACTCCCCAGGAGTTCAAACAGATGGTGGAAAAGAGCGGTATGACCGTGCTTTCTTCGCACACTACCCACGGGTTGTCGGACGAGGAACTGGCTTCGGGCGACTTTACGGAAGCCTTGAAATGGTGGGATCAGTGCATTGCTGCCCATAAGGAGGCCGGTATGGAGTATATCGTGACTCCGTATCTCTCCGTTCCCAAGACATTGAAAGACTTGCAGACCTACTGCGACTATTACAATGAAGTGGGCAAGCGCTGCCAGGCTGCCGGTTTGAAATACGGTTACCACAATCATGCCCATGAATTCCAGAAAGTGGAAGACAAGGAGCTGATGCTGGACTACATGCTGCAACACACCAATCCCGAATATGTATTCTTCCAGATGGACGTTTACTGGGTAGTGCGCGGCCAGAACAGCCCGGTGGATTACTTCAACAAGTATCCCGGACGCTTCACCATGCTCCATATCAAGGATCACCGCGAGATTGGGCAGAGTGGTATGGTAGGTTATGATGCTATCTTCAAGAATACGGATACTGCTGGCGTGCGCCACATCGTAGCTGAGATTGAGAAATACAGCTGCCCCGTAGAAGAGAGTGTGAAGCAGAGTCTTGACTACTTGCTTGATGCTCCTTTCGTGAAGGCATCGTATAGCAAATAAAACATGATGGCGGCTATTCATTCATAAGCTCGGCCGCATCATTTTCTTGACGCGGGCACAACCGGATGAAGAATCCGGGGTGCCCGTCGTTTTTTTACTTCCTTCCGAAGTCGGCCGGAATTTCCCCCCATTGCTTTGTCTCCCATTTTAGGATGCGGGTGGTGTAGGTGTTTTCGCGCAACCACTTCTCCGCACGTTCTATTAGGTGGAAAAGCTCTTCGGTCTTGGCGTCGCGCGGCAGTTTGGTCTTGCATTTTTTCTGTTTTATCCAGTTGATGGCGTTCACGCTGTCACTGTAGATGGGCATGTCGAAACCTTTCTGTTTCAACAAGGCAAGTCCGTGGACAATGGCGAGGAATTCGCCGATATTGTTGGTTCCATACATCGGCCCGAAGTGAAAGATTTCCTGACGGCTGGCGACGTGTACTCCCCGGTACTCCATGGCACCGGGATTTCCGCTGCAGGCTGCGTCTACGGCAAGGCTGTTTTCCGCGACGGCGGTGGGAAGGGGAGCGTCGGCGCCGGGAATAGTCTTGGCAGGAGAGGGAGCCGACCGCTTGATGTACGTGTACGGCGAAGAGGCAAAGGCTTTTTCCGCTTCCTCGCGTGATTCGAATGACTTGTATTTTGCTCCTTCGTAGCCTTTGGTCTGCAGTTGGCAGTCTGTCCAGGAAGTGTAGATACCCGGGCTGACTCCCGCCCATACGACGTAATATTTTTCTTTCTTCATAACTGCGGACAAAGGTAAAAAAGAAAATCCGAACAACTTAACTCTTTCATTTGTTTCTTTGTATGGCGGATATAAAATAAAGAAGAGAAGTCTCAATAAAAAAAGAAAGGACAAAAAATGAAGAGAACATTTGCAGAAGCCATGGCGCATCGCCGTAGTTATTACTCTATCGGCAGCGATTCGCCAGTACTGGATGAAGAAATAGTACACATTATTCGTGAAGCCGTAAAGAATGTGCCGTCAGCTTTCAATTCACAGTCTACAAGAATTGTATTGTTGCTGGGCGACGAACATAAGAAATTGTGGAACATTGTGAAGGAAACCCTGAAAGCACGCATCTCTGCCGAGGCTTTTGCCAAGACGGAAGCCAAGATTGACGGCTGTTTTGCCAGCGGACACGGTACTGTGCTCTATTTTGAAGATACTTCTGTAGTCAAGAAGCTGCAGGAAACATTCCCTTCCTATAAGGATAATTTCCCCACTTGGTCACAGCACACCTCCGCTATGCACCAGTTTGCCATCTGGACTATGCTGGAAGATATGGGGTTGGGCGCCTCCCTGCAACACTATAACCCCTTGATTGACGACGAGGTACGTCGCACCTGGAACCTGCCCGACAACTGGATGATGATTGCACAGATGCCCTTCGGTACACCCACTGGTGAACCGGGAGAAAAGGAATTCGAAGATTTAAGCAAGCGTATCAAAATTTTTCTCTGATACAGAGGCGTTTTCAGCTTGGAATTGCTACCTTTGCAGGAAACCTGTAACTCGTAGCAGATATGATACGTATTTTCTTGACCGGCTACATGGGAGCCGGTAAAACTACTTTAGGAAAGGCTTTTGCCCGCGAAATGAATGTGCCGTTCATTGATTTGGACTGGTACATCGAAGAACGTTTTCACAAATCAATCCGTGAATTGTTCACCGAGCGGGGAGAAGCCTCTTTTCGTGAATTGGAGCGAAACATGCTGCATGAAGTAGGGGAATTTGAGGATGTCGTGGTCTCTACCGGTGGCGGTACTCCTTGTTTTTTTGACAATATGGAGTATATGAACGGTTGCGGGCAGACGGTGTTTCTGGATGTACACCCCGATATTCTGTTCCGCCGGCTCCGGGTGGCGAAGCAGCAACGCCCCATCCTGCAAGGCAAGACGGACGAAGATTTGCGCACCTTCATTGTGGAGGCGCTGGATAAGCGTGAGCCTTTCTACTCGCAGGCCCGTTATCGCTTTGATGCCGGTTATCTGGAAAGCCGCAGCCAGATTAGCGAATCCGTGCAACGGTTACGCCAACTTTTAGGACTTTAATCCCTTGTAAATGTGTATTTTTCAGTCCGAGGAGCTGGATATATTAGATTTATGTGTATTTTTGTCGCCCCCTTTATAAGACACACTATAGTGGGAAAATAGTAAATTGTAAATAGTCTAATAGTAAATGTACTGATGAGAAAATGGCGTATTGAAGATTCAGAAGAGCTGTACAACGTAACTGGTTGGGGCACTTCGTACTTTGGTATCAATGACAAAGGTCATGTTGTGGTGACACCGCGTAAGGATGGGGTTGCCGTCGATTTAAAAGAGTTGGTGGACGAGTTGCAGTTGCGCGATGTAGCGGCTCCGGTATTGGTGCGTTTTCCCGATATTCTGGACAACCGCATCGAGAAGGTGTCCTGCTGCTTCAGACAGGCAGCCGACGAGTACGGGTATAAAGGAGAGAACTTTATTATCTATCCCATTAAAGTGAATCAGATGCGTCCCGTGGTAGAAGAGATGATTAACCATGGGAAGAAGTTCAATCTGGGGCTGGAAGCGGGTTCAAAGCCGGAGTTGCATGCTGTGATAGGGGTCAATACAGACCCGGGTTCCCTCGTGGTTTGTAACGGATATAAGGACGAGAGCTTCATTGAACTGGCACTGTTGGCACAGAAAATGGGCAAACGCATTTTTCTTGTTGTAGAGAAACTTAATGAGTTGAATCTTATTGCCAAGATGGCGAAGCAATTGAAGGTGAAACCTAATATCGGCATTCGCATTAAATTGGCTTCCAGTGGAAGTGGCAAATGGGAAGAAAGCGGAGGAGATGCCAGCAAGTTCGGACTGACATCCAGTGAACTGCTCGAAGCGCTGGACTTCTTGGAGAAAAAAGATATGAAGGACTGTCTGAAGCTGATACATTTCCATATCGGCAGTCAGATAACCAAGATACGCCGCATCAAGAATGCCTTGCGTGAAGCTTCGCAATTCTTTGTGCAGCTGAACAAGATGGGCTTCAACATCGAATTCGTGGATACCGGTGGCGGTATGGGAGTTGATTATGACGGTACACGCTCTTCAAGTAGCGAAAGCTCCGTCAACTATTCCATCCAGGAATATGTCAACGATGTGGTGTCGACTTTCGTCGATGTTGCCGACAAACACGGGTTCCCTCATCCCAATATCATTACCGAAACGGGACGCAGCCTGACTGCCCATCACTCCGTGCTTATCTTCGAAGTGCTGGAAACGGCTTCCCTGCCCGAAATGGACGACGACTGGGAACCGGGAGAGGATGCTCACGAACTGGTGAAGGAACTGTATGACATCTGGGATAATCTGAGCCAGCGCAGTATGCTGGAACCTTGGCACGATGCGCAGCAGATACGCGAAGAGGCACTCGACCTTTTTAGCCATGGCATCGTCGACCTGAATACGCGTGCACAAATAGAGAAACTCTACTGGAGTATCTGCCGCGAAATCAACTCCATTGCCAGCGGCATGAAGCACTGCCCCGAGGAATTCCGCAAGTTGAGCAAGCTGCTTGCCGACAAGTATTTCTGTAACTTCTCGCTGTTCCAGTCATTGCCCGATTCCTGGGCCATCGACCAGATGTTCCCCATCATGCCCATACAACGGCTGGATGAAAGACCCGACCGCGAGGCTACCTTGCAGGATATGACTTGCGACTCGGACGGCAAAATTGCCAATTTCGTCAGCTCGCGTGCCGATACGACCACCCTGCCGCTGCACTCGTTGCGCGACAAGGAACACTACTATCTGGCGGTTTTTCTGGTCGGAGCTTATCAAGAGATTCTGGGAGATATGCACAATCTGTTTGGTGATACGAATGCCGTGCATGTGTCTGTCAATTCCAAAGGCTACACCATCGACCAACTGATTGACGGCGAGACGGTGGCTGAGGTGTTGGACTACGTGCAATATAATCCTAAAAAACTGGTACGTACGCTGGAAACTTGGGTGACGCAGTCCGTCAAGGAAGGGCGTATCTCTGTGGAAGAAGGGAAGGAATTCTTGTCTAATTACCGTTCCGGACTGTACGGATATACTTATTTGGAATAAAATGGAGAAACTGACTGTAATAAAGGTGGGTGGCAAGATTGTAGAAGAGGAAGCCACCCTCTATAAGTTATTGGATGACTTTGCAGCCATCGAAGGCTACAAGGTCTTGGTACACGGAGGCGGACGCTCGGCCACGAAGCTCGCTGCCCAACTGGGTATTGAAAGTAAAATGGTGAATGGCCGCCGCATCACTGATGCCGAAACGCTGAAGG
>ENA-OQJB01000203-OQJB01000203.1-human-gut-metagenome-genome-assembly--contig:-NODE-203-length-34547-cov-4.115078_pt1 | contig 34547 bp, 37 predicted proteins | sample MGYA00242599_ERZ504765 | MGnify/ENA primary metagenome ERZ504765 (study PRJEB26092, sample SAMD00036354) | human gut metagenome | host: Homo sapiens | study: EMG produced TPA metagenomics assembly of...
GAATCCTCCCTTTATTTATAGCATTTCCCGTTCTTTCTTTGTCAAACTTTTAACTACAATATCGTAGGAGTTGCTTACAAGCTCTTTGATTTTCTCATCAGGTACATCTTGGTTGAAATAAACACTGATCCAATATTTCTTGTTCATGTGCCATCCTGGTCTTATGCCGGTATATTCAGTTTGCAGTTCTTCGGATTCGTCAGGGTTGCATTTGATACAACAAAAATCGAAAATCTCAATGTTAACGAAACAGAACCATTTGTCCGCTACATAAAAGCATAGAACGTCACGGCTATATTTGTCGGGTACATTGGGAAACGGCATCTTTTCATGGACTCCCTTAAAAGACAGGCAGTATTCTCTAAATTCTTCAATATTCATTTCTCTTTTATTGTTCAGTTATCTATGCAAAAATAGCTGGAATTAAGGAGTGGACAACCATTTTTCTATGAAAATATTCAGGTGAGATGTGTTTCCACGTCTTTGTTTGGTTAGTCGACTTCTTCAAATGAATAGCCGATCTTAAAAACTACTTGACGCTCCACCGCCACCGCTACGTCCACCACCAAAACTGCCGCTACTGCTGCCGCTACTACTACTGCTGCTACTGCTACTGTGACTATTACTAGGACTGTCACTATTTGGGGGGGGCTTGCGGGGAATCTTCTGTGTTGCCTGCTTTTTATCTCCGCACATTAGGCAAAGATAGTCGGCAACCTCCAATCCGGCATCGGAATATGTGGCTTCTTTAACTGTTTTCCACGGACTGATACGCTTGGAAGCAATGGTATGGCATTGATTACACATCTTATATTCGCTTCCGACGACAGATTTATACCGCAATATCCAGCCGCAGGAAGTACATTGATAAATACGGTGGATGGCAGAACCTAGTTTGTGTTCCATTTGTTCGGAAGCAGATAATAAAGGGGTTGCAAGCTCATTGGATAAAAGTTGTAAAGCCACAGCTTTGCAAGAGTCGCAGGTCTTACTCTGCAAAATAACACGTGTTTTTGGTAGAACTTATACCATAAGGATGCCGCAATAAGTGCAGGCCAGACCGGAAAAAACAACACAAGACATCCAAGTGGGCTGTAAAGTGTCAGGACTTTGATTGCTGCTAATGCTGAACCGTCTTTGGGGCGAGCTTTATTTACCTTCATGCGATAAGTGAGAACATTTACCAGTATCAAGAATATCCAAAGCATAGGCGACTGATTTGCCAGAAAATTCCACAACGTATTGCCGGCACTTTTCCAGTAATTATCAGAAGTGCCTTGAGAAACTGGTTCATAGTCGCTTCCATAGAGCACCAATGTTACAGCCCGGACTCCCTCTGTCATTCCTCTGTCAAAGTCGTTTTTTCTAAACCACGGAACCATTTCATTCTGTTGAATGCGAAAGCATAAAGCGTCGGGAAGTACTCCTTCTAAACCGTATCCGGTTGCGAAAGTGACTTTACGTTGATCGAGTACTAAAAGAATCAGTAATCCGTTGTCGTCCGCTTTCTTTCCGATGCCCCAGTGCTCAAAAAGCTTGTGGGCAAACTCTGCCGGAATATCTTCTCCAATAGAAGAGAGCGCAACAACCGCCACTTCAATACTCAATGAGTCTTCTAACTGTGACAACATATTATTTATCTCCCACACATAACTTTCATCCAATATCTGATTCGGATTGCTAACCCAATTGGAAGAGCTTTCATTACGCGGATTGGGGACATCTGTTACTTTATAAATTTCTACTGTTTGTTCGTGCTCTAAAGCCAATGCAAAAGCATGACTACCAAAGGCATAACAGAAAACAAGAAGTAATGTCCGGGCTATTTCCCTGAAGCTTTTTTGTGTTTTATCTTTCATTGTTTTGTTATTAACTGATTGTTCTTAGAGTAGAAAATAACTATCACAACTCTCATTCTTTTTGCTAATATAGTTATAATCTGATGAATAAGAATGATAGATGTCTCTGAAATTTTGTATCCATCATACTTTCTTCATGAAATATGGGTATCTATCATTCTTATTCCACTGTTTTTACTGTTTAATCTTTCATGGTATTAACCCGCACATAAATTTTATGACTGCCGCTTCCAATGGTGTCAAGTACTCCTTCCTTTACCCAACCGTTCAATTCATTCAGCGCTTTGTTCTTTAGTAGTCCCGTCAGTTGCGTATACTCTTTGCGTCGTATCATCGGTCGTTCATCCAGAAACCTCTCCAACCTGCGCCGACGCTCTTCCACCGGAACTTCGGCGGAATGTGCAAATCCCGACTTCGCTTTTTCTACAAATCCGCGAACCTTCTTTCGGAAAGAAGATGATGGACGAAAATTTACATTATCGAAATAAATGGACTGTGCATGTATCTCTTTGGCATCCATCACCGGACGTGCTTTCAGCTTGGCTGAAAAATATCCAAGGTTCCCCAACTGAACGTGATGTCCGCTGACTAAATATTCGGATATTTTATTTTCAATAGCCAGTTGAACTCCTTCAATATCTGCCGGCGTAAAGCTGGAAGCTTGAGCGATCTCTTTTACAATTTGTTGAAAGTCGATGGTTCCGTTCGATACGATGCGGGGATACAACGGCTGTTCGTCTTCGTCTTCTTTCGAAGACGGCTTTTTGCGAAAATCATACTTTGCGTACATGTCTTTTCTATTATGGGTTAATGTGGCTAAAACGCCTTTTAAAAGGCATTTTAATGATTGTTTTGCAGCAAGATAACCTACAATTGTAGCCTGGATAATCAACTGGAATCAGTGGCTTTTCTTGGGCACACATTCGTGGGCTGTAGAGCCCACAAATGTAAACTATACAGCCCGCATAGGTGGGCTGTACGGCACACTTATGCGGGCTGAAGTCTTACTGCCTGCAAAGATACATTATCCTGCCTTTATTCGCAAATTTAGTAAGCATTATTTCTATAAAATAAAGTCGTGTGGCGTAGCAAATAAAAGCAGTGAAATTTGTTTGGGCGAAGAGCATGTTGTATCTTTGTATGGCTGTAGTGCAGCTTTCCTTTTACTGGAAATAATAATAAAAAAGATGAGAATAACATTAGTCAGAGACGATGGCAGGTAAAAACCTTACGGACGTTGAAAATGGAGCTCCTTTTGGAGCAGATGAAAACGGAAGTCAAGGCGCAGCCCGTCTCAAAGATGAGGGAAGTCTTGCGGTATACTCTTCCGGGAAATTCGATTGAAGAGGTGCGTAAAGTTCCCAAAGTGATGCCTGCCGCAGCTTTTGTCCGTAAAGAAGGGGTAATGACCCTGAATGAATATAACGGCATAGTGATGATGGAAGTCAACAATCTTTCAGGGAGGGCGGAAGCCGACGAAATAAAGGAACTGGTCAAAGAGCTTCCGCAAACATACCTTGCTTTTACCGGATCTTCCGGCAAATCAGTAAAGATATGGGTACGGTTCACCTATTCGGACGACCGCTTGCCGACTTTACGCGAGCAAGCGGAACTTTTTCACGCGCATGCTTATCAGACGGCTGTGAAATATTATCAGCCACAACTGCCTTTTGATATCGAACTGAAAGAACCGTCGCTCGAACAATATTGCCGGCTGACGTATGATCCTGAACTTTATTTCAATCCGAAAGCAATGCCCATTTATATGAAGCAGCCCGTCAGTCTTCCGTCCGAAACGACTTTTATCAAACGAACGCGGGAAACCGATTCTCCTTTGCAGCGAATGGCGCCCGGATATGAAAATTATGAAGCATTGTCGGTGCTTTTCTCCGCTGCATTCAACAGGGCGCTCGAAGAACTGGACGGATATCGGGAGGGAGACGATCTGCAACCGCTACTAGTGTGTTTGGCGGAGCATTGTTTTCGGGCAGGTATCCCCGAAGAAGATACGGTGCGGTGGACAAAGGCGCACTACCGGCTCCCTTCGGACGAGTTACTGATTCGCGAAACTGTGAAAAGTGTCTACCGTTCCGCCAAGGGATTCGGCAAGAAGAGCAGTCTGACGGCCGAACAGCTTTTCGCCATGCAGATGGACGAATTTATGAAGCGCCGTTATGAATTTCGATACAATACGCTGACCACGGAAGTGGAATATCGCGAACGGAATAGTTTTAATTTCTATTTTCGTCCGGTAGACAAGCGGGTGCTGGCGAGTATCACGATGAATGCCATGTATGAAGGGGTGAAAATGTGGGATAGGGACGTAATCCGCTATTTGGATTCCGACCATGTGCCTGTTTATCAGCCTGTGGAGGATTTTTTGTATCATCTGCCTCACTGGGATGGTAAAGACCGGATTTTGGAACTGGCCAACCGTGTTCCCTGTGATAATCCGCATTGGGCGCCGTTGTTCCGTCGGTGGTTTTTGAATATGGTTGCCCATTGGAGGGGAATGGATAAGAAACACGCCAACAGTACGTCACCTTTGCTGATTGGTCCACAGGCATATCGGAAATCGACTTTTTGCAGAATGCTTCTTCCTCCTGCTTTACAGGCGTACTATACGGATAGCATTGATTTCAGTCGGAAACGGGACGCGGAGTTGTATCTGAATCGCTTTCTGCTTATTAATATGGATGAATTCGACCAGATTAGCCCTACCCAACAGGCTTTTCTGAAACATATTCTGCAAAAGCCGGTGGTGAACACACGTCGTCCGAATGCTTCGGCAGTGGAAGAGCTTCGCCGGTATGCATCGTTCATTGCCACGAGCAATCATCGGGATTTGTTGACGGATACTTCCGGTAGCCGTCGTTTCATCGGTATTTACATGACGGGAGCTATAGATGTGTCGCGTCCTATTGATTATGAACAGCTTTATGCACAGGCGTTGGAGTTGCTTTATCACAACGAACGTTATTGGTTTGACTCCGAAGAAGAGGCTATCATGACGGAAAACAACCGGGAGTTTGAACAATCTCCTGCCATCGAACAGTTATTTATGGTTTATTATCGTAGGGCGGAAGAAGAGGAAGAAGGAGAATGGCTACTGGCTATTGATATTTTGCGCCGGATTCAGAAAGCGAGTAAGATGACGTTTTCCGCCAGGCAGGCGTCTTATTTCGGACGTATCTTGCAGCGGCTCGGAGTGAAATCTAAACGGAAAACGTATGGTACGTATTATCATGTTGTACCTTTGGAGGTAGAATAGAATTTGTTATTTATTAATTGTTTACATCATATATATAATGCTATGACTAAAAAAGATGCTATAAAAGTATTTGAAGATAAAAAGATCCGTGCTGTTTGGGATGACCAAAAGGAGGAATGGTATTTTTCCATTGTGGATGTGATTGAAGTATTAACAGACAGTGAGCGTCCTCGTAAGTATTGGGGGGATTTAAAAAAGAAGTTGAAAACAGAAGGAAGTCAGTTGTCCGAAGAAATCGGACAACTGAAATTACCCTCTTCTGACGGCAAACTGTATAAGACAGATGTAGCTACAACCCAACAACTTTTCCGTCTAATTCAGTCTATTCCCTCGCCCAAAGCGGAACCCTTTAAGATGTGGATGGCTCAAGTCGCCAAAGAGCGTCTGGATGAAATGCAGGACCCCGAACTGACTATAAATCGGGCGATGATGGAATATAAATCTTTAGGTTACTCGGACAATTGGATTAATCAACGATTGAAATCAATTGAAGTACGGAAGGAACTTACTGATGAATGGAAAAGAAATGGGATGCAAGAGGGCGTTCAGTTTGCTGCATTAACGGATATAATTTATCAGACATGGGCTGAAAAGTCGGCAAAAGAATATAAGCAGTTTAAAGGATTGAAGAAAGAAAATCTCCGTGACAATATGACGAACACTGAACTGATCCTTAATATGCTTGCTGAAACGGCTACTACGGATTTGTCCAAAGAGAGAAACCCATCCGGTTTTGCTGAAAATGCCGAAGTGGCAAAAGATGGGGGAAATGTGGCAAGAGTTGCTCGCAAGCAATTGGAAAGTCAGCTAAAACGCCCTGTTATATCTCCACTTAATGCAAAAAGTGCATTGCAAGTTGGTGATGAACGGGAAAAAAATGAAACTTCAGGAGAGAGCGTGGATTAATCAAGTATGATAGATACCCCGTTTTTGATGGTCTAAGTATGATAGATACCGGAAATAATAGTTATCTATCATACTTATTCTTTTAATTATAAGTGGTTTATGAAAATGAATGAGAGTATGATACTAGTTTTTTACTCATAGAGAAGATATTTTTTCTAATCTCCTTGTAATCCTGTAATTCCTTTTGCCAACTATTCCGGATAGCCTCTTCCGATTCTCCTTTGAGGATAGCTTTGCGTACGCTGTCAGTTCCCATCAGCAAATCAAACCATCGGGCACGGGAGAAGAAAGCTGCGTTTTCGCCGGATAAGCGATAAAAGTTCAAGAAGTAGCGAAGCGTAAATCCATTTACATCGGTTACATTCCGGAGATCTTCCCCATAACAGGTGATACCTTTGTGCATCGGATTTTTGTCAAAACCGGGTAAGGAGCGGGGAGTAAAAGTGAAACTTCCGTATTTCTTATTAGGTGCGCCTAATACCTGGAAAGGGAAAGTTGTCCCCCGTCCCACGCTGACGCGAGTGGCTTCAAAAGGACAAAGTGAGGCATACAATCGGATAGACTGGTCGTTCGGGAGGTTGGGCGACGGTTTGATGGGAAGTGAATAAGGTGCTCCGTGTTTCCATCCGGTCATTGGAATTACCTTTAATGAACAAGGATTTTTCTTGTTGGCAATCCATCCTTCCCCGTTTATCATCTGTGCCAGTTCGCCGATGGTACATCCGTGGAGAACCGGAAGAGGTAACATGCCAACAAAACTCCGGTAGGCAGGTTTGAGTATCGGACCATCCACATAATCGCACGGATTGGGGCGATCCAGTACAACCATTTCTTTCTTGTTCTCTGCGCAAGCTTCCATCACATAATACATCGTGCTTATATAGGTATAAAAGCGTGCCCCTACATCCTGAATGTCGAATACAATCAAATCGACATCTTTTAGTTGGGCAGCAGACGGCTTTTTGTTGTCACCATAAAGCGATACGATAGGAATGCCGGTGCGGGAATCTTTTCCGTCTTTCACTGTTTCACCCGCATCTGCGTTACCACGGAAACCATGTTCGGGAGCAAATACCTTGACCACCCGGACGTCTCTCTTTAATAAGGTATCGAGAAGATAAACCTGCTTTCTTCCTACAACAGAAGTGTGATTGACCACCATTCCGATGCGTTTTCCTTTCAGCAACGGCAGATATTGATCCATCTGTTCTGCTCCCGTGACAATTTGACTGTTTACACGCATTGGCAACAACATAATGAACAAAAATATAAGAATGAAGGAAACTCTAGTTTGCATATCGGTAATTTTTTGTAATATTGCACAAAAATATTAATTTCTCATCAAGAGAGCAAAAAATAAAGCACATGAATCCATACGAAATCATTGATAAGCATTATCCGGAGAATACCCAGCAGAGACAAATATTAGTAATACATAGTTTGGCCGTGTCCGGAAAAGCAATGAAAATGCTGGATGCTCATCCCGAATTGCGTTTAAACCGGAGTTTTGTAAAAGAAGCCGCTCTGTTGCATGATATTGGTATTTTTCAGACGGACGCTCCAACCATTCAGTGCTTTGGCACTCATCCTTATATCGCTCACGGATATTTGGGAGCCGAAATCTTGCGGGCGGAAGGTTTTCCCCAACACGCATTGGTGTGCGAACGCCATACGGGAGCCGGGCTTTCGTTGGAGGATATCATTGCCCAGCAACTTCCTGTTCCTCATCGCGAGATGCTGCCCATCACCCTGGAAGAACAATTGATTTGCTTTGCGGATAAATTCTTTTCTAAAACCCATCTGGATGAAGAGAAAACAGTGGAGAAAGCACGGCAAAGTATTGCAAAATATGGTGAAGAAGGTCTAAGCCGCTTTGATAGATGGTGTTCTCTCTTTTTATAGCACTAAAAAATAATTAAATAACGAAGATTCTAACTCATATTTGGTGAAGATTGTGTACTTTTGCCACTTCAAGCGTAAACTATTAGTTAATGGCGCCATTGAAAGCAAAAATACTTATATCATTCATACTGCTGATTGTCTTACTGATGCTTCCCGATGAGGCTACGTCTCAACGTCGAAGAAGAGGAATGATTGCCTCCAATACCGTGAAAACGGATTCCCTTCAGGGAAATGATTCGTTGAAAGCAGATACGGTAACGGTACGCATTGATTCTATCGCACCGGTAAAGAAGAAACAACCACTCGATGCACCGGTTGTTTATGAATCTAACGACTCCACTGTCTTTACTTTGGGAGGAGCCGCTACACTTTATGGTAGCGGAAAAGTGAATTATCAGAACATCGAACTGGCTGCGGAAGTTATTTCGATGAATCTGGATAGTAGTACTGTGCATGCTTATGGTATCAAGGATACTACCGGAGTGGAAAAAGGTAAACCGGTATTTAAAGAAGGTGATACCTCGTATGATACGGAAACAATCCGATACAACTTCAAAACCAAGAAAGCGGGAATTACTGATATCGTCACCCAGCAGGGAGAAGGATATGTGACCGGAAGCAAGGCGAAGAAAGGAGCCAATGATGAAATTTTCATGGAGCATGGGCGTTATACAACCTGCGATCATCACGATCATCCCCACTTCTATATGCAGCTGACGAGAGCTAAGGTGCGCCCTAAAAAGAATGTGGTGACAGGACCTGCCTATCTGGTTGTGGAAGATGTGCCTCTGCCATTGGCTGTGCCGTTCTTCTTCTTCCCATTCTCCAGCAGTTACTCTTCCGGTTTCATTATGCCGACTTATATGGACGACTCCAGCCGTGGTTTCGGTTTGGCAGAAGGAGGATATTACTTTGCCATGAGTGATATCATGGACTTGAAAATAACGGGAGATATCTTCACGAAAGGTTCATGGAGATTGTCCGGATTGACAAACTATAATAAACGCTATAAATATTCCGGTACGCTGCAAGCGGACTATCAGGTCACCAAGACTGGAGATAAAGGGATGCCGGACTATGCAGTTGCTAAGGATTTTAAGGTAGTATGGAACCATCGTCAGGACGCCAAAGCCAGCCCGAACAGCACATTCTCCGCCAGTGTGAACTTCTCGACCAGTAGTTATGAACGTTCTAATATCAACAACCTTTATAATTCGCAGTTGTTGACTCAAAATACCAAAACATCAAGTATTAGTTATTCTCGTAGTTTTCCTGATATCGGTCTGACCTTATCCGGAACTACCAATATCGCACAGACAATGCGTGACTCTTCTATTGCGGTCACTTTGCCTGACTTGAATATTACATTAAGCCGTCTGTTCCCCTTCAAACGCAAGAAAGCGGCAGGAGCCGAACGTTGGTATGAAAAGATTTCCGTTAGCTATACGGGACGTCTGACAAACAGTATTCGTACCAAAGACGACCGTCTGTTTAAAGCCGGATTAAGTGAATGGGAGAATGCAATGAATCACAATATTCCTATCAGTGCTACTTTTACACTGTTCAAATATTTGCAGGTTTCTCCTTCGGTCAATTATACAGAGCGTTGGTATACTCGTAAGATTAATCAACAATATAATGAGGTAGACCATAAATTGGAAGCATTGCCGGGTGATACATTGAATGGTTTCTACCGGGTTTCCAATTATTCGGCAAGTTTGAGTTTGAGTACGAAACTGTATGGTATGTACAAACCTCTTTTTGCTAAGAAGAAAGAGATACAGATTCGTCACGTATTCACGCCGCAGGTAAGTCTTAGCGGTGCTCCGGGATTCAGCAAGTACTGGGAAGAATATACAGATTATAATGGTAATACGCAATATTATTCTCCTTTCACGGGGCAACCTTATGGAGTACCTTCGCGCGAAGGGTCGGGAACAGTCAGCTTCTCTATTTCAAATAACTTGGAGATGAAGTATTACGACGCCAAAAAAGATACGCTTAAAAAAGTCAGTCTGATTGATGAATTGGGAGCGAGTATGTCCTATAATATGGCTGCCAAAGAGAGACCTTGGAGTGATTTAAGTATGAACCTCCGTTTGAAACTGACGAAGAATTATACTTTCAATATGAATGCATCGTTTGCTACGTATGCCTATACATTCGATAAAAGCGGTAATGTAGTGACTAGTAATCGTACAGAATGGTCGTATGGTCGTTTCGGACGTTTCCAAGGATATGGTTCTTCTTTCAACTATACCTTTAATAATGACACATGGAAGAAATGGTTCGGTCCGAAAGAGGAGGATGAAAAGGAAAAGATAAGAAGTCGGAGGATAGTGATGATGAAGAATCCGACGGAACGGAAGGAGATGGTACTACACCTAAGAAAGTAGAGAAAGCACAGGCAGACCCGGATGGTTATCAGGTGTTTAAGATGCCTTGGTCGTTGAGCCTTAGCTATTCGTTCAATATCCGTGAAGATAGGTCTAAGCCTATTAACCGTTATTCCATGCGATATCCTTATACGTATACGCATAACATCAATGCAAACGGAAATATAAAGATTTCTAACAACTGGTCGCTCTCGTTCAACTCGGGCTATGATTTTCAGGCAAAAGAGATTACGCAGACTTCTTGTACAATCTCCCGTGACTTGCACTGTTTCAACCTGTCCGCCAGTCTTTCTCCTTTCGGACGCTGGAAATATTACAATGTTACCATCCGTGCGAATGCAAGCATCCTGCAAGACTTGAAGTATGAGCAGAGAAGCCAAACGCAAAGTAACATTCAGTGGTACTAGGATAAGTTGAGAGTGGAGAGTTGAGAGTGGAAATTCGGACGTGTAATTGTTTTGCTACAATATAGAAAAGAAAAATGGCTGCGCTATCATTCGACGAATAGTGCAGCCATTTTTTTTTACTCTTTACTCTTTATTCTTTATTCTTAACTCTCAACTCTCCATTCTCAACTTCTCCAACTACCATGCGATTTCTGTTTTTCCATGGGTTTTCAGGTAGTCGTTTGTACGGCTGAAATGTTTGTTTCCGAAGAAGCCGTTGTAAGCAGAAAGAGGAGAGGGATGGGCGGAAGTGAGTACCAAGTGTTTGTTGCGGTCGATAAACGCTCCTTTCTTTTGAGCGTATGATCCCCACAGGATAAATACCAGGTTTTCTTTTTCTTCTGCCAGGGCACGGATTGCAGCATCAGTAAATGTTTCCCAGCCACGGTTCTGGTGTGAACCAGCTTGGTGAGCACGTACGGTCAGCGTAGCGTTGAGCAACAATACTCCCTGTTCTGCCCAGCGAGTCAGATTTCCCGTAGCAGGGGCATCTGTGCCGATGTCGGCTTTGATTTCTTTGAATATATTCACTAATGAAGGGGGAAAAGGCACTCCGTCGTTTACAGAGAAACAGAGACCATGCGCTTGTCCCGGTCCATGGTAAGGATCTTGTCCTATAATTACAACTTTCACTTTGTCGAAAGGACAAAGGTTGAAAGCATTGAAGATCAGTTTTCCCGGAGGGAAGATCTGATACTGGCTATATTCGCTTTTGACGAAATCGGTCAGTGTGCGAAAGTAGTCTTTTTCGAATTCGGGTTCTAAATGTGCTTTCCAGCTTTCTTCAATTTGTACATTCATAGTTTGTTATATAAGGTGTATTTCAAGTTCTTCACATTCCTTGCGCATATCTTCGGGCCAGATGCTGGCTTGTATTTCTCCGATGTGAGCTTTGCGAAGGTAGAACATACACAAGCGGGATTGTCCGATACCTCCTCCGATAGACAGGGGAAGGGTGTCATTCATCAATCGCTTGTGGAAATAAAGTTCCAGTCTTTTTCTTCTTTTCTTCTTTCAACTGACGTTGCAAGGCTTCTTTGTCAACACGGATTCCCATAGATGATAATTCGATGGAGCGTTGCAGTACATTGTCCCACAGAAGGAGGTCGCCGTTTAGTCCGGGCAAGTCGTTCAATCCTTTGGTTGTGTAGTCGTCATAGTCCGGTGCGCGTCCGTCGTGCTTCTTGCCGTCGCTAAGTTTGCAGCCTATGCCTATGATAAACACAGCTCCGTATTTCTGGCAAATGGCATGTTCGCGACATTTGGGTTCCAGATCCGGATAAAGTTGGCGCAATTCTTCTGAATGGATGAAATGTAGCTTTTGTGGCAGGCACGGCTTGATTTGTGGATACATTTCGTATACCATATATTCTGTACGGATCATAGCCGCATAAATACGGTTGACGATCTCTTTCAGGAAGTTTACGTTCCGGTCTTCATTGGTGATGACACGTTCCCAGTCCCACTGGTCTACGTAGAGAGAATGCAGGTTGCCCAGTTCTTCGTCTGAACGGATTGCGTTCATATCCGTATAAATACCATATCCGGGTTCGATATGATAGTCAGCTAAGGTCAACCTTTTCCATTTAGCCAATGAATGAACCACTTCGGCTTGTGCATCGCCCAGATCTTTAATAGGGAAAGAAACGGGTCGTTCTATTCCGTTCAAATCGTCATTGATACCCATTCCTTTCAATACGAAAAGGGGGCAGTTACACGTCTAAGGCGTAGCTCGGATGACAAGTTTAATTGGAAGAACTCTTTTATTTGCTTGATTCCCAGCTCGGTCTGTTTGAGGTCGAGTAGCGGATTATAGTTCTTAGGTTTTATCAAGTAACTCATAGGTTTGTTAAATGTTAATTGTCGGCAAAGATAGGAATAAAATTGATATATGTAATGGATATTCTCTAAAAGATTGTCAATTTGATAAAGTAAATGCTCTAAAGCATTTCAAAATAACAGTCTTCTAATATAGGGAAGTACCTTAAGAACTATAAAAAAAGGAGAATCATTAGGAAGATGAGAAGATTTTTTATACTTTTGTCCTCGCATTTAGAAAGAATGGCCCCGTAGCTTAGTGAATAGAGCGTCAGATTCCGGTTCTGAAGGTCGTGCGTTTGAATCGCACCGGGGTCACAGAAAAATCCCTTGATAATCAGTTGATTATTGAGGGATTTCTGTTTTCTTATACCTTGGATAACTAAAACTAAATGCAGGATTTAGCCCTTGTAATTGATTTTTGTTGGTCTATTGTTGTTCCCAAGAAACCAATGTTATATGTTGACTATCAAAGTGAAATCTTTCTTTTATCTCGTAAGAGGTTCTATTATTAGTCTTTCTTTGTATAAGAATTACAAACTAATCGTCTATTTGGGTCATCTGGAAAATCCGGATTAGTTATTTGATTATAAAATTCCCAGTCTCTTTCAAGTCTTTGGGCTACATCTATGTTGGCTGTATAGCAGATGTATTTTTTATTTGCTACATCCAGAATGCCATAGGTAAGAATATCCTTTTCCTTTCCCTCCTTATTTATATATGTACTCTTGACCAATAATATCTTATATTTTCCGTCTTCCCGAGTACAGTATTCTTTATTGTTCTCAAGAGTATATGTGCCGGAGACATCTGTAAAATCATTGGAGGCCATTTCTACGATAATCTGTTTGGGCTCTCCTGTTTCCGGAGTGTCTGTCGAGTCATTGTTGCATGCGGATAGCAAGATGGCGGATAAGAATAATAGTTTAAGTAATTTCATCTTTATATTTTATTTGTTTTTGATCCTTTTTTTAGTCTAGTATATTATTTATAGTGCAAATGTACAGTTTTTGTGTGATATAAAAGCGGTAATGAGTAAAATAAATGTGTTTCATATTCTTGATATTTACATTCATAATCCTTAGATAGTCAGTCATGTATTTTGCTTTGCATTTTCTCAAACCTAGTTAGTTATTATTGTATGTAGTTGCATAATTTAGCCTAAATAGAATGAAAAAGTTGATTTAAATAAAAGGATTCTCGTGAGAAATGCTAACTTTGTAGATATGAAAAAGTAAGGAATGATATTCTGTAGTAGTATGTTCATAGCTTTCCAGATGTAGACATTTGACGATAAATTATATTAATCCCAATAAATATAAATAAGAATGGAAGAAGCTAGAAAAAAGAAATGGGGTAGTGTTGCGCTGATTATCGGAGCTATTGCTTTTATCATTATTATGATTTACTTTACAGTTATTTCAAGTCTCAACATGTAAAACAGATCATTATGGCGTTGAAAAATTAAAGCTTGGACATTTCGTTTGAATCTGTCCAAGCTTGTTTTTATGGTTCCGGATGATTGACCGGCAATATGGTAACGCTTTCTCTTTAGCTTCTTGAAACCTGAAGTCCCTTATCAGAAAGAGTCATTTCTACAAAACGAGCACGAGGATTGGGGGCTTGTTCCGTCAGTATCCGTCGGATTTGTCCGGCTGCTTGCGGGTCTTTGGCTACCATATATAAATAGCCTCCGCCACCTGCACCGGGGAGTTTGTATCCCAGGGTGTAATCCTTGATTTTTTCGATAATGGCTGCTACTGCCGGTGGATTGGTTCCGCAGTCTAATGCCTGGTTCTGTATCCAGGTTTTGCCGACCAAACGACCGAAACTCTCGAAATTACTTCGTAAAATGGCTTCACTCATATCCATTGCATGAGCTTTCATTTCGGCCAGCAAGCTTAGATGCGGACCGGAATTGAGGAACATGGAACTGACGATCTCTGCCAAAATACTTTTAGCAGTACGAGTAATTCCCGTATAATATAACAGATGACAGTCGCGGTAATCAGGATGAACAAAGAACTGATCGGGTAACCAGCGTACTAATGGATTCTGTTCGAAACCAGCTTCGGATTGAAGCAACTTAATACCGGAAAAGACACCGCCATATTGATCTTGCCAACCTCCTCCAGTGGTCAGGAGCTGTTCTAATACTAATGTGTAACTACATATATCATTTTTATCCCAAGCCAATCCGCAGAAATCATTGATTGCTCCGAGCACGGTAGATGCCAGTATGGAACTGGTTCCCAAGCCAGAGCCCGCAGGAATAGCAGCCAGCAGAGTAATTTCGATTCCTGAACCGAAATCTTCCAGCTGTTTAGCTAAAGAAGGATAAGATTCCGTAGAGAATGCCGGTGCAAAGCCCGCCAATGTAAGGGCGGCTTTCGGAATAGAGAATGGAGAACCTACCTTTTTATAATCTTGCAGTTCCTCGTAATTCCTTATCACTTCCATTGCACCCATGTCGATAGAGCGAAGAGTGATGTGATATTCCTTGCATGGTTTCACATATACTTGTAGCGGTGGTTGACCGTTTAGTTCGATAGCAAGATTTACAACACTTCCCCCTGAATAAAGAGAGTAGGGAGGTGTGTCCGTCCACCCTCCGGCCACATCAATACGCACAGGACTGCGTCCCCATACGATTTGATCGGAATAAACGTTGAGTATGGGATGGCTCTTTCGTTCGCTCATTACCCCCAATAAACCGTCGCGAAGCAGTTGAAAGGCTGCCTGTTCCTCTTTGGCACAATCCTTGTCTTCATGTAGTTTCATGATACGTGCACGAAGCATCCGGTTGTGTATCCGTAACATGGGGGCAGCATCTTCTTTCAAGACGTCAGGCATGCCCAGATTGAAACGTACAAATTCATTTGCGGCATCCAGCAAATCGAGTTGATAGAATACGCTCTTCTCATAATTGGCCGCCAATCCTTTCCAGTTCTCCTTGCGGAAAGCATTGCGCTGTTCGTAAAGACGCTTGAGGTTGGCGTTTGCGGATATTTCGTCTGCAGAAACTTTTTCTGCTTTCAACCAAAGTTTTTCCCTTCTTCCAGTTGTGGCTCCGAGGTCATCCAGCGTACTAATATGCCTAAATCTTCCACAGAAGCCACTTTGGGGAAGATGGATGCCGATTGTAAATCATCTGTACGCCCTTTTATATCCTCCCAGGTAATTCCTCTATCTTCCATCCAACGGGTAAAAGGAACATTAAGGTAAGTAGTCGTTATTTTGTCCAACGCTCCTTTGAATACATCATCCAATCCATACGGACGCGCAACAAACTCATTCTCACCGATAGGAATAATGTCGATGCAAACCCCATCCGGCAAATTGATGCTCCACTGGTTTTCAGGAACTCCTGTAATAATCTGGCGGGAACCTAATTTCCATTCTTTTCCCACATGGCTATTCTCAATCCATAAATTGGCGTTGTCGGCAGAAAGAGAAACTTGTGTGATGGAATTCTGTATAAAGATAGCCGGATTTGGCTTTACTTTCCGGTGCATGATTCTTCTTTGGTCCCGTACCTTGTCCTGTATGGCTAAAGTAGAAGAAATCAGTTCGTGACTTGTGCCGTAATGGTAGAATTCTCCACCTGGCAACGGCAATATAGCTACGGATAACTGATTGATTTCTTCATCTTTCGTTTTAGGATGCTCTCCCAAAGCCAAACCATAGTCCGAGTATAAGTCATAATAAGTAATATCCTTCGTACCTTCTTTCAATGACCGTTTCATCAATACTTCTATGGCGCGGTCACTCAAAATCCAGATGCCGATATCCATCAGGAAAAGATGAGTTTTCGACAATCCTTCCAACTCTTCCAAAGAAGGTTTCTGCAACATGAAATCGAGCACCTCCGGTTTTTTCCGGTCGGAAACAAACACGCCATGATGAGTTGCCAATGAAGGATTCACCCACAGCCCGTAGCATACTACATCTGCGTTCGGAATATCCTGAAGCGGTTTTTCCGAACGGATATATACGTCTCCGCTAGCAATCAGCGTATTCAGACCGGCCGGAGCCTGATTCATAATCCTTTCATAGAGCGGGAGCTGCAATGATAACAGATTCTGTCCCAGCTTTTGTCCTCTTTCCCAACTGAAGATCGGGATAGGAGTTAATATTTTGCCGGAAGGGCCGTAGCTGGGTAGCCGACGGCTTTGTCCGCCTGCATGGAGCAATATTTTTTTTCGTGTCCTATCCAGTTGCTGAAAGACTCTTGTGGAGCGAATGCCTGATGGCAAGCTTGCAATAACCATGTGGTTCCGCCGCCGGAGCCTAGTTTGCTCCCTATGGGGTCTGATGTACAAAACCAATCGGTATGGTTAACTTCTTCCAGTTCGTGGAAGCAATGGATCAAATTGGGTGGTAAAGATAATAACTTTTGCATAGTAGAATCTGCGTTGGCTTAGATAGAATCTAAGCGAATTAAACTCCCGTAAAAATACTATTTATATTCCTGCTTTTCAATATTTTTCTTCTGTTTTGAAGAATAAATTTTCTTTTCAGCTTTTAGATGTCATTTTCAGTCATCATGTCCCAGGTGTCATTAAGTGCCTGCATGGATGGAAATAATAAATCAGCCCCGGCATCCAGCAACACTTGCCCGTTCAAAGGACCCGTATTGACTGCTATGGTGAAAATACCCGCGTTGTGTCCGGCTTCCACTCCTAACGGAGCGTTTTCTACTACAACCGCTTCATCCGCTTTGATCCCTCCTTTTTTCAAAGCCATCAAATATGGCTCGGGATTGGGTTTGCCATATTTCACATCGAACGCTGTAACCATCAGTTCTTTGTGAAACATTCCCGGATAGTTGTGTTCCAGCCGTTCGAGCAGAGATAACTGACCGGAGCCGGTGACCACCATCGGAATCAGCCCGTCCTTCTTCACTTTTTGCAGTAACTCCCATGCACCGGGCATAGGCTTTGCTTCGGGATATGAATTGAACAAAACACTTTTCTCCTGATAGATACTTTCTATCTCCTCCTGTGTGGCTTCTCTACCCAATTCACGTTGAAAAACAATATTGATTGTAGAGGCTCCTGTCCGTCCTTCATGCATATATGCTTCTTCGCGACTAAGAGTGAGCCCATGAGATTTCATTACTTTATGCCAGGCTTCCGAATGATAAGGCATAGAGTCAAAGAGTACGCCGTCCATGTCAAACAGGACGGCTTTCAGTTTCTTTTTCATACTTTGTACGTTGCGGAATCTTTTTAAGATGATATTTTATTTTTTTATGAGCATTTTCTTCAGATCAGACATGGGAATAACTACATCGTATTGTTTCCCGGAATCCTTGCCGATATATCTGTAGGTAATATTTTTATTGTTCTCCACGCAGGTTTTTATGAATATCTGGGTGGCAGGATCGGTCTGACTTGCTAGCGTTGACACAATACCCTCTTTCACTTCAGCTGCGTTTTCTTCAATCTGGCTGATAGGACACAACTCTTCGTCCACACTGCATATATAAACAACCGATTCACCTATGATTTCGATTTTTTCGACAACGACTTCTTCACTGGCCTGCATTGGAAATTGCAGATTCGCCATTTTCAGTTGCGCTTCAAGCTTTGTCTGTCCGCTTTGTGCCGGGTCGGCATTTGTATTGATAACCTCTTTCAATTCTTCGGCAGTAAGTTCGCAAACCGCTTGTTCGCCCGACTTATTCCCTACAAATATCATGTGTAATCCGGAATTACACTTAGCCATCAACTTCAGCATTTCCTTTACATCAGCAGCCGGATTCTGAAACATCATTTTGATAGATGATTTCATGCTTTCCGGATTATCTTTCAAAATCTTAATATTGGTAATTTCCTCGTTCATGTTGAGAGTGTACACTACGTTATCCCCGTCGTAGATGATACTGGTAATATTGCCGACTTCTCCCATGTCCAGCGGACACTGTTTGTTGGCTATCCCGATTACAGTTTTGAGTTTGGCTTCCTGACAACCGGTCATGACTATCATTAGCAATGATACGCTACATAGTAGCATGAGTCCACTGGACTTCTTTAATAAATTTCCTGCCATTCTATTTGTTTTTAAGTTTGATTCGCTTCATCTACAACTGTATACGAGGCAAAGATAACGATAAAAAATGAGAGATAAGTTAGAAAGGGAAGATAGTTGCAAATGACGCTCCCAAGCGATTAACTACATAATTATTTGCTGTTTAGAAGAATATGTGTATTTTTGTAACGTTATAAACTCGACGATAGCATGAAAAAGAGAGTATTATTGTTGCTACCATTGTTTTTAGGCGCCTGCTCTGATAGTGGGGAAAGTCCTGTTATCAAGATAGAAAAGCTTTATGCGAAGATCGAATCGGACGGTGAAAATACCAGTTCCGATGAAAAAGACTATGCGAATCAGAGGGAGGAACTGCCCGCCTTGAAAGTGGGAGATGAAGTGAAAGCCTTTCTGCTTTTGGATGGAAATGGGGCAGAACTGAAAACCTTTAAACTTCAGAATGACGATGAAGTGGATACCAAACTCTTTTATGAGCAAACAGAAGTATCTACAGAGGGAAATCTGACAGATGTGGAAAAAGGACAGCTTCGTTTTAAGGATGGGGTGTCAAAAGCCAAAATTATGGTGATTGCGACCATTAAACAGGTAGATAAGAACGGTGATGTGAAATTAGAGTTCTATCTTTCTTCCAAAGCCGAATGTGAAGGAGCACAGGAAGAAATCGGTTTGAAGACGAAAGTGGAAGATGAGAAGTAGAAGTGGTGAGCAGTAAACGGTACAACGGGCAATAAGCGGTACAATCGGAAACTGCAATCAATTGAATATAATAATGAACGGTGAACAAATCCATGTATATAGCATAGTTGTTCACCGTTCATTGTTTATAGTTTACCGTTTATAAAACGTTCTTGATTTATAGTTTTGCACGGATTGCTTTGGATTCTTCTTCATAACCCGGTTTGTCCAGCAAGGCAAACATATTCTTTTTGTATGCTTCCACACCCGGTTGGTTGAATGGGTTCACGCCCAACAAATAACCGCTGATACCACAAGCCTTTTCGAAGAAATAGAGCAGACCACCAATGTTGTATTCGCTCAATTCCGGAAGTACGATGCGCATATTAGGTACGCCACCGTCTACGTGAGCCAGCTGCGTTCCCAGTTCGGCCATCTTGTTCACTTCGTCCACACGCTTGCCGGCTAAGAAGTTCAAGCCGTCCAGATTTGCTTCGTCAGAAGGAACTTCCAGTTTGTGGTTAACTTTCTCTACTGAAATCACAGTTTCGAAGATAGAACGTTCGCCTTCCTGAATCCATTGACCCATAGAATGAAGGTCTGTAGAGAAATCTACCGATGCAGGGAAGATACCCTTATTGTCTTTTCCTTCCGATTCTCCGTAAAGCTGTTTCCACCATTCGCTTACATAGTGCAGTTTCGGGCAGAAGTTAACGAGGATTTCGATCTTCTTGCCATTTCTGTACAACTCATTGCGGGTAGCAGCATAAATAGCAGCCGGGTTTTCAGTAAATGCAACGTCCGATCCGCATACTTTTTCCATATCGGCAGCACCGGCAACCAGTTTGTCAATATCAAATCCGGCTACTGCGATAGGCAGCAAACCAACCGGAGTCAGTACAGAGAAACGTCCGCCTACGTTGTCAGGAATGATAAATGTTTTATATCCTTCTTTGTCAGCTGTAACACGGGCAGCACCTTTTTTAGCGTCCGTCACAGCAACGATTACTTTCTTTGCTGTTTCTTTGCCGCGCTGATCTTCGCATTGTTTTTTCAGCAAACGGAAAGCAAGAGCAGTTTCGGTGGTAGTTCCTGATTTAGAAATATTGATGACACCGAATTTCTTATCTTTCAGATATTCAGTTAGTTCATACAGATAATCTTCGCTGATATTGTGTCCTGCATAGATCATGACAGGAGCCGTTTTCTTTTCCTGCAGCCAAGTGAAGCTGTTAGACAAAGCTTCGATTACGGCACGGGCACCCAGATAGCTGCCACCGATACCGGCAACGATTACTACTTCACAGTTATCTCTTAATACTTTTGCTGTAGCGTTCAGGTCGGCTAAGTGTTCTTTAGTGATAGAAGAAGGCAAATGCAACCATCCTAAAAAGTCATTACCTTTGCCTGTACCTTTTTCAAGCATTTCCTGTGCGGCTTTTACTTCAGCTTCGTAAGCAAAAACCTTTTCTTTGGAGATAAATCCAAATGTCTTTTCAATGTTTAAACTAATCATATCGTTCTTGTTTAAAGATTATCTAAAAGAGTCAGTCAGCAATTTAATCTCGATCATTGGTGAGATACGTTCGTATAGGATGTTATACACAGCGTCTAGTATCGGCATATTGACATGATGATGCTTATTGATTTCTTTGATACATTTCGTACCATAGTACCCTTCTGCAATCATTTCCATTTCAATTTGCGCACTCTTCACGGAATACCCTTTACCTATCATCGTTCCGAAAGTACGGTTACGACTAAAGTTGGAGTAGCCGGTCACCAATAAATCCCCCAGATAAACAGATTCATCCACGTTTCTGTTCAACGGATGCACCGTGTTCAGGAAACGATTCATTTCCTGAATGGCGTTAGAGATCAATACAGCCTGGAAGTTGTCGCCATATTTCAGTCCGCTACAGATACCGGCAGCAATGGCATACACGTTTTTGAGCACCGAACTGTATTCGATACCCGCCACGTCATCACTGACAGATGTTTTGATAAAACTGCTTCCCAGACGGCGTGCGAAGATACGTGCCTTGTCTTTATCAGGGCAGGCGATAGTCAGGTAGGAGAGTCGCTCCAAAGCTACTTCTTCTGCGTGGCAGGGACCTGCAAGGACTGCTATGTTTTCTGGTGGCACACCATATTCTTTTGTGAAGTATTCCGATACAATAACGTTGTCATCGGGTACGATTCCTTTGATAGCGGTGATGATAAACTTATCTTTTATCTTGGTTTTCAGCTTTTTCAGATGTGCTTTCAGATAAGGAGAGGGAGTGACGAAGATCAGTGTATCCGATTCTTTCACAACATCGTTGATGTTGGAACTGAAAGTGATGCGTCTCGTATCAAATTTCACTCCTGTCAGATAAGCCGGATTGTGCCCTAATCGTTTAAAATCGGCAATGCGGTCGTCTCGCCGCATGTACCAATTGATAGAGTCCTCTTGGGCCAGACACATCTTTGCGATGGCTGTAGCCCAACTTCCTCCGCCCATTATCGCTATCTTGCCGGGTAATTTCATTTGTATGGATTTGGATGAAGAACTTATTAAATTTTCTGTATCCACTCAGTTACGTCGTTTACCGACGGATTGGTCAGTTCTAATTTATATTTCTTGTTAATGCCGCAGATGTCCTGGTGCAGCTTCTGCGGATTGACATCTTTCATGTCGGCAACTGTGTTGTAACCGGCTTTTTGAATCACCGGAACCCAGTCTTCTGCAATTCCCAATTCCATGTATTTGGCAGCAGCGTCTTTTTTCACTACTTTTTCCGGGCGCATTTGCGGGAAGAACAATACTTCCTGAATGGTAGTCTGTCCGGTCATTAACATCACCAGACGGTCGATACCGATACCGATACCCGATGTAGGAGGCATACCATATTGTAAAGCGCGCAGGAAGTCCTGATCGATAATCATCGCTTCGTCGTCTCCCTTGTCGGCCAAACGCATTTGTTCTTTGAAACGTTCTTCCTGATCCAGCGGATCGTTCAATTCCGAGTAGGCATTAGCCAGCTCTTTACCGTTCACCATCAGTTCGAAACGTTCGGTCAGTCCCGGTTTAGAGCGGTGCATCTTGGTCAGCGGAGACATTTCAACCGGATAATCGGTGATGAAAGTCGGCTGGATATATGTACCTTCGCAGAATTCTCCGAAGATTTCATCAATCAGCTTGCCTTTACCCATCGTCTCGTCGATTTCTTCCATCTTCAGTTCCTTGCAGACTTGGCGGATTTCCTCTTCGCTCTTGCCGTTCAGGTCATATCCTGTCTTTTCTTTGATAGCGTCCAGAATAGGCAGACGGCGGTAAGGAGCTTTGAAGTTGATGGTTTTTCCGTCAACCACTGTTTCTGTGCTACCGTTTACTGCGATACAAATACGTTCCAACAACTTTTCGGTGAAATTCATCATCCAGTTGTAATCCTTATATTGTACGTAGAGTTCCATACAAGTGAACTCCGGGTTATGGGTTTTGTCCATACCCTCGTTACGGAAGTTCTTACCTATTTCATATACACCTTCAAAACCACCTACGATCAGTCGCTTCAGATAAAGTTCTGTTGCGATACGCAGGTAAAGATCCATGTCCAGTGAGTTATGGTGAGTGATGAACGGTCGTGCGCTTGCTCCACCGGCAATAGATTGCAGGATGGGAGTTTCCACTTCCGTGTAACCGGCTTCGTCCAAAGCATTGCGCAATGTTTTCACAACAGTGGCACGTTTCAGGAATGTTTCTTTGATACCGTCGTTCACTACCAGGTCCACATAGCGTTGGCGATAACGGAGTTCGGGATCTTCAAAAGAGTCATAAGCTACCCCGTCTTTGTATTTAACGATAGGCAACGGTTTGATAGACTTTGCAAGTACAGTCAGTTTCTTAGCATGGATACTGATTTCACCCATTTGTGTGCGGAACACGAAACCTTCGATACCGATAAAGTCACCTAAGTCGAGCAGGCGTTTGAATACAGCGTTGTACAGTTCTTTGTCTTCTCCCGGACAGATATCATCGCGGGTGATGTACACCTGGATGCGACCTTTAGAGTCCTGCAATTCAACGAAAGAGGCTTTACCCATCACGCGGCGGCTCATGATACGGCCGGCTACGGAAACCTGGCGTGGTTCTTCGTCGTCTTTAAATTCAGCTTTAATATCTGTAGAGAAAGCATTGGTTACATACTCTGCAGCAGGGTATGGATCAATACCCATTGCACGAAGCTCATTCAGACTGTTACGTCGAATAATTTCCTGTTCACTTAGTTCTAATATATTCATTTCGTTACGTATTAACTCAATTTTGTGGGCAAAAATACGAAACTTTTCTCATATATCCTGTAATCCGTCTCTTTTTTGTATCTTTGCACCCTCAAACTAATAGGTATGACAGGACAAAAGACACCCACTGCGTTGGGTACGGAAAAGATTGGAAAGCTTTTAATGCAGTATGCCATTCCGGCAATTATCGCCATGACGGCGTCTTCTCTTTATAATATGGTAGATAGTATTTTCATCGGTCATGGAGTAGGGGCGATGGCTATCTCCGGGTTAGCATTAACCTTTCCGCTAATGAATCTTGCCGCGGCTTTTGGCTCTTTGGTGGGGGTAGGTGCAGCTACATTGATTTCTGTGAAGTTGGGCCAGAAAGATTATGATACCGCACAGCGGGTTTTGGGAAATGTGTTTGTATTAAACCTTATTATAGGTATCTCTTTTACGCTGGTCGTTCTGCCTTTTCTTGATCCGATACTTATTTTTTCGGCGGAAGTGATGAGACTGTCAAATATGCCCGCGAATTTATGCAGGTTATTCTGCTGGGAAATGTGGTAACTCATTTATATTTGGGACTGAATGCAGTGCTTCGTGCCTCGGGACATCCGCAAAAAGCGATGGTGGCAACCATCACGACCGTGTTAATCAATGTATTACTTGCACCTTTGTTTATTTTTGTATTCGACTGGGGAATTCGCGGGGCGGCCACAGCTACGGTTTGTGCGCAGTTGATCGCCTTGGTCTGGCAGCTTCATCTGTTCTGTCGCAAAGACGAACTGATACGATTGAAAAAAGGTATTTTCCGTTTGAAACGGAAGATCGTGTTGGATTCATTGGCTATCGGTATGTCTCCCTTCCTGATGAATATGGCGTCTTGCTTTATTGTGATTCTGATTAATCAGGGATTAAAAGAGCATGGAGGTGATTTGGCGATCGGTGCATTCGGTATTGTTAATCGTATTGTTTTTGTCTTTATTATGATTGTATTGGGACTGAACCAGGGGATGCAGCCCATTGCGGGATATAATTTTGGTGCGAAGCTCTATCCTCGTGTGACGGAAGTACTGAAAGTAACCATTTATTGTGCAACTGTAGTGACAACGATTGGTTTCCTGATAGGTATGTTCATTCCGGAAATCGTATCTTCCTATTTTTACTCGACGCAGAATTAATCAGTATCGCTTCTAAAGGATTTCGTGTAGTGGTGTTCTTCTATCCGATTGTAGGTTTTCAGATGGTAGCTTCCAATTTCTTCCAGAGTATCGGAATGGCAAGTAAAGCCATTTTTTTGTCGCTGACCCGACAGATGTTATTCTTAGTGCCCTGTTTATTGATTCTACCTCATTATTATGGACAAATGGGTGTTTGGGCCAGTATGCCTGTGGCAGATTTGGCGGCTAGTCTTATATCCGGAGGTATGTTGTGGTGGCAGTTCCGGCAGTTTAAGAAAGTTACTGTTTGATAAGTTTGTTCCGATATTCTTTAGGAGATATACCGACATACTGCTTGAAATATTTCCCGAAGAATGATTGTGTGGGGAAGTTGAGCTTGGTCGCTATTTCCTTAATACTTAAATCGGTATTATCGAGCAGATATTTGGCTTCTGTAATGACATTCTGTATAATCCACTGCAAAGCACTACTCCCTGATTTCTCCTTGATGACAGAAGAAAAATATCGGGCGGACAGACATTGCTTGTTTGCATAGAAAGTAACATCCCGTTCCTGATGATAATATCGATAGAGGGTAATCATGAAATTTTGGAAAATCTTATCCTTTTTATCCTGTGGTAGTGGTGTTTGCGGTTCGTTGTTGAAATAGATGTTTAATAACTCATAGCATATCACTTGTCCCCAGGATTTGATTAATTCAGAAATTAAATGTTGTTTCTGTCGGGAACTGTTACAGATATTCTCCCTGTTAATTCGTTTTTCTACAGATTTGAGCAAGTTCTCTACAAATGTATATTGCTCTTCGGAAAGCGACAGACAGGGATTTTCCCGCAAATAAAGCAAGTTTTCCGAGTTGGCTACTTTGTTTACTATCGGTATGACATAATCCAGATCGACCTCTATCATGATTCCTTTCAGGTCTGCGCTTCTTTGGCGTATCTGTAGAAGGTTGGCTGCAGTATATATGAAAAGATTCCTTTTGTTAATCTGATATGGTCTACCTCCCAGCAGGATTTCCGCCTGTCCTTTCTGGCAGAGGAAAAGTCCGCATTGGTTGAATTCGGAAATAATGCATCCTTCTTTCATGGAAGTATCTTCCGGAGATATTATAACATACTTGAATGGCATCAGTGGTTCCATATTCCTTTTCGTTGAAATGAATTTCCTTACAAAGTAACAAACAAATAAATACAAATAGCAAACTATTTCGGCTTTTTATCTTAGCTAACGTACAAATAGAACAATGTTTCGTCTAAATCAACCTTTCTCCTCATGTTTGCTTGGGATACTTTTGTGACAACTAACTAATAAGTGAAAATATGAGACGATTAGACTTCTTATTAACAGGATTTTTAGCAGTTCTGTTGACTTCGTGTGGGCAACGTGTACAAAACACAGACAGTAAGCCGGCAGTGAAGATTGATACCGTACTTTCTGCCGACAGACAAATAGCTTTGCAGTTTCCGGGACGGGTGAAAGCGGCACAGGACATAAGTCTGTCTTTCCGGGTGAGTGGTACTATTCAGTATATGCATGTAAATGACGGTGCCTATGTGCGTAAAGGGCAATTACTGGCAGAATTAGATCCGACAGACTATCAGATTCAGCTGGATGCGGCAGAAGCAGAATATCAAAGTGTGAAAGCGGAGGCGGAACGGGTGATGGCACTTTATAAGGAAAATGTGACAACACCGGATGCTAACGATAAGGCCGTGTACGGATTGAGACAGATTACCGCCAAATATAACCATGCTAAAGATCAGTTGGCATACACCCGTTTGTATGCTCCTTTTAGCGGATATGTGCAGAAACGTCTTTTTGATTCCCATGAGACGGTAGCTGCCGGTATGCCCGTCGTTTCCATCATCAGTGAGGGAAGCCCGGAGGTAGAGATTAATCTTCCGGCAGTGGAATATATTCGTCGACAGCAGTTTACCCGCTACTATTGTACATTCGATATTTATCCTCATCAAAGATATGCTTTGGAACTGATTAGTGTCACCCCTAAGGCAAATGCCAATCAGTTGTACACCATGCGGCTTCAACTGAAGAAAGAAGATAAACAGGCAGTTCCATCGCCCGGCATGAATACAATGGTAACTATCGAATGTAGTGAAGGAGATGTGCGTAACCTGTCGGTTCCCGGTGGAGCGATTCTTCGTGAGAACGGGCGTACGAGTATCTTTCTTTATGATGCTTCCAGTCACGCTATTCGCCGTTGTGATGTGACCGTCACCCGTCTGCTTAGCGACGGCAGATGCCTGATTACTTCAGACGGAGCGAATCCCGGTGATTTGGTTGTCGCTTCGGGGGTGCATCATGTAAAAGAGGGAGAACAGGTGGAACCGCTTCTTCCGGCTGCTGAAACCAATGTGGGAGGACTGCTATGATTGATATTAGTAAATGGGCATTTGAGAACAAGAAGTTAATCTACTTCCTGATTGCCGTACTGATTGTAGGAGGAGCTTATTCCAGTTATGAAATGAGTAAACTGGAAGACCCAGAAATAACGGTAAAGCTTGCCATGGTAGTCACCACCTATCCCGGTGCGTCTGCGCATCAGGTAGAATTAGAGGTGACGGATGTACTGGAGAAGAATATTCGCTCCATGGGGAATATAGATAATGTGGAAAGTTATTCCTACAACGATCTCTCCCTGATTCAGGTAGAACTGAAAACGACTGTCAAAGAGACGGACGTAGAACAATGCTGGGATCTGTTGCGTCGTAAAGTGGCGAACGCACAGGCAGAACTTCCCGAAGGTGCCAGTCCTTCTATTGTAAAAGATGATTTTGGAAATGTTTACGGAATGTTTTTCGCTTTGACGGGTGACGGACTTTCCGACAGGGAACTGTCTGATTATTCAGAACTGGTGAAACGTGAAGTCAGCGAACTGGATGGGGTGGAACGCGTCGACTTATACGGTAAACGTCCCGAATGTATTAATATCTCTCTTTTGCAAGACCGGATGGCTAACTTGGGTGTGAAACCCGCCGAAGTGCTAGCCACATTGAACGGACAGAACCAAACGACTTATACTGGTTACTATGATAATGGCGATAATCGTATCCGGGTGACAGTCAGTGACAAGTTTAAGACGGTGGAGGATATCGGTCGTATGCTGATTCAGGGACATGATGCCGATCAGTTGCGGTTGAGTGATATAGCCCGTATTGAGAAAGATTATGAAGATCCTACCCGCAACGAATTGTTTTATGACCGTCAGCGTGCGATAGGAATAATGGTGGCCGCTTCTTCGGATGCCGACATTATCAAAGTGGGGCATCAAGTGGAAAAGAAATTGGAGCAACTGAAAGTCGAACGCCTTCCAGCGGGGGTAGAGTGCCATAAAGTTTTCTATCAGCCGGAACGTGTAGGCAGTTCGTTGGGGACGTTCATTCTTAATCTGATAGAATCTGTGATTATCGTAGTTGTTATTCTGATGATTGCTATGGGATTTAAGAGCGGGGTGATTATCGGTATCAGTTTGGTAGTGACGGTATTCGGTTCCTTTCTGTTCCTTTATTTTATGAACGGTACGATGCAGCGTGTTTCATTGGCCTCGTTCGTGCTTGCGATGGGGATGCTGGTGGATAATGCGATTGTTATCATCGACGGTATTTTGGTAGATTTGAAAGCCGGAAAGAGTCGGATGGAGGCAATGACTGCCATCGGACGGCAGACAGCGATGCCTTTGCTGGGAGCTACTCTGATTGCCATCATCGCTTTTCTTCCTATCTTTATGTCTCCTGATACGGCAGGCGTTTATACGCGCGATTTGTTTATCGTACTCGCTGTTTCCTTATTGCTTAGTTGGGTGCTGGCTTTGGTGCACGTCCCGTTGATGGCTGACCGGATTTTGCATCCGGAAATCTCTGCGGCAACTACTGCTGCCGGAAAACGTGTGTATGAAGGAAAGATTTATGCTGTGCTCCGTTCATTATTGAAATTCAGTCTGGCACATCGTTGGAGTTTTGTGTTTACAATGATTGCTTTGGTATTGCTTTCGGCTTTCAGTTATCGGTTTATGAAGCAGGGCTTTTTCCCGGATATGGTCTACGATCAGCTTTACATGGAATATAAATTGCCGGAAGGGACTAACTCCACTCGTGTAGCACGTGACTTGGAAGAAATCGAAGTTTACCTGAAAAAGCGTCCGGAAGTTACACACGTCACTACTTCTATCGGTGGTACACCTGCTCGTTATAACTTGGTGCGTAACGTAGCCAATCCTTCCTTATCTTACGGTGAACTGATTATCGACTTCACCTCTCCGGACGATTTGGTGGATAACATGGCGGAAATTCAACAATATCTTTCACAACATTATCCGGATGCTTACGTAAAGATGAACCGCTACAATCTGATGTTCAAAAAATATCCTATTGAAGTGCAATTTACCGGTCCTGATCCTGCTGTTTTGCATCAGTTGGCAGACAGTGCCCGCAAGATTATGGAGAATTGCCCGGATGTTTACCTGATTACCACGGACTGGGAACCGCAAATTCCGGTACTGACTATTGAATATGACCAGCCTGCGGCACGTGCTATCGGATTGAGCCGTAATGATGTAAGCCTATCTCTACTGACCGCTACCAGCGGCATCCCTATCGGGTCTTTCTACGAAGGTATTCACAAAGATAATATCTACTTGCGTTGTCTGGACGAACACGGAAATCCGATTGAAAACCTGGGCAATACGCAGATATTCTCGTCTCTTCCTTCTCTGAACGGTTTGCTGACACAGGAAATGATGATGAAACTGAAGACAGGAACACTATCAAAAGAAGAACTGGTGGAAACGTTGATGGGAACAACTCCGTTAAAACAAATCAGTAAGCGGATTGATGTGAAGTGGGAAGATCCGGTGGTTCCCCGTTATAACGGGCAGCGTAGCCAACGGGTGCAATGTTCTCCTGTTCCGGGGGTAGAAACGGAGAAGGCGCGGCAATCCATTGCCACGCAGATTGAACAGATTCCGCTGCCTGACGGATATCGGCTTCAATGGCAAGGCGAGAGGAACGCCAGCACAAAGTCTATGCAATATCTGTTCAAGAATTTCCCGTTTGCTATCATTCTGATGATATCCATTCTAATCATGCTGTTCAAAGATTACCGGAAACCGGTTATCATCTTCTGTACTATTCCGCTGGTATTTGTCGGTGTTGTTACTGTAATGCTGCTTACCGGGAAGACATTCAACTTTGTGGCTATCGTCGGTACATTGGGATTGATCGGCATGATTATTAAGAATGGTATTGTATTGATGGATGAGATCACTTTGCAGATTAATCAGGGAGTAGAACCTGTGACGGCATTGATAGATAGTTCGCAAAGTCGTCTCCGTCCCGTGATGATGGCTTCGCTGACTACGATTTTGGGAATGATTCCATTGTTGCCGGATGCCATGTTCGGTTCGTTGGCGGCTTCTATTATGGGTGGGTTGCTGTTCGGCACGTTGATAACGTTGCTTTTTATCCCGATTTTGTATGCATTATTCTTTCATATAAAAAAGACAGACAAATGAAAAAAGAAATTCTTGTAGCCATTAGTGTAGCGGGTGTATTGTTCGGCCTGTCGGTTTCTCTTGCCGCGCAAGAAAAACTAAGTCTGGCGCAATGCCGTGAAATGGCACTGAAATATAATAAGGATATGGCTGCCGCTAATAAGCAGACGGAAGCAGCCCGATTGATGTCTCTTAGTTATAAAGCCAATTTCTTCCCTAATTTTACAGTCAACGGAACGGGTATTTATAGCACAGCGGACGGAAGTCTCGGAGTTCCGGGAGGAAACCTTTCGGTTTTCTTGCCCAATCCTGCTACCGGAGAACTGGTATCGAGCGGTTTCGCTTATTTTCCCGGACTGAATCTGGACTATAAGGTCGGAACTGTTTACTCGGGCGGTGTACAAGTGGAGCAACCTCTTTATATGGGAGGAAAAATCCGTGCCGCCTATAAAATGTCACTATTGGGAAAGGAAATGGCACATTTGAACGAAGCTTTAACTACTTCGGAAGTTATTCTGAATACAGATAAAGCATACGTGCAGTTAGTGAAAGCCAAGGAGATGAAAAAAGTAGACGGAAAAATATCACGCCTTACTGACGGAACTTTCCAAAAATGTAAAGAGTGCTCATCGGCATGGCATGAAACCGCAAAATGATGTACTGAAAGTGCAAGTGAAGCTCAACGAGAGTGAACTTTCTTTGCGAAAGGCTGATAACGCCCTCCGTCTTGCAAGTATGAATCTTTGTCATTACATCGGCCGCCCTTTGACAGCACAGATTGATATATCCGATGATTTTCCGGAAGTGGAGCAGGAGTGGAAAGTGCAGGTCTCTGACATAACTGCCCGTCCCGAATATGGAATCTTGAACAACAAATAGCCATTGCCGAGCAGGAGGTAAAGCTGAATCGTAGTGAACTGTTACCGCGTATCGGCGTCAGAGGTAGTTATGATTATCTTCACGGATTGGAAGTCAATGATGAAACTTTGATGAAAAAGGGTGCTTTTTCCGTATTCCTGAATGTCTCTGTCCCTCTGTTTCATTTTGGCGAACGTACCAATAAAGTAAAGTCTGCCAAAGTGAAGTTGGAACAAGCTCGTCTTGAACAGGAAAATGTCAATGAAAAGATGTTGCTGGAGTTGATGCAAGCTGCCAATAATCTGGATGAGGCCCGGTTGGAAACGGAGCTTTCCGAACGTTCGCTGGAACAGGCAGAGGAGAATATGAAAGTCAGTGGTAAGCAATATGAAGTGGGACTGGAAACTCTTTCGGATTATCTGGAAGCACAAGTGCTTTGGCAGCAGGCTTATCAGACGAAAGTGGATGCCCATTTCCAATTGTATGTGAATTATGTGGCTTATTTGAAAGCGGCGGGACAACTGCAATGATAAAACCAGTATTCTGGACATCCTTATGGAATGTCCAGAATACTGGTGATGATTTGTACCTGTCGGGGAGTAAAAGTTCGTGTACGCGGATGATAACCTGTGGCAGTCAATAACCGGAGCAGTTCTTTATTTATTTTAATCCATTTGGTGAATATGCGTATGGCGCAACGGGGTGTAATGTTCGGATTGTACATACAAGCCAATTCCTTTTTCTTATAAGTTTTAATGCGAAACGGAATTTCTTCCTCTTCTGATGGCAATTCTTTCATGTTGATATTTTAATGTTTTAAGATGTTGTAAAGATACAAAATAAAAAAGGCGTTGTCAAGTCTTTTACAGGAATACTTTGGGAAACAGTATCCGCCCGTAGGCGGGTACTGTTTTCCTGCTTTTAAAGGCTGATGATTAGTCTTATGCTGCCGGGTCCGGTGCTTCTCCTTTGCCGTCATCCGGGTTTGGATTCGGGTTGGGATCCGGTTGCTCCGGGCTGATGGAACCATCATCGGAAGCCACCGCTTTTTGAACACTGACTTTACTTAGCATCTCTTTGAATTTGTAGCCCGGAGTGAAAATGATTTTCACTCTGCGTATCGTATCGCTATCTACATCTTTTTCAGCATCCTGACTTTCGCAATTCATACCTGGACGGAAGCATCCGAAATCTCCTAATTGAACAGAGATGCCTTTTCTAAGGTTGAGATTCAATGTATCGATCAAAGCATCAAGTACAAATTTTACCGCTCCACTGGGGACCATTCCTACTTTGGTGATTTCCTCGCACAAATCTCTGAAATCCACCGTATTGGTGATTACATTTTGTGCTACATACTTTTCAGCTTTAGTTTTATCAAAGCCGAATGTTCTTTTTTTAATGACGTATCTAAGTGCCATAGTTTTTGTTTTTTTTAATTAGTTACTTTACTTATCAATTCTCTTTGTGATCACGATGCAAAGATACTATGGGCACTTTCCGGGGAGGTGCTTTAACGATCCTAGATGTACGTACTTTGATTCACTTTTATTTATTTTGTTTGTATGATTCTGATTTATAGATTCTTAGATGTTCTACTTTAATAGCCATTTCCAAATAGGGAGTATTTCAATCAGTTTCACGATACTCAAATGTTCTTGATAATCATAAAATATGCCGAAAAACGATGAACGTTGCAAGAATAAACACTATATTTGTACATATTACACTAAGATAATAGAGGTATAGTATGCTACATTCAAGCCAATCAGCCCCCGTTGTTGATGGCAAAGTCATGGAGTTTGTGATTTTTGCCATTGAGAGTGCCGCCCAGAAGTTGGGTATTCCGGCTCCTACTCTCTATAACCGTTTGGAAAAACTGAATCTTATCCGTCAATACCTGATAAGTGGATATGACATGCTTCACACCCAGAGTCGTGAGTACATAGCCGATACGTTGGTAGAAGCTCTTGAAAACTGGGAAGCCCATTATAAAGAAAAAGGAGAATCTGTATGAAGGTCTATCATGGTAGTACGCAGGCCGTAGAGTATCCTTTGGTCGGTGTCGGACGCGAAAACCTCGACTTTGGTAAAGGATTCTCAATCAACGTCTCATTGACGAGTGTCTCTCTTTCAAAGAATATATAACAATAAAATAACCTGCGTTTATGATAGATGTATTAGTATGGAATAAATACACTCGTGTGGTGATGCAATTAGCGGAGCGTTTGAATATTTCTACCCGAAAAAGCATTGCACTTGTTCTATAATAGTAAGGTATATGCATTGCTTCTTAATAAACAATATCCGCTTATAACGTTGAGTGATGCCTACATCACTGATGAAATCATACTTGAGTTACAACAGCAATAATCTTGTTGTGGCTCTTAATTCTGTGTTCCAAGAGTTTATACCTTTATATATACAGTCAACTTTCCAACCCCTTCTTTCCGTATTATTCCGTCAGTGATAAAGGAATTTAATTCTTCAATAGCTACTTTTTATTTCGTCCTGTCAGATGGCTATAATCTGTCCGGCTGATGAATAGGTGATTTTCCAAATATGTGTTGAGGCGCTCGCGACACGTCTCACGGGAGATACTATTTTTCTTAGGGCGTGTGATAGATTCTCCTCGTTGCAGCCTCATTTTGTCGCCTACTTCTTTCTTGAATGGACGACTTGCGCGGAAATTAATATTTTTCATTTGAACAGACGCTGCCCGAATTTCTTTTTTATCTTTAACCGGCGGACATTGCAACGATGTAGAGAAGAATCCGAAGTTTCCCATTTCTACATTCCAGCCGTCGGCTAGTAAATCCCGTGCTTCATTGGCAAAGGCTTCCATGGCTCCTGCCAATAAACTTCTGCTGATACCGGTAAATTTGTGGACACGATCCAGAAACTCTTCTTTATCTACGGTTCCTTTGGAGACAATACGGGCATGTAGCGGTTGTTTCTCTCCGTCAGGTGACGGTGGATTTTCAAATAAGTCATATAAAGCACTCATATTCTGTTATTAATGGATTAATTACTACAGGGCAGACGCATTAAAAATTATTTTCCTGTAAAAGTTGTGACAAATATTTTTCATCCCATCCGGCTTTTAGTCTTTTCAGATTCATGCTTCCTTTTGTTGTTTTTTCATTCTTTAGTATGGTAAGTGCCATCTTTGTTGCCACCGAAAAGTTTCTGGCTGCATTTTTCACCTTTTTACTGTAGTCTTCTCGAAAGGTAACATCCAGTTGCCAATGAAGATTATTTTCAATAGACCAATGCTGCCTGATGGCAGATGCAATCTCCTCCGGTTTGGTATTATCAAGTGAAGTTACATAGTATCTGACCTCTTGAGTATATTCTCCTGTTGCTACTATTGTTCTCTCCGACTTTATCCCTACAATAGACTTCA
>ENA-OQJB01000206-OQJB01000206.1-human-gut-metagenome-genome-assembly--contig:-NODE-206-length-34414-cov-3.748359_pt1 | contig 34414 bp, 30 predicted proteins | sample MGYA00242599_ERZ504765 | MGnify/ENA primary metagenome ERZ504765 (study PRJEB26092, sample SAMD00036354) | human gut metagenome | host: Homo sapiens | study: EMG produced TPA metagenomics assembly of...
GCTGGTGTGTTTTTTCGTAGGGCGTTGCCCTACGCTATATAATTAAGCCCTTTCAGGGCACCCCAATAAATATATAATTGTAAGGCTTTCAGCCTAACCGATAAATTCTCATTTAACCGATAAATTCCCATTTAACCGCTAAATTCCCATTTAACCGCTAAATTCCCATTTAATTGTATAAATTATGATTCTATCTTATAAAATACATACAGTCACTCCCTACATCAACTGGATTTACTTTTTCCACGCATGGGGTTTCCAGCCACGTTTTGCAGCCATTGCCAACATTCACGGATGTGATGTCTGCCGTGCTTCGTGGCTGACGACTTTTCCGGAAGAAGAACGTAGCAAGGCTTCCGAAGCCATGCAGTTATTTAAAGAAGCCAACCGGATGCTTGATCTGCTCGACCGGGATTATGAGGTAAAGACCCTATTCAAGCTCTATAAAGCGAACGCTGACGGAGATAATTTGATTATTGAGAAAGAAAAAGACCAATTCGTCACCTTTCCTTTACTGCGTCAGCAGACGCCCAAAAGAGATGGAAGTCCTTTCCTTTGTCTAAGCGACTTTATCCGTCCTCTTTCTTCCGGCATCCCCGACACCATCGGTGCTTTTGCTTCTTCTATTGATGCGGACATGGAAGGACTGTATGAACAGGATCCATATAAACACTTACTTGTCCAAACCCTCTCCGACCGACTGGCAGAAGCTGCAACAGAAAAGATGCATGAGTATGTACGAAAAGAAGCATGGGGATATGCCAAAGAAGAAAATCTGGGCATAGCGGATTTATTGGTCGAGAAATATCAAGGTATTCGCCCTGCCGTCGGCTACCCGTCTTTACCGGATCAGTCTGTCAACTTCCTGTTGGATGAACTGCTGGACATGAAACAGATAGGTATTTCATTGACTGAAAACGGGGCCATGTATCCGCACGCTTCTGTTTGCGGACTTATGTTTTCACATCCGGCTTCCGAATATTTCTCTGTAGGAAAGATTGGAGAAGACCAACTCGAAGATTATACCCGCCGCCGGGGAAAAAGCATCGAAGAAATGCGCAAGTTTCTGGCAGCGAATCTTCAATAATCATCATTCTCCTGTGATTTTTCTCCTTTTCTCACGACTAACTAACCAGAAAAGCAATCATAGACTTCATGAGAGAACAAACAACAGAAGCCAATCCTCCTATTGAGCAAGAGTTCTTGTCGGTAATCCGCGAATATGAACGGGTGATCTACAAAGTGTGCTATCTGTACGCCAACCCCAATGCTCCGCTCAATGACCTTTATCAGGATGTGCTACTGAATCTTTGGAAAGCCTATCCTAAATTCAGAAAAGAATGTAAAGTATCTACATGGATTTATCGTATTGCCCTCAACACATGTATCAGTTTTTATCGTAAAGAAAAGAATATACCGGAAATTGTCAGTCTCACCAAAGATACTGACTGGACCATAGAAGCACACGACCCGATCAACGAAATGCTGAAACAGCTTTATCAGATGATTAACCAGCTGGGACAACTAGACAAATCAATTATCCTGCTCTATCTCGAAGACAAAAGTTATGAAGAAATAGCAGAAATTACCGGACTGACGGTTACCAATGTAGCGACTAAACTAAGCCGCATCAAAGACAAACTTAAAAGAATGAAAAAGGAGGAATAAGATATATGGAACTGGAAGAACTGAAAAAATCTTGGAATGCCCTGGATGAACACTTGAAAGATAAAGAGTTCATCAAAGAAGAAGAGCTTGAAAAGCTGATAAGGCATGCAGACAAAGGTATCCATGCCATTGCCAGCCTGAACATCAAGCTTATTCTGATTTCTTTGCCGATATTGATCTTGTTTTTAGCGGAGGTGTTGTTGCACAACAGATTGAACCCGATCTACATCATTATCATTTTCGCATGGATTCCCGCACTTTGCTGGGACATCGTCACCACCCGCTACCTCCAACGGACTCAAATAGACGAGATGCCTCTGGTAGAGGTAATCAGCCGCGTGAACCGTATACACCGATGGACCATCAGAGAACGACTGATTGCTATTGCTTTCCTCCTGGTACTGGCTGTACTCTCATTTATCTACTGGCAAGTGTGGCAATATGGAATAGGCATGATAGCCTTCTTTATCCTGTTATGGGGCGGAGGACTAGGATTGATTTTATGGATTTACCGCAAGAAGTTCTTAAATCGCATCCACGAAATAAAGAAGAATTTAAGCGAATTGAACGAATTAATGTAAAAGGAGATAATGGATGTGCTTACCCTACAACGGTAAGCACACTCTTTCCATTCACTTTCTTATGCACTTGCACCTGAACAGAAATTCGTTCACTCATCTCCTGTACGTGAGAAATAACTCCGATTTTCCGTCCCTGCATCTGTAATTGTTCCAATGCTTCCATTGCCGTACGCAGGCTTTCCGCATCCAAAGAGCCGAATCCTTCATCAATAAATAGAGATTCTACTTTCAGGTTATTGCTTGATAAGGAAGACAAGCCCAAAGCCAACGCCAAAGATATCAGGAATGATTCACCACCGGAAAGAGAGTACACAGTCCGTATTTCATCACACATATCACAATCTATCACTTGAAGCGCCAACGTGTCGGGAACCTGTTGCAACTTATAGCGTTTAGAAAGGTAGGATAAATGTTTATTGGCATGAAGCAACAGTAAATTCAAAGTGTAACTTTGAGCTATCACTTTAAATTTCGCTCCGTCCGCACTGCCTATCAGTTTATTAAGTTTCGCCCAACGTTCGGCAATCGTCTGTTTCTCTGCCAGCTCCTTCGCAATCTGCTCCACAGTTAGCTTATTCTTTGCTTGTTGTAGCAGACGGGCTTCCATAGTAGAAAGAGCACGTTCGGTATTCAGATTTTCCTCTTGTTGTTTCTTTATTATTTCGGGAAGTTGTTCGGGAGACTCAATCTTTTTATACTGTTCCTGCAATTCTCCGATAGCCAGCGTAATTTGCTTCATCTCTCCTTGCAGACCAGAAAGGCGATTGTGCACAGCCTCTACCTCTTTGCGTGCTTTCTCCAAAGCCAAATTCAGCTCTTTTTCTCTTTTTGCAACGACCGCCTCCGCTTCATCCGCACTTTTTCCTTTCAATAGTTGCGAACGTTCCTGACGGAGCACATTCAACGCTTTCTCTATAACTTCAAATCTCTTTTGTTCGGCTGAAGCAGTATTCTGCAGTAATAACAACTGTTCTTTAGCAGACGATACTTTCTGCATCGCCAGGCGACAAAGAGATACATTCTCACGAAGAGCTTCACAATGCGCACGCATCTTTTTAATTTCTTCATCGCTGCGTTGCCATTCTGCATAAAGATTACGATATTCTAAAATACGTTCTGCCAGTTCCGTCAAACGATGTTGTATCTGCTCTTCGTTACCAGCATCGATCCCAGCTTTATACAATGCCGCCAACTGTTCTCCAATCTGTCCGTCCACCATCTTCTGATGCGTCCAATCACGTTGCAAAACATGCTCCGGTTATTGATCTGTTGACAGTTTGCTACTGCTGCATTATATTCCTGTTCTATACTCCGGAAAAGAGTATCTACTACCTCCTGTTCCTGATGGTAAGGATGCGCCGTACTACCGCAAACCGGGCAAGCTTCCCCCTCCTGCAATTGCTGACGCAATGCTTTCACGTCTTTTCCCACTGCCATACGTACATTTTCGTAAAGGCGTTGAGTTACTTTCAATGCGGTTTCTTGTTCCGTCAATTGTTTCAGGCAATCAGTTGTTTCTTTCTCCAACCGTTCTATTTCTGCCTTTGTTTTCGTCTGCGTTTCCGTCAATTGCCGGATATTCTGTTGGCGTGTCAGCTCTTTTTGCAACTTCATCTGTTCTTCGGTCAATAACGGATATCCGAAAGAGTTTAATCGCAACAACCGCTCTTCATTCGTGTTTATCCCGGCTGTCAGTTTGTCTGCTTCCTGCCGTAGAATTTCTTCCACCTGTTCTAGCTGCAACGCTTTTTCTATTCCTACATGATTCAGCAAACGATTCAGAGAAGAATAAGAAACCTGCAACTGCTCCGTAGCCATCCGCATTTTTTGTTCCTGCTCCGACACCTGTTTATTAGCGGACTGTAACATCTGTTTCGATTGTGTGTAACTGTCCTGCTGTGACTGTATCTGTACATCCAACTGACGGGCTTTCTTCAAGTCCGGCTGTATGGCTTCCCATTGTGCCTTGAAATGCACCAATCCTTCTTCTTGTGAAGCCAATGCGCCCTGTAACATTTTCAATCTTGCTTGCTCCTCCTGTTCTTCCTGTTGCTTCTTCTTCCAAAGATCTTCCTGCATTTTTAATGAACGAACCACATTCAGTTGTTCATTCTGTTCCGCCAGCAGTTTGATTCCTGTCACACGCTTTTCGGCCGACAGTTCTTTCTCTTTTTGTAAAGCAAGCAATTCTTCTTCCGGCATCAATTCGATCACATTCATTCGATTCTGAATCAAAGTGACTTCTTCCTGTGCCGCCTTATTCCGGGCATAGACTTCTTGAGAAATCCGGGAATAAACACCGGTTCCCGTCAACTTCTCAAGCAACTCCGCTTTGGCCGCCCCTTTCGATTTCAGGAATGTCGCAAAATCATTCTGCGCCAATAATACGGTACGGGTAAACTGCTCGTACGTCAACCCCACCAACTCCACCAACTGAATCAACAACTCTTTTTTGGTACCCTGGAATTCTTTCTCTGTATCCAGTTCTTTCACCTCCAGCGTTTGTGGCTGCAAAGAACCGCTTATCTTATTTCTTGTCCGCCGTACCGACCAACGAGAACGATAACGCCGTCCGTCAATACCTAAGAAATCGACTTCCGCATAGCCGTCGCTTGTCCCCCGGCGCAATAAATTTCTTACATCGGACTGATTTATCTGATTATCCCCCACATCTGCTAAATTTACACTTTCCACCGAAGTTGCGAAACGAGGAGATTTATCATACAGTGCCAGACATAAAGCATCTAGTAAAGTAGACTTACCGGCACCCGTAGGTCCTGATATGGCAAATATACCTGCAGAATGTAATGGTTCTGCTGTAAAATCCACTTCTACCATCCCTTCTATCGAGGTCAGATTCTTCAATCGTATAGCCAGTATTTTCATTCTTCTTCCTCCTCTTCTTTATGAGTAGCAGCCAAATAGGCTTCCTGAAACAAACCTGTCAGTTCGGCAGGCATTTCCACCTGATAAATCTTTTCAAAGGCAGACTGCGCAATCTGCAAGGGAGACATCTCCTGCAATCCTCTCTTCCAGTTCTCGTTTTCTTTCTCCTTATTTTCTACATCGGTGCGATAGGTAGACACAATGCGTGCCAATCGATAATTTTTATCTGCCAATGCCTCCTCAATCTCCTGCCGAAGCATGGGTTCCGGTTCCTCCAGCAATACCTTCACTTCTAAATAAGGAGCTGTTTCTTCCGTGTCCGGCAATTCTTTCAAGGCTTCCAACACCACTTCCGGCAAGGCGGGTTCTCCATTCGGCACACTTACCAAAGGGATTAATTTCGGGCATTCCAACCGTTCAATGTCCACTGCACAACCTCCGTCAAAGGTCACCATCACGACTCCATGATGATAATGTTTCTCTGCAAAAGACATCGGAATGGGACTTCCTGCATATCTCACATTCTCCCTTCCCGACACTCGCTGCGCTTTATGTATATGCCCCAATGCCGTATACGCTATCTGTTCGGAAAAAGCTTCCGGCGATACACATTCCAGACCACCAATCACAGTACGTTCACTATAATCTTTTTCTGCAATCTCCGATCCTGTAGCCTGCAAATGACCGATGGCAAGAATCGACTGATTCGCTGTCCTTTGCTTCCATAGCCTTTGCAGAAGCTGCGAATATAGTTCGCGAACTCCCTCCGCGTACAGGTTGCCTTCCGTCTGCACGACCGGATAATCCCCCTGGCGCAAAAAAGGGACAGCCATGCAAAGCAGTTCCACTTCCCCTTTCCGGTTCTTCAGTTCCACGATCAAATGGTCATAATCAATTTCTCCACCTTCAAGTTTGCGCACCACCCCTCTGACTTCTGTCCGCATAGCCTGCAACAGAGGCAAAGGAGCTTCCAGACGTGCTGCCGAATCATGATTACCGGCTACAATGACAATCTGCAGATTCGGATTCTCCACTGTCACCCGATAAATAAACTGATAATACATGCTTTGGGATGCAGCGGAAGGGTTGGAAACATCAAAAACATCTCCGGCTATAATCAATGCATCAATCTCTTTCTGACGAATTTCTTCTGCCAGCCAATTCAGGAATACCTCATGTTCTCCCGTGCGATCATATCCAAAAAAGGTTTGTCCCAAATGCCAGTCGGCAGTATGTAATATACGTATCATAATTTTGTAACTATCTCTACTAACAAGAGGCAAAAATAACACAATCGGAAAGATTATCTCGCATCTGCCTCTCTTTTTTACCAATAATCATGTATATTTGCAGGATAAAAATCCAACCCTATGAAGATACTGTATTATATTTATCAGATTTGCATCGCTTTGCCTATTTTATTAGTGCTGACCATCCTTACGGCAATCGTCACTATTGTAGGTTCCCTCTTGGGAGGAGCCCACTTCTGGGGATATTATCCGGGGAAGATATGGTCACAATTAATTTGTCTGTTCCTGTTGATTCCCGTGAAGATTGAGGGGCGCGAAAAGCTGCATGACAAAACTTCCTATATTTTTGTACCTAACCATCAGGGTTCATTTGATATTTTCCTCATCTACGGCTTCATTGGAAGAAACTTTAAGTGGATGATGAAAAAAAGTCTGCGTAAATTGCCATTCGTCGGAAAAGCCTGTGAAAGCGCAGGACATATCTTTGTAGACCGTTCCGGCCCGAAGAAGGTTTTGGAAACCATCCGGCAGGCAAAAGACTCGTTGAAAGACGGAGTTTCTCTGGTGGTCTTTCCCGAAGGCGCACGCACTTTTACCGGACACATGGGATATTTTAAAAAAGGGGCTTTCCAATTGGCGGATGATTTACAGTTGGCAGTGGTGCCTGTCACTATCGATGGCTCATTTGAAATCCTTCCACGCACAGGCAAATGGATACATCGCCATCGCATGATTCTGACTATTCACGACCCTATTCCTCCCAAAGGAAAAGGCATGGAAAATATCAAGGCAACCATGGCAGAGGCATACGCAGCTGTTGAAAGTGCCCTCCCGGAGCAACATAAGGGAATGGTGAAAAACGAAGATCAAGACCGGTAATCTGTGTATTATACCTAAAATGAATATGGGGATGCTCACGCACCCCCACACTCCTAACCAGTTTTATGCATCAAACTATTAAATTAAGGAATTCAGATATTTAGATGTTTTGCAAAGTTATGGTTTGGTTTGACATCATTTGCAATTCTTGAAAAGTCAAATTAAAACCTTTATGAATTTCTTTTTCTAAATTCTCCAATGAGAAAGATTCACCTCTTGCACCATTAATCTTTCCTCTAAACCGATTGTTATAATGCTTACGGAATGTATCCGGAGTGACCAAGCCTCCAAGACCATAATCCCCCACTACAATCACCGGTTTCCGGCGTAACACCCCTTCATAGGCAGTAATCCCCGCTCCAATTATTAGATCGGCTTCTTCAATCAGTTTACCTGTTTCACTCTCGGAGGATATATAATCCACCTGATACTCTGAATATTTACTTAATAGAACTCCTATCCTTAACCGCGTACGAGAATTAGCTACTCCGACAACAATGTTGGCTTTCTGTTCTATCAACTGCAATTCGTTACCTCTCCATGAAGAGGTAGCAGATAATTCATTAGGATTTTTCATATAGCTATTTGGTTTTTGTTAGGTCAAAAGTACGGCATGCATCTGAAAACACAAAAAAGTCACCCGGACAAAATCAGTGTGTCTGATTCATCGTAAAGATCTAAAATTCAATAAAATACATATTTTGATTCTGTTATTGACCCGGACAATTCATTTTTATTTATCAAAAGTCCCTTAAAAATGCATTTAAATCTTCTTGTGAAGAAATGCCTAACCGGCCTTTTAGTCTCCCCTTCGCCTTGGTTACCGAGTCGGAAGAGGTCTGGAAAATACGAGCCAACTCTTCATTAGTCAGCCCAAATTTAAGGAAGCAACAGATTTCAAGATCACGTTTCGTCAATAAAGGAGCTTTGTCAAGCAATCGGGTAACGTAATCAGCATAGAGTAAATCAAACAGACTAAACAATTTATAGCGTTCTCCATCAGACAACTTACCTCTTAATGTTCCCTCTTTGATAGCAAGCAATAATCGAAAAAGCAGATATATACTGTTCAGAAGATGGTCCGACTGTTAACTCTCCGCCTAGTTCTTTCAACAACCCCGATAAGGTTTTGTTCTGCATACTCAAAAGCACAATCTTTCCATTCAACTCGCCTACCTTCATTCGATTTTCTTCGAGTATGCGGTTCTCTTCCAGCACTTGGTCTTTCAACTCCTGGATTTCTTCCATCTCCTGCTGATATCGCTTTATCTCCTCTTCATTATCTCTAATCTGGGACTCAATCTCGGCAATCTTCTTTTTATGGTTCTTACTTTTGTAATAGTAATAACACATATAGAAGGCTACAATCAGGAAAACAATCGTACCGCAAAACAGAAAAACCGTACGGTGCATTTTCATTTGTAAATTATCGCTCCGGAGTTTTTCGTTCTCATACTGCTTTTGCAGTTCTGTTATCAACTCTAGGGAATCGACCTCATCCAATACGCTGACAATGGAATCCGCTTTTTCATGATAAGTAATTGCTTCTTCAAAATTATCAATATCCTTCTCCAAAAAGTATAAATTGTTGTATGCGTCAATACGGGTATACTCTTTAGAGGAATTTATACTCATCTTAAAGTATTTTCTGGCATTCTCCACATCCCCCATTTGTATATACAAATATCCCAGAGACATACACTCTACATATTTCCTTTCTTCATCCGTTTCTTTTTCATAAGCAGCAAGGAAATAGCGCTCTGACTTTTTCAACTCTCCCATAGAACGATACAGGATACCCAACTCATGTAAAATGGAAACTTCAGACGGATACTGTTTTTTCCTGGCTAATTCTAAAGCATTATTATAATAGAAATAACAGCTATCCCATTTATTCTGGAACAAATAAGCCCGGCCTATATTCTGCCCGGCTCTGACAATGCCCAAAGAATCTTTCAACTCTTCATAGATAGCGTATGACTCCTGAAAATTCTTCAACGACTCCTGATACAATTTCTTTTTCCGGTTCACCATCCCGATCTCATCGGTAGCCATGGCAAACATCTTGCAACATTGAATCTTCCCGAACATTTCCTTTGCTGAAGACAGGAACGACAAAGCCTCTTCATCTTTACCCAATTCACGCAGCACTCTACCATAATAATACTGTGCTTTAGCACGCATGGCAGTGTCACCACGCTTTACAGTATAGTAATTCAGTGCCAATGCAATCAACGAATCAGAAGTAAACTTCACATAGTTCTGATCCATTGCCTGCGTTAATAAAAGCGCATAATCCGCCTGCGACTTTCCACGCAATTTTTCAGGATGAGGAACTGATTTTAATAGATACAGAGCCGTATCAGGGAGAGATTCCATACACATTTCGATCTTCTGGAACGCCACATCGGGGGCCTCCGAATCTCTACGACAAGAAACCGATAAGACTAAAATAAAAAGAAAGCGGCGTATACCGAAACAGTAGTCGTTTTCATTTTACTTGAGTTTTATGCAAAAATACACAAAAACTCAAGTATTACTTATTTGTTGAAGCATTTTGTTCCAATCGTTGATGTTCTTCTATCAACTTCATGTTTTCTCTTGCTTTAGACAGGAATTCTCTTACCAGCTTATTATCTTTAAAAGAGTAAGGAGCATCCTTTATAATATCATCTATCTGCGGAGTCATAATAGGATAGGGCAAAGAGCTGCAAAGCATCATAAATACACTGGGTCCCAATACATTTTCGTAATTGTCGGAAATGAACGTTTTCACATACTGATTCATCGCTTGCATCAGTGAATCACCTTCCACCACCAGCTGACTGTGAATTTCATCCAAATCCCCTCCATCCAATACCATACGGGTTTCTTTCTGCTCCAGTTCGCTGATACTTTCTTCTAATTGGTTTCTTTTGCTGATAAACTCGTACAACGCATTATTTAAAGAAGTTCCCACTGCCTTCAAGTCCGTATTGCTGATAGTAACTGTTATTTTTCCACTTTCTAGAACGATCGGCATAATGCTTTCTTCATCCATATAAAGCGTCACCATCTGTACGGAATCTATTTTCCCTTTCATTGAAAACAGACCATGCACCACTTCAGCAGAATCCAGCTTCACCCACTCGCCATCACGCAGGGATTTAAGATACAGCATCTTTCCATCCAGACTATTCACTGAAGATGTTCCTTCAATCTTGTACTTACTGGTACAGGAAGCCAGAAACGGAAGCAAAAGCAAAAAAGGCAAAATTTTATTCACGTTCATCTATTCATTAAATTCTGTGCACAAAGGTACAACTGATTCAGAATTCAAAGAAACATTTTATCAATATTTAAATCTTGTAAGAGTCTTTTCTTTAATAATCCTTATAAACATAGGTGTAAGGCTATTTTTTTCATTTAGTTTATCTAATTTTGCAGTCATGAAAACATCAACATTTGCCCCTTTTGCCAAACCGCTTTATGTAATGGTAAAGCCTGTAGGTGCCGTATGCAACCTAGCATGCGAGTATTGCTATTATTTGGAAAAGGCCAACCTATACAAAGACAATCCGAAACACGTAATGAGCGATGAACTTCTGGAAAAGTTTATCGACGAGTACATTAACTCACAAACCATGCCACAGGTACTTTTCACCTGGCACGGAGGAGAAACGCTGATGCGACCGCTCTCCTTCTATAAAAAGGCAATGGAACTACAAAAGAAATACGCCCGCGGACGTACGATCGACAATTGCATCCAGACCAACGGAACCATGCTTACTGACGAATGGTGCGAATTCTTCCGTGAAAACAATTGGCTGGTAGGTGTCTCCATCGACGGTCCCCAGGAGTTTCATGACGAGTATCGCAAAAACAAATTGGGAAAACCTTCTTTTGTGAAAGTGATGCAAGGCATCAATCTTTTGAAGAAACACGGGGTAGAATGGAATGCAATGGCAGTTATTAATGACTTCAATGCCGAATATCCGTTGGAGTTTTATCGTTTCTTCAAAGAGATCGGTTGCCAATATATCCAGTTCGCTCCCATCGTTGAACGTATTCTTTCGCATGAAGACGGACGTCATCTCGCTTCTCTTGCCGAAAATAAAGCCGGAACACTGGCTGACTTTTCAATCACTCCGGAACAATGGGGGAACTTTCTCTGTACTCTCTTTGACGAATGGGTGAAAGAAGATGTCGGCAAATACTATGTGCAGATATTCGATTCTACCCTGGCCAACTGGATGGGTGAGCAACCCGGTATATGCACGATGGCAAAGACTTGCGGACATGCCGGTGTAATGGAATTCAACGGAGACGTTTATTCTTGCGACCACTTTGTATTCCCCGAATATAAATTAGGTAACATTTACAGTAAGACACTGGTAGAAATGATGCATAGCGAGCGTCAGCACAACTTCGGAAACATGAAATACCAGTCTCTCCCTACTCAATGCAAGGAATGTGAGTTCCTGTTTGCCTGCAACGGGGAATGCCCGAAAAATCGTTTTAGCCAAACGGCAGAAGGTGAACCGGGATTGAACTACTTATGCAAAGGTTATTATCAGTTCTTTAAACACGTAGCTCCTTACATGGACTTTATGAAAAACGAACTAATGAATCAACGTCCGCCTGCTAATATCATGGAAGCACTGAAAAACGGAGATTTAAAAATTGAATACTAACAAATCATACATTCTAAATTTTATCATTAAATAATGAACAAACTAAGATTTTATCTATTAGCGCTGGCTGCGCTTTTTGTATTTTCCGTTAGAGCGGATGAGGGTATGTGGCTATTGCAACTGATGCAACAGCAACACTCCATAGACATGATGAAAAAACAGGGATTAAAACTGGAAGCCCAGGACTTATATAATCCAAACGGCGTTTCTCTCAAAGATGCCGTAGGTATATTCGGAGGTGGATGTACCGGAGAAATTATCTCGCCCGAAGGTTTGATTCTGACCAATCACCACTGTGGCTACGCTTCCATCCAGCAACATAGTAGTGTTGAACACGATTATCTGACAGATGGTTTCTGGGCTACTTCCAGAGATAAAGAGCTTCCTACTCCGGGACTGAAATTTACATTTATCGAACGTATCGAGGATGTTACGGATATTGTCAATGCCAAGATTGCGGCAAAGGAAATCACAGAATCCGAATCATTCAGCAATATATTCCTTCAAAAACTGGCTCATGATCTTTTTTAAAAGTGACCTGGCAGACAAAAAGGAATTGTTCCGCAGGCCCTTCCGTTCTATGCCGGAAATAAATTCTATCTTTTCTATAAGAAAATATATCCGGATGTACGTATGGTAGCTGCTCCCCCTCTTCTATCGGTAAGTTCGGTGGCGAGACAGACAACTGGATGTGGCCGCGCCATACCGGCGACTTCTCCATGTTCCGTATCTATGCTGATGCGAACGGTGAACCGGCAGAATACAGTGAAAACAATGTTCCCCTGAAAACAAAGAAACATTTGTCTATCTCTATCAAAGGGTTGAAAGAAGGAGATTACGCAATGATTATGGGATTCCCCGGAAGCACGAGCCGTTACCTGACTGTATCAGAGGTGAAAGAACGTATGGAATCGGAGAACGACCCGCGTATCCGTATTCGTGGCGCACGTTTGGCTGTCTTGAAGGAAGTGATGAATGCCAGTGACAAAATCCGTATTCAGTATGCTAACAAGTATGCGGGTTCCAGCAATTATTGGAAAAACTCCATCGGTATGAATAAAGCCATCATCGATAATGATGTGTTGGGAACGAAAGCTGCACAGGAAGCTAAATTCGCAGAATTTGCAAAGGCACAAAACAATGCCGAATATGCGGCAGTTGTGAAGAACATCGACGACCTGGTAGCTAAAACAACTCCTCTCAATTATCAATATACTTGTTTGAGAGAGACTTTCTTCGGAGCTATCGAATTTGGTAATGTCATGTTATCTAAAACACGTGAAGCATTGCTTGAAAAGAACGACTCTGTGATCGAAGCACGTATGAAAGCGCTGGAAAGCACTTACGAAAGTATCCATAACAAAGATTATGACCATGAAGTAGACCGCAAAGTTGCTAAAGCATTGTTCCCGTTATATGCGGAAATGGTTCCGGCTAACCAGCGTCCGTCTATCTACAAAGTAATTGAGCAGAAATATAAGGGCGATTACAACAAATTTGTTGATGATATGTACGACAACTCATTTTTGCCAACCGCGCAAACTTTGAGAAGTTTACAAAGAAGCCGTCAGTGAAAGCAATCGACAACGATCTTGCATTGCAATACTGCCAGTCTAAATATGACTTGATGGATAAACTGGTTTCCCAGCTCAAGGACATGGATCAGGAACTGGCTTTGCTGCACAAAACTTATATTCGTGGTCTGGGCGAAATGAAATTGCCTGTACCTTCTTACCCGGACGCAAACTTTACCATTCGTCTGACTTATGGTAACGTGAAACCATACGATCCGAAAGACGGCGTACACTACAACTATTACACCACCACTAAAGGAATTCTTGAGAAAGAAAATCCGGAAGACCGTGAGTTCGTTGTCCCCGCCAAACTGAAAGAGCTGATTGAGAAGAAAGATTATGGCCGTTATGCTTTACCGAACGGTGATATGCCTGTCTGCTTCCTGTCTACCAATGACATTACCGGCGGTAACTCCGGCAGCCCGGTATTGAATGAAAACGGAGAACTGATCGGTTGTGCTTTTGATGGTAACTGGGAATCATTGAGCGGTGACATCAACTTCGACAACAACCTACAACGCTGCATTAACCTGGATATCCGTTATGTCCTGTTCATTCTGGAGAAGTTAGGCAACTGCGGACACCTGATTAATGAAATGACAATCGTAGAATAAATGAGAAACAAATCCTATTTGTCCTATTTTCACTGGCAACTCTTAGCATCCACGCCGACGAAGGCATGTGGATGCTAACCGATCTGAAAACCCAGAACGCAGTTGCCATGCGCGAACTCGGTCTTGAAATTCCGATCGAAGAAGTATATGACGCGAACGGTCTTTCTCTGAAAGATGCTGTGGTACACTTTGGAGGAGGATGCACGGGAGAAATTATCTCTTCCGAAGGACTGGTACTGACGAATCACCACTGTGGTTATGGAGCTATCCAGCAACACAGTAATGTGGAACATGACTACCTGACAGATGGTTTCTGGGCTATGAACCGTGACGCGGAACTTCCTACTCCGGGATTGACCGTCACATTTATCGACCGGATTCTGGATGTGACCGATTACGTCAACGAGCAACTGAAAAAAGATCCGGACCCGGAAGGTGTCAACTACCTGTCACCAAGTTATCTGGGCACCGTGGCAGAACGTTTCGCCAAAGCAGAGAACATAGAAATAACTCCTGCAACAAAACTGGAGCTCAAGGCTTTTTACGGAGGAAACAAATATTATATGTTCATCAAAACGGTGTACAGTGATATTCGTATGGTGGGCGCTCCTCCTTCTTCCATCGGCAAATTCGGCGCAGATACCGACAACTGGATGTGGCCTCGTCACACAGGCGACTTTTCCCTTTTCCGTATTTATGCGGACAAGAACGGAAAACCGGCAGAATACTCAAAAGATAACGTTCCTTTGCAGGTAAAGAAACACCTGAAAATCAGCATTGCCGGAGTTCAGGAAGGAGATTTCACCTTTGTGATGGGATTTCCGGGACGTAACTGGCGATATATGATTTCCGACGAAGTGGAAGAACGGATGCAAACGACCAACTTTATGCGCCAGCATGTACGTGGAGCCCGTCAGAAAGTACTCATGGAACAAATGCTGAAAGATCCTGCCGTACGTATTCATTATGCGAGCAAATATGCTTCATCAGCCAACTACTGGAAGAATGCCATCGGTATGAATGAAGGACTGGTACGTCTCAACGTACTGGATACCAAGCGTGCGCAACAAGAGGAATTATTAGCCCGTGGCCGTGAAAAAGGAGATGATTCATATCAGAAAGCTTTTGATGAGATTCGTTCTATTGTGGCTCATCGCCGTGACGCGATCTATCATCAGCAGGCTATCAATGAAGCATTGGTCACCGCCCTTGATTTTATGCGCATCCCTTCCACGATGGAATTGGTTGCCGCTCTGAAATCAAAAGATAAGGAGCAAATAAAAGAGGCGAAGCTAAAATTAAAGCAAGAAGCTGATAAGTATTTTGCTTCTGTCCCCTTCCCCGAAGTAGAACGGATGGTTGCCAAAGAGATGCTGAAAACTTACGCCAACTATATTCCGGAGGAACAACGAATCAATATCTTCGAAATCATCAATTCCCGCTTCAAGGGAAGTATCGATGCCTTCGTCGATGCTTGCTTTGAACATTCTATTTTTGGCAATCCTAAAAACTTTGAAAAGTTTATCAAGAAACCAAGTTTGTATAAAATAGGATATGACTGGATGGTATTATTCAAATATTCTATTACCGACGGGATCTTGAAAACAGCCATTGCCATGAAAGAAGCCAATCAGAACTATGACGCTGCTCATAAAGTATGGGTGAAAGGCATGATGGATATGAGACAGGAAAAAGGTACACCTATTTATCCGGACGCCAATTCAACTTTACGTTTGACCTACGGCCAGGTACTTTCTTATGAACCGGCTGATGGTGTTGTGTATGATGCTCATACCACCCTCAAAGGTGTAATGGAGAAAGAAGATCAGGGTAACTGGGAATTTGTAGTGCCTCAAAAATTGAAAGAGCTGTATAAATCCCAGGATTATGGACGCTATGGTAAAAACGGTGAAATGCCCGTCTGCTTTATTGTAAACACCGACAATACAGGAGGAAATTCCGGTAGCCCGGTATTTAACAGCAAAGGCCAATTGATAGGAACTGCTTTCGACCGCAATTTTGAAGGTTTGACAGGAGACATCGCTTTCCGTCCTTCCTCACAACGAGCTGCCTGCGTTGACATCCGTTATACCTTATTTATTATCGACAAATATGCGGGAGCATCTCATATTATTGATGAATTGACTATTGTGGAATAAACAGAAGAATCATTTATAAAGAAAAAATGGATAATGAAGCCTGATGGATTTACATCGTCGTTCATTATCCATTTTTCTTTTCAACTTATCCTCATTCAGATAAACTCCTCCTAATTACTATTTCACAAATCTTACGATTACTATTGCATGAACAAAAACGACCTTTTTTCGTTATTATAATAAAATAGGATTTATATTTGCAGTCTTCAATGACTGTCATTTAACTCTAAGAAAGGAAAGATTATGGAAAAGTTTGAAGATTTAATACAGTCACCGGTACCGGTTTTAGTTGATTTCTTTGCAGAATGGTGCGGACCCTGTAAAGCTATGAAACCAGTTTTAGAAGAACTAAAATTAATTGTAGGAGATAAAGCACGTATTGCAAAGATAGATGTTGACCAGCATGAAGAACTGGCTACTAAATATCGCATACAAGCTGTCCCGACCTTTATATTATTTAAAAACGGAGAGGCTGTCTGGAGACATTCCGGCGTAATCCATAGCAGCGAGCTGCAAGGGGTTATTGAAAAGCATTATAGTTAAAAAGATAAAGATAACGAATGAAGAAAGTATTAGTAATGGTAGCCCTTGTCATGGTAAGCGTGATTGTATACGCTTTCAATGACAGCAGGGAATCCAATCAAGGTAAAAAAGAGGTAACAGGTAACGGTGAAGTCGTCGTAATGGACAAAGATATGTTTCTGAAAGACGTCTTCGATTATGAGAAATCAAAGGAGTGGAAATACAAAGGCGACAAGCCCGCCATCATCGATTTATATGCAGACTGGTGCGGACCTTGCCGTCAGACAGCTCCTATCATGAAAGAACTGGCAAAGGAATATGCAGGGAAAATTGTCATCTACAAAGTTAATGTGGATAAACAAAAAGAACTGGCAGCTTTGTTTAATGCTACAAGTATTCCATTGTTTGTGTTCATTCCGATGAAAGGGGATCCACAACTTTTCCGTGGAGCTGCTGATAAAGCAACTTACAAGAAAGCGATTGATGAATTTCTCTTGAAATAATGAAGAAAATATAGTGACGGTATCCGGTCAGGATAGTGACGCTATAACAAGCAAAGAGTGACGGTATCCGATAGAGATAGCGTCACTCTTTTTTATAGGCTTATAAATCTTCTTTATACGGCTTATAAGTCTTCCTGCGAATCCTTATTTGAAGTGTCCTACAGGATGATTCATCATTGGCATCTGACTATCTTTCAATTTCAAAACTTTCTTTAGCTGCTCATTGTCCATCGAAGCACGTGGTACTGTTGCCAAGTTAGCAGCAGAACAGAAGATTGAAATATTTTGGGAAACAATACCGGCATCCATAGCCCCCATCAACTGGCTGCGTGGACTTTTGGCATCACCAAACCGAGAAAGATCGCTGATTAAAACCAATGATACCGGAGCTGTTTTCACAAACGCCTGACCACCAGCTACTGCACCACGATAATCTCCCGCAACTATCAGTGTCAACTGATGATTTTTAGCATCATACAGATAACTTCCTTCAGGCAACACTACATATACATCCACATCCTGTTTATTCAACGCTGACGGAGCGGTTCTCATTCCGGATTCCTTACGGTTTATTCCATTAGCAGCCCACAACAAATCAGACAGATCAGCCAGGCTCAATGCTTTCGAAGCATATTCGCGAGTTGAATGTCGTTCAGACAATGCCTTCATCACCGCGCCAGTGCGGTTTAAATTAGGCTTCGGCAATTTAATCACCTTATCAGCAGCAAAGGCAGCCGCTGAAAGCATTAAACAAACTAACAATAGTTGTACTTTTCTCATAACTGTGGTATTTAAAAATTGATAGACAAATATAAATAAAAAGGTCTGTATTCGTTGCAGAATACAGACCTTTTAAGAGTTTATTAGGCTTAATTATTTCTTATCACCGAAATAACGGTTGTATAATCCTTCAAAACCTTTACCGTGACGAGCTTCGTCTTTGCACATTTCGTGTACAGTGTCATGGATAGCATCCAAGTTCAGAGCTTTAGCACGAGTTGCAATGCGTTTTTTGTCTTCACACGCACCTTGTTCAGCGTCTTTACGTTTCTGCAGGTTAGTTTTAGTATCCCATACGCAGTCACCCAACAGTTCTGCAAACTTAGCAGCATGTTCAGCTTCTTCCCAAGCATAACGTTTGAAAGCTTCAGCTACTTCAGGATAACCTTCGCGGTCTGCCTGACGGCTCATTGCCAAATACATACCAACTTCAGTACATTCTCCCATGAAGTGATTGTTTCAGATCCTTAATCATTTCTTCGTCACAACCTTTTGCAACACCGATAACGTGTTCGTCAGCAAAAGACAATGCGCCACCTTCTACTTCAACAACTTCTACGAACTTGCTGGCAGGAGCTTTACACAATGGACATTTCTCAGGAGCTGCGTCACCTTCATGAACGTAACCGCATACAGTACATCTAAATTTCTTCATTTTCTTCTCAATTTTAAATTAATTAGTCAATACGTGTTTCTTTATCTTTACTTAAGCAATTCTTGCAAATACCTTTATAATAATAATGAACTTCCGATACCTGATGACCATCCATTTCCAGATTTTCCACTTGTTTAATCGCTTCCGGACATTTCAAATCATAAATATGTCCGCAACGTTTGCAAAGGAAATGGGAATGTACAGAAGTATCCGCATCAAAATTTGTATTCTTTTCGTCAATCGTAAGCATTAATGCCGCACCCTGTTCGGAAAACAATTTCAAAGTATTATAAACCGTTGTCTTTGAAAGTGTCGGCATTGAAGGAGACAATGCTGTGTAAATATCATCAGCCGACGGATGAATCGGATGCTCCATCAAATATTCCATGATAGCGATGCGTTGCATGGAAGGCTTGATATTATGCTCTAATAATCGATCGTATGGTTTCATTATCTTCCTTTCTTTTCAAAGTTGTATTCATTACAATTATAAATCTAATGCAAAGATAAGAAGTCTTTATTTTATTTCCAAATAAATCTTTGATTTTATTTGTGCGGTCTTGTACCAATAAAGATAAATACAAAAATAAAAACCGTTTAAATACAAAGATTTGCTTAAACGGTTTTATTATAAAAAGATGCCCCAATTTTCAAGAAAATCTGATGGCAATAAAGTAAGAAACAGAATACAACTAGAATGAAGCTCTTGTTCCGGCTATGATATCTGCCGGAACTTCATTACAACGAGTATAAACTTTCATTTCTCCCATATCTTCTTTGGCAGTCCATATCATCGAAGTATCAGTCAACCCCGAAACAATGTATGAATATTCCCATTCATCATCCGTATCAAGCTGATAATAGTAAGTACCGCTAATAATATCTCCGTAATCATCTTCTTTACTCAAAAGAAAAGAACCGGGAATTTGCTCAGATGTAGCACTGTTGAGATTCGTATAAATAGTGTAAGAACGTTTTCCGTCTTTTCCCTTCCGATCAAACGTTATATAATAGTAACGTGTGTCACCTTCCAGGTTTTCTCCATTCCATTCACTCAATCGCCAGCTTCCTGCGATATTCGCATAATTTACATCCTTAGTATCAGGAAGCTTTACTTCATCATCATCCCCACATGACACAAACAGCATCGTGGTGAGTAGTAGCATTATTCTGAATATATTTTTCATATACATATTTTATATTATTTATTATTGTAACAATAATTTCACTTGTACTGTCCGTTCAGAAGGGCGTACTGAAATGCCGTCCAAGACCAAACAAAATGTAATTTCATTCTTTTGAGGCAACAAACTTCTATCAATAGAAAGAATCATGTCGGCTTCCGTTTCCGGAAGAATAACTTTCGGCTCTGTTCGAAAACGAATGTATTCCGGCAGCATCAAGGCTGACAAATTTAAAGGTTGCTTTCCTGTATTGACACAAATGAATCTTTCCACTTGCATTCCTTCTCGAGAAAGCACTCTAATCTGCCATTCTTTCCGTTTCAGTCGCAATGTATTCCCAATAGCTACGGGATATCCCTTCCATTGGTCGCTGGTAGGTGATACCTTGCCAGTAAGTACCAGCCTGATCATCGGTTTCTTTCCGGAGAGATCGGTATAGACAAATGCTTCCCGATACAAATCACCAGCCTGATCCTTAGGATGAAAAATCAAATTGATTTCTCCCCGTTCCCCCGGTTGTACCAAGTCTTTATTACACTTGGCTACCGTACAGCCACAGGAAGTAGTCAACTTAGAGATACGCACCGTTTTTTTACTTACATTACAGTATTTAAAATGATACGTTACTGGCGCATCGTCTTCCGACAAAGTCCCTATATTGATTGCAGTACATTCAAACTGCAAGACTTGCTCCCCTCCTGTTTCCTGCGCAAAAACTATGCGCAGAAGACAGAAGAAAGAAAAAGAACAGTCCATACTTGATGGCTCCGGTAAAGTATCGTTTCATAATCACATTTACAACCAACTATCGTTTTTACGAACAGTAATAAAGAAATCTTGCTTGGTACCGTCAGTCGCCGTAACGGTAGCTTTCGTAGAACCCACTTTCAATCCTTTCAAGGTGAAAGTAATGTTGTCTTCCGCAGTGAGAAAAACAGCTATCGAGCTATCATCAACTTTACATGAGAAAGTCATATTCTCTCCATTCTTAAAATAACGGGAGTAATTGATCTTACTTGTACCACCAACGGACACATACATATTGGGAACAGTCATCTCGACACCTCTGCCCTCAACAGCTTTCAATAACTGATAGGCATCAATCAGTCCTGTACCCATATTACCTGTATAAGCAGCAGGTTCCATCTGTCCGGCTGCAATTTGGCCAAATGAAGCATTTGTGTACCAATATACTTTCATTTCCGTGAAATATGGTTCTACCGGCTTGACAGATTCCAATATCATTTTACGGAATTCATCTGCACGAAAATGACGATGCAATTTGGCAGCATAAGAAAGTCCCAGTGCGGCTACTCCCGAAACATGTGGACAAGCCTGTGACGTTCCTTCCATGTATCCATAATTCCCACCATCTTCACTGGCAGAAGATGGTATTGTGGAATATATTTTACCTTTGGGACTCTGATGATAATCACTGTCTCCACCTGGAGCACAGATAGAAACTCCATGCGCATAATTAGAATAACTGGATGGAGTACCATCGGCTGCTACGGCCGCTACCGAAATATAATCAGGATAAGCGCCCGGATATCCGGCCATAGCTGCATATTCATTACCTGAAGCAAACACGATGATACCTCCGTCTATGACATCATTTGGCGAGCCGGCATTATGAATAAAATAGTCAAAAGCCTCTTTCTCCAGCGGAGCACTGTCTACCCAGGCTTTATCAGAAGTATAACCCGGACTATATCCGCTAATGGGATTGGCAAGTCCCGAATTGTATCCCCAACTACACTGCAAAATAACGGCACCATTATCTGCTGCATATTTCACGGCTTTCGCTTCCTGATACAGGTTACATCCTTTAGAACCGGAAAACACCTGACAACTCATTATCTTTACACCACCTATATTACTAGCTTTATCCCCTCCTGCAATACCACTAATACCTTCACCATTATTTCTCACTGCACTGATAATCCCAGCCACATGAGTTCCATGTCCGGTATCATTCGGGTCATCATAAGAAATATAACCTTTATCATCTGTGAAATTGTAGCCATAACGGTCACCGGCATAACCATTTCCATCAGCATCTTCCTTTGAAGCAAATGTTTCGGCCTCATTCACCCACATATTCCCCTTTAAATCAGGATGATCATACATCACACCTTCATCAAGCACAGCTACGATAATGGAAGGATCTCCCGTACAAAGTTTCCAAGCTTCTCCACAATTTACATCAACCCCCGTTACAGCAGGTACTACCTTGTCACCCTTGTCATTCTTGTCTTCATTCTGAAGAATAGAACCATCATTCTTACACCCCCATTGTAGATTAAAATAGGTATCATCCGGTGTGACATTTATGGCGCGAGTGTTACGCATCACATGACTCATTGCTTGTTTGGTGAGAACTGTTGCCCGCACATTAGGATCGTATGAACGTTGGATAATATGGCTAAATTGGACTTTCGCCACATCTGCTACCTGCGACAAATCTTTAGCCACCTGCTCCAAATTCGTATCTTCATCAAAATGGATAACATACCAAAGATTCAGTCCTGCCTTGCGGGTGCGTTCTTCCGTGCGGTTATCTATCGGGAAAATACGCTCCAATTTATGAGTACCGATTCGTTGTAGAATTATATCCATATCCGAAATTCCCGAACGGGTCATCGCACCTCCGATAGAGCGAGTTACAGCAGCATCCAAAAAGGATGCCGCTTCCGGTTTGAATTTTACCATTATTTTTCCCTGGCTCGCTCCCTCGGGTAAATTAATAATTGGAGCTCCCTGTCCTGTATCAGGTTTCACTGTATCCATATCCCGGTCGGAACAGGATGTAAAAGTGATTGCTACAGCGGCTATTAGAATTAAATATATTCTTTTCATAATCAAATCAATATTCAGTTAATGTAGGTCTGGCTTTCGGATAACGCTCGTAAAACCATTCCAAATTAGAAGGTTCGTTCTTAAATCCCGGAACATTACCATTCATATCCTTTCCAGAATCCTGTGTATAAATCAAAGTGAACGGATCGAAACGTGCGAAACGCGGATGGTAAAGTAGCCATTCCGGTAAATCATCTCCCGACAAGAAGTTCAAGTTAATAGTGAACCTCTCGACATTAGGCAGAATCCTTGGAATAGTCTTTAATTTTTCCTTCACTTCATCGCTTGCACTGTTTAATGTATCGTTACTCTGAATATCTTCATCGGTATAAGCAGGAACTTCCGGTAAATGTGACCATGAATTAATGAATGTAGGTAATTCCCCATATATCAAATTATAGGATAATGACAACGATTTCAGTTTTTCCCACTTCAACAAGTTCTTAAAATTATAATTATTACTCGCATCAAATTTCAAGCCGAGATTTTCACGTGTATCGTTCAAATCTGTAATTGAACTGTATCGACGATTACCTGTCAAACTCAAATGAGTCAGTTCCGGGAAGTTTTTGGATTGTAAGTCAGACGGTATAGCCGTAAAGTTATTACTACTCAAATCCAATTTAGTTAAAATCTGACAAGATCCTTCTAATTCTGATTTTGAGATAGTTGTAATACCCATCGCATTTATTGTCAGATTCTTCAGATGCTGCAATCCCTTTAATGCGTTTCCAATCCTATAAGTAGCAGGAAGCAACTGCGTATTCGTGTTACTAGCAACAACCAATGTCTCCAAATATTTGATTTTACCGATTTCAGCAGGTAATTCCTCCTTTGTATTCAGCATTTTGAATTCAACAGAACGTACACGACCGATTTGTTCTGGAGTCACACCTTTATCAGTTCTCTCCCATACGGTTATGCCTGCCCAATAGTCAAGACGTTCGCTGGTATCCCAACTTATCATTGAACGCAATTTGGTACTTGCAATGACAATAGCAATGGAATCTCCCCGTCTATCATCTGTTATTTCCGGTGAAGCTTCCTGTTTTATAGTCAAAGCTACCTCTTTCTCCAGTTCATCTTCCTCGTTCACCGGAAGGAACTTAATCGAAGCGATTCTTTCTTTCGGATCCGTATTCATATCCCACTTAAATCGCATCTTGATGGTACGGGGACGAGCTCCATAATCCAAAGATATATCAGGTTGTCTTTTGGAAGTAGTCACCCAAGAGCCCATCAAAGGATAATCGACCTTGAATTTGACATTTGTAGTCACCGATATATCAAAATATCTTTTATCCTCGTTAGCCATACTGGCAACTTCCACTTCATATTTATCCAGACCTATCATCTTTCCATATCCGGTCTGATGTATTTTCAGTTCTTGCTTAGACTGTCCTTCCGGTACAAACGTCACGACAGCATGTCTCACATCATTAGAAAGTGTAGAATCCACTACAATCTCACAATTAGTGCTTCCGACACCATTAGCAGGCATCACCTTCACCCAAGGCTGGTTGACCTTTGCCACCCATTTAGTACCCGAAGCCACTTTCACCGACTCCATTCCACCTGTAGCACCCAAGGTGAACTCCTGGGCATCGATGGTGAAGCCAGAAATGCCTTCCTCATCCGAATCATCACAAGCAGCAATAAAACACAAGCTTGCAAAGAGGCATAAATATATTTTAAACAATGGTTTCATATAGATTCTTTTTTGTTATTTATCTATTTATTCTTTCAAATAATCACATCCACGAATATCCTGTTCCGGATCGTAGATGAGGAGATATCTTCCCTCTTTAATCAGATCGCAAACATTGGAAAGATTGAGAGAGATATTTGGATTATCCTTTATCTCAAAAACGATAATAGCCGATGATATCGTATCAAAAATCTTTCGCAAATCATTTCCACCAATACAGAATTGTCTCAAACTCGGACATAAGCCTAAATTGCCCGGCCATTTTCTCAACAAGCGGTTACCATTCTCATCGCGCTGGTTACGTACAGCATAAACAGTTAATGTGGCAGCGTCCATCGGTCCGGTAGGAACTTCCGTAAAGCGGTTGTTACTTAGATCCACACCATAAAGGAAAGGCATATTTTTCCCATTAAAATCATCCGGAAGCTTTGATAAGTGATTATAAGTCAAGTCGAATGTTTTCATCATATACGAATATTTTGATGCATTGAATGTACCTTTCGGTATCTCTTCTATTCCATTACCGTTCAGTCCTAAAGCTGACACCTGAGAATTTGTATCAAACAGTATCTTCGGGAATTTTTTCAATTTATTCCCCCCCAATGCAATCGTACTGGCATTTACGCCATTAAAAGTTCCATTCTCTTCACCCTCAAATCCATCAATTTCATTGAATGAAAAATTAACAGAAGACATTACATATACAGATTGCGAACTGAATATATTAGGGAATTTCTTCAATTTATTATAAGCAAAAGAGAAAGACTCCACATCAGCATATCCGCAGAAATGTCCACTTTCATCACGTGGCAATTCCTCTATCTGATTGTGATCCATTGACAATTGTACCAAAATAACATCACTACCGAATGCTTTCTCAATCTTTTTAATCTGATTGTATGCACAATCCAGTTTACCAAGTTTTTTCACCATTGACATATCCGGCAAAACAGTCAGTTTATTATAAGTCAAATAAAAGATCTGCAATGTTTTACTTATACTTTCGCTGGCTACAAACTTACCTAAATCCTCATGAAAATCTCCCAAACTCGGATTACTCGCCAAGTTGAATGATTGAAGGTTCGGCAGTTTATTCAGTTCTTCCGGAAGTTTTGTCATAGACGGACAATTGTAAATTTCAAGGTCTGTCAGATTCTCCAGCCCACTTAGGTCAGTCCCCGGTTCAAATCCTTCGAATTTACCGTTGGCAATATACAAATATTGCAATTTCTTCAAGTTTCCAATAGAAGCGGGTATTCTATGAATTCCATTTGTCAACCGATTGACCGGGACATCTTTCAAAGAAGGACGATTGGCTTTGCTATTTACAGTAGGCTGAGAAAAACGACTGGGTATCCCCTCTTTCTGCCACTTCAAAGCAGCTTGTATCGGTTCGGAGAAATACGATTCAATATCCACCTTTACAAACTTATTATAATAATCACTCCTTATAGAGTTCTTCTGTACTTCAGTCAATTCAGTTCCCATCGTCTTCTCAATGATATTATCACCTACTTGGTCGGCATGATTACCTAAAGATAAAGTTCTAAGCTCCGTTAAGTCTCCCAAAGATTCAGGAATATCACCTTCAGGACCGAACGCACCGATAGAAAGACCTGTGACACGTCCTTTGGCATCCAAATCGACACCAGGTTGATCTCCCCACAAATCAATATCTTTATTGAAATCCCAGTTAGTACCTAAAGGATATGTAGTACCCGAATAACTCCATCCCTTCTGATTCTTTTCCGGAATAGACGGGCCTTTCAAGGCTTCCCACATTTCTTTCAGAACAAGATAGTCCTTAATACTGCCGGTAGTTTTACTGAAATTAATCGGAACGTTAACTTCAGTAGTCACATTATCCAGCACTTCAAAGTCAGCACCGTTTACTTCTCCATATTCCAAAGATCCCTTATTTTTCTTTTTAGTCGTATAACTTTTAATCTTATATTTACCGGCAGAAAGACGGAATAATGAATCACTGACAGCCACGGATATCTTCTTTCCACTATCATCCAGCTTCTCTGTATACTTTACGGCAATATTCTCAAGAGTCGTCTCTTTTTTCGTAAACAGTTCCTGTACCGTTACATTGATGTATTTGATATCGGAGAAAACATAATCTTCGCCTATTGCCCGAGTGGATGGTAGAAAATTTTTAGTTATAGTAAATTTCACTATCCCTCGATTCACTACTTTCACCTGTATGTCTTGTACAGCTAACCCACCATTTACTACAGTCAAAATTGTCTTTTTATCCGGTTCGCCGGAAAGAATCTGTTTCAAATCCTGCGTAGTTCCATCTGCTTTAAACAGATAGAAACCGATAATCTGATAAGTTCCGACCATCAATTGAAGTTTGTCACTTCTCAAGCCAAATTCACTATCGTCGCCCATCGCTTCCAGACCGACAGTCTGTACAATTTCAGTACCGTCTTCCTGATTGATAAGCACGATTTTCATTTTTTGCGCATCACGCAAATAATCCAGCTCATTCGTACTGGCACGTGTACCTGTCGAAACACCTTTATAAAGTTTGAACTGAGCATATCCATATCCTGCCTGAAGTACGTCATCATCGTCAGAGCAACTTCCAGCTGTAAACCCTAAAGTAAACAACATGCAAGAAAGGACAAACATTTTTATAAATAATATCTTAGTTTTCATATAAGCTAAATTTTACATGTTATCAATCCTCATATCGGGGTTGAATCAGCAATACTCCTAAAATAGTTTCATTATCCATTAATTTAATAACCATAGGCTTTGTTCCATTCTTGCTTTCGTCCATGCCTGAAACATTGACAAATGCACTTGTCATATACCTTCCCTCAACTTCAATTCCTTCCCATACGGTATCCTGACCATTATGCTTAGTTTCAGCTTGCAAATTCCAACCGGAGTAGCCATTTACAATAATATGGAATGGATCATAATTAACACCTAAAGTCAACGATGAAACCAAAAATACATTTGTAGTACCATATTCACTTTCTAATTGTTCATCTGGCATATCCGAAGGTACAGCTTTCACAGGATTGCCTGTACCATCCAAAATAGGTTCACCACTTTCTTTAACCAAAGATATCAGATCTCCTGCCACTCCTTCCTGTTTTATATCAGCAATTATATTTTCATCATATTCCTTTGGAATCCCCTTTTCAAGTAAAACAAGATCGGATAGATGATCCTTAATTTCAGCATATATAACGTTAGGAAATGCTAATACATACGCAGTTCTTGCTTTCGAATTATTTGCGCTTGCTGCTATATTAATATTCCCTTCTTTATCATCATCTATCCAAAGCCAACGATTAAAGGAATCCATTATTGTATAAGAATATTCAAGCTCCCATGTCATCTGATTCCGTTCTGCCACATATTCCACACATACCAAGGTATATTCATCATTCTTAGCCATTACCGTTACAGGAACTCCCTCGCTATCATAACTATTATCGCCTGCAGTATAACTTTCTCCATCAACCGAGACTTCTATGTTGTCTTTCAGAGTACCAATAATTCTATCAGCAGGAATACCTTCATACTTCACAGGAACTTTTGCAACAGCTCCGCTTCTACTTTCAATTGTCAGAAAGCCGGTAATTTCATTCTTTTTATATTGCATTATCATCTGTGGAATGACGCTGACATTATCTCCGGCATTGCCAGATACAACTTCGCTGTCTGATGCTCTACGATTGAATTCCATCCATTCGGGGTACTTTTCAAAGCCCAATCCTCATTAGCTTCTAACACCAATATGTCAGTTCCATCAAAATTGATGACAAAAGGATTTTTCTGTGTACATTACAGACTTGTCCGCATTGAAAGCCCGAACTTCATAACCAGTAGACGGACGCGTCACCTCCGCTATCACCTGCTGGCTTCCTGCCAGCTTCATAGTCAGCTCTGCCTTATAAGATTTTAACAGTTCGGTAGCATCATCACTAATATGGATAGTGACTGTCTGCTTTCCGGCATTGCCTGAACAAACGAACGTCCTCTCACCATCCTGTTCAAAATAGCACCATAACGATGAGGAAGTCAATATCCAGTTATCGGCAGCCTCAAAAGTCAGTGTCTTGGTATCTCCGACTTCACATTCTATTTTCTGCAAATCCGGGAATACAGGCGTTGTAGTCTCGTCATCATCACTGCAAGCAGATACGAAGAGACAAAACACTAACGTAATCAATTGCAAATAATATTTCATTATATCTTTCATATTTATTTCCGATTATAGTTTAGAGTCCTTCCTCTTTCTTATACTGTTCCGCTTCTTCATCACTAATCCACTCCAAGATATTCACATAAGTACCTACTGTACCTTTACCCACCACATAAATAGTGCTATATAAGAATACGAATTTCTGGCATACATTATAATAAGAATCGTACGCAACAGGCTGAGTACACATCAGCTTTCCATTACCGTAAATGGTTCCGAAGGCTTCTGCCGTACTACCTATAATTTGATCATCAAACTCTACAAATGGTTTCAACGGATCGGAAGGATCATACTTAATTTTAAGATCATAATTCTTGTAGAAAAAATCATGTAATATGATAGTATTATCTTCCGTCTTGTCTCTTTCTGCCTGCAATAACCGATGTTCCGTATCCGTCATATATGCATTAAAGAAAGAAGAAGTCAATAGACAATAGCCTTCAAAAGTACTTAGTTCGAAAGGACATGCTTTTTGCATTTGAACACGAGTACGTGTACCGTACAAATCCCATATATTTTCATCTTTCGGAAGCAAATTGAACGTAACCGACAAAGAGTCAGTTTTACCTATATTTTCATAGACACCCTTCATCCGGAACTTTGCAACTCGCTCCCCTGCTTTAATGGTTACCGTATTTGATTCAACTACATATTGCTTTTTTCAATTGCATTACTAGCCTTATCGTCTACTTCCACACCAAAAGAACGGTCATAATCGCATATATTCGTAGCTACTACCGGAATCTCAAACCATTTCTCGCTGTCCTGCACCGGATACATAGATAATGTATCGGAGAACATCACGTAGTCGGAACCGCTGTAAGTCGTCCGGGAAAGATCATTACATCCCCAGAATCCGACAGCCAACGTCGTAAGTGTTACTATTCCTGTTATTAATCGTTTCATTGTTTCTCTATATTATCTTTATACATTATTTATTGCTTTCATTAGGTGCTAGATCTACGCCAGGAGCATCCAACTCATGTTGTGGAATAGGCCATACAAAACGAGGATCGTCTTTCTCTAACTTCAACGTATTACCCGGAGAGATAGTCGAAGTTTGTTCTTTACGTTCAAATCCCTCATGCCAACGTTTCAAGTCGTTAAGACGGAAACCTTCCATAAAGAGTTCTTTCATACGTTCTTCACTGACAGTTTTAAACCAATTTTCTTCTGTAAGCGTAGTAGAGCCACCATAAGAAGAATAACGAGCCATACGTAAAGTAGAAATATCAATTCCTGCTTTTCCATAATAAGATGCTCCCATCCGGCAATAAGCCTCTGCACGAATCAGATATTGTTCCGCTAACCGGAACGGTTTCGGCATGGATACACACAGCAATCTTTGGCTTATAAAATCCTGATTTCCCATGTATTTAACCAAAAGAGGCCAAGTCAACCCATGAGAGAATCCGGTCGTTGCCGTAGCGAAATAAGCATTATAGCGTAAATCAGCATTGGCATAGGCATCCAATGCCCATTTAGCTGGTACATAATCCGGTTTATAAGATGTATAATCATAATTGAGGAATACAGTGCCTAATGCCCCTCCATAGGAATTTACCTCAAACATTACTTTCCAAATGATTTCAGTAGAATTATCATACTGCCACATGTATGCAAAATCATTATAAGTAACCGAATAACTATGCTTGGTTGCATCAGCTAATATATATTTCTTACTATCTATTACTTTAGTAGCATATTCAACAGCTTTCTCCCACTTCCGCATATACAAGTACATACGAGCATATAAAGCATTGACTGTACCAATCGTGAAATATGCAGAATTATAAATAACCTCAGTGTCATCATCCGTAGCCAGATATTCGGCCGATCTAGCCAAATCATCCAATACAAACTGATACGAATCTTTTAAAGAAGCACGTTTTACAGGCCCCGGATTAACGTAGCTGGACTGCAGTACAACTCCCAGTTCATTGGCAGCTTCTTCGTCACTTTCATAAGCTTTACAGAAACACTTCAACAGTTCTGAATAAGCCAGCGCACGGGCAAAATAGATATGACCTTTATAGGTATCCAACTTGTCCAGTTGTTCATCATCTGAAGTGTTGGCCTCTACAGCAGCAATGTTATCAAGAACAAAATTGCAACGTCCGATGACAGTATACAAGCCACCATACACATATTCCACCTGTTTATTGATAGCTAATATTTCATTACGCCATACATCACCATAGATATTTGTATATCCTTTAACAGCGTATACCAGATCCGTCTGAATATCAGGCAATAAAGTCAAGTATCCGCTATATAGGCTGGCATTTTTAAACTGTGCATAAATACCGACCAAAGCTTGGCGTACATCGCTCACTGTCTTAATAGCCTCTTCTTGCGGAATTGCATCTTGCGGATATTTATCAAGACAGGAAGATGCCGAAAGCAATACCGCAACTAAAACTATATATAATTTTATTTTTCTTATCATCACTGATTAATTTTAGAATGAAACTTCCAGTCCGAATGTAAACTGACGGGACATAGGGTATTGAGCCTTATACACATTGGAGGTAGACTCCGGATCCATCCCTGTAAAACTTGTAAATGTCAACAAATTCTGTCCCTGCGCATAAATACGGGCACTACTTAAAAATTAGTCCGCTGCAACCATTTCTGTGGGAATGTATAGCTAAGCATTAAATTTTTCAGACGCAGGAAAGAAGCATCTTCTAAGAATCGTGAATCTAATTGAGGAGTAACTCCATAACGAGGGATATCAGTCACATCTCCCGGCTTTTTCCATCGATCATAAAGCATACGTTTTGACTGATTGTAGGCACTGAACAGTCCGTTGCTCTCTTGAAAAACTCTGTCATTGTTAAGCATCCAGCGATCGGCCACCCACGTGAACTGTGCGGAAAGTGAAAATCCTTGCCAAGAAAGTGTAGTACCAAAACCACCTTGCCAAGGAGCTTCATGTGTCTTACCCAGCATCACTTTGTCACTTTCATTATATTCTGTAGTAATTTCACCGTCTTTGGTATACCATAAAGCATCTCCATTAGTAGGATTGACTCCTGCATAACGGTTCAGATAAAATTCACCTAACGGATGACCTACCGCAACCATTCTACCAGTATCAGAGGCTACATATTCTGTTATCCCATTATAAAGCTCGGTTATCTCATTTTTATTATATGAAACATTGGCGTTCACATTCCATGTAAAGTCTTTGATGCGAAGTACGTCTGCACTGACATTAATTTCTACACCACGGTTTCGCATAGCTCCCACATTATCCCAACGAGTTCCAAAACCGCTAGTTGTGTAAGAAATGGGAACTGCCATCAACATATTAGTAGTTTTCTTATTATAAAACTCCACATCCAAATTTATACGATCAATAAAACCTAAATGCAGTGCCACATTAGTAGCCCATGTAGACTCCCAACTTAATTCTTCATTTCCCAACTGGGAAATAGCAATACCTGATTCATTGTTATACTTATATCCACCGGAAACTAAAGCCAAATGTTCATAGTTATTAATAGAAGAGTTGCCCGATGTACCGGTATTAATCGCTATTTGCGCATTAGTAAGCCATTTATATTTTTGCATGAACTTCTCCTTACGGAGATTCCACATAAACCCGACTGACCAAAAAGCTCCCCAATGTTTATCTGTTCCGAAACGGGAAGATCCATCCCCACGAACCGAAAAGTCAGCATAGTAACGATCATCATAATTATATTCACCACGACCAAAAAAAGAGAGAAAAGAATATTCCGTAACGGGATCTCCCCATGATGAAGCGGTAGAACCGGAAGACAAGTTTGTCAAAATATCATTTGTCTGTCCACGAGTCGTAACCTGAAAACCTTCATAATGATAATCGACTCCTTCCTGCCCAACCATAAAGTTGAATGAATGAACATCATTCAACATAAAACGGTAGTTTGCCGTATTTGTAATCATCAGATTAAGCATATCATACGAACTACGCTGGGCACCTCCATAATTATTATTTGGCTTATAACTCGGAAAACTTCGATAAAAAGAAGTAGTATGACCATAATCTGCACTTAGTTGTGAACGAATTGTGAGATTCTTTATAGGTGTAGCTTCAGCATAGAAAGTAGATAAAAGTTTATACTTCTTATTTGATAACGGATTGTTTTCCATCCATGCTAACGGATTCTCCGTCGTTCCTTTCCAACTGCCGTCATCCTGAAGAGCCAGACTTCCATCCTCCTTATAAGGATTCCAGTAAGGCAACATGAAAAAAGATGCGGAAATAGGAGCCCACAATGCATATTCACCATCATCACTCTGTTCTACCTCCTGATAAGTAAACATTGTATTCGTTCCTATTTTCAACCATTTATTAGCTTTCGCCTCCACATTGGCACGGAAGTTAACACGCTCAAATGTAGAACCTACTGCAATACCATCCTGATCATAATAGCTTCCCGAAACATAATAATTTAACTTTTCCGTACCACCATTTACTGATAACTCGTAATTCTGCAAGGGTGCTTTGTCATTGTATACCTTATCCAGCCAATTGATATTTATCTTACTTAATTTCTCGTAATCCTGTCCTTTATCCAATCCCACTTCTTTTTCAAACTGAATACGTTCGTTCGTATCCATCTGATCCCAGTCCTTTGAAGCTAATTGGGAAAAACCTAGTTGTGTACGGAAAGTAATCTTGGCAGCTTCCCCCATACGTCCACGCTTGGAAGTGATTACTACCACGCCATTAGAAGCACGTGCGCCATAGATAGAAGTAGAAGAAGCATCTTTCAACACTGAAATGCTCTCAATATCATTAGGACTAATCGTGTTGAAATCTGAACTTGAAATAGCCACTCCATCCAATATAAAAAGAGGATCTTTCCCCGAATTAATTGAATTTGTTCCGCGAATACGAAAAGTTGCTGCCTTACTGGGTTCACCTGATTCAGAAAGCACCATTAATCCCGGTGCCTGCCCTTGCAGTGCCTGATCGAAACTCGGAGCAGGAACATCTTCCATCTTTTCAGCTTTTACCGTAGATACAGAACCTGCAATCGTACCTTTCTTACGTACACCGTAGGCAACAACCACTACTTCTTCTACCATTTGTGCATCACTCTCCATCTTCAGATTCATGCGAGTGGCAGCAGACACCTGCTTTTCCATCGTTTTCATTCCAATGTAAGAAAACTGCAAAATAGCAGGGGATTTCGTCACTGTGATACTGTAATTACCATTCATATCGGTAATTACTCCGTTCGTCGTACCCTTCTCCAAAACAGACACACCAATCATCGGCTGATTGTCTTCCGCCGAAATAATGTGTCCCGTTACCTGATATCCACCCTGTGCAAAAAGCAACAGGGGGATACTTGTCAGAGTAAAGAGTACAAACAAGAGAATTGATTTTCTCATCTTTGATACTTTGATTTTAAATTAATGAAATTGATTATTTTATAGATTTATCTACAATAAGGAATACGCAGTCTTCGCGTAGAATAATACACTCCTTTCCCAAAATCGGTTTATGCATTTTCTGCACCGACTTGGGACAGGCTATTATTATCTATAAATATAGAATAGGAATAGACTAACTTGGCAAATTCTTAATATTGCGCCAAATATCCAAATAGATTTTTCGTGTTACTGCTGTGTGAATTAAATGTATGACCATCTGCTCTCTTAAGTTATAAATTAAACACTAAT
>ENA-OQJB01000210-OQJB01000210.1-human-gut-metagenome-genome-assembly--contig:-NODE-210-length-34140-cov-3.630083_pt1 | contig 34140 bp, 28 predicted proteins | sample MGYA00242599_ERZ504765 | MGnify/ENA primary metagenome ERZ504765 (study PRJEB26092, sample SAMD00036354) | human gut metagenome | host: Homo sapiens | study: EMG produced TPA metagenomics assembly of...
CATCTCGCTAACCGATAAAACTCATCTTAGAGATTTGTTCGACAAATCGAATTTCAAAAATATCAAAGAGCTAAATGATTCAAGTGAATCGAATTTATTTAATTTTTAACCGACTAGTGACCAAAAAATTTTTAGTGGACACTAGTGTAAAATAAACACAAAAGATGAAACAGAATCAATATTTATTTCTACTGTTCGCCCTGATTGTTCTGACGGGCTGTGGCGGTACGCAGAAGAAATTAACCGAATATGTCAATCCTTTCTTGGGTACGGCTACTTTGTGGGAGCCTGAGGACTTAGGGTATACGCGCAAAATAAAGTCACGTACATGGGGTGCGGAAACTTATCCGGGTGCTACCTTGCCCAACGCAATGGTGCAGCTCAGCCCCGTTACACAGTTTCGTAGCGGTGCGGGCTATCAATATGAGGACACTGTGATTTATGGTTTTTCACATACTGCTAAAGGGCATTGGAACTTGTTGCATGTCCCCATGTTGCCAGTGGTGGGAACTATCGCTCCGGGTAATTATTGCTCCGGGTTTAGTCACGAGAAGGAATCTGCGCATCCGGGGTATTACCAAGTTTATCTGGAACGCTATAAAGTGAACGCCGAGTTGACCAGTACCTTGCGTTGTGCCTACCATAAATATACTTTCGGCAAGGGCGACGATAAGTCATTATTGGTAGACATCCGCCGTTCTAATAATGATGTCCGTGATTGGAAGATTGAGAAGGTTGACGATAATACGTTCACGGGTTATCAAGATGGCGATGGTAAAATCTACTTTTACGCTAAGACCAACTATAAAATAGGCCAAGTGGAAATGGTAAAAGACGACAAACATGAGGTGGCTGTGCTGCGTTTTATCGACAGCAAAGGTGTTGAACCTTTGGAAGTGAAGGCTGGTTTCTCGTTTGTGAGTATAGAGAATGCTCAAATGAATTTGAAGGCCGAAATGTTGAACAAAAGTTTTGCACAAGTGGCAGAAGAAGCCGATGCGGCTTGGGAAGCACTCCTCTCCAAGATTCAAGTTGCAGGTGGCACGGAACGTGAAAAGAGATTGTTTTATTCTACTTTCTTCCATGCTTTTAAATGGCCGGCTTTGCGTAGCGATGTGAATCATGAATATACTGATGTCCGTGGCGAAGTAGTGAATAACGGCTTCCACTATTACACTGACCCTTCTTTTTGGGACGATTATCGCAACAAACTGGTACTCATAGGTATGATTTCTCCCGATGTGACTACTGACATCATTAGGTCTATTATTGACAAAGGCGAGAAGCGTGACGGCTACATGCCCACCTTCTTCCATGGTGATCACGCTTCCACTTTTATTTCTGGTTCTTGGTTGCGTGGTTTGCATGATTTCGATCTGGAGCGTGCTTATAAGTTGATTCTGAAAAATGCTACGGTGCCCGGTAAAGGAGGACGTCGCTATTTGGATGAGTATATGGAGCGAGGTTGGATTGCTGAAAAAGACACAGTGAATGTACCCACATGGGACGAATACAAAGGGGCTGTGACCAAGACCCAGGAATATGCTTACGATGACTATGCCGTAGCCTTGGTAGCCAAGGAGCTGGGAGATGAAGCCAACTACAAGCTGATGATGGAACGCTCCAACAACTACAAGACGCTATTCGACCCCTCTACCGGCTTTTGGAGAGGTAAGATTGACGATGGTAGCTGGATTCAGGATTTCGATCCGTATTATCCCTATTACCAGTACATGTACCGTGAGGCCAATGCATGGAACGCCCTTTTCTTCGCCCCCCACGACCCCGAAGGCATGATTAAGCTCTATCCCAGTAAAGAGGCGGTGGAGGCTAAACTGGATTCCTTATTCAGCGAACCGTGGAGAGGTTACGAGGCCCACAACCTGACCGGATTCATCGGAAACTATTGTCACGGAAACCAGCCGGGACACAGCATTCCTTACACCTATTATTTCATAGACAAACAAGAGAAAGCCCAATGCATTCTCGACAGCCTGATGAACCACTACTATGACATGGGTGCCGACAAGCTGGCTTATGCAGGGATGGATGATGCCGGCGAGATGTCTTCGTGGTATGTGCTCAATGCTATTGGACTTTACACTTATTCGCCTGCCGATCCTGAATATATTGTTACTGTTCCCTTGTTCGATAAAGTGACGTTCAATCTGAATGGTCGTCCCTTTACGATTGTGAAGAAAGGAAGCGGCAAGAAGATTATTGACATTACTTATGACGGTAAAAAGATTGACGGTTACTTTATCACCCATGACCAACTGAGGGAGGGCAAGGAACTGGTGATTACTACGGAATAGATAAACAATGGAGTTATGAAAAGAAATATACTGCTTCTATTCACATTCTTTGCTTGCATTACTGTACAAGGGCAGACTCCGGTTCGTTTGGTTGATCTGAGGAGCGAACATCTTGACAGACCTATAGGTTTGGATAATCCCGTTCCACGCCTTTCTTGGCGGATGGAAGATGGTAGGCAGGGAGCTGTGCAGACTTCCTGGCGGATTGTGGTAGACGAAGACTCGTTGAATGTGGTCAATGGCTGTGGCAGGATGTGGGATAGTGGAAAGAACGATTCCCGTAATCAGCTTGTGGCCTATGCGGGCAAAAAACTGCAGCCTTTCACTAGATATTATTGGAAAGTAATCTGCAGCGACATGGAATATAAGGAGACTGCTTCTCCTGTCTCTTACTTTGAAACGGGCATGATGGGGATGCAACATTGGCAAGGTGCTTGGATTGGCGATGGCAAGGATATTCATTATGGGCCTGCCCCTTACTTCCGAAAAGAGTTCAAGACCGGCAAAAAGGTAAAGTCAGCGCGTGCTTATATTGCCGCTGCTGGACTATATGAGCTTTACATCAATGGCGAGAAGATAGGAGACCACTGCCTTGCCCCTCTCTATACCCGCTTTGATCGCCGCAACTTGTATGTGGCTTATGATGTGACTTCACAATTACAGAATGGTGACAACGCTATTGGCGTACTTTTGGGTAACGGCTGGTATAACCATCAATCCAAAGCAGTGTGGGACTTCGACCGTGCCCCTTGGCGCAACCGTCCCACTTTCTGTCTGGACTTGCGCATTACCTACACCGATGGAAGCGTGGAGACTATTCCCACCGATCTCAGTTGGCGGACAGCGTCGGGTGCAATCACTTTTAATAGTATCTATACTGGCGAGCACTACGATGCACGTCTGGAGCAGAAAGGATGGAGCACTCCGGAATTCGATGATTCCAAGTGGCGCGGAGTAGCCTATCGGAGTGTACCTTCTTCCAATGTCACTGCCCAGCAAGTACATCCCATCCGTAATGTAAAGATTTTCCCCGCCGTCTCTTTCCGCAAAGTGGACGAGAAAACATACATCTATGATTTCGGGCAAAATATGTCCGGTGTGACTTGTATTCATGTTTCGGGTGAACGGGGAACGGAGGTCAGAATCAAACATGGCGAACGCTTACATCCAAATGGCCGCCTCGATCTCTCGAACATTGATGTCTACTTTCGAGGCGATAAGGAGAAAGACCCTTTTCAGACGGACATTCTCATTCTGAGTGGAGAAGAGGATGAGTTCATGCCCCGATTTAATTACAAGGGATTTCGTTATGTGGAGGTAGTGGCAGATAAGCCTATTGAGCTTGACCAAAACAGCTTGATTGCTTACTTCATGCACAGTGATGTGCCGGCAGTAGGTAGCTTGGAATCTTCGAGCCCACTGATAGGCAAGCTGCTCCATGCTGCCAATCACTCTTACCTTTCCAATCTGATGGGCTACCCCACCGATTGCCCTCAGCGCGAGAAGAACGGTTGGACTGGTGACGGTCATTTTGCCATTGAGGCAGCATTTTATAACTTTGATGGAATTACCGTTTACGAAAAATGGTTGGCCGACCATCGTGACGAACAGCAGCCCAACGGAGTGCTGCCCGATATTATTCCAACTGGTGGATGGGGATATGGTACAGACAACGGGCTGGACTGGACTAGTACTATTGCCATCATCCCTTGGAATATCTACCTCTTCTACGTTGATAGCAAGCCCTTGAGCGATTGTTACGAGAGCATCAAACGTTATGTGGATTATGTGGAGCGTATCTCTAACAATCATCTCACTACGTGGGGGCGCGGAGACTGGGTGCCGGTGAAGTCAAAATCCAATAAAGAGCTGACTTCCTCGGTCTACTTTTATGTAGATACCAAGATTTTGGCCGCTGCTGCCAAACTCTTCGGCAAACAGGCCGATTACGAATATTATAATGCCTTGTCGGAGGAGATAAAGCAAGCTGTCAATGATAAGTTCCTGAATCGAGAAACAGGCATCTATGCCGAAGGTTCACAAACCGAATTGAGTGTTCCCTTGCAATGGAAGATTGTGCCCGAAGAGTTGATAGGAAAAGTGGCAGCTAACTTGGCACATAAGGTAGAGGAGGACGGTTTTCACTTGGATGTGGGTGTATTAGGAGCTAAAGCTATTCTGAATGCACTCAGCGAAAATGGTTATGCTGAAACAGCTTATAAGGTGGCTGTACAGGACACTTATCCTTCATGGGGTTGGTGGATGGTGAACGGTGCCACTACGCTGCTCGAGAACTGGGATTTGCAGGCTACTCGTGACATCTCGGACAATCATATGATGTTCGGTGAAATAGGTGCTTGGTTCTACAAGGGGCTGGGAGGTATTTTCCCTGATCCCGTGCAACCTGGTTTTCAAAACATTCTGCTCCGTCCCCATTTCATAAAGGGATTGAAACGGTTTGAAGCTCGTCATCGGTCGCCTTACGGTGAAATTGTTTCTCGCTGGGAATGGAAAGGGAAATGTGTGCATTATGAAGTTACAGTGCCCGCTAACAGTACAGCTACACTCACTTTACCTGACAAGGCCGAGAATGTACGGGTGGTGGAACTGGCGGCAGGAAGATATGAGTTTATTGTAAAGTGACCCTGTACTTTTCATTTATGCTTGCAAATATGTAATTAGCGGGTTTGCCACGTTGTTGTGGCATAACTCGCTAATTTTTATAGTCGGTATGTTAAGGGATGGCTTTTTCATTCTTATAGCCTGATCTTTCCCTCCAACCGTATATCTTCCGATGAAGCCCCTATCAGCAGCTTCACCGTTCCGGGTTCTACAACGAACATCTGCTTTCCTTCGTTCCAATAGCCGAGCTCTTCTTTGGGCACGGTAAGCGTCACTTTCCGGGTTTCGCCGGCCTTGATGGGGATACGCCTGAAGGCGCGCAACTGCTTGGAAGGACGTTCCACTTTGGATTCCGGATAGCTGGCATAGAGCTGCACGACTTCTTCCCCGTCGCGTCCGCTGGTATTCTTCACTGATACCGTCACGCGGATGTTCTTCTTGTCTTGCTTGAAGGATTCAATCTTCTCGTATGCAAAGTCGGAATAGCTCAGACCATAGCCGAAAGGATAGAGCACCGGGCCCTGGTGGTACATATACGTGCGTCCGTTGCGGATGTCGTAGTCCATTATGTCGGGTAGGTCAGTGATGTCTTTCACCCACGTCTGTACGGTACGTCCGGCTGGATTCACCTTGCCGAAGAGTACGTCGGCCAGTCCGTTGCCCTGCTCCTGACTGCAGTGGGTGATGTGGACGATGGCAGGCACGTGCTCCTGGCTCCAGTTGATGGTGTAGGGGAAGCTGCTGACGAGCACCAGTATGGTATTGGGATTGGCCTTGAGCACCAGCTTCACCAAGTCTTCATCGGGCAGCATCAGCGATTTGCGGTCCACGGCTTCGCGGCCGTCACTGGGGACGGGAGAGAACTTCCAGTCCGCACGCGTGCCGTAAGGATGGTTTCCTACACACACGATGGCAACGTCGGCGGCTGCAGCAGCCTTTTCTGCCTGGCCCATGCGGTTGTCTTCGGCGTGGATGATTTCGGTTCCTTCTTTCACAGCATTGCGTATGCCACTCAGAATCGTTGTTTCGTAAGGCGGGGTACCACTATACCAATCTTGCACGATTTTGTCCGAATACGGGCCTATAACGGCTATTTTACGCAGCTTTCCGGCATCGAGTGGCAGGAGTTTTTTGTTTTTCAATAACACCACGGACTTGGCGGTGACTTCCCGTGCCAGCCTGCGGGCTTCTGCTGTCACGAAAGGCGGTGTCTCCGTACTGTTCTTTCCGATAGAGAGATAAGGGTTACGGGAGTTGTCCCCGTCAGCAAGCCGAGCTTGAGGGCGACGAAGATGTTCCCGCGGATAGCCTTGTCGATGTCGACTTCGGTCAGTAATCCCTTTTCCAGAGCTTCCTTGACGTAAGGAACGTATGCGTCGAGAAATTGTCCTGTGGTGGCTTTTACTACGGCAGCGGCACCCTCCGCAAAGCTCGGAAAACTCTTGTGCGCTTCAATCAGCAGTTTCAGGGCACCGCCGTCCGTACAGATGATACCGTTGTTGCCCCACTGCTTGCGGGTAATCTCTTCGAGGCAGGGATGGATGGACATGGGGATGCCGTTCCAACTGTTGTAGGCGGCCATGAAGGCACGGCTGCCTCCCTCAGTGATACCTTTATAGAAGGATAAGCGTAGTATTCATGGAACAGCCGCGTGTCGAAGTCGGAGGAAGTGCTGTCCCGTCCGTCCTCGTTACTATTAGCAAGGAAGTGTTTCATCAGAGAGGCAGTTTTCCAGTAGCGGGGATGATTGCCTTGCAGGCCGCGTACGCTGGCAATGGTGAGTTGGGCGGTGAGGAAAGCATCTTCTCCGAAACTCTCCTCGGTACGTCCCCAGCGCGGGTCGCGGGCAAGGTCGGCATTCGGAGCGCGCATCACGAGGGCATGACGCTTGTTACCGGTGGTCTGCATGTAGTAGCGGGCTTCTTCAGCGGCTTGTTCCGCTACTTTCTGCACCAAATCGGTGTCCCATGTGGAGCCCAGACCGTAGGACTGGGGGAATATGGTGGTGGGGCAGTCGGTAGGGACTACTTTCCCGTCTTCCGTTCTTTGGCGTCCGCCCCACATGGCAGGCCCGCCGAGGGTCAGCCCGTGCAGTCCTTCGTAGTGTCCGCAACGGGGAATGTTGAGGCGGGGGACACCGAGGTCGGTGGAAAGAAGGTTTATCTTTTCATCCAATGTTAGGATGGAAAGAAGATGTTCCACGCGCTGTTCGTCGGTGAGCGTGGTATCTTGAAAGGCTTGTGTGTGTTGCGCGCTTGCCTGCAAGCCGAATAGCAGGGGCAAGGCGAGGAACAATAACTTGTTTCGCATGGGGTATTAGAGTTTAATGTGTTTGATATACCGGTTATGGGATTGATATCCGTTGTAACTGTCCGTCCTGCGGCAGGCAGAGCAACCCTTCAGCTTTCTTTTCGTCTGCCAGATATTTCTTCCACGTAATCTTGTCCCATTTCATCTGGTCTGTACATTGTGCCACGGGGATATGGGGGATGGCCGAACCGTCCTTTACAAGAATGACGATGGGCAGGACGCCGCACTCGATATGGTTCCATCCCGGAGCATACACCTTTCCGGTCTGGTAATCTATCCACTTCTGTCGTCCGGGGAGGTAGACATCCCGTCCGTTGCCCTCTTCGAGCATGGGGGCCACGAGGAGGTTGGAGCCGAACATGTACTCGTCCTCTACCAGCCATGCACCCGGGTCGTCGGGATACTCCAGCAGCAGGGCGCGGAGCATCGGCCAGCCGTTCTCGGTGCACTCTTTGGATTGTGCGTATACATAGGGCATCAGTTTGTACTTCAGCTCGGCGCAACGGCGGAAATAGTCTGTGAACTCTTTCCCGTAGTACCACGGCTCAGTGGGAGGTGCTCCGTGCACGCGGCTGTGGCTGGTGAGGAAGCCGAAGGGCAGCCAGCGGCGGTAGAGGCTTTCGGGGCTTTGGGTCACGAAGCCGCCTATGTCATTGCTCCAGAAGCAGAACCCGCTCAATCCGATGGAGAGACCGCTGCGGACGGTTCCCTCGAAACCGGTTTCGGTGGTGGCGGCATCACCGCCCCAGTGCAGCGGGTAGCGTTGTGAACCTGCCCATGCAGAGCGTGCCCAGATGATGTTTTCGCCGTGCAGCTTCTTGATGATGTCGGCCACGGTTTTGTTGTAGCGCAGCGGGTAGAGGTTGTGTTCGTACAGTCCGCTACGGCCGTTGGCATAGATGGCATCCAGCGGGGCACCTTCGCCGAAGTCTACTTTGATGGCGCCTACACCCATTTCAATCAGATTGCCGAGTTTTTCCTGATACCACTTCACGGTTTCGGGGTTGGTGAAGTCCAGCACCACGTCCTCGTAGGGGAGCTGCCCCTTACCGTTGCGTACGTACAGACCGCGTTCCACCAGCTCGGGGAAGAACTTGTTTTTCGGAGTGAAGTAGGGGAGTTGCCAGAGGCAGGTGCGGAAGCCTTGTGACCTTAGGTCGGTGAGCATCTGCCGGGGATTGTCGAAGCGGTCGGCGGCAAAGGCGTAGTCGCACTGCCAGTCCACGCCGAACCAACCGGTATCGAAGTGGATGACGTCGCTCGGTATCTTGTTCTCACGCAGTTTCCGGGCTACATCGCGGCCCTCTGCTTCGCTGAAGTAGGTGATGCGGCTCATCCAGGTGCCGAAGCTCCACAAGGGGGGCATTTCGGGCCGTCCTACCAGTGCGGTGTATTCGCTCAGCATCTCCTTCGGCGAACCCAGGAAGATGAAGATGTCCATCGCTTCGTCTGCCATAAAGAGTTTGGTGGCTCCGATGTAGGAGCAGCCGAAGTCGCAGGTCACGGGGGCGGAAGTGTGCATAAACATGCCATAGCCGCGGTTACTGAAAAAGAAGGGGATAGGCTTGTACATATCCGGAGTTTCGGGGCCCTGCGGGTCGGTGACAAAGAGGTTGACCTTTTGTCCGGCCTTGTTCAGTGCGGTGGCGGACTCGCCGCAACCGTAGATTTTCTCGTTTGGCGCGAGGCTGAATACGGGATTGATGCTGCGTGAGTTGTCCGAGCCGCGCTTGATAAAGCTGAATGGAGGTACCTTGACCTGTGTGGAGTCGTTGTCGCTCCAGCAACGAGTCTGTGTCAGCAGGCGTCCGTCGGCATCTTTCAGCACCAGGCGCCAGGGGTAATTCTCGATGAGCAGGCTGCCGTATCGGGAGGTGTACAGGGTACCTTTATCCGTCTTCTCGGCTTTCCAGAAGGAGCGTCCGTCGGCAGGCTTTCCTATGAGCATGGGGTCATCGGCATCTTCTTTCGGTACGATGGGCGAGGTAAGCATACGGATGCGGAGGGTGCGTTCGCTGACCGGTTCGACGGTGAACGTCAGCTGCGGGTTGTTGTCGTAGGCCGTCTCCGGGAAGTCCAGCGACTGGAGGGGCTGGTGCAGGTAGGTGTTTGCATTGAATGCCTGGCGGGGCATCAGTTGCTGGCGTTTCCACTGGACAGTCCCTTTACCGGTAGAGGTGTCGAACGATACCAGGCTGTCGGCAAAGAAATAGGTGTTGCTGAAGTCCAGAAAATCCTGGCTCATGTCTTTCGACTGGGAAAGCAGGTATTGCACGCCGGCATTTGTTTTCAGTTGGGCATGCGCAGGCAGGGTGGCAGTTGCTGCCAGCAGCATAAAAGCTGCCCCTTTCATCAGTTGTCTCTCTTTCATGATAAATATATGATTTACGGTTACTGTTTCGATGCCGTAAAAGTAGAGAAATCTGCACGGATGAAAGGGGCAGGTATGTTGCTTATGTGGGGCTGAAATGTTTATTTGGAAGCTTTCTTCCCGTAGAAACACATGAAATACACCCCGATAATCACAAACGGGATACTGAGCCACTGGCCCATGTTCAGCGTCATGCTGTCCTCAAAGTTCACCTGGTTTTCTTTCAGGAACTCGATGAAGAAGCGGAAGGTGAAAATCTCCGTCAGGCAGAGTCCGAAGAAGAAACCGCGGTGATAGGGCAGGGAGGCTTCGGCCTGCACGGCGGTTGATTTCCGCTTGGTGGTGCTGAAGTCTGTTTCGAGCTTGGTCTCTTGTTTCTTCTGTCCGCGTTTGTATAGCCAGACCATCCCCAGGAAGAAAATGAAGTAGGCGATGGCTTCGTAGAGCTGTGCCGGATGGCGGGGCAACATGTCTTCCCGTTCAAAGATGAATGCCCAGGGCACGTCGGTCGGTTTGCCGATGATTTCGGAGTTCATCAGGTTGGCAAGGCGGATGCAGCAGGCGGTGATGGGAGTGGCAACGGCTATCATGTCGAGCACGTCCATGTAGTGCATCTTCGTCTTGCGGCAGTACATCCAGAGGGCGATAATCAGGCCCAGCGTGCCGCCGTGGCTGGCAAGGCCGGTGTAACCCGTCATTTTCCATCCTGCGGCGGTCTGCTTGATGGGGAGAATCATTTCAACGAAGTGGTCTTGGTAGTAGGCCCAGTCGTAAAATATGCAGTGGCCCAGTCGTGCGCCTATCAGTATGCCGAAGAAGCAATAGAAGAAAAGAGGTTCGAATTTCTTTTCGTCTATTTTGCGGTCGCGGTACTGGTGTTGCACGATAAGGTAGGCAAAAGCGAGGCCGATAATCCATAACAAACCGTAGTAGCGGATGGATATGCCGAAGAAGTTGAATAGTTCGGGGTCGGGGTTCCAGTTGATGGTGAGTAGTGATAACATATTTATGAAGAATTAAATTACTGAATTACGGGGTTGTTCGGGACAAAGGTATGAAATTATCTCGTTTGGCAGTTCATCGTGGCAGTTTATTTGAATTTCTCCGCCACCATCCTATACGTCGGCACCTCAATCCCTTGTTCCTCTGCAGCCGTAATCATGTCGAACAACAAGCCTTGTACTTCGCTCTGATGCCCTTTAGCCATATCTTTCTGCATGGAGGCGGTACTTTCGGGGGCGAGTTTGTCTATTACTTTGAGGTTATACTGCACGATGTCTTCCTTGAATTCTATACCCAATTTCCTGCCCAAAGCTGCACTCTCTTGTGACAGTCCGATAAAGGTGTCGCGCACTTTGCCCGGTTTCTGGACTTCGCCCATAGGTACGTCGTAATAGGCCCCGGTGACGGCCATAGCAGAAATGAAGGACCACTTGACGAATGTGTCCCGGTTGATGTCGTCGGAGATTTCGGCTTTGATGCCGCTTTCCTGCAAATCGCGTTGCACGGCTTCCAATGTTTCACGGGAAACAATCGTGCCGCGGTGTGCTCCGTAGACGAGCCGGAAAATCTTTCCCATCTGCGTGATTTCTCCCCGTCCGGATACGAATCCTACGATGTAGATGCAGCCGTCGAGCACCGTGACGCCGGGGACCAACCGCTGGATACGGGACCGGTTCCGTAAACATTCAGGATGGGGATTACCACTGTACGCTCGTGTGAGGCACGTTTGATGAGTTCCGTAATGGAGTCTACGGAATAACCTTTGACGCAGACAAAGATAACATCCGCTTTGCCTTGGAATTCTTCTGCGGTAAATGCCGCCACTTTCAGACAATGTTCACCTTTCAAATCGGAGTGCAGTTGCAGACCGTTCCCGCGTATGGCGGCAAGGTGTTCGCCACGTGCAATGCAAGTGACGTCTTTGCCGGATAATGAAAGAAAGGCGGCGATGCTTCCGCCTACGCCGCCGGTACCTGCTATGAGGTATTTCAGATTACTGTTTGCCATTTGTTGTGTATGGTTTATTGAACGTAGTTTTCCTTTTCCATATAGTAAAGCCCTTCGCCCCGGTCACCGTTTTCCATGTCTTCCAGCTCTACTTTGAAAATACGGTAGGGAAGGTCTTTTCTGGGATGCTTGGGCATGTCTACTGTCAATAGATAGGCGTTGCCATATTCGTTGCTGTCGAAATATTCTTTTATTTCCTGCTTCATCAGCACGGGGACTTTCTCGCCGTCTATCCAGACGGTGACTTTCAGTTGCCCGGGGCGGGGAGCCATCTGGCATTCTCTGGCTTCTTTGTTTTGTTCTTGTTGCTCAATGTCACTCAGGTTTTCACCGTGTACCAATGACTCGGGCTTTGTTTCTTTCATCCATTGGTAGGTACGTGTCAAGCTCATGGGACGGACGTATATCTGATAAGTAGGCATGGCTCCGGGGATGCAGAAAGCACGCAGGCCATAAGCTTCCATACGATGATAACGTATGTCGAGTGTAGTGTCGCGGTCGGCGATGAAATCCCAGGCCCAGAACTCCAGGCGGTGTTCAGTCTCGGGCAGCCCGCTTTTCATGGCAATGTGCGCATAGGAGGGCAGATAAATAGAGGCTGCACTTTGATATTTCCCTTTGGGTATACGGGCCGTGTAATGCCCGTCTTTGTCGGTTATGGCTTCTATGATGTCATTGAACTGCGGGTTTTGCCACCAGACGCTGGCACTGTCTATCGGCTGTCCGTTGTAATCAGTCACCCGTCCGTGAATGGTTACCGAGTCTTGCTGTTGTGCATAAACGGCAGTACAGGACAATAAGAATAAAAGGAAGATAATCTGTTTCATATTGTTATTGTATGGAGTTTATTAGAAAATGGCAATGTACAAAGAAAGTACATTGCCATCTGGAATGAATATCATTACACATTGAACCTGAAGTGCATGATGTCCCCATCCTGCACCACGTATTCCTTACCTTCCACACCCAACTTTCCGGCTTCGCGCACGGCTGCTTCGCTACCATACTTGATATAATCCTCATACTTGATGACCTCTGCCCGGATAAACCCTTTCTCGAAATCCGTATGGATAACGCCGGCGCATTGCGGCGCTTTCCATCCCTTGCGATAGGTCCATGCCTTTACTTCCATCTCTCCGGCAGTGATGAAGGTTTCGAGGTTCAGCAGGCTGTAGATAGCTTTAATCAAACGGTTGCAGCCGCTTTCTTTCAGTCCCAGGTCTTCGAGGAACATCTGCTTTTCTTCGTATGTCTCCAGTTCGGCGATGTCGGCCTCGGTCTGGGCGGAGATGATGATGAGTTCCGCATCCTCGCCCTTGATGGCTTCACGCACCTGCTCTACGTACTGGTTGCCGCTGGCGGCACTGACGTCATCCACGTTGCAGACGTAGAGCACAGGCTTGGTAGTAAGCAGGAACATCTGCTTGGCGCATTGTTCCTCGTCGTCGTTCTGCGGAATGACGGTGCGGACGCTTTGTCCTTGTTCCAGGGCATCCTTGTAGCGGAGCAGGAGTTCGTACTCTATCTTTGCCGCCTTGTCGCCACCCACTTTGGCAATCTTCTCTACACGCTTGATGCGGTTTTCCACCGTGTCGAGGTCCTTCAGTTGCAGCTCTGTGTCGATGATTTCCTTGTCGCGCACGGGGTTCACCGAACCGTCCACGTGGACGATGTTGCCGTTGTCGAAGCAGCGCAGCACGTGAATGATGGCGTCGCACTCGCGGATGTTGCCCAAGAACTGGTTGCCGAGTCCTTCACCTTTGCTGGCGCCCTTCACCAGTCCGGCAATGTCTACGATGTCGCACACGGCAGGTACGATACGCCCCGGGTGAACCAGCTCGGCGAGCTTCGTCAGTCGTTCGTCGGGTACGGACACTTGTCCCATTTGGGCGTCGATTGTACAGAACGGGAAGTTTGCCGCTTGTGCCTTTGCGCTGCTCAAGCAGTTGAAAAGAGTGGATTTTCCTACGTTGGGAAGGCCCACGATACCAGCTTTTAATGCCATAGTGTTATCTTGTTTTTTTAGTTATTGTTCAGTTAATTGGATGCAAAGATAGTGCAAACCGAATGCAGAATAAAATGAACTCGTTCATTTTTTATGCTGAGGTGCAGCCTATCTTCGCTTTTTTAAGCAAAGATAGTGCAAACCGGACAAACTTACTGAAAAATAGCTGATTTTTGCATACACCAACGAAGAAAGGAGGAGATGGGAGAGCCGCCGGAACGGTATTTAGAAATTCGTATTGAACGTGTTAATTTGCATTAAAAGCATGATGATGAAACGATAAATTGATAGTTTTGTCGCAATTATAATTTAAGTATCATTCTATAAATCAATGCAATTATGAAAAACAAAGTAGAAAAATTCTGATGATTTTCTCATGTCTCATCGGTCTGTCTTTTACATTATCTGCACAGAATCCTTATCTGCCGCTTTGGGAGTTTATTCCTGACGGTGAGCCCTATGTGTTTGAGGATCCTGACTGCCCCGGCAAGTACCGTGTCTATATTTATGGTTCGCACGACAATCTCAAGTGGATGTATTGCGGACGTGACCAGGTGGTGTGGTCGGCACCCGTAGAGGACCTGACCCGTTGGAGATATGACGGCGTGATATTTAAAGTCAATGAGTCGCCCGAACTGTATAAACTGAATGCTGATGGAACCGACGACGTGCTTTTTGCCCCTGACGTGACAGTAACTACCGATGCCGATGGTAAGAAAACTTACTACCTCTTTCCGAATAATCAAGGTGGTGGACGCAATTCCATGATTGCCAAAAGCGACCGTCCCGATGGCCCGTTTACGGTATGCAACTGGCATAAGGAGCGTCCTCGCGAGACTTTCGGTTGTTTGGGATTCGACCCCGCAGTGTTTGTCGATGATGATGGACGTGTGTATGGTTATTGGGGATTTGGCATTTCGCATGGCGCGGAGTTGGACCCTGCTACCATGTGCACGGTAAAGCCGGGTACCGAAGTGGTGGAGAACATGATTTCAGGCTATCGGCAGGAAGGTATATTCCGCTTCTTTGAGGCATCCTCCATCCGCAAGATTGAGGATAAGTATGTGTTTATCTATAGCCGTACTACCGCTGAGGGTGAAGATGGCTTGCCGAACGCCAGCAACTATACGCTGGCATACGCTTATAGCGAGCATCCTCTGGGTCCCTGGACCTATGGCGGAACAATCATCGATGCCCGTGCGCGCGAGTATGATGAAAAAGGCAATGTGATAGCTTCGGCCATGCCCGGTGGAAATACGCATGGCAGTATCTGCAAGATAGGAGGGCAATGGTACGTGTTCTATCATCGCCAGATAGGTACTGATTGCTATGCACGCCAGGCTATGGTGTCGGCCATTGATGTAAAGGTGGAAAAAGGAAAAGGCGGGAAAGTCGTGATTTCACGCGGAGAGTTCAACTCTGAAGGTTTCCTTCTTGAAGGGCTCAATCCTATGCAGCGCATCTCGGCCGGGCTGGCTTGTTGGCACACCAATCCCGGAGGAATCAAAGAGGTCTATCCCCATTATGTGTATACGGGGTCTTATATCCGGCCTGTGTACCGGGATAATAATCCCTATGCCGGCGATAACAACCACAAAATCCCGTTCGCTCCGGTGGTGAATAACACAAGTGGGTCGATTGTAGGATATAAATACTTGAATATGAGTGCCGTTCCGCGAGATAAGTCTTTGCAGATGCAGTTAAGGTTGAAGGCTGAAGATACCGACGGGCGCATCCGCATCATGCTGGGTAGCCCTTGGACAACAAAAGGCGGTGTAGAGATAGGACTTGTGAATGTGAAGGCTGGCAGCACTTGCAGGGAGTTCTATGCTTCGCTCTCTATTCCGGCAAAGCTGCATAAGGGAAAGCAGCCGCTCTTCTTTGTCTTCGAATCAGAGACCGAAGGCCAGTCCATCTGTGAGTTTTATGATTTCCTCATGTTGGCACGCCCATAAGTCTTTATACTTATGGAGGCGGATACTTATCTTGTGAGACCTTCTAAATAGAGCTATTGTATTAGTTCACAGTACTGAACACTTTGTTACACCCCGTCGGAACAGATTGTTTCTCTTGTATGAAACGACTTGTTTCGACGGGATAAAACGATTTGTTCCGTTATAGGAAACACTTTGTTTCCTTATAGAGAACACTCTGTTCCATTATAGGAAACAAACCGTTTCCATAGTCGGAAATGAAATGGGGCATATGTTTCATTGATACCGCTATTACTTTTCCTCCTCGAATATTCGGTTGAAAACTTGCCGCAGTCGTCCTTCGTCTGCGATAATGGCTTGGAGCTTCTTCAGCTGTTCCGCATTCTTCCCCTCGGGAAACCAAAGCTTCAGATAACCGCCGGGTGCATACTTTGCCATGAGATGCTGATGGAACCGTTGGTAGTGCCACTCCTTGTCTGCGGCAGGATTCTGTTTCAAGCCGTATTGGACGGTGCGGCGCAGGGTGATGTCCGGGTCGATGATACGGTCTGCTTCGGCAACAATCTTGCCGTAGATGCTGCGCGGCTCGTGGTCGGTGGAGGCGCGGTGGTCTTCTACGGCTTCTTTCATGAGGAGGATTTCCGTATCGGAGAACCATTGCCGCAGGGTGGAGTCCGCCATCAGTATCTCGCCGGAGACAAGGTGGTGGGTGGTGCGGTCGCGGCACAGTCCCGTATCATGGTAGGCGGCAATGACGTATGCCAGGCGTTCGTCCGCTTCGGGATGTTGCCGGGCGAGGGCAAGACTTTCTTCGATGACGGTACGGACGTGGGAGAGGTTGTGTGCCTTGTCAAACTCCTTGTAACGGGGGATGATTGCTGTCTCGATGTAGGTAATGAGGGGCTTGGGTATCATGTGGCATTTCCTTTTTCGGGTAAAGGTACGAATAATAACCGATAGCTGAATAACGAGGAGCAGGGAATGGCTCATAATTAGGTACCGATTACTATCTGTCTGTTTACTTAATGTTCCAAAGACTGCTCGTAGCTTTTCCCGTTGGCGTCAGTCACCACGATTTTTATTTTCTTTGCTTTATCGCTCGGTTTTGTAGAGAAAAAGAAATAAGCATTCTTGTTAGCTTGGCGACCACGTTCCTTCATATCCTTTCCCTCTGTGACAGCTTTGCGCTGCAGGAAGAAATCATAATCAGGATCCATGCCTTTATACTGCTTCATTTCGCCTTTCAACTTCCCGTCTTCGTAGTATTCCACTTTCCAGCGGTTATCCCAATTCCATACCTTGACACAGAGTTCGTCTTCATGGCCGGGTACTGTACCCACGGGATAGTAACGGAACTGATAGTCACGGTCATGTCCTAATGACTTGAAATAATTTGCAATTCCGTTCTTGCCGGATTCGAATACTTGGTAGCCAATAGGGGTACCGTCTTTGCTATAGATGCCGTCCCATAACCACCACGCGCCTCCGATGGAGGCGATATTGTACTCACGAATGTTGTTTCTGATTTGTGTGTTGCATTGTACATGGGTGTGACCACTGAGAATATCTACCTTATAACCCTCGAAAAGGTCGAGTAACTCGGCTACGCGTCCCAACTTGTAGTTCTCGTTATAGAAGTATGCCGGAGCATGCATGCAAACAAACAGATGAGCCCCTTTGGGGACGTACTGCAGATAGCTCTTCACCCAATTGAGCTGCTGATCATTGAGCCCCACCTCATACTTCTTGTTTCCTTTATAAAGGATATTGTCCAAAACGATATAATAGTCTTTTCCAGCATTGAACGCATAGTAAGTGGGTCCAAAGAAATGCCGATAAAGATGTGCACTGGCATCATCGTCGCTCACCTCCTTGTCGTGGTCGTGGTTGCCGATAACCGGATAGATGGGAATTTGGATCTTTGCTATCTCTTGCTTGATGTGGGGAAACATTTCCAGGTTATCCCATAAGATGTCGCCCAAGAAGATGGCGAAAGCAGGAATATTCTGGCTCATATATTCAAAGCCCACTTGCTTGAGGTCGGGGAAAGCTTCCGTTTCAAGCCGATGGAATGCGTTTTCTCCGCGCGGTTGTGTATCGGCTGCTGCCATCATGGCGTATTTGCCTCCTACTGTTCCCCAGCGATGGAGCTGGAAATCGTGGCTGTTCTCGTTCAGAGTCTTATAGAAGACGGGAGTACCCCCGTTGCAAGGAGCCATATAGCCTGAAGGTGTCACTACATAGATAAAGTGGGCCTTCTCATCAGCATCAATCATATAGCTTCCGTCTTCACTGGTAAGAGCGAATGCGGTGCCATCGGTTACTACAACTTTGGCCAGCCCCTTGCCGTCGGCCATGACTTTGCCTTTAATCTCTTTAGCTTCTGCCCCTATTGCCATAAGCAGCAATGCGGCGTAAAAAATGTTCTTTTTGTTCATTGCTTTTCTCTTTCAATTATTTGTTGTTTGAATTGAGAGCAAAAATAGGTGAGTGAAATTACTTCGTCGTTTCTATGGGGTTACGTTCAAGTTACATATGTCGGGCTCTCATCCGGTGTCATATCAAAATCACAGAAGTGACACAAGTCTGTAATACAGCATCCATTCTTTTGCAGCCGAAATTAAAATCATCATAGAAACTAATGAAAACAAGAATGATTAAATCCTTTGTGTGTGTCTGTGGGCTGCTTGTTTCGTTGAATGTAGTCGCAGCTTCACTGAAACCCGTCAAAGGTAAAGTGGTGGACCGGTTCAATAATCCACTTCCCGGTGCTACAATTCAAGTGACCCATTCTCCCGAGAAAACCATTACCGATGTGGACGGCAACTTCAATTTTGAAACCATCGAAGACGCGGAACTCATCGTATCCTACATCGGCTTCCGTACCCTCAAGCTGAAGACTGCAGGGGAGAACTTCATTCATGTGGTACTGGATGAAGACTCACAATTGCTTAACGACGTGGTAGTGGTAGGTTATAGCACTAACAAGAAGGTTAATCTGTCAGGCTCGGTTTCTTCGCTTAACAGCGAGAAGCTTGCAAACCGTCGAGTATCAAACGTATCTTCGGCTCTGCAAGGCATGGCTGCAGGTGTAACTGTCACTACACAGAGCGGTGAGCCAGGCGGCAATGGCGGTCATATACGTATACGTGGTATCGGAACCTTCGGTGGTGATAGTGCCGCCCCGTTGGTGTTGGTCGATGGCGTAGAAGGAACCATAGATGAAGTGGATCCTAACATCATCGAGTCAGTGTCCGTCTTGAAAGATGCTGCATCTGCATCCATCTATGGTTCACGTGCTGCCAATGGTGTCATTCTGGTGACTACCAAACGGGGTGGCAGTCAAGACAAGTTCAGCATATCCTATAAAGGATATTTTGGATTCCAAGGCGCAACGATGCTTCCTCAAAAAGTGGATGCATTGGAATATATGCAATTGGAAAATGTGGCAGCAGGTAACGACGGATCCGACCTGCCCTATAGTGATGAATATATAAGGGAATATGTGGCTGGCATGGCTACTGACCCGGACATCTATCCTAATACAGACTGGCAGGACTTGATTCTTACAGAAAACGGATTCAACCATGGGCATACGCTTACTCTGACTTCTTCATCAGAACGTATCAAGACACTTACTTCTATAGGGTATCTGGACCAGACGGGTATAGTGGTCAATTCCTCTTACCGTAAAATCTCTGTACGCAACAATATGGACATCAAGCTTAGCGACCGTCTGGACATGAAGTTTGACATACAAGTAAGCAATGCCAATAAAAATAGTTCTCCCTACGAAGGACATGCCTTCAATTATATGAACACCCGAACCCCGAACATTGTCAATCAATTTACTACTGGTCTTTATAATGGGGCAAATGGTCTGATGGGCAATAACCCCGTGCTGTTGTTGCGTGAAGGCGGTATTGTGAAAAACAATGTTATCCGTGCTACCATGGCGATGGCTCTGACCTATAAGATTCTCGATGGATGGAATGTGTCAGTTCAAGCCACTCCACGTTATATCACCAAGAATAACCATAACTATAAGAATTCTGTCACCACGTATGGTGACCCGGAAGGTACTACCAGCTTCAAGAGCGGCGAAACCTACAACTCGCTTACAGAATCGGCCTACCGTTACTTCTACTGGAACACACAGGCACTGACCAACTATGAGAAACAGCTGGATGACCACTACTTCAAAGTAATGGCAGGTATGGAGTGTCAGACCTATACAGAAAAGACTCTTTCTGCCTATCGTCAAGTATTCAACTTCCCTCAATATGACCAAATTGATGCCGGTAACATTGAGAACATGAACAATGGAGAGGGGAGTACCAATGGGCCATCAACTCCTTCTTTGGCCGCTTGAATTACAACTACAAGGAACGCTACCTTGTGGAGGCCAATATCCGTACCGACGGTTCTTCCAGATTTGCAGAGGGTAACCGATATGGCGTGTTCCCTTCATTCTCTGCAGCATGGCGCATCAGCGAGGAACCCTTTATGGAATCTATACGCGATAGAGTGGATAATCTGAAATTACGTGCCTCTTGGGGCAAACTGGGCAACCAGAATATCGGAAGTTCCTATTATCCCACTACTCAGCAACTCTCTACGGGCTCTATATCTATGGGAGGTAATCTTTACACGACCTCTGCTGTTACCTCGCTCTCCAATAGGGACCTTACATGGGAGACTTCTACCATGACTGACTTAGGCATAGATCTTTCACTGTTCGGCTGTATCAACATCACTGCCGACTGGTATAGGAAGATAACGGATGGTATCCTGATGAAGCTGGACATCCCCAACCACATTGGTATGGGTGCTCCCTTCCAGAATGCCGGCAAGGTAAGAAACCAGGGATGGGAGCTAAGCGTAGGCTACAGCAGAAGCTGACGAGGGACTTTTCGCTGGATGCCGCCCTTACGCTGAGCGACGTGAAAAACACCATCACCGACATGCGGGGCACAAGCAGCACAAGCGGTGATATTCGTAACCAAGAGGGGTCTTCCATTAACTCCATTTACGGATTGATATGCGACGGTTTCATCAATTCACGAGAAGAAGCGGACGAAATCAATGCCAACTGTCCCCAATTCGGTACAACCGTATATCCCGGTGACCTGAAATACCGGAATGTCAGCGGAGACAACAAAATTACTACAGATGACAAGACGATTATCGGAAGTACAGTTCCACGCTATAGTTATAGCTTTAATTTAGGAGTAGGATACAAAGGAATTCGTCTTTCGGCTTTCTTGCAAGGAGTTGGCAAGGCCGACGGTTATCTCAATTCCTACTACGTGATGCCTTGCTATCAGGGAGGAACCTACCGCAAGGAACACCTTGACTATTGGACGGAGCAGAATCATGATGCATCCACGCCTCGCCTCTCCTATAAGAGCAGTAACAACACCTATACATCATCCTTCTGGATGAAGAGTGCCGCTTACCTGCGTCTGAAGAACCTGCAGCTGGGTTACGACCTGCCCTCCAAATGGATGAAAGCCATCGGACTGAAGTCTGCCTACATTTATGCCAATGCTGAGAATCTCTTGACTTTTACTGTACTTTTGGGATGGGCTATGACCCCGAAGTCAACTATAACGCATCAGCAACAGATGGGGTATCTCTGGGTGCGGCAAACAATTATCCCCAGACGAAAGCCTTCACTTTTGGCGTTGACATCAAATTCTGATTAGTCGGAATAGGGAAACCGTCTAGTAATTCAAGAAGACATAAAAGAAAATGATATGAAACGAACATATTTATACAGCACTCCTTTCGCTGTCTCTATTAGGCCTCGGTGCTTGTTCACTCGACCTTGAACCACTCACTTCACCGTCTTCTGCCTCTTATCCTTCGAGTATGGAAGAGGCGAATTTCGGTTTGAACGCTGTTTACTCATCTCTGACAGCTTATAGTGCCAGCACCACCACCTGGTGGAAGGTGACAGACAATATTACAGATATTGGTGCTACACGTGTCAACACGGCTATGTATACGGAATTAATCACCTCCGGAGCTTCTGCTGAAAACGCGGTGGCAAACAAGCTTTATAATTGCGTGTATAAGACCGTGGCACGTATCAACCAGCTTCTCGATGCGCTGGATAATCTGCATGGCACAGCCTCTGATACGGATATAGAGAGTATACGGGCAGAGCTGCTGTGCATACGGGCATTCTGTTATGATCAAGCTTGCCAGCACTATGGAGACTTGCCGTATGTGGTCCACACAGCGGGTATAAATGACAGCCAGACCCCACGTACACCGAGAGAGACCATTGTAGAGAATCTGCTTTCGGATCTTAGCGACGAGTGTTTGGCTAACCTTCCACTCCGCCATAAAGCAGAAAGCTATGGCAGTGCACGCATCGGACGGGTAGCAGCGTATGCGTTACGTGCCCGTATTGCCTTGAATTGGAAAAAGTATGACTTGGCTGCCAGTTCGGCCAAACAAGCCTTGAATTTGGCTAAGGAGGCAGGCTTTGAATTGGAATCCATCAATACACAGTATTGTGGAGAAAGTCATGAGGCAGGAGAGCCAACCGGTCAGACGGCTCTGTTTGGTTATGACGGTGAGGCAAGCAATGAGTGGCTCTGGTCCGTGCAGTATGATGCGGTAATATCCAGTAATAAAACCAAGGAGGCATATTACATGGCTCCACGTACACTGGGAGGATGCGCCTATTTTGGTCCTACACAAACATTTGTTGATATGTTTCAATGCAAGGATGGCAAATCGATTACGGAATCTTCTCTGTATGACTGGCAGAACCCTTGGCAAAACCGGGACCCTCGTCTGGATCTTTTCTGTTTGCGACCTGGTTCACGCATATTCAATCTGGAATTCCAGACTTCCACTACCAGTAAAAAGATTCACGACTATAGCACGGGCAAGGACGTGACAAACATGGAGTCACAGGGTACCAAGGGCGTATACGGTGCCAATGGCACTAAAGGTCCTGCTGGATATCTCTGGAGGAAATATTTGGATATAGCCGAGTTGGAAAGAGCTGCAATCTCCAACCATGAAACCAGTGATCTTAATTGCGGCTTGATGCGTTTAGCAGAGGTTTATCTAATAGAGGCAGAAGCCAATATTGAAATGGCTGATGGCAATCTGGAGTTAGCACGAACGGACATCAATATAATTCGTAATCGTGTAGGAATGCCCGATGTGGTAGTTACTTCGCAGAGCGGACTCCGAAAGGCATTACGTTACGAACGTACTGTTGAACTTTGTAATGAAGGTTTTCGTTGGTTTGATCTCCGTCGTTGGGGTATGGCTTCTACAGTGATGACAGGTAAGATTTATGCTCCCAATCAAAAAGGGCTTATGTCCAATGCCAAGCCTTCATTTGATGACAACTGGCATCCGGCATATTCAGAAGGTAGTTCTTGGGATGGGAAGGCACTGAATCTCCGTGTGTATAACACGATGAAGTATATCGAAGGAAAGGATGAACTTTGGCCGCTTCCCCAAAGTGAGATTGATACAAACAGTGCCATTATAGAAAACAATCCAGGATACTAATCGTGTAAGGTTATTGGTATCTGACGGAAAGGATTTGTTTTTCAAGATATAATAAAAGAGTCGGAATGTGCGAATCATTCCGGCTCTTTTATGAAAGGTTTCGGTTATTGTTGTTAGGAATAAGATTTCTTACTTTAAGAGAGAGTTTATCAATTACATGTTAGGGTTGTCCATGATTACTGTCATCTCGGGAACCAGTATGTATTCGCCTTTCTTGCTGTTCCATTTATAGTACGTGGTAGTCACCGTCTTGCCCTGGTATGCATAGCGGATGCACATGTCGTTGCCCCATGTATTCTTGGTGCTGTTCCATTTCAGGGCTTCGCTTTCTGTCATGCGGTTCTGGTCGTCGTACTTATAATTGTACTTCATATAGTTGGCGAGCGTGTTTCCGTCCATCTTGTATACGGTCTCTGCCACCTTCATGCCATTTACTTCTTCCGAATTGTAAATGAGGTTGCTCTTATTGTCGGCTGAGGCATTTAATCCGCAAACTAAGAGAAGTACTGAAACAATCACTGTTTTTAAAGATACTTTTGCTTTCATGGTTTTATGTATTTTTAGTTTAACTTTCTATTTTCTATCAATATGTCATTGATTTCGCTGCAAAGGTACGTATTAAATTGACATAAATATAAATATCGGATTAAATTTTATCAATATGTCAGTAGTGGGGGCTTCGGTATGCTTTCTTTTTGGCAAGATTGGTGAATAAAAATATCCGGCAGCGCGGTTGCCGGATATTCTGATGAGCAAACTGTATTTTGAAAGGATTTGCTTCTGTTGCTTTCTGATTGTAAGTTAAATAAAGTTATTGGGTGGTTTAGTGTGCCTGCAACCAGTTGTTTCCCACCCACAATCGGCTTTCAGGGGTACGAGCATGCGATATGCCTGCTCCATCTCTTCGATTACGATTTTCTGTACAAGTTCCTTTTCAGCCTCTGGAACGCTGAAATTTAGTTCGTCATGGACCTGCAAAATCATCTTTGCTTTCAGATTGTAAGCTTGGAAGCGCTGATAGATGTGTGCCATCGCTACTTTTATGATGTCGGCGGCACTTCCCTGGATGGGGGCGTTGATGGCATTCCGTTCGGCATAGCCCCGTACCACCCCGTTTCTTGAGTTGATGTCCGGCAGGAAGCGCTTGCGGTGGAAGATGGTTTCCACGTAACCTTGCTCGCGTGCCACCCGGATGCTTTTGTCCATATACTCCTTCACTTGCGGGTAGTTTCAAAGTAGCCGTCTATCAGCTCTTTGGCTTCTTGGCGGGAAACGCCCATGCGTTCGGCAAGCCCGAAGACGGAGATGCCGTAGATGATGCCGAAGTTTGCCGTTTTTGCCTTGCGGCGCATGTCGGCGGTTACGTCGTTTATGTCTATCTTATATATCTTGGCAGCGGTGGCGGCGTGGATGTCGTGTCCGCTGAGGAAGGCGTCTATCATGTTCTTATCTTCGCTGAGGTGTGCCATGATGCGCAGCTCTATCTGCGAGTAGTCGGCAGAGAAGAACTCGCAGCCGGTGTCGGGGATGAACGCCTTGCGGATTTCCTTTCCGTCTTCGTCGCGGATGGGGATGTTCTGCAGGTTGGGATTGCTGGAGCTGAGGCGTCCGGTAGCGGTCACCGCCTGGTTGAAGGAGGTGTGGATGCGTCCCGTGCGCGGGTTGATGAGCTGGGGTAGGGCATCTATATAGGTGCTCAGCAGCTTCTTCAGTCCACGGTATTCCAGTATCTTTCCGATGATGTCGTGCTTGCTGCGGTAGCTCTGCAGCACCTCTTCGGAAGTGACGTATTGTCCGGTCTTGGTCTTTTTGGCCTTCTCCACGATTTTCAGCTTGTCGAAGAGCACTTCGCCTACCTGCTTGGCGGAGCTGATGTTGAATGTTTCGCCAGCCATCTCGTAGATTTCCTTCTCAATCTCCTGCAGACGGACGGTGAAGTGTTGGGACGATTGCTTCAAGGCTTCCGTGTCGAGCAGCACTCCGTTGCTCTCTATATTGACAAGTACGGGCACGAGCGGCATTTCTATTTCGTAGAACAGATGTTCGGCACCTTGCTCCTTCAGTTCCTTTTCCAGCACGTTTTTCAGTTTGAGGGTGACGTCCGCATCCTCGCAGGCATAACGGTAGACATCTTCGGGCGGAAGGTCGCGCATGTTCTTTGGTTTTTGCCTCGCGCTCCAATTAGCTCATCGATGTGGATGGTCTGGTAGTGCAGGTAGATTTCCGCCAGATAGTCCATGTTGTGTCGCAGTTCGGGTTGAAGCACGTAGTGGGCAAGCATGGTGTCGAAAAGTTTGCCTTTCACCTGGACGCCGTAATTTTGGAGGATAATCATATCGTACTTGATATTTTGTCCCACCTTCATGGATTTCTCGTTTTCGAAGAGGGGACGGAATTCGTTTACAATTTTTAAGACTTCCTCTCGTTCGGCGGGAACGGGTACGTAGTATGCACGGTTTTCGGCATCGCTGAAGCTCATTCCTACAAGTTCGGCGTCCATTGGCTCGGTTCCGGTAGTCTCGGTATCTATTGAGAGAATTTCGCTTGTAAGTAACTTTTGAATAATTTCTGCTCTTTTATATTCTGTATCAATGAGTTGATAGTCTACATCGAGCATTTCTAACCGCGTCAGATTTGAATTTTCAGAAACGCCCGTCCCCTCGCCCGCAAAATTTGCAAACAAATCGCCTTGAATCGGGGCGCTGTTTTCGGGAGTGGAGGTTTGCGGCTGGGCAAACAGCGTTCCGGCAAAGAGGTCGGGTGCCGGAGAGGTTGGGGTGGGGGAGGAAGAGTTGCCGTTTCCTTTTTTGAGTACCCGGTCGATGAGTGTGCGGAATTCCAGTTCCTCGAAAATCTTGCGGAGTTCTTCTTCGTTCGGTTCTTCGCGGACGAGCGAATTCATATCGAGCCGGATGGGGACATCTGTTTTGATGGTGGCAAGGAATTTGGAGAAGGTAATCATCTCGCGGTTGGTTTCCACTTTCGTTTTCAGTGCGCCTTTCAGCTGGTCGGTATGTTCCAGCAGGTTTTCGATACTGCCGAATTCGGCAATCAGTTTCTGTGCGGTTTTCTCGCCCACACCCGGACAGCCGGGGATGTTGTCGGAAGCATCGCCCATCAGTCCCAGCATGTCAATGACCTGCTCGGTGGTCTGTATGTTGAACTTCGTCTTCACTTCTTCGGTACCCATCACTTCGAATCCACCAGTGTGCTTGGGGCGGTACATAAAGACGCGGTCCGATACCAGCTGGCCGTAGTCTTTATCGGGCGTCATCATATAGGTGGTGATGCCTTGCCGCCCGGCTTCGGTGGCAAGGGTGCCTATCACGTCGTCTGCCTCGTAGCCTGCCACCTCGAGGATGGGGATGCGGTAGGCGCGGATGACGTCCTTTATAATAGGTACGGAAAGGCGGATGGCCTCGGGTGTCTCTTCGCGCTGTGCCTTGTATTGCTCGTAGGCCTCGTGGCGGAAGGTAGGGCCCGACGGGTCGAAGGCTACTCCTATGTGTGTGGGATTCTCTTTTTTGAGCACTTCTTCCAGGGTGTTTACAAAGCCCAGAATGGCCGAAGTGTTGAATCCTTTTGAATTGATTCTCGGGTTCTTGATGAACGCGTAATAGGCTCGATATATCAGTGCATAGGCATCGAGCAAAAACAGTTTATCGATTGAATTCATACATTTAATCCTTTTTTTCATGGTAAAAGTACAAAAAAATACCGTATTAACCGTTTTATTACTATTTTTGTAGGCAAATAGCGATGCATGGACAACTCATCATTGATAAAATCTCCGATTTCTGAGGAACTGGAGGACTTCAAGAAACTTTTTGAAAGTACCCTTTCCAGTTCCAACCTTTTGCTGAACAGCGTGATTGCGCATATCCGGCAGAAGAACGGGAAGATGATGCGCCCCATTCTGGTGCTTCTGGCTGCGAAGCTTTTCGGTAAAGTATGTCCTGCAACCCTGCATGCTGCGGTTGCACTGGAACTTCTCCATAATGCAAGCCTTGTACACGATGATGTAGTGGATGAAAGTACTGAACGCCGTGGACAACTCTCCGTTAATGCCATTTTCAATAATAAGGTAGCCGTGCTGGCAGGCGATTATCTGCTTGCGACAGCGTTGGTGCAAGTGGGCATAACCCGTAATCATGACATCATTGACATTGTCTCCTGCCTGGGGCAGGATTTGGCAGATGGTGAACTTCTGCAGCTTTCCAACGTCAGTAATCTTCATTTCTCCGAGGAAGTCTATTTCGACGTTATCCGCAAGAAGACGGCCGTGCTCTTTGCAGCTTGTACGAAGGCGGGCGCTCTCTCGGTGGGGGCTAGCGATGAAAAGGCGGAATCTGCGCGTCTGTTCGGTGAATATATCGGGCTTTGTTTTCAGATAAAGGATGATATTTTCGATTACTCCGAGAGCAAGGAAATAGGCAAACCTACCGGAAATGATATGGTGGAGGGGAAGTTGACTCTACCTGCGCTTCATGTGCTCAATACCGTGAAGGATAAAACAGCGGAAGAAATTGCCGTAAAGATAAAGAATGGGGAGGCAACGCCTGGCGAAATAGCCCATTTAATCGAATTTACCAAGCAGAATGGTGGTATAGAGTATGCTTCGCAAGTGATGTATGACTATAAGGAAAAGGCTCTTTCTTTGCTGGCTTCTTTGCCCGACACGGAGGTAAAAGCAGCGCTAGCCGGGTATCTGGACTATGTGGTGGAACGGGAAAAATGACGGAACTGTTTCCGGTTGATAATATGAAAAAGCCTGATGGAACCCACTCCATCAGGCTTTATTTATAGGTAAATGCAGCTTCCTCTTAAAAGAATTTCATTTCCTCGCCCTTGATTTCCGAAAGCAGCAGGTTGGCAAGACGACTGGTTCCCAGACGGAACAGCTCGTTGTTCAGCCATTCTTCGCCGAGCACTTCCTTGACGATGGTGTAATAAATCAGTGCATCGTTCACGCAGTTGATTCCTCCTGCGGGCTTAAAGCCTACCTTGATACCCGTCAGCTCGTGATATTCCTTGATGGCCTGGCACATAACCAGGGCGGCCTCCGGCGTGGCGGCAGGCTGCTGCTTGCCGGTGGAAGTCTTGATGAAATCGGCACCCGAATACATGGAAAGGATGGATGCTTTTTTGATGTTCGAAGCCGTCTTCAAAGCTCCGGTTTCGAGGATTACCTTCATGTGGTGCTCTTTGCAGGTTGCTTTGAGTTCTTGTATCTCCTCGCACATGCCTTCATAGTCTCCAGCCAGGAACTTGCCCACCGAAATAACGATGTCTATTTCATCGGCGCCTTCCATCAGTGCCATGGCAGTTTCTGCCACTTTCACTTCAATGAAAGTCTGGGAGGAGGGGAAACCTGCTGATACACAAGCTATTTTTACATCCTCCACTTCCAGCGTGTCTTTTACGACTTCTGCAAAATTGGGGTATACACAGATGGCTGCCACATTCTTTAGGTCGGGGAACTCTTCGTCGAATTTATTCACTTTCTGGGTGAATTTCATGACGCTTTCATCGCTGTCTTCACTCTTCAGGGTGGTAAGGTCGATGCAGTTGAACAGGAATTTCTTTACCTCCGGTGTATTGTTTGCCGGTACCTTCTCTGCAATGATTCTGGCAGCTTGTGCAGCTATTTCTGCATCATCCAGTTGGGTGTTGTACTTAGCCAGGGCGGCGTCATACTTACTCTGGGTAGGCTCATTCTTCTCCATGGTCTTTCAATTTAGGATTATTGATATGTCTTGTCTGGTCACGTCTGGTTTTCTTCTCGAAGTTGCGGCGGAAAGCCTCTGTTAGGTTCACTCCGGTCTGGTTTGCAATACAGAGAAGTACCCAGAGAATATCTGCCATTTCATCGTCGAGGTTGTCTTTTTCTCCTTCTTTGAAGGACTGGTCTCCATACTTGCGGGCCATGACGCGGGCCATTTCGCCCACTTCTTCGGTCAGTATGGCCATGTTGGTGAGTTCGCTGAAATAGCGTACTCCGTATTCCTTTATCCAGGAATCCACTTGTTTCTGTGCTTCTTCTAACGTCATTATTCCTTGTTTTTTGTATCCATACAGATGGTTACGGGACCATCGTTCATTAGTTCTACTTTCATATCGGCACCAAATTCGCCGGTACCTATTTCTTTACCTAATGCTAAACTCAGTTCCCGGCAGAATTGTTCGTACAGCGGGACGGATATTTCCGGTCGTGCTGCCCGTATGTAGGAAGGGCGGTTACCTTTCTTGGTGGAGGCGTGTAGGGTGAACTGGCTGATAACCAGTATTTCGCCGCCTGCCTCAAGAATGGATTTGTTCATCACGCCGTTTTCGTCATCGAAAATGCGCAGGTTGACTATCTTCTTGCAAAGCCAGTCAATATCTTCTTTTCCATCGGATTCTTCGATGCCTACGAGTATCATGAGGCCTTTTCCAATGGAGGCTTTGCAGGTTCCGTTGATGGTGACGGAAGCGTGTCCGGCACGTTGTATCACTACTCTCATGTTGTTCTTGTCTTTTTGAGGGAACAAAGTTACGAATTAATTCGTTGTGTGCATGGCTTTGCAGGCTGATTTATCAGTCATTATTTCTCTGAGAAATAGGTCTGGATGATTTTGGCTTTCGCTTCTCCCACCACGGCGGCAAGCTCCTCGGCAGATGCTTCGCGGATACGCTTCACGCTTTTGAACTCCTTGAGCAACGCGCTTTTCGTCTTTTCACCGATGCCTTTTATCTCGTCCAGTGCGGAGGCAATCTGCCGTTTGCTGCGCTTGTCGCGGTGGAAGGTAATGGCGAAGCGGTGCACTTCATCTTGAATCTGCGTCAGCAGTCGGAAGAGGGGGGTGTTCTGTTTCAATCCGATGGTCTGGGGAGGGTAGCCATACAGCAGCTCGGAAGTGCGGTGTTTGCCATCTTTGGCAAGTCCTGCGATGGGGATGTTCAGGCCAAGCTCGTCTATCACCTCTTTTACGGCGCTCATTTGCCCTTTTCCACCGTCGGTGATAAGAAGGTCGGGCAGGGGTGCTTTCTCTTCTATAGCGCGCTGATAGCGTCGTTTTACGACTTCTTTCATGGAGGCATAGTCGTCCGGTCCCTCTACGGTCTTGATATTGTACTTGCGGTAATCCTTCTTGGAAGGTTTCCCCTTGACGAAGACCACGCACCCGGCCACGGGGTCGGAACCTTGGATGTTGGAGTTGTCGAAACATTCTATCTGCATGGGCAGGCGGTCCAGGTGCAGCTCTTGCTGTATCTCTTTCAGCAGGCGCACGGTCCGTTGCTCCGGATTCAGCTTTTCGGCTTGTTTCAGGCGGTCGGCTTTGTACTGCTTCACGTTGAGGATGGAGAGTTCCAGCAGCTTCTTTTTGTCTCCCCGTTGCGGGATGGTAAAGACGACATCTTTCAGCTCCATATCCAGCTCAAAAGGCACGATGATTTCGCGAGAAAGGCTCTTGTATCTTTCCCGCATTTCGATGATGCCGAGAGAGAGCAGTTCTTCTTTGCTCTCATTCAATCGTTTCTTGTATTCAAAGGTGAAAGCCTGGTTGATGGCACCGTTCGTAATGTGCAGGTAGTTGACGAAAGCGGACTTTTCATCGCTGTCTTCTTCGATGGAGAACACGTCGATATTGTGCAGCACGTTGCTTACCACTTCCGATTTTGCCCGGTAGTTTTCCAGCAGCAGGTATTTTTCCTTTATCTTCTGTGCTTCTTCAAACTTCATTTCGGCTGCCAGTTCCTGCATTTGCTGGAAAAGCATCCGTTCTATCTCCTGGGTATTCCCTTTGAGTATTTCCTTGATTTCAGCGATGTTTTTCAGATACTCTTCCTGGCTTTGCTTCCCGATGCAAGGTCCTGCACAGTTCTTGATGTGGTATTCCAGGCAGACATTGAACTTCCCGGCACGTATATTCTCCGGAGAGAGGTTCAGGTGGCATGTACGCAAAGGGTATAGATGCTTGATGAGGTCGAGTAATGCGTACATGGAAGGTATATGGCTGTAAGGGCCATAATAGGAGGAACCGTTACGGATTATCTTCCGGGTTCTGAATACACGTGGAAAGTATTCGTTCTGCACGCAGATGCTGGGATACGTCTTGTCGTCTTTCAACAGTACGTTGTAGCGAGGCTTGTATTTCTTGATAAGATTGTTTTCCAGCAATAGCGCGTCTTCTTCCGTATTCACCACGATATATCGGATATCTGCAATCTTGCTGACCAGCACCCTCGTCTTTCCCGGTTCGTGCTCCCGGTTGAAGTAGGAAGACACTCTTCGCTTCAGATTCTTTGCCTTTCCTACATATATAATAGTCCCTTCGGTATTCAGATATTGGTAAATACCGGGACTTTCGGGAAGGTTGGATACAATCCCTTTGAGGTAGTCGTTAGTTCTGAGTTCTTCCATAATACCGACGTTTCACCACAGATTACACAGATTAGCGCAGATTTCTCTTTGATAAAACTGTGTTTTGTGGTGGATAAATAATCTGTGTTAATCTGTGTAATCTGTGGTGAAATATGAAATGGCTAAAGCGACAGCACAGCCTCCACTTCCACATCATCTCCAAACACATCCTTGCCATGAAGCTCTTTCAGCTCGATGATGAAGTTTACATACACTTTCTTGGGGTTCATCTGTTTCACCAGTTTGCAGGCGGCTTCCATTGTTCCACCGGTTGCCAGCAAGTCGTCGTGTAGCAATACTACATCGTCTTCATTGATGGCATCCTTGTGCATCTGCACGGTGTCTTTGCCATATTCTTTATCATAGCTTTCTTCAATGGTTTCTGCAGGAAGCTTTCCCGGCTTGCGGATAGGTACGAAGCCTGCCCCCAGTCTGGTGGCGAGAATGGGGCCCATAATGAATCCTCTTGATTCTATACCCACTACTTTGGTGATGCCTTTGTCTTTATACATCTCGTATAGTGTGTCCGAGAGTTCCTGCAAGGCGGTAGGCTCCTTGAACAAGGTAGTTACATCGTAGAATAGAATTCCCGGGATGGGGAAGTCGGGTATTTCTCGGATGCTTTTGGTAAGAGTTTCTTTGCTCATAATCAGTTTATTTAATACGTTTATTGAATTCTTTGTTTCACGTGGAACTTTGCGCTCTATCGTCCGCAAAGTACCAGTAGCACGTTGATGTCGCTTGGAGATACTCCCGGAATCCGACTCGCTTGGGCTATTGTTTCCGGATCTATCTTCATCAGCTTCTGTCTGGCTTCGGTAGAAAGGGATTGAATGGAATTATAGTCAAACTTGCCTTTTATCTTGATGCTTTCCAATCTTGCCAATTTATCCGCAATAATCCGTTCGCGTCCGATGTATCCCTCGTACTTGATGAGTATTTCTGCAGCTTCTACAATTTCTTCCTTTCTATCGGATATTTTATCCAGTTCTCGTTTAAAGGCACTGACGTGTTCGGCAATGTTCTCAATCGTTATCTGCGGACGGTTTATCAAATCTATCAATTTGCATCCTTGGCGCAGTGGAGTTGTGCCGAGCTGCTCCAATACCGGATTGATTAATGCCGGTTTCATCGAGTAATTCCGCGCGAAGTATATAATCCGGTTCACGGCTTCACGTTTTTCTGTCAGCAGCTTGTACCGCTCTTCCTTGGCGAGTCCCAGCTTCCAGGCTTTTTCCGTGAGTCGCATGTCCGCATCATCCATACGGAGCAGGATGCGATATTCGGCACGGGAAGTAAACATACGGTAAGGCTCGTCCACACCTTTTGTTACCAAGTCATCGATTAAAACGCCGATATATGCTTCATCCCTTGCAAGGGTGAACGGTTCTCCGCCGTGGCAATTGATGTGGGCGTTGATACCTGCCATGATTCCTTGTCCAGCTGCTTCCTCGTAACCGGTTGTTCCGTTTACTTGTCCGGCAAAGAACAGATTCTTTATATTCTTCGTTTCCAGCGTATGTTTCAGTTGGGTGGGGTCAAAGAAGTCGTATTCGATGGCATAGCCCGGGCGGTAGATGACGAGGTCTCTGAACGCCGGTATCTTTTTCAATGCTGCAATCTGGATGTTCATGGGCAATGAAGAAGAGAATCCATTCAAGTAGAGCTCTTGGGTTGTTTCCCCTTCGGGCTCCAGGAAAAGCTGGTGCTGCGGTTTGTCGGGGAAAGTCACAATCTTGGTTTCTATACTGGGGCAATAACGTGGGCCGATACTTTGGATTTGTCCGTTGAAAAGGGGAGAATCCGGCAGACCTTCCTGCAGGATGCGGTGTGCTTCTTCGTTGGTGAAGCAGGTCCAGCAAGGGAGCTGTTTCAAATGGCGTACATGAGTGTCCATGAACGAGAACTTGTGGAAGTCACATTCTCCGTCTTGGATTTCCATATCCTCATAATGCACGCTGCGTCCATCTATGCGTACGGGGGTTCCCGTCTTCATGCGTCCAAAGGTGATGCCATGCTTTGCGATGGATTCGGTTAATTGGTAGGATGCAGGTTCTGCCATACGTCCGCCTGGAAGCATGGTACGTCCCACGTGCATCAGTCCATTGAGGAAAGTTCCTGCGGTGAGTACTACACATTTGGCATGGAACGTTACTCCCCATAATGTGACTACTCCCGTAATCTCACCGTTTTCAACGAGGATTTCCTGCACGGTATCCTGCCAGATATGCAGGTTGGGGATATTTTCCAGTATCTCTCTCCATGCCCAGATGAATTTGTTGCGGTCGCACTGCGCGCGCGGACTCCACATAGCGGGACCTTTGGAACGGTTCAGTATACGGAACTGTATGGCTGTCTGGTCTGTCACCAATCCCATATATCCTCCCAAGGCGTCTATTTCGCGTACTATCTGTCCTTTGGCGATGCCTCCCACTGCCGGGTTACAACTCATCTGTCCGATTTTGTTCATATCCATTGTGATAAGACAAGTCTTCGAACCCAGGTTTGCAGCAGCGGCAGCGGCTTCGCATCCTGCGTGTCCGGCGCCGATTACAATAACGTCATACTTAAACTCCATTCGTTCAGTGTATTTTAAAACTGTGCAAAGTTACGAAAAAAGTTGT
>ENA-OQJB01000211-OQJB01000211.1-human-gut-metagenome-genome-assembly--contig:-NODE-211-length-34060-cov-3.381399_pt1 | contig 34060 bp, 19 predicted proteins | sample MGYA00242599_ERZ504765 | MGnify/ENA primary metagenome ERZ504765 (study PRJEB26092, sample SAMD00036354) | human gut metagenome | host: Homo sapiens | study: EMG produced TPA metagenomics assembly of...
AGATAGATTTCCGTTCAGTTTTACGTCAATCTGTGCGTCTATCTTTTCCGATTGGGCAGAAAGCCATGCGGTGTGCGCTTCGAGCACATTGCTGGCAGGTATAACGCCTTCCTCAAAGCCAAGTGTGGCGTATCTCAGGTTCTCGTTGGCTTTTTCCAGGTTCTTTTCGGCCATGGTCAGTTTCTTGGCAGCTTCGTTCACTTGGAAAGCCGACTGGTTGACCTGCAGCTCTATCTTTTCTTTGGCGTCATCCAACTGGTATTGGGCGATGCGTGCTTCCGATTTGGCTGCTTTTACTTTATAGATGCCTTCGCCCCAGTGCCAGATGGGTACCGACACCATGACACCCACATTCCACATCCCCTTGAACTTTTTCTCGAAACTGTTGAAGACGGAAGGGTTGGTTGCCATATAGCTGCCCATTAGTGCTATGGAAGGAAGATATTCCGAACGGGTGACATTTACTTTCTGCTTATAAATCTGCGTGGCAAGTTCCAGGCTACGCACTTCGGGACGGGTAGCATAAACATTGTTGATGTCGATGGCACCGTTTTCCGGAGTAGTGGGAGCCAGGTCTTCCTTCTGTTCGTCTGTGAGCATGACGGGAGTGGAAAGGTCGAGACCACACAATTGGCACAGCAGCATCCGGGCAAGGCTCAGGCCATCGGTTACTTTGGTCAGGGTCATTTCGGCCTCATTCACTTTTACTTTGATGGAGAGTCCGTCTGCTTTGGTGGCAACGCCTTCGGCAATCATTTTGTCAACGTCGCTGTCGAGCTTCTGCAGTAGTTTCAGATAACCTTCTGCCAGCTTCTTTTTATGGGCAAGGGACACTACCTGCCAATATGCCTGGTCTGTACTCAGGATTACTTCCTGCATACCGGTGTTGTGCTGCTGGCGGGCCAGCTCTTCGGCGTATTTGGTAATTTTGTTGTAGGCACGTATCTTGCCGCCCATATATAGGGGTTGGGTCAAGGTCAGTGCGCCCGCATACATGTTGCGGGTGTCTGTACGAAAGGCGTCAACCAAGGATTGGCCTGCACCGTCGAGGGCACCTACCAGGCTTTGTCCTAAAGCCGGCAATTGGCCTGCCAGTTCTGGATGAAGCTGTGCGATGACTTGGGCAGCCTGCTGTAACGGTCCGCTGAGACTTGTACCCAATCCGGACAAGGCTCCTTTCTGAGCGTCGCTGAGGATGGACAACTCTTTTTGACTGCGCATATATCCGCCGCTGGCCGAAATGTTGGGAAGGTAATTAGTAAATGCCGCTTTCCTTTGATAGTGGGCAGCGTTGATTTTTTCCTGGCTTATCAGCAGTTCTTTGTTGTTGGAGATTGCCAATGCACGGCAACTATCCAAGCTTAATGCTTCCTGGGCCTTCATGGGGAAGGATAGGTATGCCAAACAGATGAAACAGAAGAACTTTTTCATTGGGCTATACATTAATTAAGGTGATGAATCTGTTGTTTATACAGCAACAATAATTGCATAAACAACGATGCAAATGTATAGGCTTTCAATGATATTGCAAAATAATTTAGATTTTTTGTATTAATTCAAGCTGAATGATTGCGAACCGATAAGGGTACCGTCAGCAAAAATGTCTACGCGGTAGGTGCCTGCATAGAGGTATTCTTCTACATCCCAATATACGGTGACGGCTTGCTCTTCTCCGTTGTATTCTATATACTTCTTGATGGAATATACCAGTTCCCGGTTCTCGTATGGGAAGGTGTTCGAGGAACTTTTGGTCAGCACGTCATTGTCCGGTTTGGTGATGCGGATGTAGAGGGTACGTTCGCCGGTCTCTGCAGTGATGTTTTTCACGATGGAGAAGTTTATTTTGAACTTCACGATGTCTTTCACCTTCTTGGCAGTCTTGCCGCGTTTGTTTGTGGGCTGCACAGAGATGTTGGTGGCGTCCAGTTGGGCGGCAAGTGTCACGGTCTTGGTCAGGTTCTTCTTCTCTTCGGACAAGTTGCTGATTTGCCGGGAAGCGGCGTTGTACTTCTTGGTGACATCGGCTATGATTTCCTTCTGTTGAGCAGTCAGGCGGTTTAGCGAGTCAATCTGGTTGATATAGCCTATCATGACTTTGCGGAGAGAGGCCAGTTCCTTCTTCAGACGGCGTATCTCGGTGGCATTGCTGCTCTTCACGGTGCGGAGTTCTTCCAATAAACGTTGGGTCTTCAATTGTTCCTGCTCCAAGAGTACGGAGAGGGAGTCGTTGGAGACTGTCAACTTCAGCTCGTCATATTGTCTGGCGAAGTCTGTGTATTGATTTTCAAGGTCTTCTTTATCCAGATTGAATTCCATCACCAGTTCCTTGTTGGTTTGCTTTTCGGAAATCAGCAGAATGGTAACTCCTATTAATAATAAGATAAGGAGGCTGCCTGCCACGATGAGAAGTGTATTCTTCTTAACTGCCATTTTTGATAATGATTAATGGTTAAGTGATTAATGGTTGGTGGCTGATTATTCGTCCTACATTCATTAATCGTCCGCAAAATTAATCATTAATCATTAATCATCGTCCACTAATCATTGGCTAAATGTGTATTTAACTAAAATTATTACGGAAATATTTCTCTAATTACGAAGTTCGCTGTACTTTTGCGTCATCTTTAAAGAACACTTATAAACAAAAAACTTTAGAAATTATGTCAAAAGTAACCGTAGTAGGCGCAGGTAACGTAGGTGCTACATGCGCTAATGTGTTAGCCTTTAATGAAGTGGCTGACGAAGTGGTAATGCTGGACGTGAAAGAAGGCGTTTCAGAAGGTAAGGCAATGGATATGATGCAGACTGCTCAACTGCTGGGCTTCGACACCACTGTTGTAGGTTGTACCAACGATTATGAGAAGACTGCCAACTCCGACGTTGTAGTGATTACTTCCGGTATTCCCCGTAAACCGGGTATGACTCGTGAAGAATTGATCGGTGTTAATGCAGGTATCGTTAAGTCGGTTGCACAGAACATCTTGAAATATTCTCCGAATGCTATCCTTGTGGTTATCTCCAACCCGATGGATACCATGACTTATCTGTCATTGAAGTCTCTGGGCTTGCCGAAGAACCGTATCATCGGTATGGGTGGTGCTTTGGATAGCTCTCGTTTCAAATATTTCTTGTCTCAGGCTTTGGGCTGCAACGCCAACGAAGTGGAAGGCATGGTTATCGGTGGTCACGGTGATACTACCATGATTCCGTTGGCTCGTCTGGCTACTTACAAAGGACAGCCGGTAAGCACACTGCTGAGCGAAGAAAAACTGAACGAAGTGGTAGCTTCTACTATGGTAGGTGGTGCTACACTGACTAAATTGCTGGGTACTTCTGCATGGTATGCTCCGGGTGCGGCAGGCGCTTATGTCGTTGAGTCTATCATCCACAACCAGAAGAAGATGATTCCTTGTTCAGTATATCTGGAAGGAGAATACGGTGAATCAGACATCTGTATCGGTGTTCCCGTAATCCTTGGCAAGAACGGTATCGAGAAAATCGTTGAACTGGAACTGACTGCTGACGAAAAAGCTAAATTTGCTGCCAGCGCTGCTGCCGTTCACAAGACAAATGCCGCTTTGAAGGAAGTAGGTGCTCTCTAATTGAGGGTAACTTAAAATGATAAGCAAACCTCACGGTCTTTTTCCGAAAGGAAAAGTCGTGAGGTTTTTTTATTCTCCAAAAACAAGAATCATTATGAAAAAACTACTATTAGGTATTGCTGCCGCTTGCCTGGCTGGTTTTACTTTTGCGCAGGATGCTCCGCTGTGGATGCGTCATAGTGTCATCTCTCCCGATGGGACCACCATTGCTTTTACGTATAAAGGAGACATCTATACGGTGCCGGTTGCCGGTGGACGTGCCATGCAGATAACTACCAATCCCGCATATGATACGGCTCCGGTATGGAGTCCGGACAGTAAGCGGATTGCTTTTGCTTCGGACCGTATGGGAAGCCTGGACGTCTACATTGTGGCCAAAGACGGAGGCGAACCACGACGGCTGACTACCCACTCGGGAAGCGAAACGCCGCTTGCTTTTACAGATGCCGGACATGTCTTGTTTTTCTGCGGGCATCATGCCGTCTGCCGAGGCTGTTGTCTTTCCCTCTAACGGGCAGTTCAACCAGGTCTATCGAGTATCAGTGGAGGGAGGGCGCCCGACGATGATTTCGTCCATGCCTATGGAGTGCATCTCCATCAATAAGGAGGGAGCGATGTTGTATCAAGATAAGAAAGGTTACGAGGACTACTGGCGTAAACATCACGTATCGCCCATTGCCCGTGACATCTGGATGTATACTCCGGGAAAAGAACCGCAGTACCGCCAGCTGACCACTTTCGGAGGAGAAGACCGTGAACCGGTTTGGGCTCCTGATGGAAAAACATTCTACTATCTGAGTGAGGAAAACGGCTCTTTCAATATCTACCGACGTACTCCCGGAGATGCGAAGGCCGTGCAGTTGACGCACTATACCAAAAATCCGGTACGCTATCTCAGTGCCGCTACGGACGGAAGGTTGTGCTATGGATTTGATGGTGAGATTTACACCCTGCTTCCCGGTGGAGAAGCGCAAAAGGTGAACATCAGCATTGTTTCCGACAGAAACGACAAGGATATTATCCGCCAGATTAAGAGTAGCGGTGCCACGGAAATGGCAGTGTCTCCGGATGGTAAGGAAGTGGCTTTCGTTTTGCGCGGCGATGTCTACGTCACTTCAGTGGAATATAAGACTACGAAGCAGATAACGAATACTTCTTGTCAGGAACGTACCGTAGACTTTGCCCCCGATGGGCGGACACTGGTTTATGCTTCCGAGCGTGGCGGGCTTTGGCAACTTTACACTTCGACGATTGTGCGTAAGGATGAAAAGCTGTTTACCTATGCCACAGCGCTGAAGGAAGAACGCTTGATAAACTCGGATGCCGCTTCTTTCCAACCCCAATACAGCCCTGACGGTAAAGAGATTGCCTTTCTCGAAAACCGCAGCACCATCCGTGTCATCAATTTGAAGACAAAGGATGTGCGTACCGTTATGGATGGCAAGTATCAATACTCTTATTCGGACGGTGACCAGTGGTTTCAGTGGAGTCCGGACAGCAAATGGATTCTTTCGGACTATATCGGTGTAGGTGGATGGAACAACAAAGATGTTGTGCTGCTGAATGCCGATGGCAAGGGTGAAATGGTGAACCTGACCGAGAGCGGATACAACGATGGCAATGCCAAATGGGTATTGGGTGGAAAAGCCATGATTTGGACCAGTGACCGTGCGGGGTATCGCAGCCACGGCAGTTGGGGAGCCGAAGACGATACTTATATCATGTTCTTTGATGCTGAAGCATACGACCGTTTTTTGATGAACAAGGAAGAAACCGCTTTACTCGAGGAAGCGGAGAAGGCGGAGAAGGAAAAAGCCGGGAAGAAAGACGAAAAGGATGCCAAGAAGAAAAAAGGGGATGCCGACAAAGATAAGGAGAAAAAGGTAGAGCCGTTAAAGTTCGACCTCGCAAACCGCTTTGACCGTATTGTACGCCTGACCGTCAACTCCTCGCATATGGCAGATGCCATGCTTTCTGCTAAAGGGGATAAACTCTATTATCTTTCTGTTTTCGAGGATGGGTACGATCTTTGGGAACACAATCTGAAAGAGAATGTTACAAAAGTTCTTTTGAAGAAAGTAGGTGCAGGCGCTTTGCAGCCTGACAAGGAAGGGAAGAATATCTTCCTTTGTGCCCGCGACGGAATGAAGAAGATAGAGATTGAAGGCAGCAAGATTTCTCCAATTGAATTTGAGGCTTTCTTCGATTACCGCCCTTATGGTGAGCGTGAATATATCTTCGACCACATCTGGCAGCAGGTAAATGATAAGTTCTATGTGGCAGACTTGCAAGGTACGGACTGGAATGGATACAAAGAAACTTATAAGCGCTTCTTGCCGTATATCAACAATAACTACGATTTTGCGGAAATGCTGAGTGAGATGCTGGGTGAATTGAACGGTTCTCATACGGGAGCGCGTTATTATGCTTCGGGCGCAGCACTTCCTACGGCTGCTTTGGGAGTGTTCTATGATGAAGCTTATGCGGGCGATGGACTGAAGATTAAAGAAATTATAGCTCAGAGTCCATTGACGAAGAAAAAGACGGATGTCAAGCCTGGCTGTATTATCGAGAAAGTGGATGGTGTTGCCATTAAGGCTGGCGCTGATTATTTCCCGTTACTCGAAGGTAAGGCAGGCCGCAAGGTGATTCTCTCGGTCTATGATCCTGTTACCGGAAAGCGGTTTGAAGAAACCTTGAAGCCCATATCTTACGGTGCCCAGAATGAGCTGTTGTATAAGCGCTGGGTGGAAAACTGCCGCAAGAAGGTGGATGAATATTCCGGCGGACGCATTGCTTATATTCACATCAAAGGTATGGATAGTCCGAGCTTCCGTAAGATTTACTCCGATTTGTTGAGCGAAAGCAGTCGTAAGAAAGAGGCTGTTGTGGTGGATACCCGCCATAACGGAGGCGGGTGGCTGCACGAACAAGTAGCGACGTTACTTAGCGGCAAGGAGTATGAACGCTTTGTGCCGCGTGGCCAGTACATCGGCAGCGATCCTTTTGACAGATGGCTGAAACCTTCGTGTATGCTGGTTTGCGAGGATAATTACAGTAATGCCCACGGTACTCCTTTCGTATATAAGACGTTGAGAATAGGCAAGCTGGTAGGTGCTCCCGTGGCAGGAACCATGACTGCTGTCTGGTGGGAAAGCCAGATCGATCCAAGTATTGTATTCGGTATTCCGCAGGTAGGCTGCATGGATATGCAGGGCAACTATCTGGAGAACCGCACGTTGCAGCCTGATATCCTGGTCTATAATGAACCGGAAGCTGTTTTGAAGGGAGAAGATGCACAGCTGAAAGCGGCGGTGGACCACTTGCTGAAGGGGTTGCCGCAAAAGAAATAGATGGATTGGACTTTATAAACAAGAGGCTGAATTCAAGATTGAATTCAGCCTCTTGTTTATAAAGTCGATGGGGTGTCTTATTTATTTTACAGTTACTTCTGACAGTTTTAACCAACCAGAATTAGTGAAGGTTCCCTTGGCAGAGATATCCAGCCCCTTAACATTGCTTCCATTGCCTTTGGTTGTATCGACTAAAGCTACTGCCCAGGTATAGGTTCCTTTTTTTACCCCGTGAAGTTTGGGAGTGAACTCATAGGAAGTGGGATAGCCTTTTATCCAGACGGATAAATCAGTATTGTTGTCCAGATAAGAGTAGACTACTTGATTGTCTTGGTTCAATAATGCGAAAGCTACTTTATACTTTTGGTTCCATTGTGGTATATTGGTTGGGCAATATCCCCAGCCTAAGTTGTTCCAGCGATGTACTATCTTTATTCTTGAACCACTCTTCATTTCTTTGGGAACTACAATGGAATCGGGATATAAACGATAACCTCCTTCGGAGATGAAACGCTCAACCAAAGGATAGGCATCACGGAACCAACTCATGGTTTCGTCTCCTACACGGAAATCCATCATGTTGACATGAGCTTCCTGACCGTCTTCAAATTCTCCGATACGCACATCTTTGGCTGTTTTGTAACCGCTCGGGTCATTGTGATAAGGGTGCTTGCTCACAATCCATCCACCTTCCAGTAGAACCGGGCGTTTCATAATCCAAGGTTTCACATAGTTTCGCTCCCACTGGCCGTAATACTCTCTCATTCCGAAAGCATCATGACGTAAGGAAAAGCCTTTCTCGCAAGCGCTGTCCAACAAGCGTTTACTATCGGGATCAAAATTCTCCTCACCTGCCCAGTCTTTGCCTGCACCCATCCAACGATGGTAGTTGATAACTAAAGGTACTTTGGTGAAGTGTTTGACGTAGAGGTCTGTAATCCAATTGAACACAGCTTCCCGGTTCTTGGGGTCAATGTACTTCATAGTGTGTGCCTCACCCCATTTGCCAAGACCGTAGCCGTCTATAAATTCCACCAGGTCAGGGTCATTGTATTTTTGGGCAAATGCTTCTATGAACTTTGCATATTTCTCCTGGAAGATAGGGTCATCAGGATAGGGAGAGCGTTTTCCATTGTCTGTATAGTATTTGGCTCCTGCATCGAATACATAGGCCGGAGTGGCTTCATTTTTTCGGTCGCGGCTGTCGACAACTACACGGAAAGAGAGACGCATACCTCTGTCGAGTGCCCCTTGAATTACTTTTTTCAACTTTTCGTTGGTATCCCAGCCGTAGACTCCTTCGGCGGGATTGAAGGTACTCCAATGCGTACGGATATAGAGTGTGCGTGCATAATCGGAGATTTTCACGGTTGTTCCTTTTTCCGGTACATAGATATGGTCGTATTTCTTCCAGAAGTCATCGCTGACATTCTCATTTGCATAAACAACCCAACCACTTAAAGGGTTTCCCTGCATGGTTTTTCTGTCTGGCCAGATTTTTATATAATCAGCTTCCGTATCTACAGCCATCTTGTATATCTGGCATCCTGCTGCAAGAAACGCACCGACACCGTAAACTTCTGTCATGTCACGCGTCACTTTACGGGGGTCGGCACCGATAGGCTGTACCCAGCCAAGTTTACCGCTTGCATCTACAGCATCGGTCAGTGCCTTCCAGCCTTTTATAATGACTGGCATGAAATCGTCTTCATTCAAGAGTCCCGCATTTACGCCATAGGCCAACGCATATACAAAGAAACCGGTGGAACTGGTTTCGGGAGAAGGATAAGAAGCCGGATCCAGAAGGCTGGCATGCCAATAACCGTCTTCGTTCTGCAATCCGGCGATACGTGTGCATAACCGGATAAACAGTTCTTCGTAATAAGCGCGTTCCATCAAGCCTTTGGGCAACTCCTGCAATACTTCTGCCAGACCGGCCAGTACCCAGGCATTTCCACGTCCCCAGAACACCTTTTTGCCATTGGCTTCTTTTTTACCGAAATAATGCCAATCGCGGTAGAAAAGGTTCTCTTCCTTATCGAATAGGTATTCGTAGGTAGCCCGGTATTCATTGTCCATGAATTGGAGGTATTTCCGGTTGTTGGTTTCACGGTATAGCTTGGCATAAACCGGGGGGGCCATAAACAAGGCATCACACCAGGTCCAGCGTTCCAGGGTTTTGTTGTCACCATACTCCAGTTTGAATGTACCGTTGGATGGATGGTTGACAATCCATTCCGTACGTGCCAGGGTAGGAGCCAGTATTTCCTCTTTTTTATATTTACGGTATAAGTCAATGAATGATTGGGAAACGGTTATATCGTCTGCATGGTACAACCGCTGATGGGGTTGCCAGCAGTTTCGTCTTCCTATTTTATAGAGCCATTGATAGTAGGTGCTGTCATTGTACTCCTCTTCTGCCAGTTTAGCCCAATCTACCATACCTACATAAAGTGCTCCATTGGTCCAATCCAGGTCGTGGTGTTCGTGGGCAGTGTTAGGATTGGAAATTTGCCAGTCTGCCACTTGCTTCATTTTCTCTTTTACTTCCTTTTTGCTGAATGGCACTTGTGCCATGATTGCCATACTGATAAACAGAAAGGCTGCTGCTGTTAATTGTCTGTGTATCTTCATGATTGTTTATTGATAAAATTAAGGGAATTGCCTTTGTTCTCAATGGACGCGGACAATTCCCTTTATGAGAATCTTGAAAACTATCTTTTTACCTTTATTCGTGTTTTATTTTGTCTTTGTGCTGTTAATATCCCTCGTTTTGCGGGAATTCTGCACCCGTATTTGAATCGATTATGCTCTGAGGAATCGGCCATAATGTGTGGTAATCACGCATAACGGGCCCCGATTCTGTATTGTATTTGCGGGTACGCTCCAATAATTTGCCGGTACGGCATAAGGTAAAGCGGCGTGATTCTTCACCTACCAACTCGCGGATACGTTCGTCCAGCAAGAAGTCCATGGTCATTTCACTGTCCGTAATTTCAGGAGCATGCGCGCGACGGCGTACAACATTGATTGCTTCGCGGGCACCTGAAATATCGTTCAACCCCAACCTTGCTTCGCAGAGTAAGAGATAAGTCTCGGACAAACGGAACTTCATGCGGTCACGGTAGGAACCGGTCAAAGAAAGGTTTTCGGAACGGCCATAGAAGAATTTTGTCAGAGCCGGATAAAGACGGAAGGTGGTAAACCATGTTTCGTCTGTAATCGTGGCTTTTTTACCATAAAGGTCGGGCATGTTCTCGTTGTTGTAATACCAGTTACGTTTGATGTTGTATTCGGAATTACGAATGTCTTCTTCATCAAAGAAACCGGTATCTTCTCCAATCCACCATTTCATTGGTACCAATTGCGACAAGCCGCGGCCACCCAGTGAGTCTGCCAAAACAAAACCGGTAATTTCGAAGTATTTGGGTTCCCAGGCACGGCGTGTCCAGTCATCGGAATTTGTACCGCCACCAGTAGTGTTATATTCAAACTGCATGACCCAAATGCTTTCCATATTGCCGGATGTGCGATTTTGATTGTTTTCAACGAATAGGTCGGAGAACACATCGCCGTTTGCTTTTGCCTTTTCACCGAAGCGGTCTTCCATCAAGTGGAAATATCCGCTGTTGATGACATTCTCTGCGGCAGTTTCAGCCTTTGCATAATCACCCTGCATCAAGTAAACCTCACTTAGTAAGTGTTCTGCCGCCCATTTGGTCAGCTTGCCGACTTTTACGGCATCAGGGTCAGTAGGCAGGTTCTCGACAGCAAACTGAAGGTCTTCTACCATGTGGGCAATAACCTCTTCCTTCGGTGTACGGGTAAAATCGATTCTGAACTGATCTTGAATCTTGTCTACATAAGGAACGTCTCCATACAGATAAACCAATGTACGGTATGCATAGGCGCGGAAAAAACGTGATTCTGCCTGATAGAGCGCCTTGTCTGTGCTATTATCCCAGTTCGTGTTTATTTCCGAGTATTTCAACATCTCATTGGCTCCTGCAATCAGACTATAAGCCCAGTTCCAGTAGGAGCCTACAATACCGGTATTTGGAGTTAATGTCAAGAAACCGAACGGTTGGATAGAACCGTCTTTGGTACCCATGGTAGCAAGGTCAGTGGCAATCTGCAATGCTTCGTAAGGGCAAGCGGCATTGTGCATGAAGGCACCGTTTTCACCCCAAGTGTTGTATTCAGAGCGTGCTTCGGCATAAAGTCCGGTAGAACCTACTTCGAAACCATAGGAACTTGTATATGTGTTGTCCGGAGCTAGTTCACTTTTCAGTTTCTCATCCAGAAAGTCAGAGCAACCGGTAGCAGACAGAGCTACTAACAGAGCTAGAGTTGCTTTTGATATATAATTTTTCATTGTATATATATTTAAGTAAGTTTAGAATGATAAGTTCAGTCCAAGTACGTAGGAACGTGCAGTCGGGTAAGAGGCAAACCAACTGTTGTCATAGTTCAATACGCTGCGTATGTCACAGAATGTATAAGGATTCTCCACACTGATATTGACTCCCAAACCGCTCAGTCCCAATTTCTTTACAAAATTCTTTTCAAAATTGTATCCTAAAGTGATATTCTTTATTTGGATGTATGTAAAGTCTTTGTAATAGCTGTGTCCGTCGAAGTTGTTATATGCTGGAGAAGCATATTTGGAATTGGTGTGTTCCGGTGTCCAGTAATCGGCATTATGCAGATAGTTGTATAAGTTGTAACTCCAACTTCCGATATTGGCTTCGTTCAACTCACGTGTAACTTTGAAGGTTCCATTCAGTAGGAATGACAAGTAAAAGTTCTTGTAAGTCAATGTATTGCTCATAGACATGAGGAAGCTTGGATTCTTTGAACCGATGATAACTTTGTCATTGGAGTCAATATAACCGTTTCCGTCTGCATCTTTCACTTTGGCAGAACCTGGTTTGGCACCTTTTTGGATCTCTTTTTCTGTACCGTCTGCTGCGGTATAGGTGAATTTGTCACCTTCCTGCCAGATGCCGTCGACGTCATAGTCGTAGTAAACTCGCAAGGGTTTGCCGATGAACCATTTATTGGTGATATCATCTTTTTTGTCACCACGTAGGTCTACAATCTTGTCACGGTTCAGTGAAAAGATGATTCCGGTGCTCCATTCGAAGTCCTTATTACGTATGTTGACGGTGTTCAAGGTAAATTCAACACCTTTATTGCGTGTTTTACCCACATTATCCCAAATGGTTTTATAGCCGTTCATGATAGGAACAGTACGTTTCATCAGCAAGTCTTTTGTGTTGGCGACATACATTTCAATGTTACCGTTGATACGGCCGTTGAAGAATGAATAGTCGATACCGACGTTGAATGTTTGGGTTGTTTCCCACTTTAGATTCGGATTTCCGACACCGTCGTTGGCCAGATAAGCACCGTTGACACCTGCTCCACCGTCACCCCAGATATAGTTTGTGAGGTGCAGACGGTCCAATGTCTGATAGGGGTTGATGGCTTGGTTACCGTTAGAACCATAAGATACGCGGAGCTTCAATTGGTCCAGCCAGTTTTGTGCATTTTCCATAAAACTTTCGGAAGCAATGTTCCATGCAGCAGCCACTGACGGGAAGAATGCATACTTGTTGTTTGCACCGAAGGCAGAATAACCGTCGGAACGTCCGGTCAGGGTCAACATATATTTTCCTGCATATGAATAATTCAAGCGAAGCATATAAGACAGCATCGAGGTTTCTGATAAACCAGAACTTACGGTTTTATTCTTTTCACCTGCATTGATGTTATGATAACTGGAATCATCGTTTACAAAACTTTCGGCACTTGACTTGGAAGTCTTTTTCTGAGTTTGTTGTACACTGAACAAACCTGTAGCGTCGAAACGGTGCTTGCCAAATTCACGATTATATTTGAGCAGATTTTCCCAAGTGTAATCCCAGTAGTGTTCATTGTTGATGCTGGCTTTTCCGCTGGCTGTTCTACCGTCTTTGGTGTCACGGCCATAGTATGTGCCGGTAAAGTCGCTACGATAGTTGTAACCAAAGGTTGTACGGGCTGAAAGACCTTTTACCGGCAACAGAATGTCAGCATAGGTGTTGATGAAGAAGTTACGTCTTGTTTGATCTTGGTCGGCATTGACATTGGCCATCGGGTTAATAATCAGGGATTGGTCCATAGGTTCTTCATAATACTTGCCGTTTTCATCTTTGTAGATACCATAAGGACTTTGCTTTACAGTATGTTCAATATTCGGGGTTATACCACCGCCATCTCTTTGAATAAATTGGGTCTGTATACCAATAGTCAGCCATTTGTTTAATACTTGTGTGACATTCAAATTGATATTGTAACGTTTCATAGCAGAATTGTAGACTACACCTTCTTGATCCAGATAGGAAACTGCCCCCATATAAGTGGTGCTTTCAGTACCTCCGGAAATGCCTACTTGATGTTCCATGGTAAATGCATTGCGGAAAATATAGTCCTGCCAGTCGTTTGTAACGCCTTTCTTGTAATTTATAAGTTCGCTGGCACTCAGAATATTCTCAGGAGCCAATTGGTCTCCGCTCCATCCATCTTTCAGGCGTGCAATGTCTTGTTTAAATGTGATGTATTCGTCTGGAGTCATCACATCAATAGTCTGTTGGGGTTGCGACATTCTGAACTGCCCTTTGTATGTAACTTGGGGTGCACCTTTCTTGCCTTTCTTTGATTGAATCAAGATAACACCATTGGAACCGCGTGAGCCGTAGATAGCTGCTGCGGAAGCATCTTTCAAGACACTAAGGCTTTCGATGATGTTTGGGTCAATATCACTCAAAGAACCATTGTAAGGAATACCGTCCAATACAATAAGCGGTGCATTGTCAGCACTTAATGAGTTTTCACCACGTACACGGAGGGTTTGGTCTGCCCCCGGTTTCGCATCACCAGTAGTTACGCTTAAGCCCGGAATTTGTCCTGCGAGACGGTCCATCAAGTTACTGCTATTTATCATGTTCAGTTTCTTCTGGTCTACTGATACCAGACCTCCAGTCAGGTCGGACTTACGCTGTGTACCATAGCCGATTACCACGACTTCTGCCAGTGTTTTACTGTCTTCCACTAACTTTACGGTACTGTTTCTACCAGCTTTTACAGTCTGTGTCACATAACCGATATAGGAGATTTTGAGATTACTCCCTGCCGGTGCGTTGATTGTGTATTTTCCGTCAAGATCTGTAATGACACCAGTACTGGTTCCTTCCACCATGACATTTGCTCCGATAATCGGTTCACCACTTTCGTCAATTACTGTACCAGAGATGTTCTGTGGTTGTCCGGATATTGCCTTGTTATTCTTTCCGGTATATAAAATAATGTGTGTTGCGTCGATTTCAAATTTAACATTGGTCCCTTTCAATAAGGCTGCTATTGTCTTATTAATAGTTTCATTCTTAACATTCAGGCTGACTTTCTGTTTGATGTCTATTTGCTGCGATTCATAGAAGAAAGTGTATCCGCTTTGCTTTTCCACTTTTGGCATAGCCTCTGATAATGGGATATTTGTGAACTTCAGTGTGATCAGTTTCTCTTTCTTTTGTGCAGAAACCGGGGCACATAGAAGTACCAGTATAAGAATGATGAGTTGTTTTCTTATATCCATAATTGTCTTAAATTTAAAGATTAATGTAGGTGTTTACTTTTCGTTAATTATTAAATAATGTGCATTTCTCATTTGTTTGTTTGGCATAAGTTTTTAATTTTGTTACTGTTTCATTTTACTTTTTGTTTTGTGTCTGCAAACGAAATTGTCAACTCATTCTCTTCGTTAAAGGTATATTTCATAGGTTGGATGCGTGCCATGATGCGGAGTATTTCGTCCAGCGGTTCGCTACGCAACGTAAACGTATAGAAATATTTATTGGATAATGTAGGATCCACGTCTATCTTTACCCGATACCATTTAGAAAGCAGTTTGCAAATGTCTCCCAATGAACGGTTTCTGAATACGAGTTGTGTATTTGCCCACGAAGAGGCAAAATGTACATCATCTTTTTCTACCTTAAGTGTAAGGGTTTTCCGATTAAAAGTAGCTGTTTCGCCCGGTTTGAGGAAACGGTTCTCTGTCTCGGTTTCCAAAGAGACGGACCCTTCTACCAAACTCACCAATGTATTTTCCGAACCGGGGAATGCATCGACATTGAATTTGGTTCCGTGAACTACGATACGCATACCTTCTGTCTGCACAATAAAAGGTTTGTCAGCATCGTGTGCTACATCGAAGTAAGCTTCACCAGTTACATTTACGATACGCTCATCCTTATTCATTTGTGATCCGTATTGCAAAGAGGTCTCTGTATGCATCCATACTTCGCTTCCGTCAGGAAGGAGAACCTTAGACTTACCCGACAAATTAGAGTATAACTGCGGCATGGCTTCAGGCTGTCCGTTAAGGAATCCTATGTAGAATGAGCAACCGATGGCAACAGCTATACATGCAGCTACTGCGTAGCGGTATATCTGTTTCAGTTCGAAGCGTTTCTTTGCAGGTTTTTCAGTCTGCTTAGGCTCGCTGGCGTGCATACGGTTGACAAGTTCATTCCAATAATATTCGGTATTGGGCGTGTAGTTTTCTACATTTGCCTGAATTTTTTCCCATAACAGTTGCAATTCCTTGAATAACGCTTCGTTGTTACTGCTGCGTAACCAAGTCTCCAATTGCCGCTCTTCGTCTGCGGAAATTTCCTGTTTCAACTTAGGAATGATTAAATTCCAAGGAACACTTTTTTCATGATCATGATGTTTTATAGGCCTTCACTTATATGACACATCACTTGGGTTTAACCCTTATTCCAATTCCAATTATTTTTAATAAATTTCGAGGAACAAATAATATTAGTATCTTTGCCGCTCAAGAAGCCCTTATCTAATATAACTTCGATATGCCTGCAGAAGATGATATCCTATTGTTACAGTTAATCAAACAAGATGACGAGAAGGCTTTCAAGCACCTTTTCGATACTTATTTTGTTTCACTCTGCCGCTTCATGTCCCTTTATCTGAGAGACAAGCAGGTAGATAGAAGAACTGGCCCTTTCCATCTTTATGAATTTGTGGGAGGGTAGGGCCGACTTGACTCTTAAAATCTCATTCAAGGCTTATCTTTTCCAGTCTGCACGCAATCGTTGCCTGAATGCTTTACGCGATGAAAAGGATACGGTTCCCATCGAGGGAGGAGAAGAATATGGATATGCTCTTGCGGCTGATACTTCGGTGGAGATGGAAGAACTGAACCGATTGATTGAAGAAGCTGTTTGTTCCCTTCCGGACAAATGTGGGCAGGTTTATCGCAAAAAGTAGGGAGGAAGGGAAGACTAATCAAGAAATTGCCGGGGAAATGGGGATTTCTGTCAAGACGGTGGAGGCCCAAATAACCAAAGCCTTGAAGCATATCAAGAAATTTTTAGGAGAACAGTATACTTATTTGTTCTAAAATAGAAATTGCAGGCCATCTGTCTTTTAGAATGATGAAAGAGGATGGCCTGCAATATAAAAAGAAGATTAATCTATAACCGTGAATTTTACTTTCTGGTCTTTCACTATTACATAATATTCTCCATTTTCAAGGAAATGTTCACCATTGGCATTTACAAAAGCAAGATCACGCATCGGGTCTATTTCAAAGCGGAATATATGTGTTTCACCTGCTTTAATTAGTTGCTTTTCGAAGTGCTTCAATTCTTTGCATGGACGGGTAATCGTGCTAAATGGGTCTGAGATAAACCAATGCACCACTTCTGCACCGTCACGTTTGCCTACATTGGTGACTGGGATTTCCATTACCAACTTTTCACCGCGTCTGATGGTTTCTTTGGGCAAGTTGATATTACCATAATTAAAGGTGGTATAACTCAAGCCGTATCCGAATTCATACAGTGGGGAAGAGGAGATGTCTTGATATTTGCCACTTTGTGGACGGGCTGTTTTGCGCTGATTGTAATAGATTGGAATCTGTCCGGTGGAACGTGGAAAAGTAATGGAAAGCTTGCCCGAAGGATTTACCCGGCCGGACAAGACACCTGCCAATGGTTTACCGCCAGGTACTCCCGGTTGCCACATTTCAACGATGGCGTCACAGAGAGGTTCCACTTTAGAGAGTCCCAAAGGACGTCCGTTAGCCAGTACCAGAACAATCGGTTTGCCTGCTTTCTTCATTTCAGCAATGAATTCCTCTTGAATGGCAGGCAGTTCTATGATGGAACGCGATGCGTTTTCGCCACTCCACTTTTTCTTTTCACCCATGCAGAGTAGAATGACATCTGCTTTCCGGGCTACAGCCAGTGCCTCACTGAATTTGGAAGTGTCGTTACCGTCGAAACCACAACCCTCGGTATAAATCAGTTCAGCCTTGCCTGCAAATTCTGCATCCAGCGCCTTTTTGATGGGGAGGACATCTTCTGCATGTCCATGTCCATACCATGACCCCAGGAGCTCGGCACAGTTTTCTACCAGAGGCCCCATGACGGCGATAGTTGGCTTGTTCCCGTTTGCCAGAGGGAGTACCTTGTTTTCATTCTTCAGTAGAACAATGGTCTCCTCTGCCAGTTTCTCTGCAATAGCCAGGCTTTGTGGAAGGAGGAAGCGCTCTTTTTCTGTAGATGTCGGGGTGTAGGGATTGTCAAAAAGTCCAAGGCGGAATTTGATACGGAGCACGCGTTTCACTGCATCGTCCACCAGTTGCATGCTTATTTTACCTTCTTCCACCAGCTTTGCCATATGCTTGTCATAGCAATGCCCCATCATGTCCATTTCCAGGCCGGCGTTGAAAGCCAGACGGGCAGCTTCTTTGCGGTCGGCAGCATGGCCCTGGTCAATAAGTTGCGGTACTGCAGACCAGTCTGAAACAACAAAGCCGTCGTGTTTCCAACGGTTCTTCAGAATTTCTGTCATCGTGTAATGGTTGGCGCTTCCGGGAGTGCCGCTGATGTCATTGAATGAACTCATTAAAGTAGCGGCACCGGCTTTTACGCCAGCTTCATAGGGAGGAATATAGGTGTCCCACAGAGTCTGATTGGAGATTTCCGTATAAACATAGTCACGTCCTGCTTCAGAAGCGCCGTATCCGATATAATGTTTAAGGCAGGCGGCTACTCGCTTGCTGTCGGACATGTCTTCACCTTGGTATCCTTTGATAGATGCGACACCGAATACAGCATTGGTATAAGGGTCTTCGCCATAGCCCTCTGCAACGCGTCCCCAGCGTCCGTCTCTTGCCACGTCAATCATAGGGGAAAAAGTCCAGTCTACCCCGGACATGCGTGCTTCCTGGGCGGCAACGGCACATGCCTGTTCTACCAATTGGGGATTCCAAGACATGCTTGTCCCAAAGAGATGGGATAAATGGTACGGAACCCGTGGATGACGTCGTATCCGAAAAGGATGGGGATACCCAGACGTGATTCTTCCATTGCTTTTCTCTGAGCCTCGTTACGCAGATTGGCATCTTCATCAAAATAAATGAGGGAGCCTAATGTGGCAGGAATTTTTTTACTTCCTCACCACGATTGTTCTCGTTGTTATTCCGCCCCAAAGTGTACTGGTTGAGTTGTTGTACCTTTTCTTCCAGTGTCATTCTGCTGACCAGGTCATTTACACGCTCCTCAATGGGAGCTTTGGCATCTTTGTAGATGGGTTGCTTTTTGTCTGCAGCCATTGCTCCGGCCAGGCAACCACTTAAAAGGAGGCAACTGATAAATGTTAGTTTCTTCATGATATATATAATTATGCTATTCTCATTAAATAAGACACGTTTTTCGGAATCTGCTCCTACACAAAGGTCGTTTTTTTAAGGAATATAAACAAGTACATGCAAGGGCTTATTTGAAAATAGGCTTATCGGTTAGTGTCATGGAAGCTTGTTCGTTATTTTTAGTTCAAATACCACTATTTCATTATTACCTGCTATCAGAGCACCGGCAGGTATCTCCAGGGTCTTTTCTGCATATTCTTCCCAGTAGGCACCCAAGTATTGCCCGTTTATCCAGACTTCTCCCATTCCCCAGCCAGACACGTCAAGAAAGGTCTCTTGTGCCGGATTGCTTACTGTGACACAACCTTTACGGAAGCAAGGGATGGAGGAGGTACCTTCTTTGAAAGTTATTCCGGCCACATCGCATTCCTTAATTTCCAATGGGGTCATCTTCCAGCCTTCTAAATCTGTCTTTCCCAATATTATGCTGCCGTAGATACCTTTTGAATTGTCCAGAATTTCAGGGCCATAGGTAATACGTCCGATATTTTCAGTATAGATACTAAGTTTGTGTATACCTATCGGTAGATTGGTTTTCAGACTTTTACTGCTATCTTTTAAATATCCTTGCAGTTTGCCGTCTGCATAGACCACAGCATAATCCCGTACGTTTTCAATAGTTAGTGTGGGATTCTCCTCTTCCACATCAACGGTTGTCTCATAGAGGGCATAGCCAAAATCCATATCCAGTTCATTCATGGGCAGTAAGGCATCATCTTCTACAGTTTCTCCATAAACTTGTTCCAATGGAGCTGTTTGTGACATTTTTATCTCTTGTGCTGCTGCCGGTCCGACCGGCAGCAACAAAAGAGCCCAAAGCAAGAATAATTTCATCATATTTCCTTTATTTATTTCTTTAAGAATGATTCAATGTAGGACTCGTCAACGGTAATTTGTGGAGCGAATTTGTCACTCTTTACGTAGCGGTCAATGCTTTCCAGCAATTGCTGGGTGGCAGGACGTTCGTTGATGTTTTTCTGGGTATCTACGGCCAGTACCAGTAGACTGCCTTTCTTCACTTTTGCTTCGAAACCAATACCGAGCTTTTCATTATTGTCGTAATGGTCTATTACTTGTATGAAAGGCCGCAGTGCTGCCGGAGCATCCTTCATCTCAATAACCTTGGCATTTTCCAGAATGTCCCACCACTGCCAGTCAGTATGGTAGGAAGTTATGAAATGCTCGAATATAGGCTGGTCGTCATGAATCAGACAGCCAATGGTCATAGGAGGCCATTTGAACATTATCGGATTCCAAAAGTGATTGTGGAACACGGATTTACGACCTTTTACTTTGGAAGGTTTGGGGCAGAGTACCACTTTCTTGCCATCGGCAAGGTGTTGTTTTGCTTTTTCATCGAATACTGTGGTGTAGAGCACTTCACTAGTGGACTGCATTAAGTTGCTATGACGGGGATATACCCAGATATCCCAGCTGTTTTTTACGTGTGCAACAGAAAGATGGACCGTCAGCTTCTGTGGTTCAGTGATATTGTCCAATGCATAACTGAAACTGCCAAGTGGAAATACCCCGTTCTTTCCGACAGTTTGTGTTTTCAGTTTTCCGCTCTTAAGGGTTTTACCGTTGCTGTCGGTGATACTCCAATTGATTTTTGCGTTTTTCAATAGGGTAGGTCCATAATTGTATATTTCCGCTTTTCCTTCAAATACTTCATCATTGTAAAGTGCGCGTTTGTCGAAACGGAGCAACGCAACAGTCGGTGCACAGAACTCGCGCCACTTTTCCGGTGTGATGAGCCCTTTGGTATTCCAGAAAGGATCGAGAATGCCTACCGGTGCATATCCTTGTCCGGTAAAATCATTCAGAGACAGTAATTGGAAACCGCCTTTCAGATAAGTGCGCAACTGGGCTTCTATGACATCCTTGTACTCTATGGCGGTCAAGGCTCCAGAAGCACGGAAGAAGTCATGTGCCTGGTCGAGCATGTGGTTCTTGTCCAGCAGTTCACGGAATATCTCGAAATTACGCGCTTGTACGGGGCCGGTGAAGTTCTTTATTTCCTCGAAATTGGGATAGATGCACCGCTGTCCGGATTCATGCGAGATGATGGGCAGGCCTACTCCCAGTTCCTTGTTTTTGTCCCAGTTTGTATAAGGGCGTCCTTCGTAGATGGCCATGTGTCCTTTGGTAGTCTGATGGGTAATGTAGAACTGGTCTGATTTGACACGTGTGCGGGCTGTGGAACCGCTGTATAGACGGCGGTTATCCAACTGGCGGGCCGTGGCGGTAAGCTCTTCTATGAAACTGAAATCGCCGGTAATTTCGTTTCCGTTACAGTAGAGAATGAAGGAAGGGTGATTCCCATATTCTTTCAAGATACCCCGCAGCTCGCGACGGAAGAAATTCCAGCGCTTCTCATCGGGTTGGGCATCTTTACCCCACATCGGCATTTCCACCTCCAGATAGACACCCAGCTTATCTGCCATACGGAACGCAGCGGCAGGAGGACACCAGGAGTGGAAGCGCATATGGTTCATGCCATATTCTTTCAGGATACGGAGTACACGTTCCCAAGAGGCATCGTCCACGGGAGCATAGCCGGTCTTGGGGAACACTGCATTTTCAACGGTACCGCGCAGGTGTATGGGTTCGCCATTAAGGATGATATGGTCCTCACCGGCCTCTACTTCGCGCATACCGAAAGTTGTGCTTTTCTCATGCGCATAGGATTGGCCCTCTACACTGGAAGTCAACTTACAGTCCAACGTATAAAGATTGGGATGGAACTCATTCCACAAATGGATATCCTTACCCAAAAACATTTCTTCCTCGATATAAGTAATGGAATCGGTCACTGTTACCGGTACTTCCTTTTGTAGTCTATAGTCCTTTCCTGTCACGTGGAAGGATATTTTGCCGCTGGCGGTATGTTCTGTACAGTTGCGGACAGTCATTTTGACTTTGATGCTTTTGTTCTTGATGTCCGGATAGACCTGCATGTCATCTACATAGACCGGGTCTACAGCTACCAGCTTAATTTCGCCCAATACTCCGTTCCAGTTTATTTGGGTAAATTCGGAGTGGGCATGGTCCCATTTATGGGTATCGTACTGGTAGCGGTTGTCTATACAGAAAGTTATCAGTTCTTTTTTGCCTGGATGTAGCCATTGGGTCAGTTCGTGGTTGTGGGGAATACTGATGTAGTCTATTTTACTCACTTCTTCTTTGCCTACATATACCGAACTGAGCCAGTGTGTACGTTCAAAATAGAGGAAAATGCGTTTGCCTTTCCATGCCGCAGGAATTTCTATTTCTCGCTGGTACCATGCGGGGCCCATATATTCGTAGACACGGGTCAGCCTATCCAGGTGGCGGTAAGGAGATTTGTAGCCTATTTTATAGTCATCTGTAATTCCCGGCAGAACGATGCTTTCCTGCAGGCGATGGCAGTAACGTACGTCCAGTGAACCTCTCCGGAAGTCCATGACATCTGTCTGGAATGCCCATTCACCGGACAAGTCCATTTCATTCTTTTCTTGGGCATGCCCGCTCCAGACCATAGAGGTCAGGAGGAGGGCAGCCATGTAGTGTTTTATTTTGTGCTTCATTGTTCTGTTTTCTTTTGGTTATAGTAATCACGCATGATGTACCATGCTTTTTTGCGTTGTCCCTGGTCGGAAACCAGTCCTTTACGGTTCCATTCCCCTCCCTGGTGTGGATGGAAACGGAAGGGAGAACGGAAATCAAAAAGAATCCACGGCGATGTTCCGCGCAGGTTGGGGATATGCTTGAACATTTCCAGATTGTCCTTGTAGAGTTGTGCCTGATAATCCTCACTCCAAGAACTCTTGACTTCCGCGTCGCCATGTTTGCCATAGAGCGCTTCGCCTCCGAACTCGGAAATGAAAAGAGGTTTGCCGGGAGCTACATTCCAGACAGCCTGGTCCGGAGCCAGTGGCCAGTCATGATACCATCCCATATATTTGTTGATGGCTACCATGTCCAGGATGTTGATAATGGAGTCATTCATCTCAAAGTTCCGGCTTTCGCGGTTGAAGCGTACCAAATCGAAGGCGGCCGTAATCAGACGGGTTGAGTCGATGTCCAGGCAACATTGTTTCATGTGTTTCAGAAATTCATTGCGCGGGGTGGAAGTGGCTGTTTCATTGGCAATCCCCCAAAAGGCAACGGAACAACGGTTTTTGTCGCGCATCACCATCTCTTTAATCATTCTGCCTGCTTTCTCACGGGTAGCGGTATTCTTGAAGTCAATCCCTTGCCAGATAGGTATCTCTTCCCATAAAAGGAATCCCATTCTTTCTGCCAGGCGGACAGTATATTCATTTTGTGGATAATGTGCCAGACGAATCATGTTGGCACCCAGCTCTTTGGCTTCGGACAACAGCATTGTTGCGTCCGCTTCTGAGAAGGCACGCCCGCGGCGTTGCGGAATTTCCTCGTGGAAGCTGACACTGCGCAGGAAGATGGGCCGGTCGTTCAGATAGATATCTTCGCCTTTTACATAAAGGTTACGGAAACCAATTTGCTCGTTGAGCCGGTCACTTTCCGAAGTGATGGTCACATCATACAGCTTTGGAGCATCCGGTGACCAACGTTGCAGTTTTTTGGTTTTGATAGTGGCCCGGGCAATTCCGTTGGCATCGGTAGTCATGTTCTGTCTGATGCCCAATTCGGGGATGGCGACTTGCACGTTGATGCCAGGCTTTGCTTCGGATAAGGTTACTTTGGCACGAATCAGGTTGGATTGTACCTTGTCCAACTGGATGAAATGGTCTTTGATGTAACTTTGTGGAACGCTTACCAACATTACATCGCGTGTGATGCCGCCGTAATTCCACCAGTCAAAGGACATGGCAGGGATAGCATCCGTGGTGCGGGTATTGTTGACTTTCACCACCAGGAAGTTGTCCTTTTGCTTTACCTTATCTGTGATTTCCACCTGGAAGGGAGTGAATCCGCCTTCATGACTGGCTATTTTCTCCCCGTTCAGATATATTTTGCTACGGTAACTTACCGCACCGAAATAGAGAAACAAACGTTTGCCGTCAGTCTTTGGGGTATCGAAAGAGCGTCCGTACCATACAGTCCCTTCATAAAATTTCAATTCGGGCATTTGTGAATTGAAATCGGCAGGTACATTCAGGACCAAACCTCCGTCGAAAGAGTATTCGTAAAATTGCTTGTTGTCCTGAGGTTTTCTGTTTTTGTACACCTGCATCCTTTCCCCTTGGTCATAAAGGTCTACAATGGCTCCCCACTTCCCATTCAGTAGCCGGTAGTCGCGTCCGTAAACATTGGACAATAAGTCTTGTGCTTGTGACTTGCCTCCCAGTACAGACACTGTGAGCAAACAAGTAATCATTAATCTTTTAATTCTCATAAATCGTATGTATCAGTTAACGTTTAAAAAGCCTATGGATTATTCTTTGTATATTTTCAATGCGCATCCGCCTCCTTGTGCCATTTTGACGGTCAGTTTACGGGATGCAGGAATGTCTGTGACGGTCTTTTGGTAGTCGGAAGCCAGGCGGTTGGCATTCACTCCGTCATGAAACATTTCCGCTTTCCATCTGCCTGCACCGAGGAAAGAAAGGTCCAGTGTCAGAGTACGTGCATCCCAATTGGTCAGGGAGCCGACATACCAGACATCTCCTTTCCTGCGCGCCATTGTGATGTATTTTCCAATTTCTCCGTTCATGGCTATTGTTTGTTCCCAGACGGTAGGGATGGCAGCGATGAATTCCGTGCATTCTTCTTCACGGTCGTAATTGGTGGGACTGTCGCACAACATGTTCAATGGTGATTCAAATACTACATATTCAGCTAATTGGCGGCAACGGGTTCCCTGGCTCATTGGGGTATCCATTGAGGAGTGGTAACACCGTTTGTTGGCATTGTGCATGGCGCCTTGTGTATAGTCCACCGGTCCGGCCAGCATACGGATGAATGGCATGGTGACATCGTAGGTTACCTGGTCGGTATGGATGTCACTCCACTTCATCTGTTCCAGCCCGTGAACGGCTTCATAGTTGATGACATTGGGATAAGTGCGGTTCAGCCCGGTAGGTTTGTACGTGCCGTGAAAGTCTACCATCAACTTATATTTAGCGGCAATTTCGGCAGCCCGGTAGTGGAAGTCTACCATTTCCTGGTCATCCCTATCCATAAAGTCAATCTTGAATCCTTTGATGCCCATTTCGGAATAGTGCTTGCATACATGTTCCATGTCGCGGGCAAAGGCATGGTAACCTGCCCAAAGGATGAGTCCTACATTCTTTTGCCTGGCATAGGACGTGAGCTTTTTTTAAATCAATTTCCGGTACAATTTGGAAAAGGTCAGCCTTGAGGTTGACAGCCCAGCCTTCATCCAGAATCACATACTCGATGCCATGCCGGGAGGCGAAGTCGATATAGTGCATGTATGTTTCATTGTTTATTCCAGCTTCGAAATCCACGCCTTTGATTCCCCAATGGTTCCACCATTCCCAGGCCACTTTGCCCGGACGTATCCATGAGATGTCTTTCATGCGTGATGGAGCAGCCAGCTTATAAACCATATCGTTATCTGCCAGCTCCTTGTCATTTCTTGCCACAACAATGATGCGCCAGGGCAGTTTGGCTTTTGGCTGGCAGGAAGCAATGTAGTTTTCACGCTCTGTGACTAATATTTGCAGTTGGTTATGCCCGCCTGTTTTTTGTTTTGGGGACGGCGGCAAAAGCGGAAGTGAGTGCTGTTCCCCCGTTCCTGTTGATGAGGAACATGCCCGGATAGCTCTCCACGTCGGATTCGGCAATACAAAGTTTACGGCCGTTTTCCTGCTCTATTACTACGGGGGTAAACATCAGTCTTTGGGGGTTCAGTCCGGATAGCTCTATATGTGTATAGGTGTTTTCAAAAGAGTTGGAGAACTGGGCTTCTATCGGTTGTTTATCGCCATCTTTTACATAAGGAACAATCGATTTGTAGTCCTTGTTGAAGTTGAAGGCGGCTTCTTCGTTTGTAACTTTGAACGGTCTGTTTCCGGTCGCTGCGAACCGGTATGCCATTCCTTCATTGTACATTCTGAAAATGAGGTTGAAATGTTCCCGGAAACTTAACGTCATTTCATTATAGACATCCTTTACTTCACTGCGTTTGTAGAAAGGAGAGGGAATCACCTCATTTGCCTGGCGATGGCTGACTCTCTTAAGATGGGAGCCGTTGCCCCAGACTGTCCCATTATCCAGATGTACTGATAAGGGAGAGGGGGCTACCAATGTATGCCCTTCTTCCGTCAGCTCGTAAGTGATCCGGTCACCTATATATAAGGTAACCTCCAACTTGCCGTCCGGTGAGTTCAGACGATATTCCTTTTGTCCGAACATGTTCGGGATGATGAAAAGCAGTGTTGTAATAAAAAAAAGTATTCTCATGATTCTTATAGTTTTTATTTGTTTTGTTGAAAGAAATCAGCGACCCATTTCCATGCGGCTGCCCATTGTTCTGGGTAGGCATAATGAGCCGTTTCTTCGGATACTAATATTTGTTTGGGTGCTTGAATTACATTGTAGGCAGAATAGGTAGTAGTGGGTGGACAGACCATATCATTATATCCGAATGAGTAGAATCCGGGAACTTTTATTTGGCGTGCAAAATTAACTGCGTCATAATAACGTGCTGTATTTGCCTTTTCTGCAGTCTGATTTTCTTGCTTGTTAAACATGTGTGGCCATCCTCCGGCACGGTTATGTATATAGCCGACCATGTCACAAAGAGCAGGGTAAAAGGCTACCAGTCCTTTGACACGTGAATCAAGTCCAGCTGTCACGATGGACAATCCTCCTCCTTGGCTACTGCCGAATGTTATCAAATTGCTCCCATCGAATTGTGGTAGGGAATAAATAAAGTCAATGGCACGTACACAGCCTAGATATACACGTTTATAATAGTATTTATCCCGATTATCCAGATTGAACGTGTGGTACCCTTTTAATGCTCCCATATAGAGATTGGTATATACCGGTCCTGACATGTTGACCGGAATACCGTGTATTCCTATTTCGAAAACAATCCAGCCATTGGCAGCATGTTCCACATCTCCGGCATAAGAACGTATTCCTGCACCTGGTAGCTTTAAAACTGCGGGATATCGACCTTTTGCTTTAGGCATAGCCAGCATGCCGTATAAGCGTGTATGGGATTCATAATTCTGTATATTCACATGGAATACATTCACTTTCTCTGTACAACGTTCGGGTACAAGGGTCATTTGTACATCCATTGGTGTCTTTTGAGCCTGGAGTTTTGCTGTTTCCCAGAAATTTAGAAAGTCTTCGGGCAATGATGTGATAGGTTTTAATTTTTCTGGATTGATTCCAACGGTTACTATCCCTTGGTATTCACGTCCTCCATATTTAACAAAGGCTTGGCAACGGAGAAAGCCAGGTTTTTCCATTGTTTTGGCTTCCACCGTGGCTGTCCCTTTTTCAGCTTGCAATATGCCTTCTTTGTGAGGCTTCATCATATCTTCTGAAATCTGGTACCGAATTTCTGTGTCAGGAATTGGTACGTTGTTTTTCAGTACCGTAATGCTGAATTTTATTTTTCGCCTGGCTTATATAGCCAGTCTGTATGATTGGGAGTGATCTGTATCCGAATCAGCCGTTCGGCAGGTTGTCCGAAGGCTCGGTAAAACAGCATCAAGAAGGCGATTAAGAGTATACTCCTTGTGATTTTCATGTCAGTCTTTATTTTAGCGTTTGTTTTTAATTTCATACTTGTAGACAACATAGTCATTGATTGATGGCAGAGAGATTTCCAGCCTTCCTTTCGTTCCGGTTACTGCTGTCATAGCTTTGCCGTGTCCCATCAGTGGGATACATCTTACTGTGACACCTTCTGGCAGCCAGGTTTCGACTTCTGTAGTCCCTTCTGGATGATTTTCACGGTACACAATCAAGTATCCTCTATCTTTCTTTAGAGACTGGAAGCCGGTCCAAGAGCGTCCCGACGGTTCATCTCCTATGGGTAGGATAGTGCCGGAATGCATGTCATGCTGAAATTTCTTGTAGGCTTCTGTATGTTCTCGTAATGTAAATGCTTCCTCGGGTAGATTGGTACCTTCCATCCAGGCAAGCGGCTGTCCTGCTAAAGTCGTAGCAAACAGATATTCAAATGAATAGTTTTCCGGAGCGAAGACTTCTCCTTTATATTTATCCGTATTTCTCCATTTGTTCAGGAACTCTATTTGCAGCTTTTCTGCCGGAACATATTTGGAAAGCATCCAGAGGTTACGCAAAGTCCAGTAAGGATAGTAGTTCTGCCAGTCGGTATAACGGTTTTCCAGAAAGATATTTCCATATTCATTGAACATGTGGTAGCCTCCGCGGCGGCTGGCTGTCGCATCAAGGTTGAAAATCACTTCCTCGTCCGTCTCTTCCAGCACTTTGTTGAATAAGCGGTGCAGGTTTGTTTCGGCTTCTTTACTGGGAATGGTGAGTCCGTCTATCTTGAATACTTTGATGCCGTATTCGCGATAAAGGCTGATGAGTGCTTGCGCATCTTTCTGCCAATCGGCAAAATCATTTTGTATGCTGGGATTGAACCAAAGACCGATTTCAATACCTAATTCCTTGCCACGTTTTACGATGGGATGCAAACCACGTGGATACTTTTGCGGGTCGGGTTTCCAGTAGTCTTTATTGTCCCAAATGTTCTTGAATGAACCGCGGGCTACAGCTGAATTAGGGCTTTTACCTATTTGCCAGCCATCATCAATCTGGAAATGGGTGATTCCCAGACGGGCGGCGCGTTCCAGTTCTTTCAAACAGAAGGATTCGTTTACTTTTGAGTCCTGGCTACGGTCTCCCCAGGTGTTCATCATAATCATCTCGTCGCGGTCGGCCCGGTAAGTACGTATATTCTTCTGATATGAACGAAGCGCTTGTAGTCGGCTCAGTTCACCTTCTCCGTATATTCCCAATACGCATCCGTATGTTTGGGTCCAACGGTCGGGAGTCACGTCTTTCTCGGTAATGCCCAGGCCGGTTACTGTAAACTTCCCGAAATCAGTCAGAAAATCCTTTCCTTGATAGGCTAATTGTACCGAAGAGCAGGGAGCCTCTTTTAAAAAGAAGATGCCACAGTTGTCCTCGCCATTAAAGGCAAACAGCAGATTGCCGCGATATCCCAGTTTGCGATAGGAAATAATCTCTTTCTCGAAAACCAGGTTGTTGTGCCAGTCGGTCACATCGGAAAATTCCACGCTGCGAGCGTGCCAATGTTGTCCTTGGAAATGGAACTGGTCTAGTACAGCGGTTACTTCTTTAGATTTCATGTCTTCGGCGAATTCAATATTCTTCCGGTCGGCTGCACTAACTTCTCTGCCTCCGAAAATACTGTTTACTGTTCCTCTTAAATAGGTGTCGCAGGCTATGGCTGGACAATCATCATAAATACGATATACCCGTTTTATATCTAGCTTCTCCAGGCTGAAAGAAACTTCTACTTTCAGATAAGCGGGAAATATTTTAGTCTCTTTTACGGGAACTACTTTGAGTGAACCGTTTGATGGTTGCGGCAAATTTTTCGTTACTCTGAAATCTGGAGTAAGGCTGTGGTTCTTCCATGATTTTCCATTACTCTTGTCGGTCAGGCGGTAAGTTATGATATTTCCCCCGTTCCACAAAAAGGTACGTTCGACCAAGCTGTTTCCGATGGTTAAAGTGTCATTTTTCAGACGGCCGTAACAAGTATCTTGTGCGTGTAACGAATATCCTCCGAAAAGGACAAATAATAATGTTAGAATATTTTTCATGATATGCGTGTTTTATTAATACTTAAATTGTAGTATCAACGTGTTTCTTACTTCTTGTTTTTTTCAATGATAAATATACGAGGCTCTTTTAATAATTTTTGTTCATTGAACTTCTGATTATCGGGAATCCCTCTTTTTTCCTACTCCCTCTTTCATCAGTGCTTTCAATTCCGGTAGGTGTTTCTGATATACTCCTCTCGGAGTGGTGTTGTACTTTTTACATAAGGAAGCTGCCATCCCGACAACTTCGCCCATCATTCCGGTGGTACGCATTACGCGGACAGTGCCCAGTGCCACATGGGTAACACTGATATTGCGGCCGGCCATAAAAAGATTCTCGATATTTCTAGAATATAGGCAGCGGTAGGGCACTGCGTAAGGATATATATGGATGTGTTTGGTTGCTGCTTTGAAGGGCGCATCAGGAAAGTGTGACGCATTGAGTGAATCCGGGAAATGCAGGTCGATGCTCCAGGTTGTGACGAAGGAGGCATCTTCGTGATAGACATTTTTGTCTATATCATCTTGCTTTAGAATATAATCGCCCAACAATCGGCGTGATTCGCGTTTCCCGGCAATATAGGCTACCCAGTCCCAATGCGCGGTTCTTATATTTCTTGTTGTCCTTTAATTCATTTTTCAGAAAACTCCAGTTAGAATAGATGACCATTAAGCCATAATCACGTATACGTTCGAAGTCGTCGATTTGATTGAAGTTCATGCCGGTTTCCCATTTCCATTCACCCATCGTCACTTTTTCGCAATTCTTTTCATTGAATTGCAGGCCGTACGAGAAAATAGGGAAACGGGTAGGTTTACCTTTGTCTGCAGAGTACCATTGTACGGATGAACCCATTGTCATTTTGTCCGGTTGAATCGGTGCCAGCTCTTCTCCGTATTCGGTACGGGATTCGCGTCCCATGTTGTAGTCTGCACCGGCCAGATACCCGATGGTGCCGTCTCCGGTACAGTCGGAGAACAATGGTGCTTTCAGTTCCACTTCTTTTCCATTCTCTATATGCTTGATGATGACAGATTCTATTCTGTTGCCATCGGTCTTTACAGATATGGCGCGGTAGTTGGCATAAAGGGTGATATTCTTTTCATTGGCGATAAAAAGCTCCTTCTTTTCATCTTCATAGTTTGCGGCAGGTTTGGCATTTCCTTCTTTAGAATGTCCGAATTCTCTTATCATACGTCCCAGTCCGGAATTGGGGCCTACTCCGATATTGCCCCCTAAGTGAACCCTGACTTCAGAGCTATTATTGCCGCCAAGTACTGGGCGGTCGTTGATTAATGCCACTTTGCATCCCAATCTGGAAGCGGTTGCGGCTGCACACATACCGGCTATACCGCCACCAGTTACAATCACATCATAGGAGTATTGCTCCGGTTCGGCTGGAATATCCAGCATCTTTTTACGGAAATCTGTCAGTTGTGTGGCCTGAGCGGGAGGGAGCTGCCCTTTTTCCGTAGTAAAATAAATGGCATCGCAACGGCCATTAAAACCGGTCAAATCTTTTAATGTCAGACTAGAGCTTCCTGCTTTTACAGAGACTGTTCCGGCAGGTTGCCACATCCATTGTTTGCCCTCGTCCCCTAAAACCACTGGCAACTTTTTATTGTCGACGGCTAAAGTGAATTTTCCCGGTCCTTTACCATCATACCAGGGAGAAGTCCAGTTGTAGGTGCGTACAAATACATAATATGTACCGTCTTCAGGAAAAGAAATGGTAGTGGAGGCATCCTCAACCGGGACTCCCATTCCATGAGCCATCAGATAAGGTGAACCCATGAGGTCCATGAATTGCTGGTCTACTACCCATCCCCCCTTTCTGTCAAAGCTTTCTGCTTCCACCAATAACTTGCTGGGTACTTGTTTCCTATTGCCTGAGGGCTTGTTGGCTTGTTGAAATAGTAGAACCTGCTTGTTGGGTTTTATTTCGAAAGTAATTTTGGTCCCTTTGAACAATTCCTTTAGGGTGGCTTCAAGTGGGGCATTGGATACCAGCAAATCTTTTCGGGTATCAAGATTGGGCAGTTTGTCGGTATAGAATACATTGTAGCCGCTAGTCTTTTCAATTTGAGGTATAATCTGCTTGATAGTCTGCTGGTTTATAGATAAACTGATTTGGGCAAAGCTATTTCCCCAGAAGAACAGCACTCCCAGTAATATTGAAAATCGCGTAATTATTTTATTTTGTCTCATGTCTTATCATATCAGGTTAATTACTTTTTTACTTTAAGGAAGGTACGACAAAGACTAACCCTAATTAAGCTATTAGAGTATATTAAAACTATATTTCTCGAATGTTTAAATTTTATTGTCGCTGCCAGAAGTAGGTCATTGTGTCTGAGGTAAAAATCCTATAAAATCTATTCCATATACTTTTTGTTTTAGTTAATATAAAGGGCTATTTTACACTACTAATATATTATAATCGTATTGTCAGATTCTATCTTGTAATTAATGCCGCCAGCTTGGCTGATGTATTCCAATACATTGTTTAAACTGCCGTTTTTAATGATGCCATGATAAGTATATTGTTTGGCTTTCTCGTTTTTGAATATAAATTTGCAATTATACATTCGAGTAAGCATGGTACAAATTTCTTCAAAGGATTCACCATAGAGTGCTAGTTCGTTGCTTCTCCACAGTAAGTTGCTTGCATTAGGATGAAGCTCGCTTTTTTCGAACTGTCCATTGGTCAGGTTGCAAACGAGCCTTTCGTTTGGCTTCATATATGCCTCGTGTCTGCCGTCGTCTACTTTAACCTTTCCACTTATCAGGATTACAGCTACTGATTTATCGTCTTTATGTGCACGTATATTGAAGCTTGTACCTAACGCTTGTACATTGATGCCATTTGCTTTCACGATGAAAGGCTTTTCCTTGTCCTTTGCAACTTCAAAATAGGCCTCTCCTTCCAGGGAGACCATACGTGTTTTCTTGTTGTAAGTGTTGTCATATACAATTCTTGAATCAGAATTGATGTAGACCTTTGTGCCGTCAGCCAAAATGATGTCGGCCTTCTGCCCGTTGGATACGGACATGGTGACTTCTGTATTGGCGTCATCGGCCGGTCGTTTGACTCCTGCATAATAGGCTCCGCTTCCCACTGCCAATATGATGCAGGCAACTGCAGCATAGCGCCCAATCTGACGCAGGAAACGGTTCCTTGTTTTCAGGACCTTCGTTTCCGTGGTGGAACTTGCGTCTATCTGGCTTAAAAGTTCGGTGAACATTTCATTTTGTACGGCTTTGTCCATCGTGTCCGGAGCCAGTGCCCAGCATTGCTGATAGTATGCGGAAAATTTCTGTTGAAAATCCGGTCGCTTAATCCATGATTTCAACTGTACATCTTCTTCAGGGCTGGTCAGTCCTCGAAAGAAACGATCCAAAAGTTCAATATGACTGTCTTTTTTATCCATGTTCTGTAGTATATATCTGTATGCCTGCCAAAACACTCACGGATTTTCGTGCTTTAACAATTATTTAGAAAGTAGAAGGAGAGGAAAAGCATGATGAATTTGCGTAATTCTTCTTTCAGTAGTTTCATAGTACGGTAGAAATGAGCCTCTACGGCACGTTCCGTCAAATCTAGCTGTGAGGCGATTTCCTTGTTGGACAGTTTTCCTGCTCTTTTCAGCTGAAAGACTTCCCGTGAAACTTCTGGCAGGCTTTGCAGAAGTTGCTCTATCTGTTTTTCAATGATGGAGACGTCCATATCCATCGTATCTTCCTCGATAGCCTCTGCTTCTGTTTTCAGCTTGTTTTCTACAAATTTGTTGTGTAATAATCTTCGTTCGGTTTCTTTGTATACCATGTTGCGTGCGATGGTGCATAGATATGCCGGAAAACTTTTCTCGGTATCCAGATTACTGCGTTTTTCCCATATCGTCATGAAGCTGCTTTGGGTGATGTCTTTGGCTAATGATTTGTCATATACGAGAAGGACGATGGTGTTGTACAGCCTGGCACTGTATTTTTCGTACAATGCTTCAAAGGCAAATTTATTGCCTTCTCTCAACTTGGCTACCAATAAAGTATCATTTTCTTTCTGCATATTGATTCATCTTACATTTACGCATTCTGAATGGTAGTGTCTTTGTATAGTAAAGTACTATTCCACATAGACTCTGAAAGAATGAATACAAAGGTGGTGTTTTTATTATTTATTAAAAGTTTTTTGCTGAAAATATACTTTGTGTGATTATTATTTAATTCTATATTCCACGATGAAGGAGGATGGCAGAAATAGTCATTTGCAGTATAAGAAGTGGTAAACTGATGGATGGGTTTAGGAACTTATTGTCAAGATGTCTTATCCTGATATAGGTAGACACATTTACAAACTAATAAATGTGTTACTATTATGACTTCAAAACGAAAGCTTTATCGTGAAGATGAAAAACTGTTTTTCTTCACTCTTACTACCAATCAGGTATGAGTAAGCATGCCTTTTGCCGGGCACATGGCATTTGTTGCCCTGCCTTGCTAAATAGTTGGATTAAAAAGTATTCAAATTTAGCAGAAGAGCTATC
>ENA-OQJB01000213-OQJB01000213.1-human-gut-metagenome-genome-assembly--contig:-NODE-213-length-33985-cov-6.878109_pt1 | contig 33985 bp, 24 predicted proteins | sample MGYA00242599_ERZ504765 | MGnify/ENA primary metagenome ERZ504765 (study PRJEB26092, sample SAMD00036354) | human gut metagenome | host: Homo sapiens | study: EMG produced TPA metagenomics assembly of...
GGTCAAGCAAAAAGTATCAAGCATAAAGTTATTGGAAACATTCTCCCAGATGGCTAAGTTGGCTGATGTGACAGAATCCATTTCTTTTTTGGAAGAGCAGCTCAAGTCGATAAAAGAAAAGATCCTGGAAGTGGAAGAGGATATGGAGCAACTAATAGCCGCCAGTACATCGCTTTACACAAACTACTTGCTATTAAGAAGTATAAAAGGAATAGGAATTATCAATGCCATTGTATTACTGTGTGTTACTGACAATTTTCAAAGATTTGACAACCCGAGGAAATTTGCCTGCTATTGTGGGGTTGCCCCATTTGAACATACTTCAGGTATTTCCATACGGGGAAAAACGCAGACTTCTTCATTGGCTAACAAAGAAGTAAAAGTATACCTTACCCGAGCAGCTATTACTGCCATATCTTGGGATCCGCAGATGAAAGCATATTATAAAAGGAAAATAGCGGAGGGGAAACATAAAGCATCTGTAATCAATGCTGTAAGAGCCAAAATCATAGCAAGATCTTTTGCTGTGATACGAAGGCAGACTCCATTTGTAACATTAGCCGTATAATAAAAAAGGTCCTTAACTTCGAAAACATCTTAGGTTTAGGAAGTAGCTATACACTTCTGAAGAGTTGTCATGTCTATATACGAACTTACCCAAGGATACGTTAATGTTCGTAAACTTGGGTAAGATTTGAGAGATATTGTTTGGAGAGGACTTAGAATTCACCCCCCTTTTTAATAACCATAGCAAATATGTTTATTCGCACAACAATGCGTAAGCACACCACAACATCGGAGCCTGCCCATGATAATCTCCCGTAATACGGGGGCGATCATAATAATATTGAAGATCGTTTTTCTTGTTCGTACCAACACAAACCTCTTCAACATCTCCCTCTTTATTAATATAGGGGACTAAAGCAATCCAAGCCTTCCGTGCCGCCGGACCATACTCGGCAGCATCCAGCCAGCCTTTTTTCACTCCCATTATCATTGCATAGGCGAACATTGCGGAACCGGATGTTTCTGGCCAGCAATCGGCTTTATCCACCAACTGATTCCACATGCCACTTTCACTCTGATAATCTTTCAAGCTCTTCATCATAAGACGATAACCTTCCAAAATACGGGTACGATCGGGATTGTCCTTCGGAGTGGACAATAGGAGTTCCGCCATACCAGCTGCCATCCAACCATTTCCTCTGGCCCAGAAATAAGGGACATCGGGGGCATGATAGAACAGGCCGTTAGGACGCTGCAATTCATCCAGATAAACAACCATTTCTTTGGCCGCCCGATCAATATACTCACGTTTTCCTGTTGCATGATAGGCTTGTGCCTGTACAATCGTAATCATAAACATATCATCGATCCAAAGACGGGTTTGCCAAGACAAGCCTTTATCCGCCCAAACTTTTTCTTCCGGTGTTGCTCCTTCAGGTAATGTCCATTGCGTATCGGCATACGGCATACCGAGTTCGAAATATTTTTTATCCTTTGTTATCTTATAAAATTCCAATGGGAGACATCCGAACATATTCAGGTCTACATGGTTCATAATCGGTTGATATGACTTCTCTGTGGTAAAAAGCAAATCGAATCGATCCTGTAATTGCTTGATCAACTTTTTATCCCCGACCACTTCAGCATATCTCAATGCTCCATACCAGGTACAGACCTCTGCATAATGAATCCATTTGCCTCCATGCAGCATATGTTTGGAAGGAATGAAACGCTGCCCTAAAATTGCCCCGACTTTTTGGGGAGAACACTCGTCCGGTAAATCTTTAAAATGGTCTTTTTGTGCACCTGCCGATTGTGCCAGACACATAAACAGGCACATGATTGAGAAAAAATTAACAAAATACTTCATGGTTTAAATTTTAAATTAGAAATCAATGGTCTGAGAATTAGTTACAAATATAGAATATTCTGCTTAAATAGCAAATCAACGAATCAAGAGGCAATATGGGTAGAGTCTATATGGACTGTTAATTATCCATATTCGCCTTCTTCACGAGCAGATAGAATAATCATTTAACCGTATCCCGAAATTTACAATAACCTCAATTTGGAGCTTTTTCTATTTCGCTTCCAAATACAGATCATTTTGGTTTGACATTTTTACACTGTTAATCCTGTTTTACCGACAATCGAAAATACGGAGTCGGAAGATAATGGATATATACAGTTTTTATGACAAAGATAAGGATAAAAACCGAGAGTTAGAGCGGATTGGAGCAAGAAGGTTGTAAACAAGGGGGTTATAGAGTAACAGACTACGCTGTCGCAGCCAAACCGAAGCCATCGAAAAGCCAACTGAAACCGGAGTTGCGTTACTATTCCGTTACTCTGTTCCGAATGGCAAAGACAGTTTTGGGAAGGTTTCAAAGCGCTGAAATACAAGCTCTATTCGTCTTGCTCCGACTGCAAATATAGCCGGATTTCCGAAATTCGGGCAGAGGGAGGCGAAAAAAGTTCTATTTCGGGTGCGATTGCGTTGATATGCTGCGATTTGCGTATCAAAGAACAGCTCTGCAAGAAATAATTTTGTAACCAAAAAATTGTAGAGTTATGAGATCGACATTCAAAGTTTTATTTTACCTCAAACGCAATGCCCCGAAAAAGAGCGGGCTTATTCCGGTCATGTGCCGTATTACCGTAAACGGCAAAATTGCTCAATTCAGTTGCAAATTAGACGTGGAGGAGAAATCGTGGAACGTAAAGTCGGGACGCGTTTCCGGTCGCAGCATCGTGGCGCAGGAGGCCAATCGGATGTTGGATAAGATTCGTGTGGGTATCAATCAAGCCTATCAGCAGATCAGCGACCGCGACAACTACGTTACCGCCGAGAAAGTCCGCAATGCCTATTTAGGATTGGGTATAAACCACGAGACACTGCTCGCCGTATTCCGTCAGCATAACGAGGATTACGAGAAGCAGGTTGGCAAACTCAAAAGCCTGTGCAGCTATTGGAAATACTGCGTCGTTTACAAACACCTCGCGGAGTTCGTCGAAAAGCGGTACAAGGTCAGCGACATTGCGCTCAAAGAGCTTACTCCGGCATTCATCACGGACTTCGAGTTGTTCCTGCGAGTGGAAAAGAACCACTGCAACAACACGGTCTGGTCATATATGATGCCGTTTCGGAAGATTATCTATATGGCCGTCAATAACGGTTTGTTGCAGCGCGATCCGTTCTTCGCGTACAGCATCACCAAAGAGGAAACCAAACGGGGCTTTTTGACCAAAGAGGAAATTACACTCTTAATCAATGGCACATTCAAGAAGAAAAGCTATGAACTGATTCGTGATTTGTTCATCTTTTGCATTTTTACGGGATTGAGCTGGACGGATATGGCGAACCTTACCGAAGCGAACCTGCAAACTTCGTTCGACGGGCATTTGTGGTTGAATACCAACCGTCAGAAAACGGGTGTCGAAACGAATATCCGACTGTTGGATGTCGCCAAGCATATCATCGAGAAATACGACGGTATGGACAAAGGAGACAAGTTGCTGCCCGTTCCGTGTTACGATAACTGCAAGAACAGTATCAAGGTCATAGCGAAGAAATGCGGCATCGAGAAAAACGTCACGTGGCACATGAGCCGCCATACCTACGCCACGACGGTCTGCTTGTCGAACGACGTACCTATCGAAACGCTCTCGAAGATGTTGGGACACCGCAGCATCCGCACGACGCAAATCTATGCGAAGATTACCGCCGAGAAAGTGAGCCGCGACATGGAGAAACTCGCGCAGCGTATCGAGCAGATGGAAAGCTTTATTTGTCAAGCGATTTAATGAACTTAAAAAACAGAATACGATGAAAAGAGAAATAATCACGATAGACGAGTACGGCAGGTTGAATATACCGACCGACACGGTAAGCGTATGGATGACGGAAGCGGAAATAGTCGAACTGTTCGGCACAACCGCCGGAGCGGTACATACGGGTGTCAAAGCCATCTTCAAAGAAAACGTCCTACACGACTACGATGTCTGCAAGTGTATCCGTCTGGACAGCGGCAACAGTGCGGACGTGTATAATATGGAGGTCGTCATAGCCCACGCGTTCCGACTGGACACCTACCCTGCGTCGGTTTTCAGAAAGTGGCTGGTAAAGAGAGCCACCGCACTCCGACGCACGACACCTCCGATTGTCATTCGATATAAGGACGGGCTTCTGAATTGAACCGGACAAACAAGGAAACGGGCAGGCTTCGACACCTGCCCGCTTCCTTGTTTTCAGAGGATTGCCTTGCGGTAGTTTTCCGCGAGCATCTTCTCGATGTCGGATTCCCGATAGAGGACTTTGCCGCCGAACACGATATAGGGTATCTTGCGCTCGGTACGATACTCCTGCAAGGTGCGTCGGCTGACTTTCAGCCGGGCGATAACCTCCTTGTCGGTCATATACCGTTCTCCTCCGAGCGGTGGATGAAAGCCGTCCGTGAGTTTATCGACCTCTTTCGCACATCTCTTCAAGGCGTGCAATGCCGATGCGATGCGTCCATCCTCCGACGTGATTACATTACTGTCATTCATCTTTTGTGGATTTAGTGGTTGGTAAAAATAAATATTAGCCGGACCCATCCCTGAACTGCCCGGCTATGGGCATGAGCCTCTCTATCTCTTCGGGCTTGTAATAGAATTTTCGGTTGATCTGCGTACAGCCGATTGTCCGATTATCCCGCAGGGATTGCAGCGTGCGGGGGCTTATGCGCAGCAGGCGGCACACCTCTTGCCCGTCGAGCCACTTCTGCATCTGCTTGTCATTGCAACGGCGACATAATGCACCGACTTTCCCCGTCAGCGTCTCCACACCGGAGAGGAGCGCTTCAAAGGTGTTCTTTTCGATAATTACTACTTCCATATACCATGTTTTGAGTTCGGGGCAAATGTAGCCAAACCTGCGCTCGCTGCCTCCGTTTTCGGTTTCGTGGCAGCTTGTGGCGTCCGTTTGGCACAGTTTGGCGCCGTGCCGGTCGCATACTGAACCCGCTTTGCCGACAATAGCAGGTACGCAGTGTGGGATGTTAATCCGTGCAGAGCCATAGAACCGGACGGATATTTCGCCCAATAGCCCAACGTCGGAACCAACCAATGTCGGAACCGACCAACGTGCGTATGCCGCTCGGATTATTCGGCTGCTTGTCGGTATGTTCCTGTCGACCTTCGGCTGTCAACCCTGATGGTCGTACATTGGTTTCTACGGTAAGAAAATATCGGTTGTATAGCTTCTGCTGGAAATGGCAGTAGTGTTGTCGGAATGGCGACGTTTGGCGTTTTTGGTTCTTGAAAAGACGTCTCGGAAGCCTCGACTTTGCATCCAAGCGACAGGACGAATCGCTCGGCTTTATGCTGCGGTCGAAAGCGGTTCTCCCGCAATCCGCCCGAAAGCGGATTTTTATGTTCATCGGAACATAGCAAGGTGTGTATCGAGTAACTCGATACCTTTTGAGTTACTCTCAAAAGCCTTGCCCTGACGGGGAACAATCGCCCTCCGAAGTCGGGCGATTAGAACGAAATAGAATGGAATAGATGGCAAACTATTCAAAAAAGCCAAATAGGAGAGTTCCGTTTTCATCGAAAATACATACCAACGATTTATCCGTTTCATACTGCATCTCATCCTTCGAAACAATCATTCTATCGGAACGGCATTGGTGTAAAATCGTACACGAGCTACATTTGCGGAAAATTCAAACGATGAAACGATTTCATACAATCCTTATACTAAGTATTTGTATCGGCCTTCCTACCGCTCTTTTCGGGCAAGGCTATGTGAGTAGCGAATACCTCTCGTCCTCTTCTTTGAGGGACGAAGCAGGAGGCAGATTCGGTTCGGGAGCAATGGGGCGTTTTTCGGGGCGGTACACGCTGCCTCTTTCCGTGAAGCGAAACGACCGGGGACAACCCGTCGCATGGTCGGCGACGTTCAATTGTACGTATGCCTCGCTTCAAAACGAGGGTGTGGCCGCCGCGCTGAATCCCGACCGGATTCTGAATACGAGTCTGAACGTATCGCACCTGCGCCCCATCTCCGAACGATGGAGCTTGATCGCCTCATTGGGTTGCGGCATTTATGCCGTGCCGAATCAAATAGCATGGCGCAGCATACTGGCCAACGGTGCTGTCGTTTTCGTCTATAAGTTGCGGGAGAATCTCGACATCGGTGTGGGTGCGGGTTTGACCAACTCGTTCGGCGTACCGATGATTCTGCCGATGGGTTATTTGAACTGGCGTACCTCCGGCAAATACGAAATTCGGGTGGATATGTCGAGCGGGCTGAAAGTGACGGCGGCCAAATGGCTGAACCGAAAATTCAAACTGGAGCTGACCGCTATCGAAATGGACGGTATCTCCTCCGTGATGCGAATCGGCGGAAAGTCCAAAATTTACTCCTCGACAATGATGCGTTCGACCTTGTCGCCAACGTTCTGCATCTCCCCGAAAGCGAGTGTCTATTTTGGGATAGGCGGAAACTGGTTGCGTTCGATACGAATCTCGGATCGCGATTTCGGAGGATTTCTCGACAGTTTCCGCGAGGACGGCCATGATTTCGGCGTATCGCTTCGGGTAACGGCAGGATTTAACTGGAGTTTTTAGCCATGCAAATACTGATATTCAGAACCTCTATATCGACACGAACCGATTTGAAAAGGCTCCGTGAATTATTGAGCCGATATCCGCAGGTCGAAAAATGGAATGTCGATTTGGAAGATTGGGAAAAGATTTTGCGAATAGAGTGTAACGGACTGACTGCCGGTGAACTTATCGTAGCGCTTCGGACGGTAGACATTTACGCCGCCGAACTCGTATAACCGCAAAAATTATCGTAATTTTGAAAATTATAAGTGAAAATAAAATGGCAAAGTATATTATCATAGAAGACGAACGGCTGGCTTACGAAGAGATCCGACGGATGATGCAGCGCCTGCGCCCCGATTATATGCTGACGGGATGGGCCACGGGCGTCGAGCAGGCCGTTTTGCAGCTCGCATCGGGAGGCATCGACCTGATGATTGTGGACATTCGTCTCTCCGACGGATTGAGTTTCGAGATTTTCGAACGGACGGCAGCGGATATTCCGGTAATCTTTACTACTGCTTACGACGAATATGCGCTGCGGGCATTCAAGGTAAACAGCATCGACTACCTGCTCAAACCCGTCGAGGAACAGGCGTTGGAGACGGCTCTCTGCAAGTTCGAACGGAATCGCCTGCCGCGTACCGCCACACCCGAACTCAAGCGGCTCGAAGCGACCTATATGACCGGAATCCGTAAAAACCGCTTTCTCGTCCGGTCGGGAGATACGTTCCGCTATGTCGAAACATCCGACATAGCATTTTTTTACAGCGAGGAGAAATATGTCTTCCTTCATCTGTTTTCCTCGCGTCGCTACATCGTCGATTATACATTGGAACAGTTGGAGACGATGCTGGACGAAGCCGGGTTCTTTCGGGTGGCACGCAACTGTATCGCCAATATTCGGGCCATCGGGAAGGTCTCCCGTTATTTCGGCGGTCGGCTGAAAATATTCTTTTCGCCGGAATGTCCTCACGAAGTTATCGTCAGCCGCGACCGCACGGAGCGGGTCTTGCAATGGATTGACGATATACGGTAAACACGTCCGAACCATGAAAAAGAACACGATTTTGTTTTTCGTCCTGCTGATTGCTGCATCATTGCTGCTTTTCATCCATACCTTTTCCGTGCTGGCACATACGCCGGAAAGGACTGGGGGCGAAGGATTATGGGTGAATTTCTTGATGAATCTGCCCTGCTGTATCCTTATCGGGTATGCGGATTATCGGGTGGCCAAGTCGCTTCAAAAGCGATTTCCCGACCGGAACGTCATACGAATTGCATCGAGTATCTTGCTGACGGCACTGCCGGTGGGACTGTTTGCCGTTGCTATCAATTATGCCATCGCACGGTTGTATGCACATCCATTCAGCATCGCGGGCAGCGTATTCCCTATTATGTTATGGAACAGCCTTATCGTGCTTTTCATCGAACTGTTTTTCTATAATCGCCGGCAGATCGAACAACAACGTCGGTTAGCCTTGATGGAGAAAGAAAAAGCACTTTACCACTTCGAGACGTTGAAGAACCAGATCAACCCCCATTTTCTGTTCAACAGCCTCAATGTCTTGGCATCGCTCGCTTACGAAGATGCGGAAAAGACCAACCGTTTCGCCAAGAAACTCTCCGGAGTTTACCGTTATCTGCTTACGACACACGACAGGCCATCGGTCTCGGTCGCCGAAGAGCTGGCTTTCGTCGAATCCTATCTCTATCTGGAGCGTATTCGTTTCGGAGATGCTCTGCGAATCGAAATCGCCGACTGCGAGAGGTGGTACGATCGGCAGATCATTCCAGCCAGCGTGCAGATGTTAGTGGAGAATGCGTTGAAACACAACATAGCGACGCCCGAAATGCCACTGACCGTACAAATTTCGGTCAGTCCGGAGGGTATTGCGGTCGTCAATAATCTGCAACTTCGCTCCAGCGTCATGCGTAGCGGTATAGGGCTGAAGAATTTGCAACACCAATATGCGCTTTACGACCGACGTATCGAAATCGAATCTGCGGACGCCTCTTTTACCGTAAAGATTCCTTTTCTGAATTAACTTAGAAAACATATCTGTTTTTCAGTGGAACAATGATTACTATTCCAAGCTAATATCATTGTCTCTCTGGAATTTCCATGTCAATATGGCGAGAATGTTTCAAAATTATATTGAATTGAGTAACAATACGACTGAACTGTATCTGCTTTGATGGCCTGATGCTGTTCGCTTTATAAAAAATAAATCTCCTCCGAGTCCCATTTCAACAAAAACTCGAAGAAACTGATTTATTTACTTATAAAACGAACATTTATGACACATCATATTACGGCGGATCGTTTGGTAGAATCCGCCATCAAAGCTGTTACGGAAGAACTGTTCCGCGACTTCGATAACACGCTTCGTACCCTCTGCGACGAGGAAGACGACCGCAAAGCCGTTTTTCGCACTTTGCGTTATGCGCGAATTCGCCTGCACGTATTATGCGGATATATCTCGAAAGAGGAAACGCCGGAGAGTCGTACTCAAATTCGTTTCCTGCATATCGTCATCGGATATATTGACACGGAATTAGAGATCTTAAATCGCTACGGAGATACTTATCCGCCGAAACCTCATGTTTGTAAACGACGTTGGACGGGAGCTGTAGTCGAAATAGTCGAGTTGATATACGCCTTGCACGAGATGAAACGTATCGACAACGGGGAGATAGCCATGAACGAACTGGCCGGATTCTTCGGCGAGTTGTTCGGTATTCGTCTCGATGCACGAAACCTTTACGACGCTTATACCGACATCAAACATCGCAAGGGTGAGAGCCGTACCTATTTTCTCGACAAGTTGCGCGAGCGTCTGAACCTGCGGATGCAACGCGACGATGAAAAAGAGCGGGAGCGGCGACGCTGATTAAATAATGCGGATGGAAGATTCTGTCCGCATTTTGCATAAACCCAATCGCCGATTTTGCTATTTCCAAGAAAAACGCTATATTTGCATAGAGTTGTTCGACGAGATGCAAAGCGCAGCAGTTCAGCGCAGTTACACGGTTGCTAAATCGTTACTGACAACTTTCTTAATCTCCACTCTACGCTGTCATTCAGACAGATACATTAAAGTTTCTTATCCGATGCAAAGAAAAGAGAGAAAAAACGACATTCCAGGAAACCTGAATTATTGGAGAATGGCTTATAGCAAAAAAATCAGGGGACGGATCCGAATATCTAAAACGTATTTCCGAGCTTTATTGTGACCACGACCGTCTTCGTTACGATAAAGACCGTCTCCATCGTGACGAAGTTCATCTTCATACGAAATGAAGACGATCGTCGTAGAAACAAAGACGGTCGTCTTCACAACAAACTGTGCACCTCATACCGAAAAACTACTTTTTTAAGAGCAAAAGCTGAATTTCAGTACTGTTTATAAAGGATGTATAACATTGTAAAATAATCAATATTAGACAAGAACCTCGAATAAGTGAATATCCAAATTAAGAAAACAACAAATACTACAGGAATCCCTCTCTTTTCAAAAAATCATCCGTTAACTTCCGGACCTTATAATAATCTTCCGTCAGCGGCTTTCTATATAAAAAGATCGGATGCCCGGCACCTCCAAAGAGATGGAGTTCGCAATCCACTCCTTTTTGCAAAAGTTTATCCTGATAGGATCTGATCGTTTCGACCGATACGATCGGATCTTTCATTCCGAGCAATATCAGAGTGGAGGGAGTTGCTTCCGATACATGATGGATCGGTGAAATTTTTTCGAAATCTCTTTTGATTTCCGGAAAACCATAACCTCTCGAAACCATATCTACAACCGGATAATATAACACGGAAAGGTTCGGCCTGTAATTAACAGCCTCATCACTTCCGATCGTTCCGAGTGCGGCAGCCAAATGACCTCCGGCAGAACCACCCGCTACAGCAATCTTATCCGGATCAAGCTGATAGTCCGAAGCATGGCTACGCAACCAGCATATCGCATCTTTGGCATCCTCAAAACTATCGAACGGAGTAGAATGATGCAGATATTCTATCCGGTAATCAACCGATACGGCAACCATTCCTTTTGAAGCATAATAAGCACATTCACGATAAAACTGAAGCGGGGTACCTAACTTCCAACCTCCTCCGAAGAAATATACAATAACCGGCCTTTTTTCCCCTGCCTGCATATTCCGAGGCTTAAAGATGTGAAGTGCCAAGGAATCCCCATTTTCCAATGTCTTATACCGGACGATATCAGGAGAGAATACTGTTTCCGATGAAGCCAGTACTTTTTTCAAGGCCTCGAACCAGACAGTCGCCATCTTCTCCGCACCAGCCTTATTCGGATGTACTTTATCGTGCACCGTATAGTCTTGCCAGTTAAAGTCTTGAGCCTGATTGACCAAAAAGACTTGTCCTGAGTTTAATCCGGCAACCATTTCCGCTATCTTCTCGTTCAATTCCGGAATATACGAATATTTAGGTAATTTGCCGCTTGGTATTACCTGGGCGATTAAAATACGAACATTCGGATTGATCGCCCGTATTTTGTTGATAATAGACTTATAGGAAGCAATCATTCCGGAAACAGGTTTCTCTTCCACAAAATGGTTATGACCGGCATGGAGCAATACGATATCTGACGGATAAAGCCGGTAGATACTGTCGATCTTCGATTCTAAAAACTCCACATTCTTACCGCTGAAACCACAATGATTAAGCGTCCCGATCCGGCATTTACTCTCACGAGGACCGATAAAATCAAACTGATACCCGGCTGTAAACAATTTCTCCCAAAGCGGATACAAATAGCAAGTGAAGAAATCCGCTCCTTCCGTAATGGAATCACCTAACCCCATCAGGGTAAACCGTTCCTGTTTTTTCTCCTGTCCTGTAGTAGTGACGGAACAGCATAATAAAGAAAATAATAACAGATACAAATAAAGAGCTTTACGTTTCATGATTTTTGGACTTGCAATATTTTATGGGCATATATTAAAAAGAGAGGTGTCAAAATGTACTTGCCCCCATATCAAGCACAGAAACAAGACAGTTTTGACACACACCCATACTTTTACATTTATTGAACAACCGGTTTGTCTTTCAATATACCACCTTCGTTATAACGCTGGTTGTTCGGCAGTCCTTTCTTATTCACACCTTCCTTCATCAACGTTTTCAAGTCTTCCAGATGAGAACGGTAAACACCACGAGGTGTCACATCATATTTCTTACACAATGATGCAGCCATACCTACTACCTCTCCCATCATTCCTGTCGTACGCATCACACGGACCGTTCCCAATGCCACGTGGGTCACACTAATATTACGGCCAGCCATAAACAGGTTCTCCACATTACGCGAATACAGACAACGATATGGAACAGCATACGGATGGATCAGGATATGCTTCGTCACAGCTTTGAACTCATTGCCCGGAAAATGTTCACTGTTTTTCGGGTCCTGCCAATGCAAATCGATACTCCATGTCGTAGCGAAAGAGGCATCTTCATGGGACACGTTTTTCGTGATATCATCTTCCTTTAAGATATAATCACCCATCAGACGACGAGATTCACGCTTGCCGGCTACATAAGCAACCCAACCTAATTTTCGGTTCTTATACTGGTCATTTTCCTTCATACGGTTTTTCAGATAACTCCAGTTTGAATAGACAACCAGCATTCCATAATCACGGATACGTTCGAAGTCCTTGATCTGGTCGAAGTTCATACCTGTCTCCCACGTCCATTCTCCCATCATCACCTTTTCACAATTCTTGTCGTTGAACTCCACTCCATAGCTAAACTCCGGGAAAGGACTCGATTTCTTGTTATCCACAGAGTACCACTGTACGGAAGAGCCCATTGTCAACTTGTCTGCTTTCTCCGGAGCGATGCTCTCACCATACTCGTCACGACCTTCACGCCCCATACGGTAATCAGCCCCAGCCAAGTAACCGATCGTCCCGTCTCCCGTACAATCGGAAAACAAAGGTGCCTCGAATTTTAATTCTTTACCGCTCTCGATGTGTTTGACAACAACCGATGTGATCTTATCGCCTTCCTTTGTCACTCCTATCGCGCGATAGTTCAAGAAAAGGGACACATTTTTCTCACCTGCCAACCAATCCATTTTCTTCTGATCTTCATAATATTCTGCCGGTTGCGCATTTCCTCCCTTTTCCGGACCAAATTCTTTCTGCAGACCACCAAGTTCCTTATAAGTTCCTTCTTCGATACGGCCTCCTAAATGAACACGTATCTCCGAGCTATTATTTCCGCCTACCACAGGACGGTCATTGATCAAAGCCACCTTACAACCCAGACGGCCGGCCGACACTGCGGCACTCATCCCTGCTATACCGGCTCCCACGACTACAAGATCATATTCGCCGGCAACCGGTGCTTCATCCGGCAATCCCAATGCTTGACGACGGAATGCTTCCAGCTCCTTTATATCCGACGGAGGCATCTTGCCTGCTTCCGTAGTAAAGTAGATCGCATCACAACGACCGTCAAATCCCGTCAAATCATGCAACTTGATTACTGTTTTCAGATTCTTGACAGATACCTTTCCAGCTATCTGCCACATCCAGGCAGAACCCTCCGCTCCCAATGGAGAAGTCATCTTCTTTCCTCCGACAGACAAACTGAATTTACCGGGACCTTCCCCTTTTTTCCATGGGGAAGTCCAGTTATAGGTCCGAACATATACATAATATTCTCCTTTTTCTGGAAACGTGACTTCCGTAGATGCATCATCGACGGGTACACCCATCCCATGCGCCAAAAGGTAAGGAGACCCCATCAAATCCATAAACTGCTGGTCAACCTTCCAACCTCCTTTGTTACTAAAACTTTCGGCTTCGACAAAAAGGTCTGCCGCTCGGACACTTCCCAAACTTAACAAAAATAATAATGATAAAATTACACGAGTCTTCATGATATTAATATTTTTAAATTAACTAAAACAACAGAAAACACAACACTCCTTAAATTTTCTATTTTGCAAAAATAGAACTAATTATAAATAAACCATGCTGTTGCTTTACAATTTTTATTTGCGGTTACACGTACCCATCGAGCAGAAAAGCTCTCAGGAAACTCATAATGCATATATTCACCCGAACCAACAATCTTGGTTTCATAAACCTTAAACTGCCCATTGCCTACAACGTCTACTTCTATTTTAAAAGAAACAGCCTCATTAGAATCATGCCACAGATGAAGAGATTTCTGATCAAATCCATACATCAAAAAAGGATCAGACGGGACATTGGCTATAACTTCATCATCAGACCAAACCCCTCCTTCACCAGAGGGTTTTCCCCACGACCACAAATCGTCTGTTTTACCAAACCATAATCCAGCCTGAGGCTGACCAGCCAAAGGATTTCCATCAGCAGAACCAAACTTCATTGGTGTCGCCTGATTTCCTCCCATCACCAACATACCTCTCCAAGAGCAATAGTCTGGAATTACACGCAAATGCGAACAAACCGGACGAATAGCCCATAGCTGATCGGCATATAGATGAAATCCTATTTCATAAAATAATCCATGACAATCCATCATAGCACGTTCCGTTTCGATTTCACGAATACGCAGCCACTCCGTACAACTCGTCTCATCGAATGTCTTACTGGATTTTGGCAAACGATATCTTTTCCATTTTTTCGTATTCGGGAAAAACACACTCATTACAGCAGATGCATTGTCCCAACCTGTTGCCAAAATTGGTGCCCCAAAATGAGAAGAGCTCCATACTTCCGTATACGACTTCTCTTCTATTATTTTCCAAACTTTACCATCCCACTCTGCTAAACGACCCGCTTTCCAATCCTTATTATAATCTTTTGTGGAATAACTATTGTTACACACGACAACCTTACCATGCCTCGTAAAACCAGATTTAAAATGAGGTTTTGACCCTTTCGGTTCTTTCAACTCATCATAAAGGTTAAACAATAATTTGGTATCTAAGGTATTTACATCCACTTCAAAAAATTGACCCTCCATAGCCAGAAAATAAACTTTATTCTCTGGATCCGTTAAATGCGTCATTGTTGCAGCCAAACGATGATCCTTTACTCCATCAATTACTCGTACATTTCCTTTCATATCAATTATATACGGACCTATGATCAACTGATTCGTAGGACCGTGTAACAATCTATTCGCATATGTTCCCACCACACTTTCCGGACGTTTATGTATTTCCATCTTATCATTAATCTCAAAAAGTCCCGTACCGGAACCGGTCGCGGAGAAATGTGCGACATAAGTAACGACCCATAATCTGTTTGCCCAAGGAAACAAGGCTCCCGTCCCAGCCTCAGTTCTCGGAGCTTGATCTGCAATCATGGCTAAATGCGGAAACACTCCGCTACAATTTATTTGTTGCTGCGATAAAACCTTATTATTCAGACATCCCCAAACTAACAAAACAGATATTAAAATGTATTTCATGATTCTATAGATTTAAAGATTACAATTCAACAACATCCGGTAATTGATTTATCAGTATCATCACCGGATGTCATTTCTACATTTTCTTTATTTATAATCCAACCAAGCAGTTGCTTTTGTATCTGTATCCGATACAAAACGAATCCATCTTGCTTGAAATGCCTCCGGGAGTTGCTGAACGAACCTTTCTCCAGGTTGTACAGTATAAGCGGCATATTCCATCCAATCTCCATTACCGGTAGGATCCACTTCAACCGTAATGACGACTTTCTTATCAGACTGATGCGACAACGAAAGCTCTTTCTTGTCGTAGAATCCAATCAGATACGGATCAGAAGCGATACCCGCTTTTACATTTGTATTCTTCCACGGACCACCATGACCTACCGGTTTACCCAATGTCCACAAATCATCAATAACACCGACCCAAACAGCAGCTTTTCCATCGTCCGAAACAATAATATGCGGATTCCCTTTAGTATCTTCAGGTGTCACACCTGTCAAAACAAGCATACCTCGGTAAGAAGCATAATCGTTGATGCGGTAATTATGAGTTGATATAGGACGAATTTTTGCATATCCATCCGCATTCTCCGCAGGAAGTTCATAAAAAGTTCCCATACAAGAGAACATATCACGCTCCGTTGCCACTTCCCGACAAACACGCAGTACACCTTGGTTAGTCAATTCTTTATACGTTTCATCCCCCAAAGGAAGACGCCAACGCCGGTTCAAATCATCTACAATCAAGACAGAACCCTCTTCTATCGAAACGACTTGTTGAGGTATGGCAAACTTTGATCGAATAAAATCAGTCGTTTTTGTATCTTCCTTACGAACCAGTTCCAATTTATCTCCCATTTCATAATAACCGGTTTCCGATGTTTTTCCTTCTACCGTCACATTTGCCAACACTCCCAATGCACGACGGTTGTCACCAAGCCCATACAACAGACCTCCGATTGTCGTATTTTGTTTAACTGTTGTCAAACCTTGGTAAATCGGATCAGAAGAAGTCGAACGGGGATCGGTAGTCGTATAATTGAAACTAACCGTTGCCAATGTATTTTTATCCGTTTTTACACGAATCCATTCTCCCTTTTCGGTAGAAGCAAAAGGAACAGAGACCGACTTTCCTGCATTTACTGTTACACTCTTCAAGGTCTTCCATTCGTTTTTGCCGGCTTCATCTATTTCAAAAGTAAAGATCACCGGTTGTTTTCCTTCATTTTTGACCCAACCGAAACGATGTGTCCAGCCACTAAAAAGGAACGGTTCAGAGCTCTCACCTGCCTTCACGCTTTCCTTTGCCCAAACAGCACCTTCAGCAGTAGCCGGTCCTAATTCATCCGGTCTTGTCAAAGAGGTAAACCACAGGTTCGAATTCGATTGACCTGGTCCCTCTATACTCCCCTTTGCTTTTCGTTTGTTCAAGAATTCTTTCTGAGCCGAATCATCACAACCGAAAACCAACTGATCGTTCCAGCGTGTAAAATCACCAATCACCTTCAAATAAGCGGAGCGCGGACGAATACCTGCTGAATTATCAGCCGTAAACATTCCTGGAAAATGCCAGAACATTCCATGCATCGTCATCAGATAATCAGGCTGAGACTCTGTCCCGACATTCCGAATACGCGGCCATTCCGTATTCCATCCATGCGCTCCGTCATAGCTATGACTGGCCTTAGGCAAACGATAAAAAGCCCATCCTTTTCGAACATCGCGTACACCTAAAATAACCGACTTATAATCCCAACCGGTAGCCCAAATCGGGTCTGTTTCCGAATTCGTATTCCCATAAATACCACCGGGACCCGTTACTTCAACAAATTGATTGCGACGAACCACCTTCCACTCTTTTCCATTCCATTCAGCTAAGACACCAGCCTCCACATCAAACTTCTTCAATGCTTCCTGTGTCCCTTCTCCATTGTTGGTAAAATACATACAGCCTTGCCCGGAATATAACCCCTTACCATGTACTCCCGGTAATAAAGCATTTATCGGCCCGGCATCCGTATCATTTTTTTTCTGTTGTTTCTTATTGCCATCTTGATACAATTCTTTTACTTCCAATGTATTCACATCCACTTCATAAAATCCTTCTTCCATTGTCCCATAATAAATCTTATTGGACGGATCTGTCAAATGACGAGCATTTCCAGTATGTCGACCAGACATTACAGTATATGGAATAACACGAACTTTACCTGTTTTATCAATCGCATAAGGTCCTATAAAAAGTTGATCGCTTTCTTTATGAATCATTCTGTTTGCAGGTGTACCTCCAATACTCTCCTTATGCATGATCTGCCGATAATCGGACGTCACTTCATATAATTTATCAGAAGAGCCATTCGGTAAATGAGGCCCATAAGTAATCACCCATAAACGATCCGCCCAAGGTACGACTGCTCCTGTCCCACATTCGCCTTCATTATTATAGTAAGCCAAACGGGGATAAATACCGGAAATCGATTCCGGTATTTTTTTGACATCCTTTTGGGCAGTACATCCTAATACCGAAAATACAGTCAGTAATCCTATTACACTATTCAGTTTCATATTATTTGATTTTTTACAACAAGGGTTCCTCATCCTCTATATAACCATATAAAGCCGAGGAACCCTTAAATGAATATCATATCGAATCTATCCCAAACCGATCACCATTTCGGATTCTGTGACAGATTTTCGTTAATTAATCTATCTGCTGCAGGAACCGGCCACAAATAATCACGACTTTCATCGAATTTACGTTCGGTTGCCACGGTAATATACCCTTTTTTCGCCATTTCGCTTAAATCTGCAATACCGTCTTCATCAATCTGTGGAATACCACCTATCGGATAGTTACCATCTTTCCAGTTCTGAATCAACTGCTTGTATTCAGCCGATACAGAACTTTCATCACCATTCCAAGAGGTATTACCGGACCATGCACGATTCAAGAAATAAATCGGACGATTAAAAACTTTACCGGCAATCTTCCACCGAATCAAATCACTATAACGATGACCTTCCCAAGCCATTTCAATAAAACGCTCGGTACGGATAACCGTACGTAACTGCTGTTGTGATCCTTCCGTTACTCGCGGATACTCAAGATTTGTTCCGTTATAAGCCCTTTCACGCAATTTATTAATCGTTGCATCCAGCACTTCTTGGCTACACTGATTCATCTCATTCATCGCTTCAGCATACATCAACAAAACATCACCGTAACGCAACATAGGATAAGTAGTCGGTGCCCCGGCTTTACCATTTTCCAAAAATGACTCATCGACATATTTCTTAAACAACAAACCAGTGTAGGAAGCATGTTCCGCTCTTGCTTTAGAATCATTATTTCCTACTTGTACACCGTCAGAAACTCTCAGAACGGTTGTTTTAACTGGCGATGGAGAATATTCATAACCCAACCACTTATAATCGTTTGGATCATACGTTCCTTCCAACACACTCTTGTTGTGTGCTGTGGCAAACGGAACAATCGTCATTGCCATACGTGGATCTCGGTTCTCGAAAAAGTCTTTCGGATTGTAAAGCGGAGATTCATCGATCGGTTTACCATCAATACAAGGATAAGCACAAACCAATTCGTAAGAAGGTGCTTTTTGACCACCCCATCCGCCTGAAAGGCGAGATATGCTATTCAACACATCACCCGCAGCCCAATAATATTTTTTCAACGTCACATCTCCACGGAAGAAGAAAATCCATTCGTCAGACCAAGAAGCCGTAAACAGGTCCTGATAATTGTCATGCAATTTATACACATTCAAATCCATACAATTTTTGGCAGCAGTAGCAGCAGTAGCATAATCCTCATTATAAATAGCAATTCTTGCTTTAAAAGCATAAGTAGCCCCCTTTGTGGCACGCTGGATGCCTGGATAACTATTGGGTAAACGTTCCGCAGCCTTGTCCAAACATTCGTAGCTGTAAGCCAATACATCTGCTTTCGGAGATCGGGAAGCGGTATAAGCTTCATCCAAACTCATACCCACCTTATCCAAGATCGCATCCCCCCAATGAAAAGCCAACATGCCATAAGCATATCCTAAATAGAAATAAGCTTCACCTTCATATTGCGCGATATCCTTTTCCGAAACACCCATAGCACGTGCTCGATCCATATTATTGATTATACGCAAAGCACGTGCGATACCTTTATAATAGTTTTCCCAACGTTTGGCAATCGTTCCGTCTTCTGAAGTCAATGTTCCATTATTCACAGCCGATGTTTCATTTCGAGCCGTTACATCATCTCCCCATTTCATATCATCAATCGGGAAAAAATCCGTACGATAGAAATCATTCAAAGACATTTCTATTTCTGCTTGAGAAGAATACCAATTCTCGCTTGATCCTTCAGAAAGAGGATTTAAGTCCAGATCGACACACGACATCAGCAGGCAAAGAGAAGCTGTACATATAGAAAATTTTATCTGTTTCATATCACTATAAATTTAAAATTTAACGTTTACGCCAAATGTAAAAGAGGTAGATATAAAGTCGGAACTTGCACCGATTTCCGGATCCCATCCTTTAGGATAATGACTGATGGCAGGAAGGTCATTTACCGTAGCATAGAGTCGCAATCCCTTGACAAAGCACTTATCCATAAGAGTTTTTGGCAATGAATAGCCCAATGTAATGTTCTTGACACGGAAATAAGCCCCGTTAAACAACCAATAATCAGAACCTGTATAAGTGTTAGTCGTATTGGTATAGGTAAGACGAGGATATAGGGCATTCCGATTTTGCTCTTCTGTATTATGCTGGCTCCAATAATTTCCCAATACAAGAGAAGGCACAGCTCCCCATTGCTCCTTCAGCGGTTGTATCCATGCAGAATTGAAGAGAACATTCTGATGCCCCACACCTTGGAAAGAGAGAGAGAAGTCCCAATCCTTCCAACCTAAAAACAGATTACCACCAAACTGGAACTCCGGCAAGGAATTACCTAAACGGACTTTATCATCTGCATTGATAACACCATCTTCGTTCACATCGACATATTTAATGTTACCTGCCTTGTCATTAGCTGTCAGTGTCGGATACTTGTTTCCTTCCGAATCATACAAATCAGCATCAGTAACGAACAGACCATCGGTCTTATACATAAACCACTCATAATAATAAGAATCTTCTTCATAAATCTTATTACCATCTATAGTTCTTCTGTCTCCCAAATATCCCATTTTTGAACGATAATCAGATAAATTAAAAGATACACCATAAGAAACCTCACCAATCTGGTCACGCCAACTTGCTTCAAATTCCCAACCATGAGTATACATATCACCTGCATTTTGTTTCGGAGCAGAAAAGCCAGCATAAGAGGGAAAGCCCAAAGTCAGAAGCATATCAGCCGTTTTCTTATAATAGTAATCTCCTGTCAAGCTCAAACGATTATTCAACAAAGTAATATCGACACCAATATCATAAGTCGTCGTTGTTTCCCACGTAATATCACTAAATGCATAATTATATTGTGCAGCATTCTGTACAGCGGTCACCGATTGGGAACCCTTATCATACATATAGCTATTTCCGAAATTGATTGCCGCCTGATACGGAAATTCCGCATCACTGATACGCTCATTGCCTAATGAACCAATAGATGCACGTACTTTCAAATAATCGATCTGCTTATTTTTAGGGAACCAAGATTCATTTGAGACAACCCAACCTGCCGATACAGAGGGAAATACTCCCCAACGATAATCGGAGGCAAAACGAGAAGAGGCATCAGCCCGGACATTCGCCTGCAACATATAACGGCTTTTGTATGAATACATGGCACGTCCGAAAACAGATTGATAAGCATTGTGGCCCGCTTTACCTGAATTATACTGATAATCTTCCGGCCCAAGATTCAAATAAGGATAAGTATCCAATTCATAATTATTTCTTGATGCACCCAAATTTTCCCATTTATACTTATAGCCTTCATAACCGGCCATTGCATTCAAGGAATGGTCATTCCATTTGTTCTCGTAATTGGCATAAAATTGATAAGTACGGCTTTGCGTGTTATTACGCGCTTCGTTCAACTGAGTGGTCTTACTATTTTGTGCAGCAATAGCTGTCCCATCTTCATAATAAACATTCACTTTCTTATTAAATGCCTTTTTGTTCTCGAAAGTGTAACGAGGAGCAAAAACCGCCGTCAAAGTCAACCCTTTCATAGGGGTCAAACTCAACTGTGCTTTACCTCCGAATTTATAATAATTGGTATTGGTTGTTCCTCCCTCGTTCAACATAGCCAACGGGTTAGCACCTGATTTCACATCGGCATAACTACCATCTTGCCAATACGGATTATAATAAGGAGTCGTCAAATATGCCCAATAAATCGGGTTAAAAGTTTGATCTTCAGCAAAATTGGTTGAAAAAGGATTTAGACTTTTCGAGGTTGAAAAATCAACATCGATATTGGCCCGAATCCAAGAGTTTATCTTGTAGTCATTATTGATACGACCCGCATACCGCTCATACGATTTATTCGCATAATACCCGTCTGCAGTCTGATAATTGAACGAAATCTTGGATTGTAATTTATCCGTTCCACCAGAAACGTTAATGCTATGTTGTTGATGAGAAGTCGTATTCTTCAACAACAAATCGACCCAATCCGTATTCGGATAATGATAAGGATCCGTTGCATTATTAGCCATCCAAGCATTAATGGTTTCCTGCGAATATTGCGAATAAGGATTAGAAGCGCCATCGTTCCATTTAATCTCATTTTGGACATTCATCCAATCAATCACATTTCCATTAGTCGGGCGTGTAGTCGGTTTGTCAATGGAATATTCATAATTATAATCTAAATTGAATTTATTCTCCTTGGCCCTCTTGGTCGTGATCAAAATGACACCCGCCGCAGCACGAGATCCATAAATAGAAGCCGATGCTGCATCTTTCAAAACACTCATAGTCTCTACGTCCGAAGCTACGACATCATTCAACGAACCTGGCACACCGTCAATAATAACAAGAGGATCATTGTTGGAAAGTGTCGTCACACCACGAACACGTATTGTTGCCGAACTACCGGGACCACCGGAAGAACGCGTCACCTCCACACCCGAAATCTGCCCTTGCATAGCCGTAGACAACATTTGAGTAGAACGTTCTGTCAAAGAGGCCCCTTTGACACTGGATATCGGACCGGTCAAATCCCCTTTACGAGCCGATCCATAACCAATTACAACTACTTCCTCCAACAATTCCGCATCCTCTTTCATTGTTATAGACACAGATGTCTTATTTTTTACAGATATTTCACTCTGAACATATCCGATATAGGAAACTATTAACGTTGCATCTGATGCAACGTTAAGGGAGAACCTCCCTTCCGCATCCGTTATCGTACCATTAGTTGTTCCCTTCTCCACCACATTGGCACCAATGACCGGCAGACCGGATTCATCGAGGATTACACCTGCAACAGTTTTCTGATTCTGTTGGGCACTGGCCAATGAGAGGTTGTCCGAAGCCTTGATCAACACCTGGCGATCAATAATCTGATACTTATAGCCGGTATTCCTCAACACCTGATCCAGTACATCTTCCAATGTAGCATTTTTAGCATTAACACTCGCAGTTTTATTGACATTCACACGATTATCGTTAAAAAAGAATGTAAACTCACTGCTTTTCTCAATTTCCCTAAGGATTTCAATAATACTGCTGTTCTGCTTGTTGATCGACACCTTGTAGCTCTGAGCATAAGTAGAAGCAGAGATACAACATGCAACTCCCAACGAAAATAAGGTTGTGATCTTCATGATACGTTTAGTTTTTCTAAATAACGGGATACAATAATCCCTGTCACTGTTTTTTTCCATAACTTTGTACTCCTTTTTGATGAATAATAAATGCAAGTCCTTGGCTTGGACTCCTATGACAAGCATTTTTGAAAACTCTCTGATAGGAAGGTGCTTGCCGGCATCTTCCTATTTTTGAAGGCTAACTCGTTTTTATACCATAAGCATTAGAATTAAGTTGTTTATAATAAGTTATTTTAAAGTCAATATATAATCACCATTCTTCTCCTCTTTATATTGCAATGGAGAAGAGGCTTTTATCATAAAAAGTATTCGATCCAGCGACTCATCTCTCACCTTAAAAGTGAACCGGTATTTATCTGCTAGATCTTTCTGGCACATCACTTTTCTGCCGTACCACTGTTCGAGGCGCGGGATGATCATGGAAAGTTTTTCGTTTTCGAAACTCAGCATCTTTTGTTTGCGCCAAGCGGTATATTTGTCGGCATCCACAATCTGTTTGGCGATCTTGCCGGTCTGCCGGTCCACCAAGATCTTTTCGTCGGGAGAGACGAAGTATTCTTTCATTTGGTTTGTTTCCTTATCCGCCACACTTACTTTGATCTTGCCATTCAGAAGAATCGCTTCCATCTTATTTTCCATGTCGTAGCTAAACAATTCGAACGCAGTCCCCAAAGCCTCCACACTCATATCCTCCGTATGAACAATAAAAGGTTTTTCGCGATTCTTCGCCACATCGAAAAAGGCTTGCCCGTCCAATCTTATCTCACGCGTCTTACCGGAAAAACTGGCAGGATAGGTTAAGCGGCTACCCGGTCCCATCTGCACTTTCGTTCCATCCGGTAAAGAGACAGATTCCATATTTTGGATACCGGAACTTACAACATACATCGGGACATTCGCCTTATCCTGCGATACGAAATAAGCAGTTCCAACTCCCCCCAATACCAATAAGATGGAGGCAACCATACTATATATCTTATAAAACACAACTTGCCGCTCTTCACCACGCCGCCAGACTTCCTTACAAATATTCCGCCAGATAGACGGCTCATCCGGGCAATCGCTTTCCACTGCATCAGGAGCATTATTCCATTGCCGTTCCATTTCTTTTGTCACCCGGCGAGAAGATTGCAAGGCTATGCGCTCTTCTTCGGTCAACGCATCCTGCATTAGTTTCTTTACTATATATTTTTTGTCTTTATATTCCATTTCAATTGCTTTACATATATAAATACACACAAGTTACTTCTTTCCCCTACCCAGTCCGGGAAAAAACAGATTATTTTAGCACCTGACAGTACAAATTTCCAAAAAAATATGACAATATCCCCTCTAAAGACTAATATCTCAACTAATAAACTGATTTTTAACAGAATGCAGCAACAACCAGTTTGTTAAAAAATATTACCCTTGCGGGTAATTTGAATTAGAAGGGGTAGAAAATCGAATTAGATGCAGTAGTAGTTTCGATTTGAACCAATCACTTTTTGGGATAAATGACAATAAGAGATAGGAGACAGAATACATTCAATCAGATAAAGAGAAGAAGCAATGTTATATTTTTCTTTAAGTACTTGAGGGCTTCGCCGATTTGATTTTCGACTGTTTTCTCTGAAATATTCAACAGGAGAGCTATTTCTTTGTAGCTCTTTTGTTCCTTTCGGCTCAAGTTAAAAATCTCACGGCGGCGTGGCGGCAGTTCGTCAATCAGGCGGTCTATGTATTCCTGAAGGTTGTGGGCATCAATCTCTTCTTCTACGTCATACGGTTCTTCCAATGCAGCAAGGACCGTGACTTTGTAGAAATCTTCATTCACATTCTTGCGATGCCGGTTAAAGATCAGATTCCGGGTAATAATAAACAGCAAGCCTTTAAAATGGTCGTCTTCACGAAGAAATTCACGCGTTTCCCATACTTTGATGAAGACCTCCTGCACGACTTCTTCGGCAGCATCGGCACGGGTTAAATAAAGGCGACTGAAATTATAGACCTGTTTCCAGTATTGCTTATACAGAGCAGTAAACGCGTCTTTGCTGCTCTGTTTCAATAGTAGTATCAGTTCCCGTTCTTCCATATCCTTTTAAAATTGCTCACAAATGTAAAAAAAATTGTCAATTGTCAATTATCAATTGTCAATTACTTAGTGGTTCGTTCCTTCAAACAAATCATGATCTTCCTTTTTCTGGGAACTCTTGGCTTTGAAGTTATTGAACGTATAGCTCAACGTAAGCGTAATGAGCGGATAGCTGGGACGGATACGCGTAATGGATTGCAAGTCGGAGGTGATAATCTTACTTACATAACGAGCCGAATTGAAAACATCACGGAAAGAAAGCGTTGCCGCCAATTTACGATTCATCAGCTGCTGGCGAACGGCAAGATTCACATACCAGAAAGCATCCGTACGTCCCTGGGTCGTAACAGACGGGCCGACAAAGTTGCCGTCTACCTGGATACGGGTATATTTAAAGACATCGAAAGAGTTGTTCCACATAACATCGTAGTTCGTACTTGTTTCATTTTCACCGCCGGTTTTATACTGATTCTTTACTTTATAATGATATAGGCTGCCATTCAGATTCACATTCCACCAACGGGTAAGTTGTACTTGGCCGCTCAATTCGATACCGGTCGAATAGTCGTGCCCGACATTCGCCATCGAATCCAGTGTCACACCGGCTTCATAGGGGACACGCAAACGTTCGATCTTATCCTTGCGACTCCGGTGGAACACCGTAGCTGAAACCGTATGCTCACCGATATTCTTTTTATAATTCAATTCGAAAGAATTGATATATTCCGAACGGATATCCGGATTACCGATCTCGGCCGAATAAAAGTCCCGATAGGTGATATACGGCTCCATGAAAAAGAGTTCCGGACGAGTAATACGGCGCGAATAAGAAGCCAATAGCTTATGCTCCTTCGGAAACGTATAGCCCAAATGAAGGGAAGGGAAAAACTCGAACTTGTTGTATGTACGATCCTTGCCCGGGATCGAGCTCCGCAAAACACGATGCGTATGCTCCCCCCGTACACCCGCCTGAAAATCGAACGACTTATAGCTGTCGGCAACGATTGCATAAACCGAATTGATGCCATGTTGGAAATAGAATGTGTTATAGATATCGTCCCGGTTATAAAACTCTTTCTTTTGCGGGTCCCAGAAATGCATCGTGTAGTCACCATCTTCCAAATACGAGAAATATTGGTAACCGCCTTCGAGCCGTCCTGTCTTGCTATACGGGTAAATATAGTCCAGATTGCCCCGTACCGTCCAACGATGTTCATCTTCCCAGGCACGATGTCCCTTTTCACGCTCGTTATTCTTATTAAAAAGGTCACTCTGGAAATACTCCATCGCATTACCTCCGTATTTCAGATAGAAACTGCCCGTCAACTGATGCCCCTTATCGTCAAATTTATGATCGAAACCGATTGTTCCCTGAAAATAAGTTTCATGCAGGTCGTAATCGTCACGACTATAATAATCACCTTCACCGAAAGTAATCCCCTCCGCCAGGCGCTTCTCCTTATAATCCAGGTCACCGTTACGCGTACGCCCACCATAACCACCTTCAAAGTCGGCATTCAAGGTGGTATGGGGTAATGTGTACATCCAACCCGCCTTCATCGAATAGTTGAAGTTGTTACTTTTACGCGGTCCGTTGGAATGGGAGGTCGTTGCCGTGTCTGAGATAATAGTTGTCTTCTCCTGATCGAAATCACTTTTACGCAGGCGATCACTCCATACACCACCCAAATACCAGCGCGATGCTTTGTTCTGCTGAGACACCAGAAAATCCACCCCGCGCGAAAGGACCGTGCTTCCCGTCAGGTTCACCATACCACTAAAACCATGCTGGGCGTGTTTCTTTGTTACGATATTGATGATCCCTACATCTCCTCCCGTATCGTGACGAGCCGAAGGTGTAGTGATGATTTCTATATTCTCGATATGTCCCGCAGGAATCTGCTCCAAAGCCTGAGTACCGCTGAATACACTCGGTTTGCCATCTACATAGACCGTGAAACCGGTGCTTCCACGAAAACTGACCTCTCCTTCCGCATCCACGCGTATGGAGGGCGTATTTTCCAGGATATCGACAGCCGATCCCCCTCCGGCAAGCAGGTTCGAAGAGGCTTCGATCACTTTCTTGTCCAATTTATAAATCACTTGTTTTTTCTGTGCTACTACTTCGACTTCCGCTAATCCCACTTCCAAGGGTTTCATGGCGATCATCCCTAAATCTACAGCTTTCGAAACCGCGTCTAAAACAATACCCGGTCGGTTATACAGATCGTAACCGACCAAGCGTACCAAAAGGTTATACTTTCCATCTTTCACATCGGCAATACGAAACGTACCGTCAGGGTCGGGCAAAGCATGGAATACTGGATTAACGTCTCCTTCACGAAAAAGGAGGACATCGGCAAAATCAATCGGTTGGTTGTTATTGGCATCGACTATTTTCCCTTTTATACGGAAGCCTGGGGCCGCCATGACAGAATAGCTAATACACAATAAGGTCAACAAGAGACAAAAACACTTCTTCATTTCCTACATTGGTTTGTTAACAATGCTGCGAAGATAGGATTTTCGTACGAAAGAAATCGTATATTTGCATATAGAAGTTACGAAAAGAGTGTAATTTATTGGAAATGAGCGGAGGTTAATTGCTCTTGATAGTAATAGGTTACGATTTAGTTAGTTATCTACTGCATTATTCCTCTGCACATTGCGTAACCTTCAAAGAACTCTTTGTATGCAAAAGTAGCTATTTAATCCGAGATTTTGATATAAATTCCCGGATTTTTTATTCTCTCATTCATAAGTTTTTCCGTAAAAGCTATTTTAACGTGAGTTCGATATAAGGAATCAGAACAAAGTAAGCTGATTGTCGAAAACGTATTCCAAAGAAATAGATGGTTTCTTAGGAAAGAAACAGTAAGCCGCAATAGCACTCAGGGCATTGGTAATAAAGTTTGTGAACGACCTGTGCCTTGAGTGTTCTATTTGTGCGATATTCTTCAGCTCGTCATTGACAGACTCTACAAGAGCGCGTTTTCGCAGCATGATCTTGTCAGCGACAGACATAAGTGAATTTCTCATATTGCTCTTGACTTTTGTCACAAGCTGTATTCCGTTCATGAACAGGAACTCAAAGAGTTGTTTGCCTATATATCCCTTGTCACCGCAGAGTTTTCCTTTGACATTCCCGATGAATGACTCCGAGTACAATGGCTCGCGGTCATCGACATTGCCGGGTGTGAACATGAAGCTCAGAATCTCGCCGCGATCATTTATTATCAGGTGCAGCTTGAAACCGAAGAACCATCCCATTGAACATTTGCCACGTTCCGCCAATCCCTTGAATGTCTTATGTATTGGAATCCGCTGGTGCTTGCAGACTCTGAGCGGAGTGGAATCAACATAGGCAACTCCGGTGCACGTTCCCAACAGAACTTCCTTGATGAACATAGTCAAATGCAGAACCACTGATTTCTGTAATTCCACGAAACGGTTATATGATACGGTTTGCGGAAACAGGTGTCGCATATGCTTGCACACATACTGCGTATAAAAGTGTTTGAGGCATCTGAATCCCTTGCTGTGGAATAGTATGAGGATTGTAATCACCTCGGCTTCCGAGAGTTTGCAGGACTTGTTCCGATGCTTTTTACCGTCAGCTATCTGATGTTTCTTCAGCTCTGATGAAAAATACTTGCAAAAGTCGTCTGCGATACAGAAAATTTCCGTAATTTTGTCTTCGGTAATCATGATATAAATTCTTGTAAATCTTGTAATTAGTCACTATAAATTTACGGATTTTATCTGAGATTACCAAGAAAATCAGCCACTTAGTTTGATGCTAAATGGCTGATTGTTTTATTATTGTAACTGTAAATCCTTATATCGAACTCACGTTATTTTATCTATCGGTGCACCATCGACCAAAACAAGTTTTAGACGTGTGCCGACTATCGCATAGCTGGAGAAAAGGATATCCCTCACGCCTAAACGATGTTTAGACAGATGATGCAATGCCCCTTTCTTTTGCGGCTATGCCAAGAGGTGCTTTTATGGGTTTTCTGATGGTTTTTCTTTTTTGCTGTTCATTTGTACCGAAACGGAAAGTATGCCGAGTGTGTTAGCTTGCCCCATGCATGAAGCAAGCGGCCACACACAGCCGGGCAAACCGGGCAGAATGACTGTTGCCGTCCGGCTGAACAAGTTCCGTCGGATCGGAAACATTCATTCTGCCTATATGGCACAGAGCAACATCTGGTTTCCATAACAGGCGGCTCACCTCGTCCCAGAACAGTGACTACCCTTTACCTCTTGAAAATACCCTACTATTGTACAGTTCGCCTCCGTAATCGTACCTTTGACGTATCCGATAAGGTGGACAGTGCTAGTTGTACGAAGAGCTAAACGTAGTGCTCCACTACAAAGGATTTGACGAAAGACATTCTTTGATCGCGCGGGTGATAGGCAATATATTTCCAGCCCATGCCATTCCTGCCTGGCATCAGCATGACTAAATCGGTGGACATAATCATCCTTAATCGTTTCGAGCCATTACATAGATTAATTTGTCCTTATGAAATATTAATAGGCTTGCCTTCAAACTTGATTCGGTTTTCTGCACTTAGAGTAGGTACATTGATAAACAATCGTTTAATCGCACGACTGGCAGCTACATAATATACGCGATGCGCATTGTTACCATTCAGATCTGGTGTCAGCAAGAATTCTATGTCATCTTCTTCTTTCAGAACGACAAACACGTTATCATACTCCTCTCCTTTTGACTTATGGATAGTCTTATGCTTGTCGTTTGAATCACCATACTTCACCCCAAGGGCAGCATCGGCATATGTATGGTTCATGTAGAAATCCTTAATTGTTTTCTTTTTATCTTAGGCATCTTGACATGTAAATCATTCACTATAAAATTGTAGAAATCCATCACACTTCCGTCTTTGTAATCCTTATAGCCATTCAGCAAGTGTCTTAGAAGCACAATAGTTAGTGACCTTTCGCGATCTATAATGTCTAACTGATGCCAAGCATTTCGCAAGTCGTTCATTCTTGTGTATTCCACGGCTTTTATCAACGCCTTTATCACCATCTGACGCTCGACGTTGCTGTCAAAATCCATCTCTAATATTTTCTCAGCCTCGCGCATCCCATTCTTATTACGCATCGAATTAGCAAGTACGTTTTGAAAGGCAAGCGATTGAATTTCGTCAGTCCCACTTTTTTCTATGCTCTGTTGGTAACAATTAAGCATGTCGCCTACAAGCAATTCTGGCACCATCCCTTCTGACCCATTCAGCCAGTCTTGCGAGAAATCAGCCCTAATGGTATTCAGCAATTTTATTATTTGCTTCGTACTACGTCTATTCCCTCGTATCTCATACTCCTGTATCCCAGGAACAACGAAATTGTTAAATTGCTGCACTGTAGCACCGAGAAAGTCATAGATTGATTGAGCTTTGTCGCCAGCCACACCCACAATCACCCCTTCATTGCCTAGTTGTGCCAAAAAGTCAACCACAAAAGGAATTGTATCTTGAAACTCATCTACAAAAATATATGGGTATCTAGCCTTTATCAATTTGAATATGTTGGAGTATCTCGAAAGCAAAATATAGGAAAAATATAAAATGTCATCAAAAGACATATACCCTCCACTCCATAGCCATCTTTTGAATTCCATATACCAGTCATTACCTACATATCGCTTGCCACTTTTTAGTTCATAGGTCTGTGGGTAATTGGGTTTGTAATGTTTGTACTCATGGTTTTCATAACGCCACATGGCTTTCGTCAAGCCTTTCAGATAGATTTTGGCATCTAACCATGATTTACCAATACGCTTTAATACGATTGCAGCTGTTCCTTCTGATTTAAAATTAGAGTCATCTATAACCACGAGATCGTCCAACTTCAGCCCGAAATCTTTAGATACCAGATGAATATAGGGTTTTACCACATTGGCATACAAAAAACTGTGAATTGTACATACCTCAACTACGTCATTCCCTATATCCAGACGTGATGTAATGGTATCGGTACCCACGTTGGTATAGGTAATACAAGCCACCTTTTTCACCACATCAAGTTTGTTACTGTTTGACACTACATTCTTGATATGACTTATCAACCAATGCGTCTTTCCTGCACCAGGCCCAGCACTCACCTTAAACGGTTCGTCTATAGGTATGGTTTGTTCTGATGTTATGATAATAGCCATGTTAAAGCGTCAACAATATATTGGGGAACGTGGAACTCTTTTCTATCTGCTGCTGGTTCCTCCAGATTAGCCATAAGCGCCACGTTTAGTTCCAGCGCATTGCTACCTTTTGAAACAGAGTTCAAATAACGTGATGCAAGTAAGGCTTTTCGTTTTTCTTCATCCGTCCACCCCGATGCACCTATGGATGTCTTGATACGGGTATTAGCCTCACTGTTTCGCATTTTACTCATCATTTTGTTCACATCCCGTTCTGCCATCATTGCTTTTATTTCCTTCAAGTTGGAAACAGAGTTAGTCAGCAACAGTTCACAATCGGGGTTTTCACGCATTATGTCATACTCCAGCGTTTTTCCATATGTCACATCTTGCCTATAGAACCTAATATTGGGATGGGTTGCATATTTAGCTACCACAGCATCCGCATGATGCTTATAGTCGTAGTTATCTGTATCTATATTGTACTCGTATGGGTAGCAGGCTTCGTATTCCTCATCAGGTCCGTTCTTTTTCCGGCAGGGGTCAACGTCAGTTAGACAGACTATTTTTTGTTGATGGTGTATGGATTGTTCGTATCAAACAACTTTAGGAAGTGGTTGAAATAACGCCCACCCATATTCACCACCAGCACATGCTCATCTGTAAGGCTCTTATTCAAATATCTAGCAAAGACAGGGAGCAACAATTCCTCTGCAACGCCCTCAACGAATATCAATTTGTTGGCAAAGAACATATCCGCCTTGGTTGCATCCAGAAATCTTTGAACGTATTGCTTGGATACCATATCATCCGCATTATCTTCTCGATAAATGACACGTGGATATCCAACATTAATCTGCCCTAATACAGGTGAAGTTAGACAAATCAAGTCATCCAGTTTCACAGCTGAAGCAATCTGGGTAGAATGTGAAGTCATGAATATCTGGCGTACATGTCCATTGGCTTTATTGTCCTGTAGAAACTGTAGGAACTTGTACTGCATAGCTGGATGCAAATGTGCTTCACATTCTTCCACAGCAAGGAATGAGAGAACCTTTGCATTGCGTTTCATATAGGTGATGTTACTGTCCGCCTGCATCTTTGCAAGCAAAAGCGACATATAAATTAGATTGTTATAGCCTAACCCATTATACGTTGCGGGTACTTCTATACCAACAGCATACTTGATAATCATTCTTAATACTGCAAACATCTCATTCTCCGTAACCTCTCCATCAAAATCTGGCACGGCTCCGTTGAATGTTGCGCCTGTATCGAGTGCGTACTTCAGAAACACGTTTTTGCCATTCTGCAACCTGTCTTGTAAAATTTTCATCAGTGGACCAGACTGCATGGCAAAAGCCTCTCTTAAGGCTTTCAATTCTCCCTTTATATCATCCTCTGTCTTTGTACTATCATTCTTAACCGAGTAATCAATAAAGAAGTTCAGCACATCCCTAAGGAGCGGATTATAACCGGCGTATAGGTCGTGACTGACATCACGAATGGCATCAAGAAACTGGAAATCAATCTGTCCCAAAGCATCATTGACGTTGACACCTGCAGCCGGATTACCTCCAGAGCGATTGCTCCTGTAGAGTCTGATGTAGTCATGATCTATGATTTTCCATATTTCCTTAGCGGTGGTTGCGCCAGCAACATCTGCTTTATAGTTCTCCTCTTGTGCCTCAGCCAATTTAAACTCGTAATTCAATTCTGCCTCTTCACTTAATGCTGGATCTGTCATCATACCGGAGAACAGCCCCATTTCGGCAGAATCCAGAGCTTCACCCTCGCTTCTATGGAGGACAAGTGTTATTTGGATACGCGGTGACTGCAGTTGAAGTGTTGCTACATCTGTTTCATAAAATAAGTCACTCGTACACAACCTATGACCGTCACTATAGCCAAGCACTAACCCCATAGCACGAAGCAGGTTGCTTTTTCCTGTATTATTATGTCCGATTATGACATTTACTCCTTCGTGGAAGGGAACCGAAGCAACCTTGAAGTTTCGGAAGTTTGAAATTTTAATCTCCTTAATATACATATTATATTCTTTGCCAAAACATAGTTTTCTCCACAAAATTACTAATAAACCAGGAGATTAAGATAATATCGACATGATTTTTTCACCTTAATTTAGTCGTTTTTGGGGGATATTCGTCGATACACGGTACTTATGTACTATTGTAATGCCCCTTTCTTTTGTGGCTATGCCAAGAGGTGCTTTTACGGGGTTTCAGATGATTTTTCTTTTTTCGTTGTTCCTTTTGCCGGAAGCGGAAAGTAAATGCAGAGTGTGTCAGCCCGCTCCATGAATGAAACAGGCAGCCACACACAACCGGACAAACCGGGAAGAATGCTTGTTGCCACCCGGCTGAACAAGTTCCGTCGGATCGGAAACAAGCATACTTCCTTTGTCGGGGTTTGCCCTTTTCACGCTTCCGGTGAAGTATTTTTTTTCAGACGGTTTCCTCTTTTACGGATTTTCCCCTGAAGTCTTTTTCTACCCAATCTGCCTCTGTTTTCGTTTACCTCCATTTTGCGCCTTTCTGTGAGCCGCATCAGTCAGTCATTTTCGTTCTGGGCGCAAAGGTAATTCCGGGATTGGACGGGAAAGCAAGGTCAAGCCTTCTGTTTTCTGCGGAAATCTCCAGCCCTTCGGGTAGTATTTCCCCGAAAAACCTTGCATTCCCTAATCCCTACCTTTTCAAGCACCCGAAACGAAAACGACCGATGCGACAGAAAGACGCATAAAAAAATGTCGGATAAACGAGAGGCAGATAAGATAGTTTGAAACTCAACTCCCTCAGCTCTTGAATCCGCATTAAAAACAAAAAATCAAAAACAGCGAAGATATGACGGCAACGGCAAATTTCAGA
>ENA-OQJB01000216-OQJB01000216.1-human-gut-metagenome-genome-assembly--contig:-NODE-216-length-33906-cov-4.378845_pt1 | contig 33906 bp, 25 predicted proteins | sample MGYA00242599_ERZ504765 | MGnify/ENA primary metagenome ERZ504765 (study PRJEB26092, sample SAMD00036354) | human gut metagenome | host: Homo sapiens | study: EMG produced TPA metagenomics assembly of...
TCGTCGCACAAATAGGAACAGCTTCCGCTTGTTCTGTTTTATTTCTCTCGATTCTCCGTGCATTTTCTATTGACGAATTTAGTTGTTATTCCTTTGATTACGATTATCTTATATGCTGCTGTCGTAATGCTTCTTCTGACTCCTTTCTCCTGGCTTCAGATAGAAGTAGCCGGAGGTGTTAAGAAGCTGTTGGAAGGACTTAATTTCTTTGTCCGATGGGTAGAACAGCTTCCTTACGCTTCTATAGATGGAATTTGGCTTTATCAGTCAGAAGTGCTAGGTATCTATATTGTCATCGCTCTGCTAACCTATTATTTCATGAATCGCCGATACCGGAATCTGCAAATCTGTCTTTTTTTATCTTGTTGATGGGGACTTATCATGCAACGCTGTATTGGCTGGATCGTCCTCAAACGAGTTTAGTCTTTTTACAATATGCGTGGTTGTCCGGCAGTACATTGCATAAAGAGTGACGGGCAATCCTGGATAAACTATATGGATACTCTCTCCAATGAAAAACGTCTGAAACACATGACAGCTAACTATTGGAAGCGTCATCACCTTCTTCCTCCCCAAGAAATAACGGCTGATTGCCGGCACGCTGAACTTAACCGTCAACAGCAGATTATATCCTATCATGGTTGTCGTGTATGTGTCATAAACGATAACCGTTGGCGAAACAAATCTACCGTTTCTCCGTTATATATTCAGTATCTTTACTTATGCAAAGGATATGACGGTCATCTGGAAGAACTCGCCCAAGTCTTTTCTTTCTCTTACGTCATATTGGACGCGTCCCTCTCGGAATACCGCAAACACCTACTTGAAAGCGAATGCAAGAAATCCGGTCTGCGATTTATCTCTTTGTCTGACGAAGGTTCTGTCCACTTTTTGCTCTAAGTACAAAGATTTATCGTACATTTGCACCTTGATAAAGTTTAAGAGTATGTTGACGAAAGTAATTGAACAAGCCAAAATAGACCATTTTTCCAAATGGTTTGAACGAGCTGACAAAATAGTAATTGTATCCCATGTTTCTCCTGACGGCGACGCTATTGGTTCATCATTGGGATTGTATCATTTCCTGGATTCACAGGAAAAAACAGTAAACGTAATTGTGCCGAATGCCTTTCCCGATTTCTTGCGATGGATGCCGGGCAGTAAGGATATTCTTTTGTATGACCGTTACAAAGATTTTGCCGATAAGTTGATAGCCGAAGCTGACGTAATCTGTTGTCTCGACTTCAATGCACTGAAGCGTATTGACGATATGGCAGATGCTGTGGTTGCATCTCCTGCGCGTAAAATCATGATCGATCATCACCTGTATCCCGAAGATTTCTGTAAGATTGTAATGTCCTATCCTAAGATTTCTTCTACTTCCGAATTGATATTCCGGCTGATTTGTCGTATGGGATATTTCAGTGATATCACGAAGGAAGGCGCAGAATGTATCTACACAGGCATGATGACAGATACAGGAGGATTCACTTATAATTCGAATAACCGGGAAATTTATTTTATCATTAGCGAACTACTTTCCAAAGGAATCGATAAGGATGATATTTACCGTAAGGTGTACAATACCTATTCCGAGAGCCGTTTGCGTTTGATGGGCTATGTACTGTCGAACATGACTGTTTATCCGGATTGTAATTCGGCATTAATCACATTGACAAAAGCCGAGCAAAGTAAGTTTAACTATATAAAAGGTGATAGCGAAGGCTTCGTAAACATCCCCCTTTCATCAAGAATGTTTGTTTCTCCTGCTTCTTGCGGGAAGATACAGAGAAGCCGATGATTAAAATCTCCCTTCGTTCGGTAGGAACCTTTCCATGTAATCAGTTAGCCGCTGAATTTTTCAACGGTGGCGGACATTTGAACGCTTCGGGCGGTGAGTTTTTCGGAACGATGGAAGAGGCAAAAAGCGGTCTTTGAGAAAGCGCTTGAGAAGTATAAACCTTTGTTAACAGCAAAAAGCTAAAGATGGAAGGTTAAAAGTGAATATGGAAAGGTTAAAAGATACGAACTTTCAACTTCCCCCTTTCAACTTTTAATGATTTTGAGATACATTTGTGCGGAATATAGCTAAATAACAGATAATGAAGAAACTTGTATTTTTATTTCTCTCTTTGTTAACCGCCGGAAGTCTGTTCCAGGCATGCGACAATTCGAAGACTTATGCAGAAATGCTGGAAGACGAGAAAAATGCGGTGAATAAGTTCATCAAAGATAATGATATTCGTGTCATTTCACTGGAAGAGTTCGAAAGAGACACTGTTACGGCTTCAAAAGAAGCTGGGGATGGATATGACGAATATGTTGCTTTTTCCAACGGCGTATATATGCAGATCGTAGATCGTGGCGGGAAAGAGGAAGGTGAGAATGGGGTTGAGTTTATTAATGAAGTAGACACTTTTGCTAATAATAATGTCATTTGTACTCGTTATGTAGAAAAGGATATGATGACAGGAGAGGTTACTTGTTTCAATGTACCATTAGAAGAATGGATGGATGCTCCTGATTATTATAAGTTTCCATTAACATTCCGTTATGTACAAAACGCGTCTACTGTTTATGGAATCGTTTTATCCGGTAGTTTGGAATATGATTTATTATGGGTTAATCAAGGTTATGGAACTGCAATTCCATCCGGCTGGTTGATTGCCTTACCTTATTTGCGTAATAATGCACATGTACGCTTGATTGTACCTTCTAAGATGGGGCATACAACTGCACAACAATATGTCAATCCTTATTTCTATGATATCTGGAAGTTTGAGAAAGCAAAAAGCTAAAGCACTAACATTAGATAAATCTTTTAGTTAAAAACCTATGACTCTAATCAAATCTATCTCTGGAATCCGCGGAACCATCGGCGGAGGAGCGGGAGAAGGACTGAACCCGCTTGACATTGTAAAATTCACCTCGGCTTATGCTACTTTAATTCGTAAGACCTGCAAAGCGAAGAGCAACAAGATTGTTGTGGGACGCGATGCCCGCATCTCGGGTGAAATGGTAAAAAACGTAGTAGTCGGCACATTAATGGGAATGGGCTGGGATGTAGTAGATATTGATCTTGCTTCTACTCCGACCACAGAGCTTGCTGTAACTATGGAAGGCGCTTGTGGTGGCATCATCCTGACAGCTTCTCATAACCCTAAGCAGTGGAACGCACTGAAGTTACTGAATGAACATGGCGAATTTCTGAATGCAGCCGAAGGCAACGAAGTGCTTCGTATTGCTGAAGCAGAAGAATTTGACTATGCCGACGTAGATCACTTGGGCTCTTACCGCAAAGACCTGACTTATAATCAGAAACATATCGACAGTGTATTGGCTCTCGACTTGGTAGATGTAGAAGCTATCAAAAAAGCCAATTTCCGTGTAGCTATTGACTGTGTAAACTCGGTAGGCGGTATTATTCTTCCCGAACTTCTTGAACGTTTAGGTGTGAAACATGTAGAAAAACTCTACTGTGAACCTACCGGAAACTTCCAGCACAACCCCGAACCGCTTGAAAAGAACCTCGGTGACATCATGAACTTAATGAAAGGTGGAAAGGCCGATGTAGCTTTTGTTGTAGACCCCGATGTTGACCGTCTGGCAATGATCTGCGAGAATGGCGTAATGTACGGTGAAGAATATACATTGGTTACTGTTGCCGACTATGTACTGAAACATACCCCCGGTAACACTGTTTCTAATTTAAGCTCTACCCGTGCTTTGCGTGATGTAACTCGCAAGTATGGAATGGAATACAGCGCTTCTGCCGTAGGCGAAGTAAATGTGGTAACGAAGATGAAAGCAATCAATGCTGTTATCGGTGGTGAGGGAAATGGTGGAGTAATTTATCCTGCCAGTCACTACGGACGTGATGCATTGGTAGGCATCGCATTATTCCTTAGCCATCTGGCTCACGAAGGAAAGAAGGTTAGCGAGCTCCGTGCTACTTATCCTCCTTACTTCATTGCTAAAAACCGTGTAGACTTGACTCCGGAAATCGATGTAGATGCTATCCTTGCAAAAGTAAAGGAAATCTATAAGAACGAAGAAATCAACGATATCGACGGTGTGAAAATTGACTTTGCTGACAAATGGGTACATTTGCGCAAGAGTAATACAGAACCGATCATCCGTGTGTATAGTGAAGCTTCTACCATGGAAGCTGCCGAAGAAATCGGTCAGAAGATAATGGATGTGATTAATGAATTAGCAAAATAATATCCTGTAAAATAGGATTTTATTTATAACATTTGAGTCTCGTATATCATAAAGATAACTGAATAAGTTGTCTCATTGATATACGAGACTTTTTATTAGGATGATATCCACTGAATGATAATAGTTACTCTTCTCCTTGAGAATTAACAATAAAGTTTCTTTTGATTAAGTCTAAACTTCCTTTCGTCTAATAGTAAACTTCTCTTTTGTTATTTACAAACTTAAAATGAAAGCTTCATTTTTATAAATGCAAGCTTTGTTTTTAAAAACGGAACCTTTGTTTTTATAAATGAAGCTTGCATTTATAGATTGGAAGGGATGAAAGGCAACTTTACTGTTAATAAAAAGAAAGTTTGGACTTAATCAAGAGCAACTTTTCTATTAATAGATTACATGAGAAGTAAGCAGTGTTGAGAGAGAAGTAATCAACAAAGCTTACTTCTCTGCGTCGTTAGCATAGATACACCACAAGAATATCAATTGGTATACAACTTTATAGGTCTTATATCAATGATAAACACATGGCTTAAATATGCATATTGATAAACGTACGGCATGAAAATAAAACTGATTGCATTATTTATAATGATGAGATCATTGAAAAATGGAAGAGGCAGACTCTTAGATTGTGTGAACTTAGTAGTGAAGTAATTGTTGAAAAATAGAGGTACTTGATAAAATAGAGTTGCATTTTCCGTATAAAAACGTATCTTTGTGTAAAGAGAATCAAAGACATCGATTATTAATGGCTATTTTCTTTCGCACTGCGAAACAAAACATATAAGCGATTGCCTGATATTTAATAGATGATATTAATGATTAACACAATGAAAATGCGCTTGATTTTTCCTTTTGTTCTATTGATTTATTCATTGATCTGTCAGGCAGATGGTGGTAAAGATTCATATATCTTCCGGAAAGTAGATTATCAGCAAGGATTATCTAATAGCGCTGTGCTTTGTCTTTTTCAAGACAATACAGGGTTGATGTGGTTCGGTACTTACGATGGAGTCAATTGTTATGACGGCAGAAGCATGGAAGTTTTCCGTTCCGATTTTTCAGCTCCCAAGGCTTTGAGTAACAACGTAATCCATTCTATTCAGCAGGCGGATAATAATTGTTTGTGGATTTCTACTCATTTGGGGATTAATCGTCTTTCACAGAATTCACGGCAAGTTGTCGGATATTATGACTTTACAGATGATTATTATCTACATTCCAATTCTAAAGGAAACACATGGGTGGTGAGTCATGGTGGAATTTTCTACTATAATACATCTTATAAACGATTTGTACAGATTAAGAATCTGAAAGTACCCGTAGAGGATATGGATAAACGGGCGTTCGTAACGGATGATGGTGTTTTGTGGATTTTCACCCAACAAACAGGGGAGCTGTTACAGGTTTCGCAGGATGCTTTTGATTGTGACACATTATCAATTCATTCAACTGTTTCATCTACTAATTTTCATGCGAAACCTATTGAAGATGTCTTTTATCAGAATGGCGTTCTCTGTTTTATCGATAGTGAGCATGATCTTTATGTTTATGATATTTCCCGACAATCTAAAATTTATATTCGTAACCTTTCTTCATTAGTGCAGAAGAATGGAACTATTGCAGGAATAGCCCTTTTCTATGAAGATATTATTATTGGTTTTCGAACGAATGGGTTAGTCCGTCTCCGTACTTCACAAAAATATAAAGAAGAAGTGGTCGACCGGAATGTACGTATATATAGTATTTATCGAGATCCTCATCAGAATGTCTTATGGGTTGCTTCGGACGGACAAGGAACGATTATGTATGCTAAGAAATATTCTATTGCCACCAATTTGATGCTCAATCAACTGTCATCTAACTTAAGCAGGCAGGTACGTTCTGTTATGACAGACAATAGTGGTGGGCTATGGTTCGGGACGAAAGGTGATGGACTGCTGCATATACCGGATTATCGTGAGAATGAGGAGGCTTCTGCCGTTACAGTTTACTCTCCTGAAGGAAAGCAAAATGTTGTGTCTTATATACGATGGAATAAAGAATTTCCCGTTTATAAATTGGTTCAAAGCCGTTATATGGATGGCTTTTGGATAGGATCTGGAGATCCGGGACTATTTTACTATTCTTTTGAAGACAAAGCTTTGCATTCTGTGGAGAATCTGCCGGCACAACCCACCGAGATACATGGCATTTATGAGGAAAATGATAGTGTACTTTATGTGGTGACAGCCGGTTCCGGTTTTCATAAATTAATACTTGAGAAGCAGGCAGGTACCATTCGTTTCAAGTCGCAGAAAAGTTATCATTTTTTTCACGGTCAGCGAGAAATTACGATGTTCTATCCAATGTTGCCCGAAGGGGATTCTATTTTGTGGCTTGGCAGTCGGGAGAAAGGACTCGTACGGTTTGATAAGCGGACTGAAGAATATAAAGTGATTTCTTTGAAAGAAATGCTTCATAAGTCGGTAGACGATGTGCTCAGCCTGTATCGGACCAAAGAAGGGTTGTTATATGTAGGGACAACATCAGGATTGGTATGTCTGAATTCTAATGGAAAACAGATGAAAGCTACCTATATCGGACGGGAGCAAGGTTTGCTCAATGATATGATTCATGGTGTACTTGAAGATGAGAACGGACTCTTATGGCTTGGTACGAATCGGGGGCTGATTAAATACAATCCGATAAATGGCTCATCACATGCCTACTTTTACAGTGCAGGTGTTCAAATCGGTGAGTTTAGCGATGATGCTTATTACATGTGTCCATATACACAGGAGCTTTTTTTCGGTGGGATTGACGGGTTACTTTATCTGGATAAAGAGGTGCAGGCTGCTCCGGAATTTTATCCGGATATTTTGTTACGTAAGTTGACTGTTGGACATACGCAAGTGGTTCAGGGGGATGGAGATTACTATACAGACGATGGTAAGGCATTACAGTTGAAGGGGACGGAGGTTTCATTTGCACTTTCTTTTGTTGTTCCGGATTTTTTATCAGGAGAAGATATAGAATATTCTTACCAGTTGGAAGGATATGATAAGGATTGGACCTCTTTTAGTAGTATTAATGAAGCCTCATATACAGGAGTGCCGGCAGGTGATTATATCTTTAAGGTACGCTATAAGAGGGATGTATTTGATACGGAATATCGGCATTTTTCTATTCCGGTATATATCCTTTCTCCCTGGTATCGATCGGTGGCGGCTTATTTTGTTTATTTGGTCATTTTCTTGTTGCTGTTAGGGTACGTGATATATTTACTACGTAAAAACTATCTTCAGGAACGGATGATGAAAACACTGATGGGGACAGAAAGTTGCCGGAAATCCGAGACTGTATATACAAACCGTAGGATGCTTGAAGATTTTACTCTTATTTATAATTATTGTGACCAATTGCGTGCAGAGAATCTTTCTTATGAGCAATGTCTTGAGAAAGTGTCACTGATACGCGAAACTGTGATGAACGCACTTCTTAATCCTGACGCTCTGTTTTTGGAAGAACTTAAACAATTCTTTCCGGATCGGTTTATTGTTTCTGCACGTATGAGTATACAGGGAGTTTCTCAAGAGGTGTTACGTACGTTGGAAGAACAAGGGATTGATCATTCTTCTATATCGTCAATGATTCCGGAACACTTAACATTTCCAGTTTACAAGAATGCATTATACAGTATTCTTTATTGCTGCTATCTCCGGATTACTGAAATGAAAGGTACTCATGGCGTAATAGTAGAAATGTCAGAACAGGATGGTAAGATGCAGCTACATTTTTCTTCTAAAGATGCTACTGCGAAAGCGTTGTATGAATATCTTTCAGATAAAGCTTCTTCAGTGACGGAGAAAGATTCCGATCATGTGTTTGCTGTGCATTTACTTTTAGGTTTTGTACGGTCGGCTTTGGAACGTATTCATGCCGTTCTTCGTTATGATGATGATGAGAGTGGTAGTCGGTTGACGATTATCTTTGAACCGGCAGTCTTGACAGTGGCAGGTGAACAAGGGAAAAAACTGTGCTTTTGTTGGAAGACAGAGATGAAATGACTTGGTTGATTAGTAATTTCCTGGCTGATGAATACGTGGTTCATCAAGTAAAGAGTGTGCAGCTTGCTTTTGACGAAATTCGTCGGTCGGCTCCGGCTCTATTATTAGTGGATATGACAATGTATGCCAATGCTGAAAGTACTTTTATGGAGTATGTTAGCCGGAATCGTACTCTGCTTTCAAAGACAGCTTTTATTCCATTGTTAACCTGGAAAGTTGGTTCGGCCATTCAGCGGGAACTGATCTTGTGGTCTGATTCTTATATTGTACTTCCTTATGATATATTATTCTTGCGGGAAGTTGTCCATAATGCTATTTATGGAAAGCGGGAAGCGAAGCAGATATATATGGAGGAACTGGGAGATTTGGCGGGACAGATTGTCTGTACAACTACCGAACAAGCTGATTTTATTCGCAAATTGTTAAAGGTGATTGAAGAAAACCTGGACAAGGAAGAACTGGGCTCAACGTTGATCGCTGATCGTATGGCAATGAGTTCCCGTCAGTTCTATCGTAAATTCAAGGAAATCTCCAATACTGCTCCCGGTGATTTAATAAAGAGTTACCGTATGGAAAAGGCAGCCCGCCTGTTACTTGATGAAGAACTTTCTATTCAAGATGTTATTATGGAGGTCGGTATTTCCAGCCGGTCTTATTTTTATAAAGAGTTTACCCGTCGGTTCGGGATGACACCGAAAGATTATCGGGAACAGCGAAAGGTATGCTGATTGTCAGGTTAAATTCTTTCGTATAGGTGATTAGTTGGGAAACATTATTATTTATTTGTTTGTCACAACCTTGTGCTCTAAATCCCTTTTGTTGATTTTATTATGTTGATTATTAGTGTGTTAATCTGTGCTCTAATTTACCATTCTGTGCTTTAAATATGTGTCTTTATTTTGCCGTTTTTTTGGCAAGGTAGAGCATTGGACTTTTATTCGAATAGCCTTTATTTGCAACAATCTTTTTAAAGGGAATTAACCTTATTACTAATCAAATTTAAAGGAATTATGAATGAAAAACTAAAGTATCTTACCTTATTTGTAATAGGTATGATGTTGAGTTTGGGCATGAATGCTCAATCTGTAAAATCAATCTCCGGTACGGTAACCGATGATCAGGGAGAGGCGGTTATCAGTGGTACGGTGAAAGTTAAAAACGGTAGTACAGGAACAATCACTGACATTAACGGTAAATACACTCTCTCTGTTCCTTCCAATGCCACCTTGGTGTTTTCGTATATTGGTTATATCACACAAGAATTTAAAGTCTCGGAATTAAAGAGTAATGTTCTGAACGTAGTTCTGCAATCGGATACGAAAGCACTGGACGAAGTAGTCGTTGTAGGTTATGGTACCATGCGCAAATCAGACTTGACGGGTTCCATTTCCACAGCCAAAGGTAAAGACATGCTGAAAGCACAATCATTCAATGCGCTTGACGGATTGAAGGGTAAAGTGGCCGGTGTGAATATCTTCTCTAATACCGGTCAGCCGGGTGGAGAATCACGTGTCATCATTCGTGGTATTTCTACTATCAACGCATCGGCATCACCGCTGTACGTAGTAGATGGAGTGGTGATGTCAAACTTCGAATTGCTTAATCCGAATGATATCGAATCTATCGAAGTATTGAAAGATGCTTCCTCTGCTGCCATCTATGGTGCCCGTGGTGCGAATGGTGTTATCATGGTGACTACCAAGCGCGGTAATGCAGGAAAAGGAGTCCATGTTTCCTATGATGGTTCATTGTCTATCGGTAAGATGGCTAGAAAATAGATGTAATGGATGCTAACGAATGGATGTCTACCTTCAAGCAGGGATTGGAAAATGCCAACGAATTTCAAGGCAAGAACTTCACAACTGATCTGTCACAGATATTCACAGACGAACGTTTGTTCAATGCAGACGGTTCTCCGAAATATAATACCAACTGGCAGGATGAAGCATCCCGCACTGCCATCTCTCATAACCATCAGATCAGTATCCAACGTACAGGAGAAGGATCTTCTATCGGAGCATTCATCAATTATACCGATCAACAGGGTATTTTGTTGAATTCCTACTTCAAACGTATCAATGCAAAATTGGCGTATGATGACAAACCGACTGATTGGCTGTCTACTTCCGTTAATTTATTAGTAAATCATACTTGGGGTAATAGAACTTCTGATAACCCTTACGGACAAGGCGCATTGCGTACAATGATCGAACAGTTGCCTTTTCTTACCGGTTAAGCTGGATGGTGAATATACGCAGACGAACATTATTAATACAAGCTCTATTCTCAATAATCAGACTGATCCTAATAGCGGAAAACAAGGATTCAGCCCGGAAGGTGTAGGTAATCCCGTTGAGTTGCTCGAACGGATGCAGGCTATGCAATATCGTACGCAGATTTTTGGTAATGCTGCTTTGACTTTCCATCTCATGAAAGGATTGGATTTGAAGACCCAGTTCGGTATCGACTACCACAATAATCGTGATGCTAACTATACGCCGTTCACTCCGCGTCCGATGATTAATCAAAGTTCCGAGGGAGCAGCTTCTGCAAATAACTCCAACTCTTTGTATTGGCAGGAAGAAACCTATTTGACTTATGTGAAAGATATAAACAAACATCACATTAATGCAATGGCGGGTATGTCTTGGCAAGAGTATAATTATACCAAATTCGAAGCTTCCGACAGTAAGTATATTGATGACTTCTACGGATATTATAATTTAGGTTCCGGAACGAACCGTCCTTCTGTAGGCAATGATTACGACAAGTGGGCGATGAACTCTTATTTCTTGCGTCTGGCATATTCTTATGACAACAAGTATATGGCTACCGTAACCGGTCGTTATGATGGCTCTTCCAAATTCGGACAGAACAATAAATATGCATTTTTCCCGTCAGTCGGCTTGGGTTGGATGATTTCTAATGAAGACTTTTTAAAAGATAACTCATTGATTAGCAAACTAAAATTGCATACTTCTTACGGTGTGACAGGTAATTCGGAAATTGGTACATATAAATCATTGGCTACGGTGAGCCAGTCGAATACGATCATTGGTGATGCTCTGCACGTAGTGTCTTATCTGGACAATATGCCTAATCCGGACCTGAAATGGGAAAAGACAGGACAGTGGGACTTAGGATTCGAGTTGGGTTTATTCAATAACAGACTGAATTTCGATATTTCCTATTATTATAAGTATACTTCGGATTTGTTGCTCGACCGTCCGGTTCCTGAATCAACAGGTTACTCTTCCATTATGGATAATATTGGAGCCGTTTCCAATCGTGGTTTAGATATTCTGGTTACAGCATATCCTATTCAGACACATGATTTCCAGTGGACTTCCACTCTTAATTTAGGTTTCAACAAAAACCGTGTAGAGAAGTTGGATGAAAGTGCATCTGTTGATCCTGTCACCGGTAAGCGTCAGATTACAACCGATGGTTTTGTGGGTTACGATATGTTGATTCGTGAAGGTGAAGAGCTTTCTTCTTTCTATGGTTATAAGCGCGCCGGTATTTACGATGGTATTCCGTCTAACTGGGATCCGGAGACAATGAACATACCTTCCACTATCGGTGAAAAGGTAACTTATAAGAAACGCGAAATTATTGGTAACGGATTGCCTGACTGGATGGGCTCATTTATCAATACCTTCAATTATAAAGGTTTCGATTTGACTTTAGACTTCCAGTTTACATGGGGGGTAGACGTGATGCAAGAATATTATCACTCTACTGTAGCCCGTTTCCTGACTAATGGTATAGACCGTCTTTATAAGGAAGCATGGCATCCAACTCTCAATCCGTCGGGTAAAGAACAGGCAATTCGTCTGAATAACTTTGGTCAGGGAGCTAATAACCAGGCAGATGATGACTGGGTTTGCAATGGTTCTTATTTGCGTTGTAACATGATTCAGCTCGGATATACCTTCAATCCAACACTGATTAAGAAGATCGGTCTGTCTTCATTGCGTTTGTATGCGAATGTGAATAACGCGTTCCTGATTACTTCTAAGGACTATAACGGATACGATCCGGATAACTCATCTCGTTTAGGTGACAACAAATGGGGGGCTAACCGCCAATTCTTCACCTATCCGCGTCCGAGAACGTTTACGTTCGGTCTTAATGTAGCATTTTAATTCACCGTTATAAAAACCATAAGAATTATGAAACTATTAAAAGTATATATATCTGCATTTTGTATGTGTTCACTTTCTGTGTTGCTGAATTCATGCGACGATTTCCTGAAAGAAGAACCATTGGATATGAAATCATCTGACCAATTCTGGAAGACGAAAGCTGATGCGGAGTCGGGTGTGAACGCATTGTATTTCGGTGGTGTACCTTATTTACACAACACTGATGTAGGCGGTGGCTGGACTCCTAAAGCGACAATGTGGGGTGGTATTGTGTCCGGATTGTACGTTGATAAGCGTAAGGATAGAACATTTACTACGGCATCCGAAGGGTGTAACTTCAATATTGAATCTTTTGATGATATTGCAATGAAATACTGGCATGAGTTTTATAAAGGTATTTCACGTGCCAACTTTGTTATAGCCAATATTCCGACAATGACCGGGGTGCTGGATGAAGCTACTATTAATAATTATGTGGCTCAAGGTAAATTCTTCCGTGCATACGGATATTTTTGGCTGGTCAAAGAATTTGGTGGTGTTCCTTATATTTCAGAACCTTACACATCTACAGAAGGTATGTACAAAGAACGTCTTTCTGCTGAAGAGGTTTATAAGAAAATTGAAGCCGACTTGCTGGATATTGTCAACGGGGATGCATTGCCGAATAAAACGTTCTATGAAAATGGCTGTTATGTTACCAGAGCAATGGCGCAGACTTTGCTGGCACAAGTTTATCTACAATGGGCTGGTGCACCGTTAAACGGGGGGGCAGACTATTATGGAAAAGCTGCACAGATGGCATTGAAAGTGATTAATGATAGTCCTCACGAACTTATTCATCCGAATGGAACGACTGATGATTTGAACTCTGCGTATAATGTGATTAAGACAACGAAAGAATCTGCTGAAATCATTTATGCTAAAGAATACAATTACACCAATTATAGTGTAGGTAACTCTTATGCTTGCCGTTCTATCGGAACAGATGCTTTCCAGTGGGGAGTGTTCCATCCGGGAGGAGACGTGCTGTATAATGCATACCTTCCCTGTGATATGTTGCTTAACAGCTATGCCTCTAATGATATTCGAGGACATGAGAAACAGTTCTTCTTTAAGCAATATACCGATGCTGAAGGAAAGACTTATACTTTGAACAATGCAGGCAACTGGGCGTGGTTTGATGAAAATGCTTTGATTAGCGGTCACGACGGTGATTATAATATGCCAGTATTCCGTTTTGCGGAAGTCTTGCTGATTGCAGCCGAAGGTCTGGCACGTACAAATCATGAAGATAATGCTGTCGGTGGAGCTAAATATTATCTCAATCAAGTGCGTAAACGTGCTGGATTGGCAGATGAGACGGCTACAGGAAACGATTTAATACAATCGATTTTGACTGAACGTTTGCATGAGTTACCGTTGGAATTTAAGATTTGGGATGACATTCGCCGTACTCGTTTGTATCCGGAAGCATCTACAGAATCAGGAAAATTGAAATGGACTGCTCTTGCATCGGCTCAAATCCAAAACAAGCCAGATGGAAGCACAAGAGCCGGTGCCATTCCTGAATATGCTTTGTTATGGCCTATCCCGTTAGATGAAATTCAGGCTAATCCTGCGTTGGAAGGACATCAGAACCCGGGATGGAATTAATTAGGTAATAATAAATATTTGTTTCTGATAGAATTGGAGAGAGGGTAAAGGCTAATTATCCTCTCTCTATTGCTTAAACGGTTAGTCTTTCGGTTGTACTCTCGTTGACGCTCGTATCCTTTGGTTGACCACATGCTATTTTTCTTATTTTGGCGTATCAGAGGACGGATAATTGCAGAAAGATGCTTTAATTTGTAACGTAAATAAAAAGACTTGATAATTTAATTAATAGCTTAATTCGTAGACCATGAATAAAAGAAACTACTATCTATCGCAATAGCCCTGCTATTGGGAGCTTCCTCTACCTTTGCGCAAAAGCAACCGGTAGACTATGTGAATCCTTTAATGGGAACTGATTCGAAAATATCACTATCTAATGGGAATACATATCCTGCCATCGCGTTGCCTTGGGGAATGAACTTCTGGATGCCACAAACCGGAAAGATGGGTGACGGTTGGGCTTACACTTATGCATCCGACAAAATCAGAGGTTTCAAGCAAACCCATCAGCCTAGTCCGTGGATCAATGACTACGGTCAGTTCTCAATCATGCCGATGACTAAACAGTTGAAGATCGATCAGGACAGTCGTGCTTCCTGGTTCTCTCATAAGGCAGAGAAAGCCACTCCTTATTATTATAGTGTTTATTTGTCAGAGTATGACATGACAACTGAAATAGCTCCGACGGAACGTTGTGCATATTTCCGTTTCACTTTCCCTGAAACCTCCGATGCCTATGTGGTGGTAGATGCTTTCGACCGCGGTTCGTATGTGAAGGTGATTCCCGAAGAAAATAAAATAGTTGGTTATACGACACGCAATAGTGGCGGTGTTCCTCAAAAACTTTAAAAATTACTTTGTGATAGAGTTCGACAAGCCTTTTACTTTCAATAAAGTATGGGCAGACTATCATTTGGTTGAAACACATCTCGAACTACAATCCAATCACGTGGGTGCTGCTATCGGATTTTCGACGAAAAAAGGAGAACAAGTGCATGCAAAAGTGGCATCCTCATTCATCAGCCCCGAACAGGCGGAACTGAACTTGAAGGAAATTGGTAATAAGACTTTTGAACAGACAAAAGAGGCCGGTCGTAAGGCATGGAACAATGTCTTGGGGCGTATCAAGGTTGAAGACAGCGATGAGAACCGTATGCGTACGTTCTACTCTTGCTTGTATCGTTCGGTGTTGTTTCCCCGTATGTTTTACGAGGTAAACGGTAAGGGAGAAACTGTGCATTACAGCCCCTATAATGGTGAAATCCGTTCGGGATATATGTTTACCGACACTGGATTCTGGGATACTTTCCGTTGCTTGTTTCCATTTGTTAATTTGATATATCCTTCAATGGGTGAGAAGATGCAGGAAGGCCTGTTGAATACCTATCTTGAAAGTGGATTCTTTCCAGAATGGGCAAGCCCGGGCCATCGTGGTTGTATGGTTGGGAACAATTCAGCTTCTGTAGTGGCGGATGCCTTCATGAAGAATGTAACCAAAGCGGATGCAGAAAAAATGTACGAAGGCCTACTGAAAGGGGCCAATAGCGTACATCCGAAAGTTTCTACTACCGGACGCCGTGGATATGAATATTATAACAAACTGGGCTATGTGCCATACGATGTGAAAATTAATGAGAATGCGGCACGCACATTGGAATATGCATACGATGACTGGTGCATTTACCGTATGGGTGAAAAATTAGGCCGTCCGGCAGAAGAACTGGATGTTTATAAGAAAAGGAGTCAGAACTACCGTAATCTGTTCGATCCGGAAACTAAGTTGATGCGGGGAAAGAATTCTGACGGAACTTTCCAGACTCCTTTCAACCCTTTTAAATGGGGAGATGCCTTTACGGAAGGAAATAGTTGGCATTATACATGGTCGGTATTCCACGATGTACAAGGACTGGTTGATCTGATGGGCGGCAAGAAGATGTTTGTCAGTATGCTTGATTCTGTGTTCAATCTTCCTCCTGTATTTGATGATAGCTATTATGGAGGAGTGATTCACGAGATTCGTGAAATGGAAATTGCTAACATGGGTAACTATGCACATGGCAACCAACCTATCCAGCACATGATCTACTTGTATAACTATGCCGGCGAACCGTGGAAAGCCCAATATTGGTTGCGTGAGACGATGAACCGCCTCTATCTTCCTACTCCGGACGGTTATTGTGGAGATGAAGATAATGGACAGACTTCGGCTTGGTATGTATTTACTGCATTGGGTTTCTATCCGGTATGTCCGGGCAGCAATGAATATGTAATGGGAGCTCCTTACTTCAAGAAAGCAACGATTACACTGGAGAACGGCAAGAAACTGGAAATCTCCGCCCCGAAGAATAACGATGATAATCGTTATATTCGTTCATTGAATTATAATGGCAAGAATTATACAAAGAATTATCTGAACCATTTCGATCTGTTGAAAGGCGGTCGTCTGGTGTTTGATATGGATAACAAACCGAATAAGGGAAGAGGTATCAACGAATCAGACTTCCCGTATTCATTCTCTCGTGACGCAAAGTAAGCTGATATGAATAATTTGAGAAAGAAAGTATTGATGATGACTATGGCGGCAGCAACTTTGTCCGCCATAGCCCAACAGCCGGTAGACTATGTGAATCCGATTATCGGGACCAATGGGATGGGGCACACTTTTCCCGGTGCTTGCACTCCTTTCGGATGGGTACAGTTGAGTCCGGACACAGACACAATTCCGCATAATGTAAATGGAGCTTATCAGAAAAATGCCTACGAGTATTGTGCCGGTTACCAATATAGGGACAAGACCATTGTTGGCTTCAGTCACACTCATCTTAGTGGTACGGGACATTCTGACTTGGGAGACATCTTGTTGATGCCTGCTGTTGGCGATGTGAAGTTAAATCCCGGTCGGGCGGATTATCCGGAAGAGGGATACCGTTCACGTTTTGACCATGCTACAGAAAAAGCTGTTCCCGGATATTATGAAGTGATACTGGACGATTATGGCATTAAGGCCCAACTGACAGCAACACAACGGACGGGTATACATAAATATACCTTCCCGAAAGGAAAAGATGGTCATTTGATTTTGGATCTGGTGCATGGTATTTATAATTATGACGGCAAAGTTCTATGGGCCAATTTGAGAGTCGAAAACGATACTCTGTTGACCGGATATCGTATCACCAATGGATGGGCGCGTACGAATTATACCTATTTTGCTATCTCTTTGTCACAGCCGATTAAAGACTACGGATATAAGGATAAGGAAAAAGTATTGTACAATGGCTTTTGGCGTCGTTTTAAGTTGGAAAAGAACTTCCCCGAAATCACAGGTCGAAAAATCGTGGCTTACTTTAACTTCGATACCGCTAACAATTCGGAACTGGTTGTAAAAGTGGCATTGTCGGCAGTCAGTACGGAAGGGGCCATTAAGAATCTGCATGCCGAGGCTTCCGGAAAGAGTTTCGAACAGTTGGCGGAAGCTGCTCGTACAGATTGGAATAGTGAACTGAAGCATTTCGAGATCGAAGGTACGCCCGATCAGAAAGCAATGTTCTATACTTCTCTTTACCACACCATGATTAATCCGTCTGTGTATATGGATGTAGACGGTTCCTATCGTGGGCTGGATCATAACATACACCGGGCGGAAGGATTCACCAACTATACTATATTTTCCCTTTGGGATACCTATCGTGCGGAACATCCTTTCCTGAATCTGGTGAAACCGGGACGCAATGCGGATATGGTGGAATCCATGATTAAACATGAGCAACAAAGCGTGCACGGAATGTTGCCGATATGGAGTCTGATGGGAAATGAAAACTGGTGTATGAGCGGTTATCATGCTGTGTCTGTACTGGCGGATGCAATAACCAAAGGCGTCTTTTCGAATGTGGATGAGGCATTGGCGGCAATGGTCAGTACATCCACCGTTCCGTATTATGAAGGTATAGCTGATTATATGAAGCTGGGATATATTCCGCTTGACAAAAGTGGTACAGCAGCTTCTTCTACTTTGGAGTATGCATACGACGATTGGACTATCTATCAGACAGCTTTGAAGGCAGGTAACAAGGAAATAGCGGAGACTTACCGAAAGCGTGCCCTCAATTATCGTACTATCTATGATACAAGTATTGGTTTTGCACGTCCCCGTTATAGTGACGGTTCTTTCAAGAAAGAGTTTGATGTATTGCAAACCTATGGTGAAGGTTTTATTGAAGGCAATTCATGGAATTTCTCTTTTCATGTGCCACACGATGTATTTGGCATGATCGACTTGATGGGAGGAGAAGGGACGTTCGTGCAGAAATTGGATGAACTGTTCTCCATGCATCTGCCGGAGAAGTACTATGAGCATAATGAGGATATTACTGAAGAATGTTTGGTCGGCGGATATGTGCATGGTAATGAACCGAGCCACCATGTTCCTTATCTATATGCGTGGACTTCCCAGCCGTGGAAATCACAGTACTGGCTGCGTGAGATTCTGAATAAGATGTATAAGAATGATATTAACGGATTGGGTGGAAATGATGATTGCGGACAGATGTCAGCATGGTACCTTTTCTCCGTGATGGGCTTCTATCCGGTTTGTCCTGGTACAGACCAGTATGTATTGGGAGCGCCCTACCTGCCTTATCTGAAGATGACGCTTCCTAATGGAAAGACATTGGAGATCAAAGCGCCGGGTGTCAGCGACAAGAAACGTTACGTGCAGTCGCTGAAATTGAACGGTAAGGTATACGACAAGATGTACATTACACATGAAGACATTTTGAAAGGAGGCGTGCTTGAATTCAAGATGGGGGCGTCACCTAACAAACGTCGCGGATTATCACCGGAGGATAAACCTTATTCATTAACTAACGGAATCAACGAATAATCAATAAAGGAGTATGAAAAAGATACATTTAATCTATGCAGCCTGCCTGCTGGTAGGTATGGGGGCTTGTGCTGCAAGTGTGCAAAAACAGGTGAAGGATAATTCTGATGTATGGAAAGAGTACAATACAGGTGCTGTATTGTTTGAGGATAAAGCACCGGAAACGCTGGGATCGGACATTTACCACCGGATCATTCCCGATGCTGAATCGTATATCAAGGAACAGGCACGTACTGTATTAGCTACTCTTTACAATTCTCCGGAAGATAGTATTCCCGCAGTGCACAAGATACATTATACTTTGGAAGATATCAACGGTATTTCTGCTAAAGGCGGTGGCAATGGTGATGTGACGATTTTCTACAGTACACGTCATATTGAAAAATCTTTTGCAGCGAATGATACGGCAAAGTTGTTTTTCGAAACGCGCGGGGTGCTCTTGCATGAACTGACGCACGCATATCAGCTGGAACCGCAGGGAATTGGTTCTTATGGAACCAATCGTGTGTTCTGGGCATTTATCGAGGGAATGGCAGATGCTGTGCGGGTTGCCAATGGAGGATTTGACGGACCGAATGCCCGTCCGAAAGGTGGAAATTATATGGACGGATACCGTACGGCGGGTTATTTCTTCGTGTGGTTACGTGACAACAAAGATCCTGAATTCCTGCGTAAGTTTAACCGGAGTACATTGGAGGTTATCCCTTGGTCGTTTGATGGAGCTATCAAGCATGTTTTAGGAGACGAATATAATATTGATGAACTGTGGCATGAATATCAAGTTGCGGTAGGTGATATACAAGCATAATAATGTAAATATGGTGAGTGTAATGGGTAAAAGAGGATTGTTTTTAGTATGGCTGTGCCTGGTGAGTATTTTGCCAGGCATGGCTCAAACCGAGAAACTGATTGATTATGTGAATCCATTTGTGGGAACAGATGGTTATGGTAATGTGTATCCGGGTGCGCAGATTCCTTTCGGAGGAATTCAGATGAGTCCGGACACGGATAGTAAATACTATGATGCGGCTTCCGGTTATAAATATAATCATTCCACCTTGTTGGGGTTCAGTCTGACTCATTTAAGCGGGACTGGTATACCTGATTTGGGAGACTTCTTGTTTATTCCCGGAACAGGAGAGATGAAACTGGATCCGGGGACACGTGAGGAGCCGGAAAAGGGATACCGTTCACGTTATTCTCATGAAAAGGAATGGGCATCACCTAATTATTATGCGGTAGAACTGTCAGATTATGGAGTAAAGGCTGAAATGACGTCAGGAGTACGTAGTGGTATGTTTCGCTTCACCTATCCTCAATCGGATAAAGCTTTTATAATGATCGATATGAACCATACTTTATGGCAATCTTGTGAATGGGCGAATCTGCGCATGGAAAATGATTCTACCATCACCGGATATAAACTGGTAAAAGGCTGGGGACCGGAACGGCATATTTATTTCACGGCTACTTTCTCTAAAAAGTTGACCGGCTTGCGCTTTATGCAGAATAAGAAACCGGTGATTTACAATACCTCCCGGTTTCGTAGCAGCTATGAAGCTTGGGGAAAGAATCTGATGGCTTGCATCTCTTTTGATACAAAAGCCGGAGAGGAAGTGATTGTAAAAACTGCTATTTCATCGGTCAGCACAAACGGGGCAAAGAACAATATGGCGGAACTTGCCGGACTCGCTTTCGATGAACTGAAAGCTAAAGGAGAAGCACTGTGGGAAAAAGAACTTGGAAAATATACCCTTACTGCTGACCGTAAAACGAAAAGAACATTCTATACGTCGGCTTATCATGCGGCTTTGCATCCGTTCATCTTTCAGGATGCAGACGGGCAGTTTCGAGGATTAGATAAAAATATAGAAAAAGCCGAAGGATTTACCAACTATACGGTATTCTCTCTTTGGGATACCTACCGGGCTTTGCATCCCTGGTTCAATCTGGTGCAGCAGGAAGTGAATGCCGATATTGCCAATTCCATGTTGGCTCATTATGATAAAAGTGTGGAGAAAATGCTGCCTGTCTGGTCGTTTTATGGAAATGAGACTTGGTGTATGATTGGTTATCATGCAGTTTCCGTATTGGCTGACATGATTGTGAAGGGAGTAAAAGGGTTCGATTACGAACGTGCGTATGAGGCTATGAAGACCACGGCGATGAATCCGAATTATGACTGTTTGCCGGAATATCGTATGATGGGATATGTGCCTTTCGATAAAGAGGCGGAATCAGTATCTAAAACATTGGAATATGCGTATGATGATTATTGCATGGCACAGGCTGCCAAGGCTTTGGGTAAAGAGGATGATTATCGTTATTTCTTGAATCGTGCACTCTCTTATCAGACTTTGATTGATCCGGAAACGAAGTATATGCGTGGCAAGGACAGTCAGGGAAACTGGCGTACACCGTTTACTCCGGTGGCTTATCAGGGTCCCGGATCTGTAAATGGATGGGGGGATATTACGGAAGGCTTTACTGTACAATATACCTGGTACGTACCACAAGATGTACAAGGGTATATGAACGAAGCTGGCGAAGACTGGTTCCGCAACCGGTTGGATGAACTGTTCACAGTAGAGTTGCCGGATGACATTCCGGGAGCACATGATATTCAAGGCCGTATCGGAGCTTATTGGCATGGAAATGAACCTTGCCATCATGTAGCGTATCTTTATAATTACTTGAAAGAACCTTGGAAATGTCAGAAGTGGGTACGGACGATTGCTGAACGTTTCTATGGCGATACTCCAGATGCATTAAGTGGCAATGACGATTGTGGGCAGATGTCGGCTTGGTATATGTTCAATTGCATTGGCTTTTACCCGGTGGCTCCTTCAAGCAATATGTATAACATCGGTTCTCCTTGCGTTGAGGCAATAACAGTTCGGATGAGTAACGGAAAAGTTATTGAAATGGTAGCAGATAATTGGTCGCCGAAGAATGTGTATGTAAAGGAATTGTATGTGAATGGCAAGAAGCATGACAAATCTTATTTGAAATATGAGGATATACGTGATGGCGTGAAACTACGTTTTGTCATGAGCAGTAAACCGAATTATAAGCGTGCGGTATCGGATGAAGCGGTAGCTCCTTCTTTGTCGTTGCCCGGAAAGACAATGAAATATCAGGTAAATTTAATGAAAACGGGTATATCAAACCAGTGAAAATGACTTTTGAAGGAGTATTACCCAGTCCGTTTGATAGTACGAAGTGATGTTTTTATTACATTTGCCATTGTAAAACGATTATTAATTAAATATCTAAACCATGAGAAGATATTTCCTGTTAGTTGTGTGTTTGTGCTTGGCATCACTACTTCGTGCACAGAATAAGTTAGAGTTAATTTCTCCCAATGGAGAGCTGAAAGTGTCCTTGAATCTCTCGGATAAAATCTATTATAGTATAGATTATAACGGAGATGTATTGTTGAAAGACAATACCCTTCAGTTGACATTGAGGAATCAGGTGTTGGGAGAAAATCCCAAACTGCGCCGTCAGAAACGTACGAGTGTCGACGAGCAATTAACTCCTATTGTTCCTTTGAAATATGCGAAAGTCAATAATCGTTATAATCAATTGCTACTGACCTTTAAAGATTATTCAGTAGAATTCCGTGCTTTTGACGATGGAGTTGCTTACCGGTTTATTACCTCACAAAAAGGTGATGTTGAAGTAATGAACGAAGAGTTTGCTATCAACTTCCCGTCGGATTATCTTCTTCACTTGCAACAACCGGGAGGCTTCCATACAGCTTATGAGGAACCTTACACACATGTTCAAAGTAATGCGTGGAAGCCTGAAGAACGGATAGCTGTTTTGCCGGTATTGATTGACACACAAAAAGACTATAAAATATTAATCAGCGAGTCGGATCTGGCTGATTATCCATGTATGTTTCTCAAAGGAACGGGTACGAACGGAGCAATCTCTGTTTTTCCTAAAGCTCCGCTTGCGTTTGCCGAAAACAGTGATCGTAGCGTGAAGATTACTCAAGAAGCTGATTACATTGCTAAAACAAAAGGTACGAGAAATTATCCTTGGCGTTACTTTGTGATAAGTAAAAATGATAAGCAGTTGATTGAGAATACAATGACTTATAAACTGGCTGAAAAGAATCAACTTCAGGATATTTCATGGATTAAGCCGGGACAGGTGAGCTGGGAATGGTGGAATGACGCTTCTCCTTACGGACCGGATGTGAATTTTGTTTCCGGTTATAACTTGGATACTTATAAGTATTACATTGATTTTGCTTCTAAATTTGGTATTCCATATATCATTATGGATGAAGGCTGGGCTAAAAGTACACGTGATCCTTATACGCCTAATCCCAAAGTAGACTTGCACGAGTTGATTCGTTATGGCAAAGAAAAAATGTAGGGATTGTGCTTTGGTTGACATGGTTGACGGTAGAAAACAATTTTGATCTCTTCAAGACTTTCAATGAATGGGGAGTAAAAGGACTTAAGATTGATTTCATGGACAGAAGCGATCAGTGGATGGTCAACTTTTACGAACGGGTAGCCCGAGAAGCAGCCAAACATCATTTGTTTGTCGATTTTCATGGCTCTTTCAAACCTGCCGGACTGGAATATAAATATCCGAATGTATTGTCTTACGAAGGAGTGCGTGGAATGGAACAAATGGGCGGTTGTTATCCGGATAATAGTCTGTATTTACCATTTATGCGTAATGCTGTCGGTCCGATGGATTATACTCCCGGAGCGATGATTAGTATGCAGCCTAATGTGTATCGCTCGGAACGTCCCAATGCTGCAAGTATCGGAACACGCGCTTATCAGTTGGCACTCTTTGTGGTTTTTGAAAGTGGTCTGCAGATGTTGGCGGATAATCCTACTCTTTATTATCGTAATGAAGATTGTACCCGTTTCATTACACAAGTTCCCGTAACGTGGGACGAGACTGTGGCACTGGAAGCTAAAGCGGGTGAATATGTCATTGTAGCAAAACGGAAAGGCGATAAGTGGTTTATAGGAGGAATGACTAACAATGGTAAAAAGGAACGTGAGTTTACCATAAAGTTAGATTTCTTGAATAAAGATCGCTCTTATCAAATGACATCTTTTGAGGATGGTATCAACGCAGGACGTCAGGCGATGGATTATCGTTGCAAGTCATCCCAGGTGAAAGCCGGGGAGCAGCTAACTATAAAGATGGTTAGAAATGGCGGCTTTGCAGCTGTCATTGAATGATGGCACATATTCTAACTTTCCATACGTAAAAATGGAAATCCTCTTTCAATCTATCACCATCCTTCTGAAACGCATTGTTCATCGAGCTTTCAGGGTGGTGATAGATTGTTCTCCACCTATCACCTAATCATTCATCTATCACCGTTTGAAATGAACATGCCTGCATATAAATATAAGCTTGTATGTAAATAGAAGTTTCAACAGGGGATACCTTTGGTTTCAAGGCGGGAAACTTTAGTTTCCATTAGGGGAAACTGCAGTTTCAGAGGCTTGAAACTAAAGTTTCCTCGGTGAGAAACAAAGTGTTTTACTACATGAAACTGTTTGTTTCAAGCGTTGAAACCAATCGTTTCACGGCACGAAACACTTTGTTTTGCTATTTGTTCTAAGAAGGCAATGTCTCGGAATCAACGTTTTCTCTTAGAGAACCACTCTTTAAACTCTGCTACTCGGGCTTTGCTGACAAGTATTTTTTCTTTGATTCCTGAATAATACAAGTTGATGGACAGGCGGCTGTTGAACCATAAGTCAATATCTTTAATAGCTTCTCGCGAAATAAGATATTGGCGGTTAGCCCGAAAGAAAAGAGAAGGATTGAGACACTCCGTAAGTTCATCTAATGTTTGAGAAAAACAGTATTCGGTTTCATCGGTTAAGACTACTTTGACCTGACAGTCCTTAATATAAAACAATTGTATCATATCTACAGAAACGGGTAATAGTTTGTCTCCTTTGGTAGGAATAAGGAAATGACTTTTATAGTTTTCCTGCTTTTGGAGTGAATGTATCAGTTTCAGTAGCTCATTCTCCTGTTGTGGAAAGGGGAACTGGTGTTTGTCAGCAGCATCTTGTAAACCTTGGAGCTTATCGAAAGCGTGTTCTATGTCTTCCTTACCGATGGGTTTTAATAAGTAGTCGATGCTGTTTACTTTAAATGCACGTAACGCATATTCATCATAGGCAGTTGTAAAGATAATCGGACAAGTAATATTGATATGATTGAATATCTCGAAGGCGGAACCATCTGCCAGGTGAATATCCATGAATACCAGTTCCGGCATCGGATGAGAACTGAACCATTCGATAGTGGAACTGATACTATCCAGTATGGTCACGATTTCTCCATTCGGTTTTATTTCATTAAGCAGTGAAGTCAGGTTTCGTACTGCTGCTTTTTCGTCTTCTATAATGACAATCTTCATGGTGATTATTGTTCTAGTTGTGATTTTTCAATCAAAGGAATACAAACTGTAAACTCTCTGTCCTCCGTTATTTGTATATCCCGTTTAAACAAGAGCCTGTATCGCTTGGCAAGGTTGGCAAGTCCGATACCGGTTCCGGAAGTTGCAGTCCATTTGGGCTGAATGTCGTTGCTGATAGACAAATTGCCGTTATCGTCCGTCGTGATATGAATGGTCAACGGCTTCCGGTTGCTGATTTCGTTGTGCTTTACTGCATTCTCAATCAACACTTGCACCGCCATTGGAGGGAGGAGATATTCTTCGTAGGCATTGCTTATCTGTATGTCGAATTGTAGATTGTTCTCAAAACGCATCTTTAATAGAAATATATAAGCGGAAACAAATTCCATTTCTTCCCGGAGACTGACACATTGTGACTCATTACTTTGCAAAGTATACCTTAGTACCCGGGAGAGTTCCTGAATGTAATCCTGCGCTTTATCCTGATTTTCGCGTACCAGCGAACGCAGGGTATTCAGCGAGTTGAACAGCATGTGTGGGTTCAGCTGATTCTTCAGTACTTCATACTGATTGCGGAGATTCTCTGCCTGAAGCTGTTCGTTTTCAATAAGTACCAGTTGCTGCTTGAATATAAGATGAATGATGCAGCAACTACTGGTGACGAGACATGCCACAATGAAATCCCGCAATGGATGCAAATAATGATGTACCATGGCATCGATGGCCGGAATATCAAACGTTCTGTGAAGGAAAACAAAAAACTGTCCTGACAAGTTACTCAATATCCATGTCACGATAAAGGAAAGCAAAATCTTTGTCCCTGTAATTTTAATGGAAGCCTGATTGAAATGAAACAAACGGGTATTGATGGCAAAAAGTAACAATAGCGACAGAAAGGTAAACAGTATTTCGTTTGCCACATCTATAAACTTCATCCCCGGGAATAAGGAATGACTTTCGAAACGGTCGAAAAGAGATACTGATTCAGGAAAATGAATCAGTACAGCAACCGCTAAGGAGATGATGACTGTGGAAAGTATATATTTATCTTTTTTTATTGCTTTGGCTATCATACAACAAAGATAGTGGTAAATTATGAGTTACCGGTTATAAAATGTCAATGCTGTTGTCACAGTTGGTCAATTATTGTTTCTGAATGTGTGCCGTGACATACATACCAGGGCGGAATTGTACATTTTCCTCCTTGATGGAAGCATACACTTCGAGCGAACGATTGGTTTCGTCTACTTTTTGTCCGATGGAAATCACGATACCGTGAAAGGTTTGTGTCCCCATTCCGTTTACCCGAAACTGTACCGGGCTGCCGACTTGTATGTCTGCAAGATCTTTCTCGTAAGTAGTCAGGCAAAGCATCGGGCTGCTTTTATCGATAAGTTCGCAAAGTGCTTCTCCCGGATTGATATATTTGCCGATATTCATCGCTACATTAGCGGCATAACCACTAATGGGGGCTTTGACTTCCAGTAGCGGTTGTATTCCGTTCTTAAGTAATGCCTCCGTTTGAACGCCTAAAAGAGAAAGTTGTGCAGCAGCGGCGTCCTGGCGACTCTTCATGGAGAGAAAGTCCGCTTTACTTTGCTGGAATTTCTTTTGAGAAGCTGCTTGTTCGGCAGACAGATTTTTTTGCCGTTCGTATTCAGCTAAGAGATATTCGGTCTGTGCGTGACTGTCCAGATAAGTTTGTTGCAGGGTGATGAACTCCGGATTCTCTAACGTGGCGATTACACTGTTTGCAGTCACCCATTGCCCTGGAAGCAGAGAAGCCTTTTTTACAATGCCTCCCATGGTTAAAGCAATGGTTGCCTGACGTTGAGGAGGAAGAACGATTCGTCCGTTGAACGAAACCTGATTAGGCTTTGAGGTAGCTGAAGTAATGGCATCCACTTCGGGTTGTGCGATGGTATCTGCTATCGTTTCGGCAACGGGAATTGCGGCGGATTCGTTATTTGTAGTTTGCTGGTTTCCTTTGCAAGCCGTTAGAACTAGTAAAAGGATGGGATAAACTATCTTTTTCATATCTTATGTTTTATAATAATTATTCTGGGTGATGTATGTCATTCAATGTCTCGATTTTCCACCTACTTGAAAAGTTCATATTCCAGTGCAGCAATATTGTATTGGTAGACTGTTTCAATATAGCCTCTGCGGATCTCTCTGGCGGTGGTAATCGACTGTATATATTCGGCAATGCCTGTTTCGCTCTGCTGCAATTGCAGGTTGGCTGCCTTTGTCAGTTCGTCCGCTTCTTTCAAGGCAGAAGAGGTATAATATCGTAAACTCTCGTTATATCTGCGGAGGGATGCTTCCAGTTCGAGTGTCTTATTTCTTAACTCCCGGATGTTGGCATCTGCCTGTATTTGCGCTGAAGTGGCAGTTAGCCGTGCCTGCTTCACTTTGCTCTTTTGTGGCAGGAAGTAGATGGGGAAAGAAACCCCGATCATCCAGGCATTCAGATTCTTAAGTGGGAGAATGTCCTGACGTGTATACCCCACACTGATTTCAGGAAAGAAATGGCTCTGCTCTACACGGAGCATTGCTTTCGCTTCATCTGCCTGGCTTTGAAAGTAGGCAGTATGTGCTCCCGACAGGTTTCCATCCGAAATGCCGGTATAGAATAAGGATAAAGTGGAATCCACCGGAACAATGGGATCGTTGGAGTAGCAACTCCATTGGAAACGTGCCAATGCCATTTTCTCTTCTTCTTTTGCTTGGAACCAGCGGTTATGCAGATCGGCAGCTATGGTGGTCATCATATTTTTCTCTAGCAAGGTAATCTCTCCTTGTTGGTATCGTAATTCTCCGATGCGCTGCAGTTCTTCTGCCATTTTATCCTGATCCCGATACATTGAACAGAGATTAGTGGCATATTGGTAGTAGGCCCACGCCCTTTTCACTTCTGCTGTGATTTCTTTCTCTACCATCTGCCGATAATAGGTGTTCGTTTTTACCTGACGGTTGACTAACGCATTCTTATAGAATGGCGTTAGAAGGGAGCCCAGGCTTTGCTCGAAAGCCAGTTCCTTGTCTTTTTTGTTTTCTCCGTTAAGTTGACCCCAGGAATAGCTGAACGAGGTAGGCGTTGCTTCTATCACTTCTCCGCGAGTGGCTTTGGCTTGTTGAATAGCATTATTGGCTATTTTCAGGCGAGGATGATTTTGTTTGGCTATTTCTATCGCCTGTTCGAGACTGACTGTTTGTGTCTGTTGAGCGGAAACGAACGCGGGAAGAAACAAGAACAGGAGACACAATCCTCCGAAAGGCCAGCGCAGTTTGACTCCCGGACGTCTCCAGGTAGCAAATGAATTTACAATTTTGTAAAACACCGGAATAATGAGTAAAGTCAGTACGGTAGAAATAATCAAGCCACCGATGACCACTGTTGCCAACGGACGTTGTACTTCTGCGCCGGCTGAAGTGGCTATTGCCATCGGGACGAATCCCAGAGATGCAACCAGTCCTGTCAGGAATACAGGACGGAGCAAGTGTGGAGTCCCTCTTTTGATAATCTGGTTTGTAGTCATGGAATAGGTATTTTGTTTACGAAGTTCGTTGAAGTGATTTACCATCAGGATACCATTCAATACTGCCACCCCGAACAAAGCGATGAATCCTACTCCGGCCGATATGCTAAACGGAAGTCCGCGTAGCCAAAGTGCGGCGATACCACCGATGAGCGATAGGGGGACGGTTGAGAATACCATCAGGGTATAGGTGATGTTCTTGAATGCGAAGAACAGAATCAATAGAATGAGCATTAATGCTACGGGGATGACCACCAGTAAGGTATTGATGGCATTTTGCAAGTTTTCGAACTGGCCGCCGTATTCGAAGTAATATCCCGGCTTCAGTTTGATGTTCTTGTTCAATGTCTCTTGAATATTGGCGACAACTTGCTGGATGTCTGCGTCACGCACATTGACACCGATGACGATGCGCCGTTTGGTTGCATCCCGGTTGATTTGCAGTGGCCCACTGACAAGGTCGATGCTTGCTACCTCTCCAACAGGGATTTGAATTCCTTCCGAAGTGCGTACAAATAACTTATCAAGATTCAAGTCGGCCACTTTCTCCTGGTCAAGCCGGACCACGAGATCGAATCTCCGTTCGTTTTCAAAGATTACACCTGTTGACTCTCCGGCATAGGCAGTTCGGATAATGGTGTTAAGCTCTTGTATGTTGATGCCGTAACGGGCTATTTTGCCACGGTTGTATTTCACTACCAATTGAGGTAATCCCATCGTCTGCTCAACGATGACATCCGCTGCTCCTGGCACTTTTTCTACAAAGGTAGCTGCTTCTTTGGCTCTTTCATATAATTCGTGCGTGTCTTCTCCATATAATTTGATGGCAATATCTGCTTTTGCTCCCGTCATCAGCTCGTTGAAGCGAAGTTGTATCGGTTGCGAGAAGTTGAATTCGGCACGTTCGGAGAGCGGAGCAAGTGCGTCTTTCATTTTATCCACCATTTCTGCACGGCTTCCGGCACTTGTCCATTCTTTGAATGGTTTCATGATAATCATCACATCGGCGTCTTCCACCGCCATCGGGTCAGTGGGAACTTCCGCCGTTCCTATTTTGGCTACAACATGTTTGATTTCAGGGAATTTATCCATTAATGCTTTCTCTGCCAAGCGGGATACTTCGATACTTTCGGTCAGCGAACTTCCTGCGGGTAGTGTCATTTGCATGGCAAAATCTCCTTCGTCCAAAGTGGGAATGAACTCTGCTCCCAGGCGGGTAAAGAGAAAAAGTGAACCGATCAGTGCGGAGAAGGCTACGATGACGGTACGCCATTGGTAACGAAGACAGGCACGCAGGGTGTACTGGTAGGTCTTGTTCAGTTTCTCGAAGAAGCGGTCGGCAAGGGTGGGTTTCACAACAATGGTATGCTTCAGAAAGAGGGAGGCCATCATAGGAACATAAGTCAGTGAAAGAATTAAGGCTCCGATAATACAGAACACAAGTGTTTTGGCCATGGGGGTGAAGTATTTCCCTTCAATCCCGTTCAATGTAAGGATGGGGAAGAAGACGATAAGGATAATCAACACTGCAAAAGTGGCCGAACGTGCAACGCCAGAAGCTCCTTTTTCCACTTCTTTGTCCATCTCTTTGCGGGTCAGTGTGCGGCCTCGGAATTGTTTTCCGTAAATGTGGGCGAGGATACCTTCCAATATAACGATAGAGCCATCTACTACAATACCAAAGTCAATGGCACCGAGACTCATTAGATTGGCGGTGACATTGAATACACGCATCATGATAAAAGCGAAGAGCATTGCTAGCGGGATGACGGATGCGACAATCAGTCCGGCACGGAGGTTGCCGAGGAAGAGGATGAGTACAAGGAAGACGATAACCGCTCCTTCAATCAGGTTGTTGACAACCGTAGAGATGTTCCGGTTTACCAGTTCCGAACGGTTCAAGTAAGGTTCTATACTGACTCCTTCGGGTAATAGCTGCTGTATTTTTTCTACCCGTTTTTCGAGTTCTTGAGTCACTACATTTGCGTTGGCACCTTTCAGCATCATGGCAATTCCGCCGACACACTCGCCCTCACCATCCTTGGTCATGGCACCGAAACGCTTTGGAGAACCGAAGCGGACAACTCCTACATCACTGATATGTACCGGAATCCCATTCCGGTTGGTCACTACAATCTGTTCAATATCCTTGATGCGGGTAATCATACCTTCCGACCGGATATAGTAGGCATTCTTTATCTTCTCAATGTAGCTTCCTCCGGTATTTTGGTTGTTGCTGCTAAGTGCTTCGAACACCTCGCCGATAGTGATATTCAAAGAAAACAGGGCGTCCGGATCGACGGCTACTTCATATTGTTTCAGGTAACCGCCGAAACTATTGATTTCTACTATACCGGGTATACCGGACAACTGACGTTTCACCATCCAATCTTGAATGGTGCGGAGCTCCATTGCGTCATATTTCTTCTCATATCCGGGAGCTACCTTCAATATATACTGGTAAATCTCTCCCAGACCGGTAGTGATGGGCATCATCTCCGGTGTTCCGAGCTCGGAGGGAATTTCGCTTGTTACGCTTTGTATTTGTTCATTTATCAGCTGCCGTGCATCGAGTGTGGGGACACTTTCTTTAAAAACGACCGTTACGACCGATAGCCCGAAGCGGCTGACAGAACGGATATCTTCGACATTCATAATATTGCTCATCGCTATTTCGATAGGCATAGTGATGAGTTGTTCCACCTCTTGTGGCGCGAGTGTAGGAGATACGGTCACTATTTGTACCTGATTATTGGTAATGTCGGGCACGGCATCAATAGGTAGTGTCAGCATCGCATAGATACCTCCGATAAACAGGAAGAGAGTAGTGAGTCCTACAAATAGTTTCTTCTTGATTGAAAAACGTACAATAGCTGTAAACATGATTTTCGTTGTATTATTATTTCACAGTACAAAATTACTGCCTATCTTCATCCGTTATCACTAAGAATAAATGAAGCGGAAAGATTGTGGGGTGAAGTGACGGATTGGGGAATTGAAAGATGTAAAATCATAGTTCTTGTTTCACTGCTGAACAAACATTTCTTTCAGTTTACTCGTTTAATATAAAAACAAACTAAATGTATATTCAACATGAAAACATTCGTCTTGATGATGGTAAGCCTGTTGTTTGCAATTTCTTCGGAAGCGCAAAACAAGTCTTTTTATGATTTTACAGTGAAAACTATTGATGGTAAGGACTTTCCTCTTTCTTCACTGAAAGGTAAGAAAGTGCTGGTAGTCAACGTGGCATCTAAGTGTGGGCTGACGCCCCAGTATGCTCAACTGGAAAAACTATATGAGAAATATAAAGAAAAAGACTTTGTTGTTATCGGTTTTCCGGCGAATAACTTTATGGGACAAGAACCGGGTAGTAATGAGGAAATAGCTAAGTTCTGTTCTTTGAACTATGATGTTACTTTTCCGATGATGGCTAAGATTTCCGTTAAAGGAAAGATATGGCTCCTCTTTACCAATGGTTGACGGAGAAAAAACAGAATGGGAAAGAAAATGCACCGGTTCAGTGGAACTTTCAGAAGTTTATGATTGATGAGAACGGACATTGGGCGGGAGTTGTGTCTCCGAAAGAAAGTCCGTTCTCTGAAAAGATTATTACTTGGATAGAGAAGGAATAAGAGAGACTTTTTTCAGCTCTTCTTCGAAGTTGGGAGTGAAGATTCCTTTACCCAGATTTTCTTTTATTTCTTCGATCTTCCAAAATCGTCCACCGTCCAGTTCGTCGCTGGGATGGATTTCTTCCTCATAAACGGTTTTGTGGACAAAAACAAGCTCTTTTTCACGGCTGGATTCAAAAATATAACTGGTGAGAAGCTCGGGAGTGAAGTCTGTGATGCCTAATTCTTCACGGACTTCTCTCTTTAGGGCGATTTCTACGCTTTCGCCCAAATCAATATGTCCGCCCACAGCCGTATCCCATTTCCCCGGTTGAATGTCTTTCCATTCGGGGCGTTTCTGTAAGTAGATATCTCCTTGGGCATTGAATACGTGAAGGTGAACTACCGGATGAAGCAGTTTGCTACCGCTGTGACATTCTCCGCGAGTAGCGGCTCCGGTGATATTTCCCTGTTCGTCTACGATAGGGAACATTTCCTGGTTATTATCGCTTGGCATAGTGTCTTTTATATTGCGTAAAATCTTTCGGAGAGGAGGATTTCTTATGGTATTAATAAAGAAGAATCTCCATAACTTAGGAACCGGAAATCATGCGCCAGTGCATAATCATAAATAGTGCGCCAATTCCCTTTTACAAAAGCTGAAACCAAAAGCAGCAAGGTGCTTTGCGGCTGATGGAAATTAGTAACCATCGCTTTCACTATTTTATAATTGTATCCCGGTGCTATGATAATCTGTGTACTGGTGTGAAGGGTTTCCAAACCATTCCTGTCGAGATATCCTAATATCTTTTGCAACGCAACAACGGGAGGAATCTGGTCGTACTTTTCATAAGGCTGCCATTGTTTGACACGTAGTCTTCTTCCGTAGCATACGGATTTTCAGCCAATGTAACTCCAATGTGATACAGGCTTTCCAGAGTCCGTACAGAAGTAGTCCCTACTGCAATAGCACAACCGTCGTGGTCAATCAGTTTTTTGATGGTGCTCCGGTTGACCGATATATATTCCGTGTGCATTTCGTGACCTTCGATTTCTTCACTTTTTACAGGTTTGAATGTGCCTGCTCCTACATGTAGAGTTAATTCTTCAAGATTAATCCCTTTTTCTTGAAGAGCATCCAATACTCGTGGAGTAAAATGTAATCCCGCCGTAGGCGCAGCTACCGAACCTTTAATCTTAGAATAAACAGTTTGATAAGTCTCCTTGTCACTTTCTTCCGTATCCCGGTTTAAGTAAGGAGGAATAGGAAGTTCTCCGAATACTTCAAGGATATCGGCAAACGTCACTTCCGGATTATCCCATGACAAAATCTACCCAATGGCTGGTTCCTTTACATTCTCCTCGGGTAG